>Ga0207416_1000524_pt1 | contig 64630 bp, 50 predicted proteins | sample PaiPotPPM11metaG_FD_184107 | JGI IMG/M metagenome (GOLD analysis project Ga0207416, IMG submission 184107) | Iron sulfur acid spring bacterial and archeal communities from Banff, Canada, to study Microbial Dark Matter (Phase II) - Paint Pots PPM... ... | reverse complement strand
CACCCCCGTGATCGCCGCCGTCAGCGTCGTCTTCCCGTGGTCCACGTGCCCGATCGTCCCCACGTTGACGTGCGGCTTCGTCCGCTCAAATTTCGCCTTCGCCATCTCCGGCCTCCGTTCGCATCATGTCACGAGCCCGCTTGCTTCAACCCGGTCCTTCACCGCAAAGGGAAACCCCGCTGTGATAGAGCTTGGGGGCTGTGTCTTCCTGGAGCCCACGACCGGATTCGAACCGGTGACCTTGTCCTTACCAAGGACACGCTCTGCCGCCTGAGCTACGTGGGCCCGCCAGCGCAGCGATTATAACAAAGCGTGCAGCGCCGTTGCGCATATTGTACCATTAAACCGCCCGCAGACCCGGTTGACGGATTGTCGGAGGAAGCGCCCGCCGTTGAGCCTAACTCGCGCGGAGTTCGGGGGCACGCCTTACCCACCATCCACCCGACCAATCCGGAGGAACGGGATGCTGTCGCTCGGCGAGCGGATCCGCGCGAGGCGCAAAGAACTGCGCCTCACCCAGTCGCAGCTCGGCGGCACCGAGCTTACGAAGGGCTTCATCAGCCTGATCGAAAAAGACCGCGCGAAACCGTCGATCGAGACGTTGATCCTGCTCGCGAAGCGGCTGCAGCGGCCGATCGGCTACTTCCTCGAAGAGAGCACGCCGCTCGGACGCCGCGCCCTGCAGACGCTGCTGAGCCTCGGCTGGGCGCTCCTCAAGCAGGGCGAGTTCACGCAGGCCGCGGAGACGTTCACGCAGACCCAGGCGATCGCCCGGCAGCAGGACGACAAGAACGCCGAGGCGGAGGCGTGCTGCGGGCTCGGCTCCGCGCTCGCCGGCCTGCGGCAGTTCGATCTCGCCCGCCAGAACGTCGCGCGCGCGCGGGAGCTCGCCGGCGAGATCCAGGAACCCCGCCACCTCGCGCGCATCAGCCACGTGCTGGGACTGATCGCCTACTACGAGCGCGATCTGCCGGCGGCCCGGGAGCACTTCCTCGAGGCGCACCGCCGCGTGCAGGCCGACGGCGAGCCGGACGTATCGCTCGCCGGGGCGCTGCTGCTGAATCTCGGCAACACGTATCAGGAGGCGGGCGAGCACCAGGAGGCGGCGCGCTGGTACCGCGAAGCGCTCGCGCTGCTCGAGCCGACGCAGGACCTGCGCCGCATCGGCCTCGTCCACGTGCAGCTCGGCATCGCGCACCGCGACGCCGGACGGCCCGACGCCGCGCTCGCGCACCTCGCGCGCGCCGAGCACATCTTCGAACTGCTCGAAGACATCCGGCTCCTCGCGCAGGCGCGGACGAGCATGGGGATCATGCTGCTCGAGCGGGGCGACGTGCAGGACGCGATCGAGCAGCTGCGGAGCAGCCTCCACATCAAGCAGCAGCTCGGCGACGATCCCGGCCGCGCGCGCAGCCTGACGGAGCTGGCCCGGGCGCTGGTGGCGACCGGCGCCCTCGCGGACGCGGAAGAGTCGCTCGCGGAAGCGGAGCGTCTGACCCGCCGGCTGAAGGACACCACGGAGGCGGCGCGGATCACGCTCGTGCGGGCCCGGCTGACGCGGGCGCAGGGGCACCCGGCCGAGGCGGTGCGGCACTACAAGCAGGCGATCGCGTCGTTCGAACATCTCGACATGCGCGCCGACCTCGCGGCCGCCGCGAACGAACTGGGCGAATTCCTGATCGACCAGAAGCGTCCGTCCGACGCGGCGCCCTACCTCGCCCGCGCGCTGCGCGAGCTCCGCCAGCCGAACCTCACCGGCCGCGTTCCCGGGAACCGCTGACCCTCAGCCGCGCTCGGCTTCCGGCGCGATCGCCCGGTAACCGGCGTCAAATGAATCGCGGAAGGCGGCCGTGAGCACCGCGGCATAGATCACGTACGCGCGGTTCCCTCCGGCGCCGGCCGTATCGCGCCGGCGGTGGTGGGCGAGGTGGGAGTCGAACCCACACGGCCGTTCAGGCCAGAGGATTTTAAGTCCCCCTCGTCTGCCGATTCCGACACTCGCCCGGTGGAATGCGCTCGTGGAAGAAGGTGGAGGCGACGGGCGGATTCGAACCGCCGAATGGGGGTTTTGCAGACCCCTGCCTTGCCACTTGGCTACGTCGCCGTTAGGTTGGAGCGGGAGATGGGACTTGAACCCACGGCCTTCTCCTTGGCAAGGAGACGCTCTACCTCTGAGCTACTCCCGCACCGCCGCAACCGATTATAGCAAAGACCGCACCCCGCTGTCGTGCCGGCCGGCCCGCGAGGCGGAGCCTACCTGCCGTCCGCTCCGCTCCCGGCCGCCGGGCAATTCAACTGTGGCCGATCAGCGACATGAACTCCGCGCGGGTGCTCGGGTTCTCGCGAAAAATGCCCCGGTTGGCCGAGGTCACGACCCCGCTGCCCGGCTTCCGCACGCCCCGCATCGTCATGCAGAGGTGCGTCGCCTCGATCACGACCGCGGCACCCCGGGCCTTCAGGCCCTCCATCAAAAGGTCCGCGACCTGCGACGTCAGCCGCTCCTGCACCTGCGGCCGCCGCGCCAGCACCTCGACGAGCCGCGCGATCTTGCTGATGCCGACGATGCGCCCGTTCGGGATGTACCCGACGTGGGCGACGCCGTGCATCGGGAGGAAATGGTGTTCGCACATTGATTCGAAGGGGATGTCCTTGACGATCACCATCTCCTTGTGCTTGTCCTCGTCGAACCCGACCGTCAGCAGATCGACCGGGTTCGTGTGGAGGCCTGAGAACAACTCCCCGTACATCGCCGCGATCCGCCGCGGCGTACCGGCGAGCCCTTCGCGGTTCGGATCTTCGCCGATCGCCCGGATGATCGTCCGCACCGCCTCTTCGATCGCCGCCCGATCGATGACGGGCCGGCCGTTGCCGGTGGTGCCCCCGCCGAGACCGGACGCCGCCGGCCGCGAGCCGTTCTGAACCCGTCCGCTGCGCCGCGCCTTCACGCGCCCCGTTTGCCTCATCCCCCGTGCTCCTCTCCCGAGCCGCTCTCCCGGCCCGCCGCCACCGTCCCGCCGCCCCGGCCGCGTGCTGCGTCCGCGGCGCCGTCCGGACCGCGGGTGATCGCGAGCGTCATTCGTATCACGCGGGCCACCGCCTGCACGTCGTGCGCGCGCACCAGCTGCGCGCCCTGCGCGACGCCGTACGCGACCGCGGCCAGCGTCCCCTCGAGCAGCTCCTCCACCGGCAGCGCGAGGATGTCGCGGATGTAATTCTTGCGCGACGTGGCCAGGTAGATCGGGTAGCCCAATCGCGAGAACTCCCCGAGCCGCCGCAGTATTTCCACGTCGTGGTGCGGTGTCTTGCCGAAGCTGAAGCCGGGATCGACGACCAGCCGGTCGGCCGGGACCCCCAGCGCCCGCGCCCGGGCGGTGCGCTCTTCGAGAAACGCATAGACCTCATGCACGACCGCGGCGTAGCGCGGCGCCGCCTGGCGGACCTTCGGCCGGCCCTGGATATGCATCACGACGAGCGCCGCCCCGGTCGACGCGGCGACCTCCGCCATCGCGGGGTCGGCGAGGCCGCTGATGTCGTTGATGAGCACCGCGCCGGCGCCGATCGCCGCGCGCGCGACCTCGGGCTTGTACGTGTCGACGGTCAGCGGCACCGGCAGCCGCGCGGCGAGCGTCTCGATCAGCGGGACCACCCGGCGCTGCTCCTCCGCGGCGTCCACCGGGGGGCCCGGCCGCGCGGTCTCCCCTCCCACTTCCACGAGGTCGGCGCCCTCGGCGACGAGCTCATCGGCGCGGGCCAGCGCGCGGTCGCGATCGTAGTAGCGGCCCTGATCGTAAAACGAGTCGGGCGTCGCGTTCAGCACGCCGACGATGAGCGGCCGCGCGGCCACGTCGAGCGCGAGTCCTCGGGCCCGCAGCACGCGGGGAGCCCCGGCCGCCCCGCCCCGCGCAGACGGGGTCACGCCGGGTGCTCGCGCAGGTACTGGTAGATGCGCTCGGCCTGGACCGTGCCGATCCCCTCGACCGCGGCGATCTCCGCGGCGCTGGCCTGCCGGATGCCGCGCACCGAGCCGAAGTGGCGGATCAGGGCGCGCTTCCGGCGCTCGCCGATGCCCGGGATCTCGTCCAGCGCCGAGAACACGATCCGGCGCCCCCGCAGATGCTGATGATAGGTGTTGGCGAACCGGTGCGCCTCGTCGCGCAGCCGCTGCAGCAGCTGGAGGGCCGGCGAATCCGCCGGCAGCGCGATCGGCTCGGACAGCCCCTCGACGTAGACCAGGTCTTGGCCCTTCGCCAGCGCGATCGCCGGAATCATGTGGTTGTATTCGAACAGCACGTCCCGCGCCGCGCTCAACTGGCTGCGGCCCCCGTCGAGCAGGACGATGTCCGGCAGCACGGCCCACTTCGGGCGGATCGGCTCGTCGCGGTCGAGGCGGTCCTGCTCTTCGCGCGCCCGCGCGAAGCGCCGCGCGAGCACCTCCCGCATCATCGCCACGTCGTCCGGCCCCTCGGCCGTCTTCATCTTGAACCGGCGGTACTCCCGGGGCCGGACGCGGCCCGCCTCGGCCACGACCATCGACGCCACGGTCTCACCGCCCTGGAAGTTGCTGATGTCGAAGCACTCGACGCGCACCGGCGGCGCCTCGAGCCGCAGCAGCGCCTGCAGCTCGTGCACGCCGGGGCCGGCGCCGCCGCCGTGCCGCGCCGCCTCCTGCGCGAGATGCAGCGCCGCGTTGTCGCGGGCGAGTGAGACGAGCCGCGCGCGATCACCCCGCTGCGGCTGCACGATGCGGACGCGCGCGCCGCGCCGCTCCCCGAGCCAGCGCTCGATCACCTCGTGATCCGGGATCGGCTCCGGCACCAGGATCTCGGGCGGCACCGTGGTGGCGGCCTCGTAGAACTGCGTCAGAAACGCGCGCAGGGTTTCGGCCGGCGGCACGCCGCGCGTCCCCTGCAGCATTACGTGCTCCTGCCCGGTGACCCGTCCGCCGCGCACCATGAACATCTGGACGCAGCCGGCGTCGCCGTCCTGCGCCACCGCGACGATGTCGCGGTCCTCCCCGCCCTCGGACACCATCCGCTGGGACTCCTGCAGCGCCTCCAGGCCGCGCAGCTGGTCCCGCAGCGCCGCGGCGCGCTCGAACTCGAGCGCGTCCGCGGCCGCGGTCATCTGGGCCTCGAGGTCCTTGCGCAGCGCGTCGTGCCGGCCGTCCAGGAACTCCCCCGCCTGCCGCACCTGCTCCGCGTACTGCTCCGCGCTCGCGCCCCAGGCGACGCAGGGCGCGCTGCACTGGCCGATGTAGTAGTCGAGGCACGGCCGCGGCAGGTCGCGCGTAATCTCGATGTTGCAGGTCCGCAGCTTGAACAGCCGGCGGATCAGCCGGATCGTCCGGCCGACGAGCTTCGGCTCATGGTACGGGTACGGGCCGAAGTACTTCGCGCCGTCGCGGGCGGCCTTGCGCGTCATCACGATCTTCGGGAACGGCTCGTTGGTGAGCTTGAGGTACGGATACGCTTTGTCGTCGGCCAACCGCACGTTGTACCACGGCCGGTGCCGTTTGATGAGCGTCGCTTCCAGGATCAGCGCCTCGACCTCGTTGGCGCAGACCACCGTCTCGACATCCCGGATCTTCGACATCAGGTGCAGGATCCGAGGGCTGTCGGTGTGGCCGGGCTGAAAGTACTGGCGCACCCGCGCGCGCAGAGACGACGCTTTGCCGACGTAGATCACCCGGCCGGCGCCGTCCTTCATGAGGTAGACACCCGGCTGCGCGGGGAGGTTGGCCGCCCGCTCGCTGAGCGACGGCGTCTCGGTATTGACCGACTGTTCCTGACTCATGACAAATCCATTATACCTGGGGCCGGAAATGCCCGGGCGGCGGACGGAGACCGTCCGCCGCCCGGGCCGAACTGATACGGCTTAGCGCGCCGCCGCCGGATTAGATTTCTTGGTGGCCGGCGGCGAGTCCGCCGGCATGAGCGCGCGAAGACCCTGCACCGCCTGCTTGGCGGCGCCGAGCAGCATCCGGATGTCCGACGCGTACATCAGACAGCGCATCCCCGCGGTGCACCCGCATTCCACGACCTTGAGGTCTCCGGGGTGCAGCCCGCCGGCGATGCCGTGGCGCTTGGCGACCTCCGCCACGTGCCGGTACGCATCCTGGAGCTTCGGGTGCAGCAGTTCCCCCGGCACCCCCAGCGACAGCGCCAGGTCGTTCGGCCCGACCAGCAGCACGTCGATCCCGGGCACCGCCGCGATGTCGTCGAGGTTGTCGAGGGCGCGGCCGCTCTCAATCTGCGCGAAGATGAGGGTCTCCGCGTTGGACCACTCGATCGCCTGCGCGGCCGAGACCTGGCCGTAGTCCGTCACCGCGCCGCGGAGGCCGAACCCGCGCTCCCCCACCGGCGGATATTTGACACACCGCACGATCTCGCGGGCGTCCGCCGCGGTCTCGACGTGCGGCACCATGACGCCCATGGCGCCGGCGTCGAGCGCACGGGCGATCAGCGAGTACAGGGTGTCGGTCACGCGAACCAGCGGAACGATGCCCGCGCTCCGCGCGGCGCGGCTGAGCGTTTGCACGGTCTCCCAGTTCGCCGACGCGTGCTCCGTGTCGATGACGAAGAAATCGAAGCCGGCCGCCGCGAGAACGTAGGAAATCTCCTCCGTCCGCAGCTCGGAGATCATCGTGCCGATCGCGATGCCCCCTTCGCGGAGGCGCGCCTTCGCGCGGTTGGGCGTCATGACGCGGCCACCCGGCCCGCGGTCAGGCGGACGGTGGCCTCCTTCTGGACCGCGCGGTTGGCGAGATACGTCGGCCACTCGCCCCGCAGCATCTGCACGATCTGCGCGCTGACCTTGCGCGCGAGGTCCTCGAGCGCTTCGACCGTCGTCGATGAGGAGTGCGGCGTGAGCACGACGTTCTCCATGGCGAAGAGCGGGTTGTCCTTCGCGGGCGGCTCAGCGGCCAGCACGTCGAGTCCGGCGCCGGCCAAACGGCCGGCCCGCAGCGCCTCGATCAGCGCGGGCTCATCGACCACGGGACCGCGGGACGTGTTGATCAAGATGGCGCCCGGCTTCATCCGGGCGAACGCCGCCGCGTTCATGAGGCCGCGCGTCTCCGGCGTAAGCGGGGCGTGCAGCGAGACGACGTCGGCGCGGCCGAGCAGATCCTCGAGCGAAACCTTCTCCACGCCGTCCTTGGCCATCGCGGCCTCGTCCACGTACGGATCCGCCGCGATGATCCGCATGCCGAACGCGCGCCCGCGCTCCGCCACCTTGCGGCCGATATGCCCGAAGGCCACGAGGCCGAGCGTGCGGCCGCGCAGCGAGTGCACGGGCAGCAGGTTGTTCGGCACCCATTCGCCGCTCCGGACGCGGCGGCCGGCTTCCGGCAGCTTCCGCGCCACCGCGAGCAGGAGCGTCCAGGTCGAATCGGCAACCTCGTCGTAGCAGAAATCCGGCACGTGCGCGATGCAGATTCCGTGGCGCGTCGCGGCCGGGATGTCCACGGTGTCGAGGCCGATCCCGGTCCGGATCACGCCCGCCAGGTACGGCCCCGCGCGATACAGGTCCTCGGTGATCTTCACGTGGGCGGCGACGAGGATCCGCGCGCCCGCCACCGCCTCGAGCCGTTCGGCGTCGCTCTTGCACGCGACGAACCGCGTCACCCCGCCGGCCCGCTCGATCCCGGCCGTATCGAGCGCGAACCGCGGACCCCGCTCGCCTTCCATCCAGAGCACGACCTGCTGCTTCGCCATCTCGTCCTCCCCCGATCAGGTCTTGGGCCTGCGGCGCGCGCCCGAGCGGGCGCGCGCCGGACGGATCCACCGCGAGCCGCTCTCTCCGTCTGACGCGGGGCGGCTTCCCGCTAAACGGGCCGCCTTGACCCCACCGCGCGGCGCGGCCCCTCCGTTGGCGGCTCCGCCGGCGATCAACCTGCTGCGCCCGTTGGAGGCGGTGCGCGCGCCGCTTCGCGACGCCGCGGCGGCCTCGCGCAGCACCGGCCGCAGATATTGGCCGGTGTAGGATGCGGCCACCTGCGCGACGTCCTCCGGCGTCCCCTCCGCCACCACCGACCCGCCGAACTCGCCGCCCTCCGGTCCGAGATCGACGATCCAGTCGGCGGTCTTGATCACGTCGAGGTTGTGTTCGATGACGATCACCGTGTTGCCCGCGTCGACCAGCCGGTGCAGCACCTCCAGCAGCCGGTGCACGTCCGCGAAGTGCAACCCGACCGTCGGCTCGTCGAGAATGTACACCGTCTGGCCGGTGTCCCGCCGGGACAGCTCGGTGCTCAGCTTCACGCGCTGGGCCTCGCCGCCGGAGAGCGTCGTCGCCGGCTGCCCCAGCTTGACGTAGCCGAGCCCCACGTCCGCGAGCGTCCGCAGCTTGCGCCGGATCCGCGGGATCGCGTCGAAGAACACGATCCCCTCGTCGACCGTCATGTCCAGCACGTCGGCGATCGAGCGGCCCTTGTACTTGACCTCGAGCGTCTCCCGGTTGTACCGCTGGCCTTTGCAGACGTCGCACGGCACGTACACGTCCGGCAGGAAGTGCATCTCGATGCGCACGATGCCGTCGCCCTCGCAGGCGTCGCACCGGCCGCCGCGCACGTTGAACGAGAAGCGGCCCTGCTTGTACCCGCGCACCCGCGCGTCGGGCGTGGTCGCGAACAGCTCCCGGATCAGGTCGAACGTCTTCGTGTAGGTCGCCGGGTTGCTGCGGGGCGTGCGGCCGATCGGCGACTGGTCGATGTTAATGACCTTGTCGACGAGGTCGAGCCCGTCGACCCGGTCGTGCGCGCCGGCGCGTCCGCGCGCCCCGTGCAGCCGGTGCGCCAGCGAGCGGTAGAGGATGTCGTCGATCAGGGTCGACTTGCCCGAGCCCGAGACCCCGGTGACGCAGACGAACTTGCCGAGCGGCAACCGCACGTCGATCCCGCGGAGGTTGTGCTCGCGCGCGCCGCGGATCACGAGCGCGCCGCCGGTCCCCGCGCGCCGTTTGGCCGGGATGGGAATCCGGCGGGTCCCGGTCAGATACTGGCCGGTCACCGAGCCGGGCGTCCGGAGGATCGTCGCGAGCGGCCCGGAGGCGACCACCCGGCCGCCGTGCGCGCCGGCGCCGGGACCGATGTCGACGATCCAATCCGCGGCGCGGATCGTCTCCTCGTCGTGCTCCACGACGATGATCGTATTCCCGAGGTCCCGCAGGCGGACCAGCGTGTTGATCAGCCGGCGGTTGTCCCGCTGGTGCAGGCCGACGCTCGGCTCGTCGAGGACGTACAGCACGCCCATCAGCCCGGACCCGATCTGCGTCGCGAGGCGGATACGCTGGGCCTCACCGCCCGAAAGGGTATTGGCGGTGCGGTCGAGCGTCAGGTAGTCGAGGCCCACGTCGACGAGGAACTTCAGCCGCGCGTTGATCTCCTTCAGCACCTGCTGCGCGATCATGCGCTGCCGATCGCCGAGCGTCAGGTCGGAGAAGAACTTCAGCGCGCCGCGCACCGTGAGGGCGCAGGCCTCCGCGATCGACCGTCCGCCGATCGTGATCGAGAGCACTTCCTTCTTCAGCCGCGTGCCGTGGCAGACCGGGCACGGCGCGCTGCTCATGTACTGCTCGATCTCTTCCTTGACGTACTCCGAATCGCTCTCTTTGTACCGGCGCTCGAGCTGCGGAATCAGCCCCTCGAAGGGCGCGGTATAGTTGCGCAGCTCGCCCCAGCGGTTGTGGTAGCGCAGGCGCACTTCGTCGTCGCCGGTCCCGTGCAGCAGCGCCCGCACGAACTCCTTCGGCAGCTTCCGCACCGGCGCCCGCATGTCCACGCCGAAGTGGTCGGCGAGCGACCGCAGGACTTCCTGATAGTACTCGCTGGTCGACGCCGCCCAGGGCACCACCGCCCCGTCGAACAACGAGAGGTGCTGGTCGAGCACGAGCTCGGGATCGATCTCCTGCTTGTATCCCAGCCCGGTGCAGACGGGACACGCCCCGTAGGGTGCGTTGAACGAGAAGAGACGCGGCTCGACCTCCGACAGGCTGATGCCGCACTCCGGACACGCGAAGTTGCGGCTCAGCACCAGTTCCTCGCCGTCCACGATTGAGATGCCGACGATGCCCTGGCCGAGCTTGAGCGCGGTCTCGATCGAATCCGCGAGGCGCGACCGGATGTCCGGGTGCACGACCAGGCGGTCCACGACCACCTCGACCGTGTGCTTGCGGTTCTTGTCGAGCGCGATCTCCTCGCCGAGCTCGTACAGCGCGCCGTCCACGCGGACGCGGACGAACCCCTGGCGCCGCAGGTCCTGGAACAACTGCCGGTACTCGCCTTTGCGTCCGCGAACGATCGGCCCGAGGATCAGAATGCGCGTCCCCTCCGGCATCTCCAGCACGCGGTCGACCATTTGTTCCGGGGTCTGCCGGTAGATCGCCCGGCCGCACTTCGGACAGTGCGGATCGCCGACGCGCGCGTAGAGGAGCCGCAGGTAGTCGTAAACTTCCGTGACCGTCCCCACCGTCGACCGGGGATTGCGCGGAGCGCCCTTCTGGTCGATCGACACCGCCGGGCTGAGCCCCTCGATGTGATCGACGTCGGGCTTCTCCATCAAACCGAGGAACTGCCGCGCGTACGCCGACAGGGATTCCACGTACTTCCGCTGCCCTTCGGCGTAGATGGTGTCGAACGCGAGCGACGATTTCCCCGAGCCCGAGATCCCGGTCAGCACGACCAGGCGGTCGCGGGGGATCTCGAGATCGATGCCGGCCAAGTTGTGCTCGCGCGCGCCGCGCACGACGATCCGGTCCAGGGGCATCCGCCTGTCTACTCCGCTCCTCGGGTGTTCAGTTCTACACGGCCACTATAAAATTAACGCCGGCGCCAGGACGACCGTCCCGGTCTCCCGCGGGCCCCGCCCTGCCCCCGCGCGCGGCCGCCGCGACCCCGGCCTCCGCCCGCCGCGGCAAAAAACGGCTCGCCCAGTCCCTTGCGCAGCTCGTTGATCTGGTCCCGCAGCGCCGCGGCTTTCTCGAACTGCAGCTCGCCGGCCGCGTGGCGCATCGCCCGTTCCAGCGCCTCGATCGTCTGCTCGAGCTCCGCGGGGCTGAGCATCAGCAGGCGCGCGATGTCCCACGACACCGGGCTGCGGTGGTGCTCGGCCAGCCCGATCAGCTCGTCGGCGGTCAGCACCGCGCCGGTCCGCGGCGCCGGCGCATCCCCGCTCCCGGCGGTCCCCTCCGTACCGTAGGCGGGGGCGTCCTCGGCCACTTCCTGCAGGTCGATATGGTCGAGAATGGGCTTCACGATGGATCGGGGGGTGATCCCGTGCTCTTCATTGTACCGCACCTGAATCACGCGGCGCCGGTTCGTCTCCTCGATCGCGCGGCGCATCGAGTCCGTCGTCTCGTCCGCGTACAGCAGCACCCGTCCGCCGACGTTCCGCGCGGCGCGGCCCATCGTCTGCACGAGGCTGGTCTCCGATCGGAGGAAGCCCTCCCGGTCGGCGTCGAGAATCGCGACCAGCGAGACTTCCGGAAGATCGAGGCCCTCGCGCAGCAGGTTGATGCCGACCAGCACGTCGTAGGTGCCGAGGCGCAGGTCTTTCAAGATCTGCACCCGCTGCAGCGTCTCCACCTCGGCGTGCAGGTAGTGGACCTTGACGCCCATCTCCTGAAGGTAGTCGGAGAGGTCCTCCGCCATCCGCTTGGTCAGCGTCGTGACCAGCGTGCGCTCGCCCTTTTCCACCTGCGCCTTGATCTCGGCGATGAGATCGTCGACCTGGCCCTTCGCCGGCCGGATCTCCACGAGCGGGTCGACGAGCCCGGTGGGCCGGACGATCTGCTCGACCACCTGCGCCGACGCGTCGAGCTCGTACGGCCCGGGGGTCGCGGAGACGAAGACCGCCTGGGGCACCAGCGCATTGAACTCCTCGAACGTGAGCGGCCGGTTGTCGAACGCCGACGGCAGGCGGAAGCCGAAGTCCACGAGGTTCCGCTTGCGCGCCCGGTCGCCCTCGACCATGCCGCGAACTTGAGGAATCGTCACGTGCGACTCGTCGATGAAGACCAGGAAATCCTTTGGAAAGTAGTCGAGCAGGCACCCCGGCCGCTCCCCGGCGGCCCGGCCGGCGAGGTGCCGCGAATAGTTCTCGATGCCGGGGCAGTACCCAACCTCCCGCAGCATCTCGAGGTCGTACTTCGTGCGGAACTCCAGCCGCTGCGCCTCGAGCAGCTTGCCGTGGTCCTTGAACCACTGCAGGCGCTCGCGCAGCTCGGCCTCGATGCGGCCGAGCGATTGCTCGAGCTTGGAGGCCGTGGTCACCCAATGCTTGGCCGGCCAGATCGCAACCGCCGGCTTGTCGTCCAGGATCTCGCCGGTCAGCGGGTTGACCTCGTGGATGTGCTCCACCTCGTCGCCGAACAGCTCGATGCGCACGGCGCGGTCCTCGTAGGCCGGGAACACTTCGATCACGTCGCCGCGCACGCGGAACCGCCCCCGCGCGAAGTCGATGTCGTTGCGCTCGTACTGGATGTCGACGAGGCGGCGGAGGATGTCGTCCCGCGACCGCCGCTCGCCCCGGCGCACGAACAGCATCACGTCCTCGTAGTCTTGGGGCGAGCCCAAGCCGTAGATGCACGAGACCGAGGCGACGACGATGACGTCCCGGCGCTCCATGAGGGCTTTCGTCGAGGCATGGCGCAGCCGGTCGATCTCGTCGTTGATGGACGCGTCCTTCGCGATGTACAAGTCGGTCTGCGGAACATACGCCTCGGGCTGGTAGTAGTCGTAGTAGGAGACGAAGTACCGCACGGCGTTGTCGGGGAAGAGCTGCCGGATCTCGCCGTAGAGCTGCGCGGCCAGCGTCTTGTTGTGAGCCAGCACGAGCGTCGGGCGCTGGATCTGCTCGATGACGTGGCACATTGTCACCGTCTTACCAGAACCCGTAACGCCAAGGAGTGTCTGGTAACGGTCGCCGCGCCGCGTGCCTTCGACGAGCTTCGCGATCGCCTGGGGCTGGTCGCCGGCCGGAGCCTGATCTGTGACCATCTTAAACTGGGCCATCACATAATTATAGCATCGAGCCCGAAACGAGGACCACTGGTTGGATGGAGACTACCGAACACCTCCGACCCGTGCCGGACGGCCGCGGATCTCATTCGGCAATCCGGCGCGGGCGTCGATGCCCGGCGCGTACCCGAGCGCCGTCGCCTTCGTGATGTCGAAGTGGTAGTCGCTGAACACCCCGTTGAGCTCCTGCCACCCGAGGCGTGCCAATTCGGGCGCACCCCCCAACGGCCGGCCGCATTAACGAAGGGTTTGAGGCAGGTCGCAACCCACCGCGGAACTGGTGGCAGCCACGGCGACCGGTGGAGCGCGCCGGCCATCAGCCGGATGAGCTCTCCCGCGGGGTAAAGGCCGCCATCCGTCACGTTGTACGCCTCGCCGGCGTGTCCGGCGGCCATCACCAGAAGATGCGCGGCCGCCAGATCATCGGCGTGCACCAGGTCAACCAAGTGGCGGCCGCCGTCCGGCAGCGGCAGGACCGGCAGCCGGACGACGCGCAACGCCTGCGGCACGAAGTACCGGTCGCCCGGCCCGTAGACCATGCAGGGACGGACGATCATGGCGCGGAGCCCCGCCGAGGCCGCCTCCCGCACCAGCCGTTCCGCCTGCGCCTTGGACACGCCGTAGACTCCCGCCGGGCTGAGCGGAGCGTTTTCCGCGACGCCGAGAGGAAGCTGATCCCCATACACAGACACGGAACTCGTATACACGACCCGGGAGACCCCCGCCGCCTGCGCGGCCGCGAGCAGCCGGCGCGTCCCCTCGACGTTCGTGTCCAGGATCTCCGCGTCTCCGTGCTCGTGCGTATCCACCGCGCCGGCGACGTGATACACTTCCCCGATTCCCCGGCAGGCTGCGCGTAGGCTCTCCAAATTTTGAAGATTGCCGGAAGCCACGTCCACGGTCGAACCAAACAGCCCCGCCGCCCGGCCGGGATCCCGCGCCAGCACACGCACCGCCCGTCCCCGCGTCAACAGCGTGCGGACGAGGGCACCCCCGACCAGACCCGTTCCGCCGGTCACCAGCGCCCGCGGTTCGGTCAAGGCAAGTCCATCAACGTCTGCCAGAGGCGCTCGACCTGCGCGTCCGTCTCCTCCGGCGGCCCGGAGTTGTCGATCACCCAGTCGGCCCGCTTCACTTTATCCTCGAGCGGAATTTGCGCGGCGAGACGCCGCCGCGCATCATCCTCCGGCAGACCGTCGCGGGCGGTCAGCCGCCGCAACCGGGTCTCCGGGTCCGCGTAGACGACGACAATACCGTCAAGGGCGAGATCGCTCCCGTCGGTCGTGTCGAGCAGCAGCGGGATGTCGAAGACGATCACCGGGGTCCCCCCGGACGCGGTGAGATGCACGGCCTCCTCGGCCATCCGCCGCCGGATGTCGGGATGGGTCAAGGCATTGAGGCGGCGGCGTGCGTCCGCGTCGGCGAAGACGCGCCGCGCGAGCGCCTTGCGGTCGAGCGCGCCGCCCGGCCCGACCACGGACGGGCCGAAGGCCGCGATGATGCTCTGATAGGCCGGTTCGCCGGGACGGACTACCTCGCGCGCGATGGCATCGGCGTCGACGATCGCGGCGCCGCGCGCGCGGAGGGCCGCGGCGACGGTGCTCTTGCCGCTCGCCACCCCTCCCGTCAGGCCGATCCGGAGCGGACGGCGGACGGTCACGCGACGTCGGTCAGATCGAGCCAGTTGGGGCCGATGCCGGCATCCACCGGCAGCGGGACGCGCAACGGATACGCGTCCGCCATCAGCCGGCGAATCTCCGGCGCCACGTCGCGCACCAGCTCCGCCGGCACCTCGAACAGCAGCTCGTCGTGGATCTGCAGCACCATCTCGACGCCGGGGAAGCGCGGCAGCAGCTCCCGGGCGATCTTCAGCATCGCGAGCTTGATGATGTCCGCCGCGGTCCCCTGGATCGCCGCGTTGATCGCGACGCGCTCGGCGCGCTCGCGCGTCGGTCGGTGGCGGCTCAGGATGTCGGGCACCGGGAGGCGGCGGCCGAGCAGCGTCCGGACGTCGCCGTCGCGGCGGCACCGCTCGACGGCCTCGCGCATGTAGTCGGCGACGCGGCCGTAGCGCGCGAAGTAGGTGTCCATGAACGCGCGCGCCTCTTCGCGGCTGGTCTTGAGGCGCGCGGCGAGCCCGAAGTCGGTGATGCCGTACGCGATCCCGTAGTTGAACATCTTGGCCTGCCGGCGCATCTCCGCGGTCACCGCGTCGGGGGCGACGCCGAAGACCTCGGCCGACGTCGCCGTGTGGATGTCGCGGCCTTCCTGGAACGCGGCGAGCAGGCCCGGATCCTCCGTGATGTGGGCGAGCACCCGCAGTTCGATCTGGGAGTAGTCGGCCGAGAGCAGGACGTTCCCGGGCCGGCCCGCTACGAAGGCACGCCGCACCTCGCGGCCGTCCTCCTCGAAGATCGGAATGTTCTGAAGGTTGGGCTCCGTGGTGACGATGCGGCCGGTGCTGGACCCCGCCTCATTGTAGGTCGGGTGCAGCCGCCCGGTCGCCGGGTGCAGCGCGGCGGGCAGCGCGTCGACGTAGGTGCCGAGCAGTTTGCTGAGGCGGCGGTGCTCCAGGATCTTCTCCACCACCTCGCTGAGCGGGGCGAGTTGCTCGAGGACCTCCGCATCGGTCGAGTATCCGGTCTTGGTCTTCTTCTGCGCGGGCAGCTGGAGCTTCTCGAACAGCACGAACGCGAGCTGCTTCGGAGATCCAATGTTGAACTCGGTCCCCGCGAGGCTGTGGATGTCCCGGGTCAGCACGTCCAGGCGCTCGCGAAACGACACCGACAGGGCCCGCAGCGCCGCGGCGTCGATCGCCACGCCCACGCGCTCCATGCGCGCCAGGACGAGCGCGAGGGGCAGATCGAGATCACGGTACAGCCGGTCGACCTCCCGCGTGCGCAGTCCCCGCTCCATCACGTCCCGCAGGCGCACGATCAGGTCGGACTCCTCGCCGGCCGCCTCGGCAGGGCTCTCTCCAAGCGCCAGGGCGTCCGGTTGGGCCGCCCCCTCGTGCAGCTGCCAGTGCAGAAAGTCGAAGGCGGCGGTTGCCAGCGTGTGGCTGCGCTTCGCCGGATCGAGCGCGTACGAGGCCAGGCCGACGTCGAAGACGAAGCCGCGCGGCGCGAGGCCGGCGCCTTCCAGCAGCAGCACGTCGCGTTTGACGTCCTGGCTGAGCTTCGGCAGGTCTTCGCGCTCCAAGGCATCCGCGAGCGGCCGCGGGATCTCGCCGCCGGTCTCGAGATAGACGGCGTCCCCGGGCCGCGTCGCGAGCGCGACGCCGCGCAGGCGGGCGGAGAACGGATGTCCTTCCTCGGCGACCGGCGCGACCGCGAGCAGCGTCGCGTTCGCGAGCACCTCGCCGAGCTCCGGCGCGGCGATCGTACGGTACGTCCCGCGCGCCTGGTCCCCCGGCGCGGCCGTCGCCACGCCCAGCCGGTCGAGCAGCGTGCGGAACTCGAGGTCCGTAAAGAGGGCGCGCACGCGCTCCATGTCCGGGGTGTGCCGCCGCAGCACCGCCCAATCGACCGGCAGGTCGACCTCCGTGGCGATCGTCGCGATGTGCTTGCTCTGCAGAATTTGCTCCCGGTGCTCCGCCAGCTTGGCCCGCAGGCGCGCGTCGGACATGTCGTTGAGGTCCGCGAGCAGGGTGTCAACCGTGACGCCGCCGGCCAAGAGGCGCGCCGCCGTCTTGTCGCCGACGCCCGGGACGCCGGGGATGTTGTCGGTCGAATCACCCTTGAGGCTCTTGAAGTCGGGGACTTGGACCGGCGTGACGCCGAGCTTGGCCTCCACCCCCGCCTCGTCGTAAATGACCGTCTCGCTGATGCCGCGGCTCGTCATCATCACCTTCGTGCGCGGCGAGACGAGTTGCAGCGCGTCGAGGTCGCCGGTGACGATCAGCGTCTCGAAGCCCGCCGCCTCGGCCCGGCGGACCAGCGTGCCGATGACGTCGTCGGCCTCGAAGCCGGCCACTTCAAAGACCGGCAGCTCCAAGACCTCCACGACGCGATGGGCGAGGGCAATCTGCGGCCGCAGGTCGTCCGGCATCGGCCGCCTGAGCGCCTTGTACTCCGCGAACGCCTCGTGGCGGAACGTCGGGCCCGGCCTGTCGAACGCCACCGCGACGTGCGTCGGCGCCTGCTCCTCCAGGACCTTGAGGAGCATCGTCGTGAACCCGTAGACGGCGTTCGTGGGACGGCCGTCGCGCGTCGTGAAGTAGGGAAGCGCGAAAAAGGCGCGGTACACGAGGCCGTTCGCGTCGACGAGCAGCAGCGTGCGGCGATCGGCGGAAGACATCTACATAAAATTATAGCATGGGCCGGCGCGGGGGCTCAGGCCGCGGGGCGCGGTCCCGGGCCCGTTTTTGGAGGTATGATGGAATCGTGGACACGCCGCTGCTGCTCGCCCTCAACGCCAACAACACCCTCACGAAGATCGGGGTCTACCGGGGCCGCGACCTGCTGCACCACTGGCGCGTGTCGAGCGATACGGGCCGGCCAGCGGACGAATACGCGGTGCTGGTCCGCGGGCTGTTCGACACCGCCGGCCTCCGGTTCGACGCCGTCGGCGGCATGGCAATCAGCTCGGTCGTCCCGGCGCTGACGGAGACGATGGGCCGGCTCGCCCGCGACTACTTCCACGTCAGCCCGCTGATCGCCGGACCCGACACTCCCACCGGTATGCGCATCCTCTACGAGAACCCGCGCGAGCTCGGCGCCGACCGGATCTGCGGCGCGGTCGCCGCCTATGCCAGGTACGGCGGCCCGGCGATCGTGGTAGACCTCGGAACGGCGACGACGTTCTCGGTCGTCTCCCGCGAGGGAGATTTTCTCGGCGGCGCGATCGCGCCCGGCATCGGGATTTCGGTCGACGCGCTGTCCGAGCATGCCGCCCAGCTGCACCGTGTGCCGCTGCTCGCGCCGCGCACGGCGATCGGGCGCTCGACGACGACCGCGATGCAGGCCGGCATCGTCTTCGGGTTCGTCGGCCTCGTCAACGACGTCGTACGGCGCATCCGCGAGGAGCTCGGGGCACCGGCGGTCACGGTCGCCACGGGCGGCTGGGCCGATCTCGTCGTCGGGGAATGCGGCTGCATCGACCACCACGATCCCATGCTGGTGCTCGAGGGGCTCAGGCTGATCTACGAGCGCAGCCGGTAGAAAACCGGCCGCGGCGCACTGGCGGCCACGCGCCGGCGATGGTAGGATAACGTTTACGTTCGTCTGCCGGTCGCAGCGTGCCGGAGTGTCGGAATGGCAGACGAGGGCGACTCAAAATCGCCTGGGGTAACACCCGTGGGGGTTCGAGTCCCTCCTCCGGCACCACCTAACGGTCCGATCCCGGCGGCAGCACTTCGAAGCCCAGCGCGACGGCCGCTTCACGGACACGGCGATCCAAACTCAGCAGGGCCAGTTCCACGATCTCGGCTCGCGTCAACAGCGCACTCGCCAGATGAATGGCATCCAACGTCCTCACAGGCTCGACCGGAAATGATCGCGTGGCCGTTTCCAACACGTCATCGCTGACGGGCACCCGGTGCCAATGTGCACCGGCTTTAGCGAGCAGTCCCCGGCGATGCGCCAATCGCGCCTCGACGCGTCCGCTTTCGACGGACGCCCGCACGAATGCCCGTTCACACTCCACAAACGTTAACGTGGACGTAACGACGGTCTCCGCCTCGGCCAAATAGTCCTGAGCAGTTTGGCCCGCGCGCTCGCCCAGCAGCCAAGAGAGAATCTGGATTCTGCGTACAGCTTCACCGCTCGCCCCGATCAGCGTCCAGCAATCGTTGAGCGGTCGTGTGCTTGAGCAGCCGGCGCAAGCGGGGATAGAGATTAGGGGCATTCGGCGCCCCCAGCACTAAGAGGTTTCGATTGACCAATCTCGCCAGAGCCGGATCGATCCTTGTGCCCGGCGACACGTCGCCCGGCGGTCTCAGCTCCGCGACTACGCGGCCGCGGTCCGTCACTGCCACGGTATGCCCGCACCGAACGTCGCGAATGTACCGGCTTAAACCGTTCTTCAGTTCCCGAAGACCCACAGTTCTCATCTAATCCATAATGTAGCCTCATGGAGCTTCATCGTCAACTACTGCCTGAAGCACCTCGCGTTGCTGATGCGAATGAGAACGACGGGACCGCGGGCGTGGATCCTGCTGATGGCGCCCTCGCCGAGCGCTAGTTCGTGACGAACACCTTCGCGCGCATGAACGGGTGGTTCGAACACGTGTATTCGTACGTGCCCGGCTTGGTGACCGTCACCGTATAGCTGCGCCCCGGCGCCATTTGTCCGGAGTCCCAGGTCTTTCCATCCGCCGTCGCGGTGTGCGGCACGACGTCGCCGTTCGTCCAGGTCAGCGTTTGCCCGGCCCGGACGGTGATTGCCGGCGGATCAAACGCGAAGTTCTTCATCTGGATCTGGACCGGGCGCGCGCCCGCGGCCGCCGAAAGCAGCAACAATACCGCGGCCACCATGGCGGCGCCGCACACGCCCAATCGCCCGCAGAACCTCACTCGGTCTGCCATGATCCACCTCGCCTAAGGGGAGCTCCGGCACATGAATACACCGCGGGGCGACGGCCGGATTGACTCCGCGCCGCGAATGGCGAAGGGGACGGCCGCGGCAGCCGGCCGTCCCCTCGTCACCGTGCGTCTCTGTTCCTAGCGGTACTGCGTGACCGGCGCATCCGGTTGGCCGCTGACGATCACCGGCCCGTGGGGGCTCGGACTTCCTCGTGCCGGCTCACGCGTGATCTCGATCGCATCGGGCAGGCGGTCCACCGCCGTGCCCTCCACGATCACCCGGACGCCGCCCTGCGCATCGGGCCGGACCGTACCCAGCGACGTCCAGGTCCCTCCGTGACGCACCCACGCCTGGTACGTCTCGCCCGCCGGCGCCGGCCGGAATTTCTCGAGATTGAGCACGGCGATCGTCGCGCCCGTGTGCCCGCGGTACACGGCGTGCGTCTCGGGCGGGATTCCCGGCGCGGCGTTGAGCCGGATCGCCACCGTTTCGCTGGAGGTCAGCAGCGCAAGCGCGCGTCCGTCCAGCCCCCGGGCCGCCTGCTCGTTGCGAATCCCTACGACCGCGCCGATGCCGGCGGCCACGACCAGCACGGCGATGGCGGGAGCCAGTCCGGCCCGAAGCCGCTGCAGGCCGGCGCGGATACGTGTCTTGGTCGTGCCGAGCGGCAGTTCGAGACTCTTCGCCACCTGTTCGTGCGTCAGTCCTTCGACGAACGCCATTTCCAGCGCGCGGCGCTGTGCTTCCGGGAGCGCCGCCAGCGCCTCGCGCACCTCGGCGCGCTGCGCTTCAGACGCGAAGACCTCGTCGGGACCCGGCATGGGATCGGGGACCGCGACGAGCCGGAGGCCCTCGGGATCTTCCTCCAATTGGGGCTGACGGCTGCGCCGCCGGAGCTCGTTGAGAATCCGGTAGTGGGCGATTTGAAAAACCCAGGCCCGGAATGTTCCACGGTCCGGGGCGAACGTCGCGGACTTGCGCCACACTTGGAGAAAGACTTCCTGCACGATTTCCTCCGCGGCGGCGCGGTCGAGGGACTGCGCGGCGAGCGAGAACAGCCGCGACGCGTAGCGGCTGTAGAGAGGACCGAGCGCCTCCTGCCGGCCCGCCGCGAGCTGCCGCATCAATTCCTCGTCGCCGGTATCGCGCGCCTCGGCGACGGCGCGGACGTCACGGCGCCACGTCCAACCTGGATAACCGCGACGCCGCATCAGGATTCCCCCCGAGCGGCCGGGCGCGGGTACGCCGGTTGTTGGGTGTCGGTGCTGCCTGGGATCGAAATCACTGGAATCGCCTCCGACTATACTACACCGCCCTTCCCCGCTTGGATGTGTCCGCGGCCGGCTTTGGATGCGGCCGCCTGGATTGTCGCGTTGTTGTAACGAACGCGCGCCGCGACATCTGGGCGCAGCGGCCGGTGTATGAGCGGATGGATCAAAATGCGAACGGGGAGGACGTCTATGCTACTCGGATTGGCATTATCGGCCGGGCATTGGCTCTTCAGGCACCGCCGCGGTGCGCGGGCGCTCGGGGCGGTGCTCACCCTGGCGATGTGCATCGTCTCGGGCGGCCCGGCCGGTCCCCGGGCCACGGTGGCGGCCGTGGCCCCCAGAGCGTATATCGGGCTGTACGGCGACGACGCCATCGGCGTGCTCGACACGGCGTCGGGGCAGACCCTCCGCACGATCAAAGTGCCGGCCGGCCCGGAGGCCGTCATCGTGTCACCGGACGGGGGCCGCGTCTACGTCTCCAGCGAGGACGCGACCCAGGTCAGCGTCATCGACACCGCGACCGACGCCGTCGTCAACACGCTGGATCTCGGCGCGTTTCCCGAAGGGATGGCGCTGTCCCGGGACGGACACACCCTTCTCGCGACGGTGTTCGGCATCGATAAAGTGGATCTCATCGACACCGCGACGATGACGGTGACGGCGCAGTTCTCGGTGGCCAAGGCGCACGGCGTCGCGCTGTCACCCGACGGCGCGACCGCCTACGTCGGCGCTCAGGATGTGCCCGACCACAACGCGATTGTGGTGCTCGACCTCGCCTCCCGGAAGGTCGCGGCGCAGGTGCCGCTGAGCAGGACGCCGCGCGGGTTGACGGTCAGTCCGGACGGGAAATCGCTGTACTTCACCGAGGCCAACAGCGCCGGCGTCGAAGTCATGGACACCGCGACCAACGCGGCCGTGGCCGAGATCCCGGTCGGCCCGATCCCGCACCAGATCGCCTTCACGCCGGACCGCGCCCACGCGCTGGTCACCGTGCAGGGCACGGGACGGCTGGCGATCATCGACGTGGCGTCGCGTCAGGTCGTGAAACAGGTCGCCGTCGGCCGGTACCCGCACTGGGTCGGCCTGACGTCGGACGGGGCGCTCGCCTATGTCACCAACGAGGGTGACAACACGGTCTCCGTCGTCGACCTGGCGTCGCAGAACGTCGTCGCGACGCTCAAGGTCGGGAACGAACCGCGCAAGGTCTCATTGCAGCGGGGGGCGGGCGCAATGACAAGCTACATGCCCGCGGCGGCCGCCGGGACCGGCGGGTTCGCGGCGCGGCCGCTCCGACCCGCGCCTGCGCTCAAGCCCGGTGACGTCCAGATCCACGTCCGCAGTTTTGCCTTCGGCGCGGACACGGTCACCGTGGCCGCGGGGCACAGCGTCACGTGGATCAACGACGATCCGGTGCCGCATACCGCGACCGCGCAGACCACGCACGGCAAACTCTGGGACTCGGGACAGGTGGTCCCGGGGAGCAGCATGACCGTGACCATGAGCAAGCCTGGAAGGTACGTCTACCAGTGCGACGACCACCCGTTCATGCGCGGGACGGTGGTGGTAACGCGCTAGAGAAGCAGGCGGGGCGGAGTGCCGGGTCACGACGTAGGGTAAAGCCGGCACTCCGCCCACCCACGCTCCCACAGGCGCCGCGCGGAATGGCGACGAACGTGAGGACTATGCCTATTCAGACGATCCTCGTGCCGACCGATTTCTCGAACCCCGCGAAGGCCGCGCTGCGCCTGGCGGCCGAGCTCGCGGAGGCGCTCCAGGCGCGGATCGTGCTGCTGCACGTCGTGGACCTGGAATTCCAGTGGATCCCCGCCGGGCCCGCGGTCGTCCCCGCGCCGGTTCCGGCCCCGGTGGTGCGGCGGATTCGCGAGCAGGCCCGCGCCTCACTCGACGCGCTCGCCGCGAAGACGCCGGCCGTGCGCCGCGGACTGGTGCGGAACGGACACGCCCGCGACGGAATTCTCGCGGCGGCCGACGAGATCACGGCGGACCTCATCGTGATGGGCACGCACGGCCGCCGCGGCGTGGCGCATCTGTTCGTCGGCAGCGTCGCGGAGTACGTGGTGCGGCACGCCCGGATCCCCGTCATGACGGTACGCGGCTCCGGCCGAGACCGGGCGCGCTGAGCCGCAGCACGGTCAGCGCCGCGACCACGCCCAGCGAGCCGCCGTAGAGCCACCGCAGCGCCGGCAGCCAGGCGTTGGCGCCGACGGCGAGCGCGTGCCAGAGCGCGGCCCCGTACGCGGCGTACGCGAGCGCGTGCACGCCGCGCCACCATCCGCCGAGGCGCCGGCGAAGGTAGAACGACGCGGTGGCCGCGCCGGTCAGGTAGAGACCGAGCACCCCCGCGCGCAACCCCCACGCGGCCGCCGGCGCCGGACCGGCAAACACCAAGAGGCCGAGTTGCCCGCCCTGCGGAGCGAAAATGCTCTGCGAGGTGTGGAGCAGCGCGACCCCGAGCCCGGCCAGCGACAAGGTCTCGTGCGCGGGCGCGCTCAGCCAGACCGCGCGGCGGCGCACCGCGTCGGACGAGGTCACGATGCCGCTCGCGGTCGCGGCCCAGAGCAGCAGGTACGCGGCGACCCCCGACAGCGAAATCGTCACGCCGGAAGCGGAATCCCGCTCTGGGTGGCGCCGTCCTCCGCGGCAAACATCGCGAGATAGTGCCGCATGAACGCGGCGAGCGGGCCCGGCCGCGAGACCCGGGCCGCCAGCACACCGAGCACGCGCGCGGGCAGCCTGAGCGCCGCGAGCGTGGACCACTCGAGCACGCGGTAGCGGCGCCGCTGGCGTTCGACGTACGCGGCGTACTGGACGGCGGCCGCGGCCGCGGAGATCTCGCCGTCGACCCGCCGGCGCACCAGCCCCCCGCACACGTGCCCGGCCCAAACCGCCGAGCGGATCCCTTCGCCGGTGAACGGCAGGCACTGCCCCGCGGCGTCACCGGCGACGAAGACCCCGTCGACGACCGGCGGTCCGAGGCGGGTGCCCAGGAAGCCTCCGTGCCGTGGCCCCCACGGCAGCCCGAGGCGCCGGCGAAAGGCCTCCAACTGCGGCCCGAGGCCGCTGCGTCCGCGATAACTCAGGACGCCGACGCGCGCGACACGGCCCGCGGGAAACACCCACGCGTATCCGTCCGGCGCGAACTCCGGCCAGAAGTAGAAGTGCAGCCCCTCCGCGAACGGCGCCGGGACCTCGGCCTCCAGCCCAAAATAGCGGCCGGCGCCCGACGACGCGGCCGCCGCGCGCGGGACAGGCGACGCGCTTCGGCCCGCGAGGGCGACCCGCCACCCGGTCGCGTCCACGAGCGCGCGCGCGGGGATCTCCCCCGCCGACGTCAGCGCCACGGGCCCGCGGTGTCCGTGCGCGGACGCGCGCACGAACGCGGCGCCCGAGGTCTCGAACGCGGCCCGGCAGCACGCGCGGTAATCGAACGTGCAGAACGGCTCCGGAAGCCGCCAGCGCACTTCGCGCCCCGGCGTATGGATGACGAGGTCCTGATGGACTTCCTGGATGGCGGCCGCCGCGCCGAGCGCTTCGAGCACCCGCACCGGCGCGCCGCACGCCGAGGTCTGGCCGTCGCCGACCGCCTCCGGGTCGACCAGCAGCGCGCGGCCGCCCAGCACGCGGGCCGCGGCGAGGCCGGCGAACGACGCGCCGGCGATGACAACTTGGCGTTCGCGGTCCATCGGCCGGCTAATGCGAGGCGGGACGGGCCAGGCGCAGCACCGGCACGGCCTGCACCGCGGGAACCGTAAGGTTCGTCTTGGGGGCGATCGTGATCTGCAGCCCGAGCGTCCGCAGCCCCTCGATCACGCCGCCGCGAATCTGGAGGGCGCCCTGCAGCGTCGCGGAGTCGCCGATCGCCTCGATGGTGTACGGCGGGGCCAGCCGCCGGCGGTCGGCGAGGATCGTCCCGCCGACCTCGCTGTAGCCGGTCGTCGCGGTGATGCGGACGCCGCTGACCGCGATCGCCTCGGCGCCGGCGGCCCACAGCTCGTTGACGATGCTGGCGAGGTCCACGTACTGCACCGCGGGCGGCGCGTGGCCGACCACCGGCGCCTGCGCGGCGTCGACGATCACGCTCACGCCCGGTCCCGTCATGGGGACGAGGCCGGCCGCGATGCGGAGCGTCTCGAGGTCCCGCACCATCGCCTCCGTGGTGCTGCGCCGCTCCGCGGTGGCCCGCTCGAAATCGGACAGGCGGCGCGTCAGATCGGCCACCTGCGCTTCGAGCGTGTGGCGCGACGCGCGCTCCTGGCGCAGCATCGTGGCGAGCGCGTAGACGTTGCGGGTCGGCACGTCCTCCTGGCTCGACAGGCCGCGGCTGGCCCGGACCTGCACGACGACCAGGAACCCCAGCCCCATGAGCAGCACGGCCAGGACGACGCGCAGCGACGCTGCGCTATTCTTCCCAGACATTCCCTTCGCCGAACAGCTGCTCGAGGGACTGCAGCAGCTCCTCGATGTCGTGCGCCCCGGACCGTGCCTGAATGACGTGTTCGCCGTCGCCGCTGACGACGTGCGCGCACACGCGCCGGGGGCCCGGGTGCTCTTTCAAGTAGCGCTCCAGCTGTTCGACCTCCTCGATCGTGCTGACCCGCACGCGCAGGACCGGACGCCCGCCGGTCTGGCCGCTGCCGCCGGCGGCCTGGGCGGCGGACGGCCGGCGCGCGCCGTTCGCCCCGTGGCCGTTGCGCGCCGCGCCGCCGTTCACCGCGCCCGCGGCGACCGCACCGGCGATCACGCCGTCCGCGACCGCCTCCTCTCCCGCAAGGGGGGACAGGTCGTCGGGGGGCGGCGACGGCGGAAGCGCGATCACCTCGTCGCACAGCAGCTTGACCGACTGCTCCTCCACGTCGAGCGTGCCGCGCAGCAGCACGACGGCGTCGCGCTTGAGGGACAGCCCGTACTGCTCGTAGGCGCGCGGGAAGACCAGCACCTCGATGCTGCCGGTGAGGTCCTCGAGGGTCACGAACGCCATCGTCGAGCCGGCGCGGGTCATGCTGCGCTTCACCGTGCCGATGAGGCCGCCGATCGTGACCTTCTTGCGGTCGGGCAGGTCCGCCAACTGCGCGATCGTCGCCGTGGCGCGATTCGCCAGCGCCGGCCCCCAGCGGCGGAGCGGGTGGTCGGAGATATAGAGGCCGAGCATCTCCCGTTCCATCGTCAAGAGCTCTTCCTTCGAAAATTCCTGGATCGCGGTTTCCCCCTCGCCGGAACCGGCCGCGGGGGGCTCGGGGGCGGCGAGATCGCCGAACAACCCGGTCTGCGCCTCGTTGCGGGCGCGCTGGGTCCGCTGGGCCCGTTCGAGGACGGCGTCGAGCGTCTGCAGCATCTGGGCGCGCGACCCCAGCCGGTCGAACGCGCCGGCCTTGATCAGGCTGGCGACGACGCGCTGGTTGACGAGGCGCGTGTCCACCCGGCCGCAGAAGTCCGCGAGGCTCGCAAACGGCCCGCCGGATTCCCGCGCGGCGATCACGACGTCGATCGCGCCGACCCCGACGTTGCGCACGGCGGTAAGGCCGAACCGGATCACCTTGCCGTCCGTGGTGAACGACGCGGCGCTCTCGTTGACGTCCGGCGGCAATACGTCGAGATCCATCCGCGCGCACTCCGCGACCGCCTGCGCCACCCGCTCCATGTTTCCGACGTCGCTCGAGAGCAGCGCCGTCATGTACTCCGCGGCATAGTGCGATTTCAAGTACGCGGTGTAGTAGGCGATCAGGCCGTAGCACGCCGCGTGGGCGCGGTTGAACCCGTAGCGCGCGAACGGCTCGAACTGCTCGAAGATCTGGTCGACGGTCCGGGCGTCCACCCCGTTGGCCCGCGCCCCGTCGACGAACTTCTCGCGCTGCGCGAGCAGGCGGTCCTTGATTTTCTTCCGGATCGCGTAGCAGAGCACGTCGGCCTCGGCCAGCGTATAGCCCGCGATCGCCTGCGCGACGGTCATGATGTCTTCCTGGTAGACCATCACGCCGTACGTCTCTTTGAGCACCGGCTCGAGCCGCGGATGCAGGTAGGTGACCTTCTCCTGGCCGTGCTTGCGCCGGATGTACGACGGAATGTTGGCCATCGGTCCCGGCCGGAACAGCGCGACCATGGCCATGACGTCCTCGATGCGGTCCGGCTTCAGCTCGCGGAGGTAGCGCGTCATGCCGCGACCCTCCAGCTGGAAGATGCCGGTCGTCTCGCCGGACGCGAGCAGCGCATATGTCGGCTTGTCGTCGAGCGGCAGCCGCTGCAGGTTGATCTCCTCACCCCGCGTCTCGCGGATGAGGTGGATCGCCGCGTCGAGGATCGTGAGGTTGGTCAGGCCGAGGAAGTCGATCTTCAGCAGGCCGAGCCGGGCGACGCTGTTCATGTCGTACTGCGTCATCAGCAGGTCGCCCTTGGTCGCCCGCTGCAGCGGCACGTGGTCCGTCAGCGGATCGCGGGAGATGATCACGCCCGCGGCGTGGGTGCTGGCGTGCCGCGCCACGCCCTCGAGCTTCTGGGCCATGTCCATGAGCTGCCGGATCTGGGGGCTGCCGTCCGCCGCGGCGCGCAGTTCCGGCTCGGCGGCAAGCGCGTCCTGCAGCGAGACGTTCGCGCCGGGCACGAGCTTCGCGATGCGGTCCACGTCGCCGTAGGGCAGGCCCATCACGCGGCCGAGGTCCCGGATCGCGGCGCGCGCGCCGAGCGTGCCGAAGGTGATGATCTGCGCCACCCGGTCGTCGCCGTACTTGTCGACGACGTACTTGATGACCTCGTCGCGCCGGCTGTCCATGAAGTCGACGTCGATGTCGGGCATCGTGTAGCGCTCCAGGTTCAGGAAGCGGTCGAACGGCAGCCGGTACGCGATCGGGTCGACGTCGGTGACGCCGCAAGCGTACAGCACGAGGCTGCCGGCCGCGGAGCCGCGCACGGTGGTGTAGATGCCGCGGCCGCGCGCGAAGTTGACGAAGTCCTGAACGATCAGGAAGTACGCCGCGTACCCCGTCTTGCCGATGACCCCCAGCTCGTACGCCAGGCGCTCCGCGAGGGCGGGCGTGACGTCGCCGTAGATGCGGCGAAGGCCGGCCTCGCACAGCTTGCGGAGGTACGTGTCCGCGGTCTCGCCCTCCGGCAGCGGAAAGTGCGGCAGCCGGGTCGTCCCGGTCTCGATCTCGAGGTCGCACATCTCCGCGATCGCGAGCGTGCTGCGCACCGCCTCCGGAAACTCCGTGAATCGCGCGGCCATCTCGTCCGGGCTCTTCAGGTAGAACTCCGGCACGTCGCCCATCCGCGGCTTGTCCTTCTGGGCCAGGTCGATGCCCATCTGGATGCACATCAGGGCGTCCTGGGCGTCGGCCTCGTCGCGCGTGACGTAGTGCACGTCGTTCGTCGCGACGAGCGGCAGGCCGGTCTCGCGGGCGAGTGAGCGGAGCCCCAGGGTCAGCGTCTGCTGCTCCGCGATGCCGTGGTTCTGGAGCTCCAGATAGAAGTGCCCGGGGCCGAAGATGTCCCGGTAGGCGCCCGCGAGCTCACGCGCCGCGGCCGGATCGTCGCGCAGGATCGCCCGCGGGATTTCGCCCTGCAGGCAGGCCGACAGCCCGATCAGACCGGCGCTGTGGCGCGCGAGCAGCGCGCGGTCGATCCGCGGCTTGTAGTAGAAGCCGTCGAGGTGCGCCGCGGTGACGAGCTTGAGGAGGTTGCGGTAGCCCTCGTCGTTCCGGGCGAGCAGGACGAGGTGGAACGCCGAGGCGTCGAGCTTCGGGTCGCGGTCGGCCATGCCCCGCGCCGCGACGTACGTTTCGACGCCGATGATCGGCTTGATCCCGTGCGCGCGGGCGGTCTCGTAGAACTCGATCGCCCCGTACATCGCGCCGTGGTCGGTGAGCGAGATCGCCGGCATTCCGAGCGACACCGCCCGCTGCATCAGGGGCTCGATCCGGCTCTCGCCGTCGAGGAGGGAGTACTCCGTATGCAGGTGGCAGTGGACGAACTCACCAGGCATGCGGCATCTCCATCGGCGATTGGGGCGTCGGCCTCATTCTAGCAGAGCCGCCCGGCCGCTGCCAGCCGGCCGCGCGCGGGGCCGGCCGTCACCGAAGGGCCAAGCGCTCCCGCAGCAGCCGGTTTACCACCTCCGGGTTCGCCCGCCCCCGGCTGCGCTTCATGACCTGGCCGACGAGAAACGCCACCGCCTTGTCCTTGCCGGCCCGCACGTCGCCGACCGGGCCGGGATGCTCCGCGATCACGCCGTCCACCATTTCGGCGAGCGCGGCTTCGTCGCTGATCTGCACGAGGCCGCGTTCCTTCACGATCTCGGCGGCGGTCCGGCCCGACCGCAGCATCTCCTCGAGGACCTCTTTGGCGAGGCGGCCGCTCAGCGTCCCCCGGTCCAGCAGCGTGAGCAGCTCCGCGAGGGTCGCGGGCGTGACGCGGGCCTCTTCGATCTCCTGTCCGGCGCCGTTGAGGTAGGCCGCGACGTCGCCGACCAGCCAGTTGGCGACGATCTTGGGCTGGTTGAACTCGCGCACCGTCGCCTCGAAGAACTCCGCCATCGGGCGCGTGGCCGTCAGCAGGCGCGCCTCGTGCTCCGGCAGCGCGAAGGCCTCGGCGTACCGCCGCCGCTTGGCGTCGGGCAGCTCCGGCAGCCCGGTATGGACCTGGGCGACCCACGCGTCATCCACGACGAGCGGCACGAGATCCGGCTCGGGGAAGTAGCGGTAGTCCTGCGCCTCCTCCTTCTCGCGCGACGAGAAGGTCACGCCCCGCTGCTCGTCCCAGTGGCGGGTCTCCTGCACGATCGCCTCGCCGCGGGCCAGCAGTTCGCGCTGGCGGGCTTCCTCGAACCGCAGCGCGCGCTCGACCGAGCGCAGCGAGTTCATGTTTTTGACCTCGGTCCGCGTCCCGTGCGGCCCGCCCGGCGCGCGGAGCGAGAGGTTGGCGTCGCAGCGAAGGGTCCCTTCCTCCATCCGGCCCGTCGTCACGCCGGCGTACTGCAGCACGGCGCGCAGCTGCGTCAAAAACAGCCGCGCCTCCCCGGGCGCGCGCAGGTCCGGCTCCGTCACGACCTCCATGAGGGGCGTGCCGGAGCGGTTGTAGTCGACCAGGCTGCGGCCCTCGGCGTGCTGCAGCCTGCCGGTGTCCTCCTCGAGATGCACGCGGCGGATGCCGACCGCGCGGGGCGTCTCGCCGCCGTCGAGCAGGAGACGGCCGTCCGTGGCGAGCGGCGGATGCCCGGCGTATTGATACTGCGAGATCTGGTAGTTCTTCGGCAGGTCCGGATAGTAGTAGTTCTTGCGGTGGAACTCGCTCTCGGGGTGAATCCGGCACTCGAGGACCACCGCCGTGCGCAGGCCGAGCTCGACCGCGCGGCGGTTGAGCACCGGCATCGATCCCGGCAGCCCGAGGCACACGGGGCACGTCCGGGTGTTCGGCGCCGCGCCGAACTCGACCGCGCAGCCGCAGAACATCTTACTCGCGGTCTCGAGCTGGACGTGGACCTCGAGGCCGATGACCGTTTCGAGGGTCATGCCCGCGCCTGCGCGACCAGCGCCGGCCGCGCCGTATGGTGCGGCGTCGCCTGCTCGTACGCGAACGCGGCGTTGAGCACCGTCGCTTCGCCAAAAGCCCTGCCGATCAGCTGCAGCCCGACCGGCAGCCCGTTCACAAATCCGCATGGCACGGAGATCCCCGGCACCCCCGCCAGGTTGACGGGGATCGTGTAGATGTCAGACAGGTACATCTGCAGTGGGTCCTCGATCTTCTCGCCGAGGAGGAACGCCGGCGTTGGGGCGACCGGTCCCAGCAGCAGATCGAATCGCTCCAGGGCCTGGGTGAACTCCCGCCGGATGACGGAGCGGACCCGCTGCGCCCGGAGATAGTACGCGTCGTAGTAGCCCGAGGACAGCGCGAAGGTCCCGAGCATGATCCGGCGCTTGACCTCGGCCCCGAAGCCTTCCCGGCGCGTCCGCGCGTAGAGCGTGTACAGATCGTCCGCGCGCGCGGTACGGTGGCCGTAGTGCACGCCCGCGTACCGCGCTAGGTTGCTGCTGGCTTCCGCCGGCGCGATGATGTAGTAGGCCGGCAGCGCGTACACGGCGTGCGGCAGCGACACCTCGTCGCAAACCGCCCCCAGCCCCTCCAGCACGCCGGCCGCGGCGCGGATCGCCTCCCCCACCGCGGGCGCAAGTCCCTCCCCGAAGAACTCCTTGACGATCCCGATCCGCAGCCCGCGCACCTCGCCGGTCAGCGAGTCGGCGTAGGCGGCCGCCGGCGCCGGCGCCGACGTCGAGTCGCACGGATCGTGTCCCGCGATCGCGCCAAGCAGCAGCGCGGCGTCGCGCACGTCGCGGGCGAACGGGCCGATCTGATCGAGCGACGACGCGAACGCGATCAGGCCGTAGCGGGAGACGCGTCCGTACGTCGGCTTGAGCGCGACGACCCCGCAAAAAGAGCCCGGCTCCCGGATGCTGCCGCCGGTGTCGCTGCCGAGGGCGAGCGTCGCCTCGCCGGCGGCCACCGCCGCGGCGGAGCCTCCGCTCGAGCCGCCGGGCACGCGCATCGGATCCCAGGGATTGCGGGTCGGACCGTACCCCGAGTTTTCGGTGCTGCTGCCGAAGGCGAACTCGTCGCAGTTGGTTTTGCCGAGGAGCACCGCCCCCGCTTCGCGGAGGCGCACCGTCACGGTCGCGTCGTAGGGCGGCCGGAATCCCTCGAGCATCCGCGACCCCGCCGTCGTCGGCCAGCCCTTCGTGCAGATGTTGTCCTTGAGCGCGATCGGGATCCCGGCGAGCGGCGGCGCCCCGTCTTTGCCGGCGCGCCCGTCCCAACGCGCGGCCTCGCGCAGCGCCGCGTCGCGGTCGACGTGCAGGTAGGCGTGCAGCGTCGGGTCGAGCGCGGCGATGCGGTCCAGCACGGCGCGCGCCGCCTCCGACGGGGAAGCCTCGCCGGCCGCGTACAGACGGCGCAGCTCCCCCGCGGTGCAGTCCGCGAGCGACCGCGGCGCCCCGTCTGCGCGGGACCTCCGGCCGCCTTCTGGACCTACGGCGTGAGCCAAAGCGCGCCTCCTGCCGGCACCTATTCGCCCTCGATCACCGGCGGGACGACAAAGAAGCCGTCCTCCGAAGCCGGGGCGTTGGCGAGCACCTCGCCGATCGGCAGGGACGGCCGGACGGCGTCGTCGCGCAGGACGTTCGTGATCGCGGTGGCGTGCTCCGCGGGCGTCTCCGCGGCGAGGTCGAGGGCGAGCAGGCTCTGGAAATGCTCGAGGATGCCGCCGAGCTGGACGCGGAATCGCTCCCGCTCGTCATCGGTCAGCTCGAGCCGGCTCAGCCGCGCCACGTGCGCGACGGTGCGATCGTCGATCATGGCGAACGCCGCCTCCTGACACTGGGGTTGGCGCCATGGTAGCACGGCGCTCGCGACGCGCTCAAGGACGCCTCAGTTCACGGCGCCCGCGGACGAACGATGAAGATCGCCGGGTCGATGATCGGATACGAGTTCGGGACGAACTTACTCTCCTCCGCGAACGTGGGCAGGTAGGACGGCCGCGGAAACACCGCGGCCGCCGGCCGCGCGTACACCGGGTTGCGGTCCCCGACGACCGCGAGGTCGATGTGCTCCTTCGCGTACCACGACGCCGGCGTCGTGCGGTCCGTCCATTCGACCCGGAACGGCAGACGGTCGAGGTCCGGCAGATACCACGCCAGCTCCAGCTCGAAGGCCACCGCGGCGCCCTTCGGCACGTGGCCGCGCAGCCACGCTACCGCCTGGGTGCGCGTATCGCGATGGCTGTACAGCCACCAGGCGAGCGCCGCCGACTCCCGCACCGGACCGATCAAGAGAATAACGATGCCGGCCGCCGCGGCAGCTGAACGCCACGGCCGTTGCGAACCTCCCCAAGACGGCCTGAGGCGCGCCGCGCGCTCCCACCCCCAGACCGCGCCCAGCGCCGCCCAGATCGCCGCGAGCGGCAGCACGGGGGCTAGATTGCGCGTGTAAAAGACGTTGGCGCGGGCGAGAAACAGCAACTGGATCAGCGGAAACGCGAGAAGATACCACTGCACGCGGGGCTGCCGCCGCAACCCGGCCGCCACCCCGGCGACGGCCGCGATCCCGGGCAGCAAGCCAAGGCCGGCATGCGGCACAACGTACCAGTCGCCGCCCTGGGTCGGCCAGAAAAGATAGGCGAGGTTGAGGCCGAGTTTATTCAAGTATTCGGCGGGCCCCGGCAACGCCAGCAGGCCGTACGAGTCGGTATGCTCCGAAAAACCGGCCCACACTTCTTTCGGGTGCATGAGGACGTACGGCGTCCCAAGGACTCCCCCGGCGATGACGCCCAGGACCATCCATCCGAGAGCGGCATCGAGGAGCGCCGCTCGCCGCTCGTTGAAGACGTGCGCGATCACGAGGGGCGCGAGGAGCCACGTCGCCGTCTGTTTGGTCGAAATCGCGAGCCCGGTGAGCAGACCGGCGACAAGATAGTCCCGGCGCCGGCCCCGCCGCAGCACGCCGAGCCCCGCAAGCAGCGCCGCGGTCGTGAAGAATGCCTCCGGGACGTCCACCCGCACCGTGTCGGCATAGTAGACCGCCCCCGGAGCCGCGGCGAACAGCGCCGCGGCCAGGAGGCCGACCGGACGGCCGAACGCCGCGTTGCCCAGGCGGTACGTCAGGTAGACGGTGGCCGCGCCGAGCGCCGCCGTGAAGATCCTGGCCCAAACATAGAAGGACGGGACGCTGAAGTACCACAGATAGCCCGGGATCAAAGGGTGGATGAGGACCACGTCCCGGAGCGACGGCAGGATGCCGCGCATGTGCAGGTAGAGCGCGTGGATGTAGACGACGGGGCACAGCAGATAATAGTACAGGCTGCCGTAGAAAAAGACACGCGGGTTCAAGGTGTGGTCCCGCAGCATCGTGATAACGTGCGGGAGGACGAACACTTCGTCCCATTCGTGAATGTACGGCAGCCCCCGCCCGACGCCGAGCAGCCGCACGGCCAGGGCATAGGCGACGATCAGGCCGGCGAGCAGGCCCTCACGGGCACGCTCAACGGCGAGGGGGAGACCGCGGCGCCCGGCCTCCCCCTGCTCCGGCGTCAATTCGGTTCGCGCACTACTGCTTGTAGATGGGATAGAAGTACTGCCCCGGGAAGATCGCGTTGTAGTACCAGCCGCGCACCCACGACCGCATCGTATAGTACGTGACCGGTTGCACGAGGAACAGGTAGGGCAGATCGTTGTAGGCGATCATCGAGATCTGCTTGTACAGCGCCTTGCGCGTCGCCGGATCGGGCGTGCTCACCGCCTGGTCGATCAACCGGTCGGCCTCGGGGTTCTTGTAGCTGCCGCGGGTCGGGAAGTACCCGTTCGCCGCGAGGAACGGCTGCGCGAAGTCGTGCGGATCGGGGTAGTCGGCGAACCAGCCGAGGAAGTACATCGTGCCCTTGTGCGCAAACAACAGCTGGTTGAGCGCGCTCGCGGGCACGGGACGCGAGTCGATCTGGAACTTCGGGTTGAGCGCCGTGACCGTGTCGCGCAGGATCTGCGCGCCCGTCTGCCGGGCGGTGTTGCCGGCCGTGAACGGCACGGTGAACTTGAACCCGGTCGACCACACCCGGCCGCCGAACGCCTCCTTGAACTCCGCGATGGCCTTGTCCTTGTTCGTCTGATAGATCGGCACCGCCGGATCGAACCCCAGCATGCCCTGGGGGATCGGCCCGTGCGGAATGACGCCCTTGCCGGCGTAGGCGCCGCTCAGGTTGGCCGAGTAGTCGAACGCGTACGCGAAGCCCCGCCGCACGTGGACGTCGTTGAAAAAGTCCGGCGGGATGCCCGCGCCGTCGAGCTTGCCGCTGCCGGCGTCCGGATTGGCCTCCGTGTTGATCTTATAGTTGAACTGCAGTGTCTGCAGGGCGATCTGCGGCAGGTTGTCCTGCATGATGGTGCCGGGGATGCCGCGCAGCTGCGACTGCTGGTTGAGGCTCCGGACGATCAGGTCCGCGTCCCCCTGCTGGAGCTGCAGCCGGGCGGTGGCGAACTCCGTCACCGTCCGGATCACGACGCGCCGCAGCGCCGCGGGCTTGCGCCAGTAGTGGTCGTTGCGCACGAGGATGACCTGCTTGGCCTGCGGGTCCCACGATTCGAACATGAACGGGCCGGTGCCGTTCATGTGGTTGAACGCATAGCGGTCCTCGGTCTTGGGGTTGTTGAACTTCTGCCAGGTCCCGGCCTGCCCGTCCCAGTCGCCGTGCGCGGCGGCCCACTTCTGCGGCATGATGGACGACCACGCTGCCACGATCGTCAGGAACGGCGCGAACGGCTTCTTGAGCCGGAAGACCACGCTGTCGCCGCTGGCGCTGACCGCGCGCTGAACGTCGGCCCAGGCGACCTGGATCTTGCCCTTGTCGTCGCGCGTGCTGTCCACGCCGAGGAGCGGCGAGAGCAGCAGCCACGCCGGGCCGCCGGCCTGGTCTTGGAGCAGGAACCGCCGGACGGAGTAGACGACGTCGTTCACCGTCATGTCGGAGCCGTCGTGGAACTTGACGCCCTGCCGGACCGGGAACGTGTACGTCAGCCCGTCCTTGCTGACGCCCCCGTTGGCGAGCGTCGGCACGCGCGTGGACAGCATCGGTTCGAAGCGGTCCAGCGACGATCCGCTGTACATGATCAACGTCTCGTAGACGTTCGGCCAGACCGGCTCATACGAATAGATGTCGTACGCGAGGGCCGGGTCGAGGCTGGTGATGTCGCCGAACTGCAGCTCGATGAACGTGTCGGGGTTCTTCACGGGCGCCGCGGCGCCGCGGGCGATCGTGACGAGCGACACCGCGACGGCGGCGGCCAGGATCACGGCCGTGAGACGAGCGCTCCACCCCGTACGACCCATACGTGTACCTCCCGGCGCCGCCCCGTCCTTGCGGGCCGGCGCGGCCTGCTCTTCGTGGGAAGTCGTTCGCGCGGGTCTAGCGGCTGCCCTGCAGACGCGGATCGAAAATGTCGCGGAAGGCGTCGCCGAGCAGGTTCCAGCCGAGAACGAAGAGGAAGATCGCCGTTCCGGGGACGATCAGCGTATACCAGTACGTGAACGGATCCCCCGCCGTCCCGGCGATCCAGTTGTGAGAGAGGCTGACCAGCTGCCCCCAGTCGGCGTAGCCGGGCGGCGCCCCGAGCCCGAGGAACGACAGCGCCGCGAACGTGATCACGATGCCGCCCATGTTGAGCGAGGCGAGAATGAGCAGCGGATAGACGGCGTTCGGGATCATGTGCCGGGCGATCACGCGGAGGTCCCCGCTGCCGAGCGCCCGCGCGGCCTGCACGTACTCCATGTCGCGCACGCGCAGGAACTCGCCGCGCAGCAGCCGCGTGTACGTCGGCCACTCCACGACGGCGATGGCGATCACGGCGTTCCGCACGCTCTGGCCGAGCACCGCGACGATCACGACCGTCAGAATGAGTCCCGGGAACGCGAGAAAGACGTCCGTGACGCGCATGACGATCTCGTCGGCGCGCCCGCCGTAGAACCCGCTGACGCTCCCGAGGGCGAGCGCGATCGCGACCGCCGTGGCGACGACGCTCAGCGCGACCATGAACGCGGTTCGCGCGCCCCACACTACCCCGTAAAAGAGATCGAACTGCTCCTCGGTGGTGCCGAAGGGATGGCCGGGGCTGGGCGGCCGCGGGTCGCTCGCATACCCCGAGTGCGGGATCATGTACGGATTCCGCTCGGTCGGGTGCGCCAGGAACGGCGCGAGCAGCGCCATGACGACGAAGAACGCCACGAGGCCGGCGCCGAGGACCGACAGCGGATTGCTTCGGAACCGCCGGAGCGTGCGCTGCCAGCCGGTCTCGACGGCCTTGGCCCGCCGGGCCGCCGGCAGCGCGGCGGGACGCGCGTGGACAGCGCTCACGAGAGGCGAATGCGCGGGTCCACGATCGCGTACATGACGTCCGCGCAGAGGTTGCCGATGACGAGCAGGCCGGCGAAGATCAACGCGAACCCCGTCACGGCGGGAATGTCGAGCTGCTGGCTCGCCTCCACTCCCCACTGTCCGATGCCGGGATAGTTGAACACCGTCTCGGTGATGACGACGCCGCTCAACAGGCCCACGAACAGGAGGCTGCCGAGCGTGATCACCGGGATCAGCGCGTTCCGCCGCGCGTGCTTGTCGACGACGACCCGCTCGGCCAGGCCTTTCGCCCGAGCCGTGCGGACGTAGTCGGTGCGGAGCGTCTCCAGCATCGACGACCGGGTGATGCGCACGAGGACCGCGGTCAGATAGTACGTGAGCGTGGCGACGGGCAGGATGAGGTGCTTGGCCGCGTCCCAGAACAGCCACAACCGGCCGTTCAGCAGCGCGTCGACCGTCATGAGGCCGGTGTAGGGATGGAAGGCTCCGCTGCGGACGTACAGATCGGCGTTTAGCGAGAGCCGCCCCGGCGGAAACCACCCGAAGTGCCCGTAGAAGATCATCAAGAGCAAGAGGCCCCACACAAAGGTGGGCAGCGACGCCCCGCTGATGGACGTAAACCGGCTGACCTGGTCGAGGACGTGATCCTTGTGGACCGCCGACTGCGTCCCAAGCCAGACGCCGAGCACCAGGATGAAGCCGAACGCGTAGAGCGCCAGCTCAAGCGTGGCCGGGAAGTAGCCGCGGATCGCGTCCGCCACCGGCTCGCGCGCGGTCTCGCTCCAGCCGAGATCGCCGTGCGCGACCTGGACCAGCCACGCCCAGTACTGCACGTAGACCGGCTGGTCGAGATGGTACTTCCGGATGAGGTCGGGCAGCGCGTTGAGCTGCTTCGGGTCGTGAATGTACAGGCTGGCCCGCATCGCGGGCGTGAGGAACTGCAGCAGGAGGAAGATCAGCCCGGATACGCCGAGGCCGACCAGCGGAAGCAGCAGCAGACGGCGGACGACGAACGCGGTCACGGCGTCAGGGCGGGCGGGCCCACCTCAGGGCGCGAGGTGAGCCCGCGAACGTCCTCCCGTCTTACTGCTTGTAGATCGGATAGTAGTCGAGTCCGCCGAGGACGGCGTTGTAGTACCAGCCGTGCACCCACGACCGCATGACGGCAAACCCGACCGGCTGCGCCACGTAGAGCGACGGCACGTCGTTGTACGCGATCTTGGTGAGCTGCTTGTAGATCGCCGCGCGCTTCGCGGGATCGGTGGTCTCGGCGCCCTGCTTGACGAGCGCGTCCGCCTGCGGGTTGCTGTACGAGTTGCGCTTCGGGTAGTCGCCGTTGCTCCCGAGGAATGGCTGCGCGAAGTCGTCCGGATCCGGATAGTCGACCGCCCACCCGAGCGCGTACAGCGTGCCTTTGTGCGCGCTGGTGTTCTGGAGGAACGACGACCACTGCAGGTTGCGCACGTCGACCTTGAACTTCGGGTTGAGCGACTCGATCGAATCTTTCAGGATCTGCGCGCCCACCTGCCGGACGACGTTGCCGGTGTTGTAGGTCGTCGTAAACTTGAATCCGATGTCCCACAACTTGCCGCCCCAGGCCTCCTTGAATTCGGCGGTGGCCTTCGCGGTGTCGTGGGTGTACTTCGGCGCGGTCGCGTCGTAGCCGAGGAGGCCGTTGATAATAGGCCCGTTCGGCTGCTCCGCCTTGCCGCGGTAGCCGTCGCGGATGAAGGTCGCGTAATCGAAGGCGTACGCGAAGCCGCGGCGGACGTGGACGTCGCTGAAGAAATCCGGCGGGATGCCGTTGCCGTCGAGTTTGCCGCTGCCGAGATCCGGGTTGCCGGTCGCGTCGATCTTGAAGTTGAAGTGCAGCGCCTGCAGGACGAGCTGCGGCAGCCCGTCGTGGATGATGACGCCGTCCATGCCCTGGACCTTGCTCTGGTCGGGCCGGTCGACGGCAATGATGTCGGCGTCCCCCTGCTGCAGCTGCAGCCGCCGCGTCGTAAACTCGGTCACGTTTCGGATGACGACGCGCGCGAGGCGCGCGGGCGCGCGCCAGTACTGGTCGTTGCGGACCAGGATGATCTGCTTCCCCTGGCGGTCCCACTGCTGCAGCTTGAACGGGCCGGTCCCGTCCATGTTGGCGAACTGGTAGCGGTCCTGCAGCTTCGGGTTGTTGAACTTCTGCCACGTCCCCGCCTGGCCGTCCCAGTCGCCGTGGGCGGCGGCCCAGGCCTTGGGCATCACGAACGACCACGCCGCCATGATGCTGAGGAACGCGCCGTAGGGATGCGCCAGATGGAACACGACGTTGTCGCCCTGCACCGTGACCGCCTTCGCGGCGTCCGCGAAGTTGACCGCGATCTTATCCTTGTCGCGCGTGCTGTCCCGCCCGAGCAGCGGCGTCAGCAGCAGCCACGAGGGGCCGCCGTCCCGGTCCTGCAGCATGAAGCGCAGCATCGAGTACCGCACGTCCTCGGGCGTCATCGCGGAGCCGTCGTGGAACTTGACGCCCTTCCGGATCGGGAACGTGTAGGTGAGGCCGTCCTTGCTGATCAGGCCGTTCGCGAGGCTCGGCACCTGGGTGGCCAGCATCGGCCGGTACCGGGACAGGACGCTGCCGTCGTACGCGATCAGCGTCTCGTAGACGTTCGGATAGATGATACCCTCGCTCGCCGTGTCGTACGCGTAGGCGGGATCGAGGCTTTCGGGATCGCCGTACGTGAGCTGCACGAACGTGTCGGGGTTTTTGACCGGCGCTCCCGCGCCCCGGGCGCCCGTCCCGAGCGCAAGCACGCCGACCGCGAGCGCGAGCACGAGCGCCATTCCGCGGACCTTCACAGCGGCACCGCCTCCCTCAGAGCTACAAGTGACCATATACCTGCCATAAAGTTCTTCCGTACGCGCATACGGCCGCCGCCGCGCGGGCGCCGGACCGGTGCTATGGGTTGGCCTGCTGTGTCTGACCCGTCGCCGCCGGGGCCGGCGCAGCGAGGACGGCCACCTTGCTGCGCTGGTTCTTGAACGGCCGCACCGGACAGGCCACGAAGTGATCGCGCCCGCCGCCGATGTCCTCGAACGCCGGCGGATCGACCCGGCAGCTCGGCTGCGCGTACAGGCACCGGGTGTGGAACCGGCAGCCGGCCGGCGGGTTGATCGGGCTCGGTACATCTCCCGGTAGAATGATTCGCTCGCGGCGCATCTCCGGATTGGGAATGGGCACCGCCGACAAAAGCGCCTCGGTGTAGGGGTGCTGCGGGTTCGCGAACAGCTCGTCCGCCGGGGCCATCTCCACGATCTTGCCGAGGTACATCACCGCGATGCGGTCGCTGATGTGCTTTACGACCGACAGGTCGTGCCCGATGAACAGGTACGTGAGCCCGAACTCCCTCTGCAGGGACTCCAGGAGATTGAGCACCTGCGCCTGGATGCTGACGTCGAGCGCCGAGACCGGCTCGTCCGCGATGATGAGCTTGGGGTTGACCGCGAGGGCCCGCGCGATGCCGATGCGCTGGCGCTGGCCGCCGCTGAACTCGTGCGGGTAGCGGTTGGCGTGATAGGGCGACAGGCCGACGACCTCGAGCAATTCTTGGACCCGGCGGTTCTTGTCCCGGCCGCGGGCGAGATTGTGGATCTCGAGCGGCTCGCCGATGATGTCGCCGACGGTCATGCGCGGGTTGAGCGAAGAGTACGGGTCCTGGAAGATGATCTGCATGTCGCGACGCATCCGCCGCAGCTCTTCCTTGTGCAGCTTGAAGATGTCGCGGCCCTCGAACAGCGCTTCGCCAGAGGTCGGCTCCTGCAATCGCAAAATCACGCGGCCGGTCGTCGTCTTGCCGCAGCCCGACTCGCCGACGAGCCCGAGCGTCTCGCCTCTGCGGATGAAGAAGTCCAGGCCGTCGACGGCTTTGACCGCGCCCACCTGCCGCTGGAAGATGAAGCCCTTGGTGACGGGATAGTGCTTGACGAGGTTCTTCACCTCGAGGAGAATCTCGCCGGTCTTCGCCCCGCTCGTCGCCATGGTTCCTCCTACACCGTCCCGCTGCGTGTCGACGCGGCCAGGCCGGCTTTCTCCGCCGCCTGCCGGTCTTTGTCCGTGGCCTTATCCGAATAGAGGTAGCACTTGGCGGTGTGGCCGGGCCCGACGGTGTAGTCCGGCGGGTCGGCCTGGACGCACACATCCATCACGAACGGGCACCGCGGCGCGAAGGGGCAGCCCGGCGGGAGATCGATGAGGCTCGGCGGCTGGCCCTCGATCGGAATCAGCCGCTCCTGCCGGAGGTACAGCTTCGGCACCGAGTGCAGCAGGCCCCAGGTGTACGGGTGCTTGGGTTCGCGGAAGGTGCTGCGCACGTCGGTGTGCTCGATCGGCCGGCCGGCGTACATCACGACGACATTGTCGCACATCTCTGCGACAACGCCGAGGTTGTGCGTGATGAAGATGATGGACATGCCGAACTCGCGCTGCAGCCCCCGCATCAAGTCGAGGATCTGCGCCTGGATCGTCACGTCGAGCGCGGTCGTCGGCTCGTCGGCGATCAGGATCGACGGGTTGCACGAGAGGGCCATCGCGATCATCACGCGCTGGCGCATGCCGCCCGAGAACTGGTGCGGGTAGTCCTTGACGCGCTGCTTGGCCAGCGGGATCTTGACGCGGTCGAGCATCTCGGCCGCCCGGTCCCACGCCGCTCTCTTGTTCAGCCGTTGGTGGAGAATGATGGCTTCGGCGATCTGCTCGCCGATGGTGAGCACGGGATTGAGGGAGGTCATCGGCTCCTGGAAGATCATCGCCATGCGGTTGCCGCGGATCTTCCGCATTTCCTCGTCGGACAGCTTGAGGAGGTCGCGGCCTTCGAACCGGATCTCGCCGTCGACGATCTTACCGGGCGGCATCGGAATGAGCCGCATGAGAGAGAGCGCGTGCACGCTCTTACCGCAGCCCGACTCGCCCACGATCCCCAGCACTTCGCCTCGCTGGAGATCGTACGAAAGGCCGTCGACCGCACGAACGACGCCCTCGTCGGTATAGAAATACGTCTTCAGGTTGCGCACCGACAGCAGCGCGTCAGCCACGCGTCGCCCCCCTGGACATGCCGCCGGCCGGCGGCGTCGCTGGCACCGACGCAAAACACGCCGGCGCGGTGGTCTCGGGATTCCACAACGTGTACCTAATTCCTTTACTCATCCTACGCCGGCGCGGTTCCCTGTCAGGCCGGGGCTCTTCGAGGCGCCGGTGGACGTCATGGTTCCGTCAATGCGCCGGGCCGCGGCCGGGCGTCATGGCGGGGCGTTATACAGCGCGGCGTTGTATAGTTGTATAGTTGTATAGTGGAACGCCGCACCTACTTGGGCAGCCCGGGATCGTACTGCACCGTGTAGGCGGCGTAGTCCTGGCCCGGCGCGCCGGTGACGGTCGCCAAGCGCTGCCGGCCGTGGTACAGCTCGGCGACCACCTGCGCGGCGGACGAGTCGTTGTAGAGCGCCAGCTGAACGATCAGCCGGCCTTCGGTGGCGAGGTACTGGCGGTTCAGCGCCGCGGTGTGCGCGGGATCGTAGTAACGCGACTGGAAGCGCACCGTGACCGTGCCAGAGGCCGGGTCGTACGTGGCCGCCGGACGGCTGGCCTCGCCGGAGATGCTGATGACGGCGCCGCGGGCCCGCGTGGCGGGGTCGCGCTGCACGCCCTGCGGAATGTCCGGCAGCACCGCCCCCCGCTGCACTTGAGAGATCCGTCCATACAGGAAGACGCCGCCGGCGATCAGCGCCGCGGCGGCGATGCCGATCCCGATCGCCCTCGGGAGGGGCGACGGCCGCCGGGACCCCCGGCCGGGCCGGCCGCCGGCGCCGCGCGCCGCGGCGCGGCGCGCCGCCCGGGCGGGCGCGGTCTGTCGTGTCTGTGATGAAGTCGGCGTCATGCCCCCCATTTTACGTCGAGCGCTGGCGGGGGTCCAGAGCGTCGCGGATGCCGTCGCCCAGGAAGTTGAAGGCGAGAATCGCCAGCACGATCGCCGCGCCGGGCACGAGCAGCCACGGGAACTGCGTGAACACTTCGATGCTCTGCGCCTGCGCGAGCTGCAGGCCCCAGCTGGTGCTCGGCTCCTGCACCCCGATGCCGAGATACGACAGCCCGCTCTCGCCGAGGATGACGCCCGGAATGGTGAGCGTCGCCGCCACGATGATGTACGACGAGGTGCTCGGCAGCACGTGGCGCACGATCACGCGAAAGTCCTTGAGGCCGGCGGCCCGCGCGGCCAGCACGAACTCGAGCTCGCGCAGCCCGAGGACGATGCCGCGGATCACGCGCGCGAGCCCGCCCCACCCGGTGAGGCTGAACACGCCCGAGAGCAGCACGATGCGCTGCGGGCTGGTCAGCGTCGGCGGCAGCACCGACGTCAGCGCCAGGATCAGATAGAACTGCGGAAACGACGCGAGCACCTCGACCGCCCGCATCAGCGCGTTGTCGACGAGGCCGCCGTAGTATCCGGCGATGCCGCCCAGCACCATACCGATCGGAAAACTGATCACCACCACCAGGACACCCAGCATGAGCGAGACGCGGCTGCCGTAGAGCAGCCGGGACAGCACGTCGCGCCCGAACTGGTCCGTCCCGAGCAGGAACAGCCGCGCCGGCGGGTCGACGCCGATGAGGTGAAGGTCCGCGGGCACGAGCCCGAACCAGCGGTACGACGAGCCGCGCACGAAGAACTTCACCTCGTACGTGCGCGACGTATCCGGCGCGTACTGCGGGATCGACACGTCGACCGTCCGGTACGCGTACACGAATGGGCGGAGATGGAAGCGGCCGTGCGCGTCGACCCAGTGGATGCCGGTCGGCGGCGCGTAGAACAGGTTGCGGTCGCTCTGGTCCAGCCCGTACGGCGCAAGACACTCGGCCAGGATCATCGCCGCGTAGAGCGCGATCAGCGTGACGCCGCCCGCCACCGCGAGGCGGTAGCGCTTGAGCTGCCGCCAGGCCAGCTGCCACGGGCTGCGGGCCCGCGCGGCCTCGGCCCGCCGCTGCGCGGCTGCCTGCGCCGCGGCGACGTCGTGGGCGGTGCTAGTCATAGCGGATCCGCGGATCGACGGCCGCCAGCATGATGTCCGCGATCAGGTTGCCGAGGATCAGCATCACGCTGCCGAGCAGCAGGCTGGCCATCACGACGAAGACGTCCTTCTTGAGCAGCGCCTCCAGGATCAGCCGGCCGAGGCCCGGGTACCCCATGATGTTCTCGACGAAGGCGGCGCCGCTCAGCAGGCCGCCGAGCTCGAAGCCGAAAAACGTGATGAGCGGATTGATGGCGTTGCGCACGGCGTGCCGGTAGATCACCCGCCGCTCGGCGAGCCCCTTCGCCCGCGCGGTCTTGACGTAGTCCGAGCGCAGCACCTCGAGCAGGTTGTTGCGCATGTAGCGCATCAGGCCGCCGACCGAGAAGAGCCCGAGCGCGATCGTCGGCAGGACGAGGTGCCGGGCGATGTCGAGGGCCTTGCCCCACCACGGGTACGTGTCGAAGTCGACGCTCGTGAGGCCCTGCAGCGGCAGCAGGTGGCTCCAGTAGGCGGCGTACAGCAGCAGCAGCGCGCTGAAAAACGAGGGGATCGAGATCGCCACGAATGCGGCGGTGTTGAGCACGCCGTCCATCGCCGAGTACTGGTGCACCGCGGAATAGATCCCGAGCGGCAATGCGACCGACCAGGCCACGACGAGCGAGCTCAGCGACAGCAGCAGGGTGTTGAGCGCGCGGCTGCCGATCAGCCACGTGACCGGCACGTTGTAGGCGAACGACAGGCCGAAGTCGAGATGCAGGATGCTCCACAGCCACCGGAAGTACTGGATCCAGGGCGGCTGGTCCATCCCGAACTGCGCCTTCAGCGCCGCGATGGTCTGCGGGCTGATCTGCGGGTACTGCAGCACGAGCGCCTGAAAGTAGTTGCCGGACCCCGGCACGAGCTGGATGGCGGCCCAGCTCACCAGCGTGATGCCGAAGAGCAGCGGCCCCAGCAGCAGCAGCCGGCGCAGAATGTAGCGGACCATCAGCCCCGCCGGGCCGCCGGCGGACCGGCTGACGCCGGACTCGCCGGCAACAATGTCATCACCGCCCGCGCTACGGCTTGAGGAAAATGACCGGGAAGTTCCAGAACGGACCGCCGAACGCGGTGAAGTGGATGTTGCCGAATTTGTTCCGCACGGCGACGTACGCGTCGGGAATCGCCGTATACACGACCGGCACCTGCTCGGCCACGATCGCCTGATACTGGAAGTAGTAGTCGCGGCGGCGGTTCTGGTCCACGGTGGTCGCGCCCAGGTTGAAGTAGCGGTCGATCTGCGCCTCCCACGGCGTGACCGGCTTCGCTTCCTTCGGGTTCCACATGTGGAGGCTGCCGGAGGACCGCCAGACGTTCTGTCCGTTGTGCGGCTCGATGCCGCCGGTGAGGCCGAGCACCATCGTTTCCCACTTGAACGACTCGACCAGCTTGTTGACCAGCGTGTTGAACGCCTCCGGGACGAGGGTGACCCGCATGCCGAGCTCCGAGAGGTCCTGCCGCATGATGTTCGCGATCGCCACGCGGTCCTGGTTGTCCGAGTTCGTGCTGATCACAAACTCCACGACGTGCCCGTCCGCGTCCCGCAGCATGCCGTCGGACCCTTTCTTGAAGCCGCCCTCGGCGAGGACCTGGGCCGCCTTCGTCAGGTCGTACGGGTACTGCATCACGTGCGGATTGAAGAAGAACTTATCGGCCGGACTCTCCGGCCCGTACTGGACGACGGCGTGACCGGCGTACACTTGATTGATGATCGCCTGCCGGTCGGTGGCGTAGGACACGGCTTGGCGGAACTTCTGGTTCTGGAACCACTTCAGTTTGTAGTCGGGCAGACCGCTGCGCGGGTTTTGATTGAAGGTGAGGAACTCGGTGCCGAACGTCGGGCCGCCGTTGAACACGGTGTAGTTGCCGGACTTCTCGTCCCGCTTGAACGCCGCGTATTCCTTGGGCCGCAGGCCGTAGCTGTCGGTCTGCTTGCCCTGGAACAGCAGGCGCAGCGCCTCCTGGCTCGGGACGATGCGCAGGACGACGCGGTCGATGTAGGGCAGCCGGTGTCCCTGTCCGTCAACCTTCCAGTAATGCGGGTTGCGGACGTAGCTGACGCGCTCCGCCGGCCGGTATTCGGTCATGATATACGGGCCGGAGCCGACCAGCTCTTTCGGCGGCGTGTTGACACCCCAGGTCTGCTGGAAGTGCCCCGCTTTGTAGGGCCCCTCGAGCTTGTGGCGCGGCAGGATCGAGACGCCGATCGTGCGCAGGAACGGCCCAAACGGCTCCGCGGTGCGGAACACCACGGTCCGCGCGTCGACCTTGCTCGCCACGACCGGCTTCCCGGCGACGCTCAGCACGTCGGCGAGGCTGTTCGGAATGCTCTTGTCGAAGATGACGCCGAAGGTGAAGACGACATCGTCCGCGGTGAGCGGCTGGCCGTCGTCCCACTGCAGGCCCTGCCGCAGCACGAAGGTCCAGGTCTTGCCGTCCGGACTCGTCTTCCACGATTCCGCGAGCGCCGGCTCCGTCTCCGTCGTCTCGCCGTTGTCCTCGACCAGCCCGTCGAAGAGCGTGCCGAGCGGCCCCGTCGACGAGGTCTCCTGCGCCAGGACCGGGTTGAACGTCCGCGGATCGCTGACCTGCGAGTCGAGGAACTCGCCGCCGAACCGGCCGGGATCGCCGACCATGACCTTCGGATTCGGAAGGCCGGGGAGGGACGGGTGGTGGGACGGCGCGGTGGCGCCCCATGCGGGCGGCATCAACAGCGCTGCGGCGAGGAGCGCGGACACGACGGCAAATCGCACGGTGGGACCTCCCGGCATATGACCCTGCACGATCAGCTCAACTTCAACGGGCGTTCCTTGGCAACCGGTTCCCTATGATACATTTCCTGTTTTGAGGTGGAAAGAACGGACTTACCGATCTCGGAGACCTCGCGCCGCGGATGCCGCCAGATTATTCGCGCGGAACGGGCGGCGACCCCTGCCGCCGCCCGTCCGGCGCCGGACTCCCGGACGCGGTCACTCGCTCGAGCGGCGCGTAGCCGAGCGCGAGGCGCTTGGTCCCCGCCGGGCCGTCGAACCGGACGGTGATGATCGCGCGCGGCCCCTCCCCGTCCACCTCGAGCACCCGTCCGGTCCCAAACGTCTTGTGCCGGACGGTGTCGCCGACGGCCACCTCCGGCACGGGGCGCTGCTCGTCCGCCGGCCAGTCGCCGGTCTCGGTCCGCGGCGTCGCCGCCCGCTCGACGGCGTCGGCCGGGATCTCCGCGAGGAACCGCGACGGCAGGCTCGGCCGCGTCGTGCCGTAGGTCGTGCGCTGGCGCACGTAGGTGAGCAGGAGGCGGCGCCGCGCGCGGGTCATGCCGACGTAGCAGAGCCGGCGCTCCTCGGCCAGGTCGACCTCCTCCTCCAGCGCGCGCATGTGCGGAAACAGCCCTTCCTCGAGGCCGGCCAGCACGACCACCGGGAACTCGAGTCCCTTCGCGCTGTGCAGCGTCATGAGCGTCACCCGGTCGGGGCGCTCCTCGAAGGAATCGATGTCCGTCTGCAGCGCGAGGTGCTGGAGAAACGCCTCGAGCGTCCCCTCTCCGCTCATCGCCTCGACTTCCTGCGCGACCGCGGCGAGCTCCTCGAGGTTCTCGAGGCGCGCGTAGGCCTCGTCGGTCCCCTCGGCCTCGAGCATGCGGCGGTACCCGGTCCGGTCGAGTGCGCGCAGCAGGACGTCGCGCGCGGAATGGTCCGCGGCAAACGCGCCGAGATCCTCCACGAGATCGACGAACTCGGTGAGGCCCGTCCGGATCGCGCCGCCGATGCCGGCGGCCGGCGACGGTCCGGCCCCCGCGGCGCCTGCCCGCGCGGCGCCGCGCACCGCCTCCCACAGCGTGGTGCCCGATTCGCGCGCGTAGGCGTCGAGCCGCCGGATGGTGGTGTCCCCGATCCCGCGCCGGGGCACGTTGACGATGCGGCGCAGCCCCGCCTCGTCCGCGGGGTTGAACGCGAGCCGCAGATAGGCCAGCAGGTCCTTGACCTCGGCCCGTTCGTAGAATCGGAGGCCGCCGACGATCTGGTACGGGATCCCGAGACGGAGGAACATCTCCTCGAACTGGCGGGACTGCGCGTGCGTGCGGTAGAGCACCGCGATCTCGCCGAACCGGCCGCCCGCGGCCTGGTGCGCGCGGATCTGGTCGCCGGCGTACCGGGCCTCCTCGTAGCCGTCAAACGCCTCGTACAGCGTGACCGGGGCGCCGGCGGGGTTGGCCGTCCAGAGCGTCTTGGGATGCCGGTGCGGGTTGTGGTGGATCACCGCGCCCGCGACCGCGAGGATGCGCTGCGTCGAGCGGTAGTTCTGCTCGAGCGCGACGACCCGCGCCTCCGGATAGTCGCGCTCGAACTCGAGAATGTTGCGCACGTCGGCCCCGCGCCACCGGTAGATCGCCTGGTCGTCGTCTCCGACGACGCAGAGGTTGCGGTGGCGCCGCGCCAGGAGCCCGACCAGCGTGTACTGCGCGTGATTCGTGTCCTGGTACTCGTCGACGAGGATGTGCCGGAACCGCTCCTGATACCGCGCGAGCACGTCCGGCGCCCCATGCAGCAGCTGCACGGTCCGGAGCAGCAGGTCGTCGAAGTCGAGCGCCCGCGCGTCGTCGAGCCGGCGCTGGTAGGCCGCGTAGATCTGGGCGAGCATCGACTCGCGCGCGGTTTCCGCGCGCTGGGCGTACGCGACGTGGTCCACCAGCTCGTTCTTGGCGCGGCTGATCTCGCCGAGCACCGCGGCCGGAGGAAACCGGCGGTCGTCGAGGTCGAGCGCCCGGAGCGTCTCGCGCATCAGCGTGCGCTGGTCGTCGGTGTCGTAGATGATGAAGCGCGGATCGACGCCGGCCGGCGCCCCGGAGATCCGCAAGATCCGGCTGCAGGTCGCGTGAAACGTCCCGATCCACAGCGCGCGCGCAATCGTGACACCGAGCAGCGCGGTGAGACGCTCGCGCATCTCGCCCGCGGCCTTGTTGGTAAACGTCACCGCGAGAATCGCCGGCGCCGGGACGCCGCGGTCCTGGATCAGCGAGGCGATGCGGTAGGTGAGGACGCGGGTTTTGCCCGACCCCGCGCCGGCGAACACGAGCAGCGGGCCGTCGCCGTGGCGCACCGCCTCGAGCTGGCGGTCGTTGAGCAGCGCTTCAAGTGCGGGTCCTGATTCGGGCACGATGACACCGGAGACGCCTATCACGGGATAACGCGGCTGGGGTTCGCTATTATCCTACACCCTATCGAACTCCGAGAGGAAGGCCGGCCGTGCTATTCCCACTCGATCGTGGCCGGCGGCTTGCTCGTCACGTCGTAGACGACGCGGCTGATCCCGGGGACCTCGCCGGTGATCCGGTTGCTCATCGCCTCGAGCAGATCCGCGGGCAGCCGCGCCCAGTCGGCGGTCATCCCGTCTTCGCTCGTCACGACGCGGATCGCGACGACGTGGCCGTACGTCCGCGCGTCGCCGGCGACGCCGACCGTGTGCACCGGCAGCAGCACCGCGAACGCCTGCCAGACCTCGCGGGTCACGCCGGCGCGGCGGAGCTCTTCGCGCACGATCGCGTCGGCGGCGCGCAGCGTCTCGAGCCGCTCGTCGGTCACGTCCCCGAGCACCCGGATCGCCAGCCCCGGCCCGGGGAACGGATGCCGGCCGACCATCTCGTCGGGCAGGCCGAGCGTCCGGGCGACCACGCGGACCTCGTCCTTGAAGAGCGTCCGGAACGGCTCGATCAGGCGGAACGGCATCACGTCCGGCAGGCCGCCGACGTTGTGGTGGGTCTTGATGCGCGCGGCCGTGCGCGTGCCGCTTTCGATCACGTCCGGGTAGAGCGTGCCCTGCACGAGGTATTCGGGCCGGTCGAAGCGCGCCGCTTCTTCCGCGAACACCGTGATGAACTCGCGGCCGATCAGGATCCGCTTCTGCTCCGGATCGGTCACGCCCTCGAGCCGTTCGAGGAAGCGGCGCCGGGCGTCGACGTGCACAAGCGGCATGCCGAAGTGGTCGCGGAAGACCGCCACCACGCCCTCCGACTCGCCCTGGCGGAGCAGCCCGTGGTCCACGAAGACGCACGTCAGCCGGTCGCCGATCGCCCGGTACACCAGCGCGGCCGCCGCGGAGGAGTCGACGCCGCCGCTCAGCGCGCAGATCGCGCGGCCGGCGCCCACCTGCGCGCGGATCTCGTCGACGGAGCGGTCGATGAACGACGCCATCTCCCACGACGGCGAGCAGCCGCACACGGTATAGAGGAAGTTCCTCAAAACGTCCGTGCCCCACGGCGTGTGCGAGACCTCCGGGTGGAATTGCAGGCCGTACAGCCGGCGGGGCCGGTGCGCGACCGCGGCGTAGGGCGTGTGATCGGAGTGCGCGAGCGTCTCGAAGCCCTCCGGCAGGCGCGAGACCGTGTCGCCGTGGCTCATCCAGCCGATCAGCCGGCGCTCGAGCCCGCCGAACAGGGCGTCCGGCGATTCGTCGACGAAGAGGCGCGTCCGGCCGTACTCGCGGCGCGCCGCGGGCCCGGTGTGGCCGCCCAGCACGTGCGCCATCAGCTGCATGCCGTAGCAGATGCCGAGAATCGGGATCCCCGCGGTGAACAGCCCCGGGTCGCAGTGCGGCGCCCCGCGATCGTACACACTGTTGGGGCCGCCGGAGAGGATGAGGCCCTTCGGGCGGAGCGCGAGCAGATCGGCGAGCGGTGTGTCGTACGGAAGGATCAGGCTGTAGACGCGCAGCTCCCGGACGCGCCGGGCGATCAGCTGGCTGTACTGGGCCCCGAAGTCGAGGACGACGACCAGATCGTCCGTGGCCGGAATCTGCGCGCGGGTGACGTGCTCGCGCACGTTGTCGCCGGTCTGCACCGGGGCGCTCTCCCGCGCGGCCGGCGCCGTCACCGGCCCTGCCCCACCCGCTGCGCGATCTGCATCGTTTTGCCCTCGGTGACGAGCGAGGGCGCGATAATCACCTCGGCCTGCTGCATCTGCCGGACGGAGCCCGCCCCGCACATGCCCATCGCCGTGCGGAGCGCCTCGATCAAGTTCTGCGAGCCGTCGTCGACCCGGGCCGGTCCGAACAGGATGTCGCGCAGCGTGCCGGTGCTGCCGACGTTGATCCGCGTGCCGCGCGGCAGCGCCGCGTGCGGCGTCGCCATCCCCCAGTGGAAGCCGCGCCCGGGGGCCTCTTCGGCGCGCGCGAACAGCGAGCCGAGCATCACCGCGTCCGCGCCGCACGCGATCGACTTGGCGATCTCGCCGCCGACCGAGATGCCGCCGTCGGCGACGATCGGCACGTGGCGGCCCGTCCGGCGCGCGAACTCCGCCCGCGCGGCGGCCACGTCCATGATCGCCGTCGCCTGGGGCACCCCGACGCCGAGGACTTTCCGGCTGGTGCACGCGGCGCCCGGCCCGACCCCGACGAAGACCGCGGACACCCCGGACTCGAAGAGCTGCAGCGCCGCCTCGTAGGAGACGCAGTTGCCGGCCATGACGGGGATCTTCGTGTGGGCGACCAGCTCCCGCAGCGACAGGGCGCGGCCGCGCTCGCTGCGGTGCTGTTCGGTAATGACGGTCGACTGCACGAGGAGAATCTCGGCGCCCGCCGCGGCCGCGAGCGGCGCGAGCCGCGCCGCGCCGGCGGGCGTCGTGGAGACGACCGGCACGCCGCCGCCGGAGCGGATCTCGGAGACGCGACGCCCGACGAGGTCGTCCTTGATCGGCTCCCGGTAGGCCTCCTGCATCACCGCGACGACGCGATCCGGCGTCGCCGCGGCGAGCCGGTCCAGCACCTCGCGCGGGTTGGCGTAGCGGGTTTGAATGCCTTCGAGGTTGAGGACGGCCATCGCGCCGAGCTTGGAGAGTGCCGTGGCCATGCCGACATCGACGACGCTGTCCATCGCGGCCGCGATGACCGGCAGCACGAAGCTGCGTCCCGCGACCTGCCATGACGTGTCGACGTCCTCCGGATCGACGGTCGCCGAGGCGGGGACGAGCGCGATCTCCTCGAACCCGTACGTGCGGCGGGCGGCGCGGCCCTTACCGATGAACTCCATGCATGCACCCTCCTGGAGACTCGGGCGCCCCCGCGGGGCGGGGGCGTCGGCGGTTCACGTGTAGACCTCCGGCTTCAATACACAGATAAACGGCAGGTTCCGGTAGATGCCCGCGTAGTCGAGCCCGTACCCGACCACGAACTTGTCGGGGATCTCGAAGCCGCGGTAGTCGATCGGCACGTGGCGGCGCCGGCGCGTCACCTTGTCGAGCAGCGCGCACACCCGCAGGCTCGCCGGGTACCGCGCCTTCAGCGTCTCGAGCAGGTAGTCCATCGTGAAGCCGGTATCGATGATGTCATCCACGATCACGACGTGCCGTCCTTCGATCGTCTGGTCAAGGTCTTTGAGAATGCGGACGATGCCGGAGTTCTCGGTCCCGGTGCCGTACGCGCTCGTGGCAATGAAGTCGAGCATGCAGGGAACCGACACCTGGCGGAGCAGATCGGAGAGGAACAGCGACGAGCCCTTCAGGATGCCGACGAACAGCGGGGTCTTGCCGTCGTAGTCTCTGCTGATCTGCCGTCCAAGGTCCGCGATGCGATCCGCGAGCTCATCCTCGCGAATCAACACCTCGGCGACGTCGTCCAGCAGCCCCACGCGGTGTGGGCCCTCCCCTGCGGCGCCGGAGCCGCGTCAACGGCCCCGGCTAATTTACTGGATTATAGGACGTACGTTCGCGAGTGTCAACCGAACCTGCATGCGCTGCGCGTGGCCGACCGCTTATAATAACTGCCGTGGATCCGCGGGATCGTCTGATCGTCGCCCTCGATACCCCGTCGCTGCCGGAAGCGGAGGCGCTCGCGGACCGGCTCGCCGGCCTGGCGCGGTGGTTCAAGATCGGCCCGCACCTCTTCACCGCGGCGGGGCCCGCCGCCGTCACCGCGATCCGCCGGCGCGGCGAGATCTTCCTCGATCTCAAGTTTCACGACATTCCGTCGACGGTGGCCGCGGGTGTCGCGGCCGCATCCCGGCTCGGCGTGTCGCTGTGCAACGTGCATGCGCTCGGCGGCCGCGCGATGATCGAGGCCGCGGCGCGCGCGGCCGGCGACGCGGCCCGCGAATCGGGCGGTACGCGCATGAAGGTGATCGGAGTCACGCTGCTCACGAGCGGCGACACGGAGGCGCTCGCCGAGATCGGCGTCGCCGAGCGCCCCGAGGCCGAAACGCTGCGCCTCGCGCGGCTCGCGCGCGCCGGCGGGCTGGACGGGGTGGTCGCCTCGCCGCTCGACGCGGCGGCCGTGCGGCAGGCGTGCGGTCCGGAGTTTCTGATTGTCTGCCCCGGCATCCGGCCGGAGGGCGCCGGCCGCGACGATCAGCGGCGCACCGATACGCCGGTGGCCGCCGTCGCGGCCGGGGCCGACATGCTCGTCGTAGGACGGGCCATCACACGGGCGGCAGATCCGCGCCGCGCGGCCGAGGAGATTGTCCGGCAGATCGCCGGCGTGTGAACCGGCCGGCGGGTGCGCCGGCGGCAGAGACGTTAGGGCGAGGCGGTCAGCGGGTCCGTCAGTTGAACGGCGGCGCGCCGTACGGCGTCGTCGAGGGCGCCCTGGACGACAAGCGTCGGCACGGCGCCGAGCGAGTGTCCGGCGACTTTGGTCTGATAGACGATGCGTCCCTGCGCCGTGTCAAACACCTGCGCCACGACGACGGCGTACCCGGCGAGCGTGCCCCCGCCCTCTCCGCCGCCGATGTCGAAATCGTTGCCCCCGCCGCCGAGGCGATCCAGCACCAGGGATTCGATCCATCCCACGACGAGGCGGTCCGCGCCGGCTGCGCGGCCGAGATCGCCCAGCCGCGCGAACCGCAGCGCATCCCACTCACGCCAGCGCAGGCCGCCTTCCTGGGCCCTGACCTGCCCGCGCGGCACGACCGCGAACCGGCCGCCGGACGCGGCGGCCAGCTTCGCCGACATATCTTCACTCGCGTACTCTTCCGGAATCAGTCCGGAGTACGTCGTCACCGGCGTCGGCGCGTAAAAGAGCGCCACGGCGACGGTGTGGTCGGCCGCGGCCGCGGATGCCCCCGATGAAAACGCGAGTGCCGCCGTCACACACGCCGCGACGGCGGCGCCGCACAGTCTTAAGCCCACGTCGAGACGCACCGGACGACGCCCTGGCTACGGCGCATACTGCGCCGGCACGGGCCGGCCGTCCGCGTACTTGATGATCGACCACTTGGTGCCGTTGTACTTCACCGTGTCGCCCACCGAGATCACCGTGTAGAAGGCCGGCGGCACCAGATAGGTCTGGCCCTGGATCATGATCAACCGGTCGCCTTCGTCGGACCCGGTGGTGTACTTCTGCTCCACGGGCCCGTAGACGTACGCGTTTCTGCCGCAGCCGACCGAGAGGTCCGCGGCGAGGAGCGAGAGTATGGCGACGAAGATGACGGCCCTGACGGTCTGCCCCCGCATCATCTGCACCTCCGAAAACTACCCACTACAGTATAGTCCATCACAGTGAACGCGTTGTAACATTTTTCATCCCCGCGGGATCTCCCGGAGAAAAACCGGGTGGCCCCCCGGTTGTCCGAGGGGCCACCGCGGAACGAGCGCGGATCCGGAGCGTTTAGAAGTTGTAGTTCAGCTCCGAACGGTACAGCGTGTACTGCGAGATCCCGTTGATCCGCTGGTTCTCCACGCGGGTGTAGATCGAGGCGCCGGGCGCGAACCGGTACACAACGCCGACCCGCCACTCGGTGATGCCCATCCCGTTGGAGAGGTTGTTGCCGGTCACGTACGCGCCCAGGAAGCCCCACTGGTCGGTGATGTCAAACGAGACATCGCCGGTGAACAGCTGAGCGTTGCCCGGGCCGACCGTGCCGCTGATGTCGTAGTCGACGTCGCTCTGGTACGGAGCGTAGAAGTTCACGCCCGCGTTCTCGTAGGACAGGGTGACCGCGAGCTTGTGGCCGATCCCCGTCATTGCGCCGAGATCGAACGCGGCGTCGACGTAGTACGCGCTGTCGCTACGCCCCGTCACGCCATCGCTCCAGCCGGCAATTTCGCCGTCAAGCCTGATGCCGGGAACGACGTTCCAGGTGGCATAGCCGCCGCCACCCGAGCCAAGCGCCGGGCACTGGATACCGCCCTGGCTGGTGCCGCCGCCGGCCGCGGCCGGAAGACCGCCCCCCACAGAAGCGACCGCCGGACAGGCTGCTGTCGGCGGGTTGGTGAGCGGAGTGCTCGGGTTGCCGTACACGTGCCACAGCGCGCTGGTCGCGTTCGCCGGGAAGACCGGGGAGGCGGCGTTGATGTTGTTCGCCACCCAGTATGCGCCGACGCGCAGGCCCGGGATCACCCGAATGTTGGCGTCCACTCCGTAGGCATCCTCGCCCAGGAAGTAGGTGCCGCCGCCGGTCGGGCCGAGCACGCGCCAGACCGCCGCCTGCCACGTGAAGTCAGCCCACGCCGGCACGTTGCCGGAGAGATGCAGGCCGTCCCAGATCGCCGTGCCGCTGTTGCCGTTCGACGCGCCGTACGTGTCGGACGTGGAGTTCACGAGCAGGCCGTGCGGGCCGAACTGCAGCGGGAGCATCCCAAAGGCGTTCAGGATGCCGCCCATGCGGCCGAGCTGGATCCGCAGCGGCAAGCCCCAGGCATTGTTCCAATCGAGGTACATTTCCGCGATGTTCGCAAACTGGTAGCACGGCGTGCCGCCGGTACAACCGACGCCGCCGGCACCGCCACCGTACCCCGCGCCGTCAAACGTCGCGGGCGTGCTGGTGAGGCCGGTCGAGAGTTCGAGACCGATGATCGCGTGGATGTCGGGCGCCACGCTGCCGTCGAACATGAGCTTGCCGCCCATCCGGGCGCGGAACACGGTCGGCGACGTACCGGAATCGATCGAGCCGGTGTTCCCGTTGCCGTTCAGGGAGCCACCGCTGAAGCCCGGGCCGCCGTCATAGCGGAACCGCCACCGGCCGGTGATCTTCACGTTGTCGAGCCTGGCCTTGATCGCGTTCAACTCTTCTTCAATTGCCGTCACTCGAACGCCCAGCGCGGCCAGTTCGGCCCGGAACTCGTTGATCAACCGCTGCAGCGCTTCGAGGTCGGCGCGGGTGACCTGCGGCGCGGGCGAGGGAGCCGGAATCTGAATGCTCTCGATCCTCGCCAGCAACCGGGCCACCACCATCGCCATTTCGTACCGGGTCATGGCGCGGTCACCCTTGAAGGTCCCGTCGGGATACCCCTCGACCAGGCCCTTCGCCGCGAGCTCAGCGATCGCGTCGTATGCCCAGTGATTCGTGGGCACATCGGCGAACGGCTGCGCGAACGCGGGGGCGACCATCGCAAACATGACCGCGGCAGCAACGACTACTGCGATATGCTTCATGCTGCCCATTCCCCCTTGCTGCTGTGATGTCGGGTCCGGGCAGAGGCGTCGGGCTCGAGTGACCGTGTTTTCTCGCGCCGTCCGTCCTCCGACCATAACCCGCGTGTTCACCCGCTCCTGGCCCCGTCCTGGTATGCCGCCCCCTCCTCTCCGGACGAGACCCGGTACGGCCTTTGGCCGCTGGGACCGGGTGACAACTCAAGAACAACGACTGAAAAGCAGATGACAGGAACGCACCGGGCATCTATCCCACTCAAAGGACTACACAGTGGGCGATCACCCGGCCATATCCACACTGGTGTACGACGGTATCACCTAATATCCTGCAGACTTTGAAGAGCGTCTTCAATATTAGCACGGGCGGAAAGATACGTACATCGTACATAATAGCGAACGTATGATCGTATATTGCAAGTTTACCGGTGATATCCCCCTCAAATTTTGGCCAATCGACGCTCCGCGATGACCACGGCCGCGTAATCGTCGTACGGCTCTGGCGGTACCTGCAAGGACCGCGGGACCAATTTCCTCCACCCCTTGGCGGGATGTTCCTCGAAGTAGCGCCGCCTGGCGGCGAGGGTGCTGTCGCGCTCTTCCTCCGCGGTCACCGGCGGCAGGCGTCCGGAGGCGTGGAGGCCGGCGAGCGCGGCCATGATCTGCCGGGAGCCGGTTCCGCCGCCGACCACGATCACGTCGATCGGGTGTGCGGCGGCCCACGCCACCACCACGCGCGGCACCTCGGCCGGCGGCACGATCGTCCTCACCAGCACCGCGCCCGGGACGCAGACCGCCATGCCGCACTTGTCGCGGCCGGGGTCGATGCCGAGCACCGTCACGCGGCCGTCACCGGAACGTGATGACGAGCGGTCCAACCGTATAGGTGTCGATCAGCGCCACGGCCCTGACCATCGTGACGGTGCCCGCGGCCTTGATGCGGTCCACCGTTTCGAGGACGATCGCCGGATCGAGCCGGACGTCGACCGGGCTCGTCGTAAGCGCAAACGGCGGCGAGATGACGCCGTCCCGTTTGGCCCCGGCCGCCGCCTGGGCCGCCAGATCGACGAGCGCGTTCTCGATCTGCGCGCGGGAGTCGCGGCCGTTGACCGAGGCGCCGGCAATCGTCTGGCCCTCGTGGAACGCGACGGCGTTCGGGAACACGAGAACGGTCGCGTGGACCGGCAGGCCGCGCACCGTGTTTTCGCTCGCGATCATCCGGACCACCATCAACTGGCCCCGCTCCGCGATGTCCCGCGCGACGACGTCCGCGGTCAGGCCCGGCGGCGACAGGACGATCGTCGCACCGTCCGGCCCGGGGGCCGCGCCGCGCTCACGCGCTGCCCGGGCGGCGAGATCGACGAAGGTCTGCACCCGCCGGCGAATGTCGTCGAACGGCGCCCGGCCGTCGATCACGGTCCGCAGCACCTCCTGATCGTTCTGATAGATGATGTCGCGGACCTGAAGCGCCCGCAGCTCGCGCTGCTGCGCCGTGATCTGCGCCTCGAGCTGCCGCGTCTGCTGCTGGACCTCTTGGAGATGGAACAGCGCCTGGCGCGCGTCCTGGCTCGCCAGCAGCACGACCGCGAGCGTCACGACGGTGATCATCATCCCGGTGACGACCGTGACGATCTGGGCGGTGTAGCGCGGCCGCACGCCCAACAGCGTCAATCGCCTCCGGCCGATCGCGCGGCCGACCATGTTTCCGATGAAGGCGACGAGCCCGCTGACCAGGATGAGGAGCGGGATCAGAAACGCCGCGACGCTCATGGGCCGGCCCGCCGGCGGCCGGCGCGCAGCCGCGCGAGAAGCCGGAGGTAGTTGGCGACCTCCGCCGCGTTCAGCTTGCTGCGGCCCCCGGCGCGCTCCGTGAATACGTAGGGAACTTCCACCACCGCGGCCGAGGGATGCAGCGCGACGAGCTCGAGCAGGATCTTGTACCCGAGGCCGAGGATCGGCGCGTCCTCGAACAGCCGGCGCCGCGCCGCGAAGAACCCCGACATGGGATCCGCGACCCGCACGCCCAGGAATGCGCGGGCCATCCACGTGGCGCCCCGGCTCATCACGCGGCGCCGCCACGGCCACCGCCGGACGCCGCCGCCGCGTATGTACCGGGACCCGACGGCGATGTCGGCGCCCCCGGCCACCGCGCCGAGCAGCGCGGGAACCGTCTCCGGTGGATGCGAGAGGTCGCTGTCCATCACGACGATGACATGCCCCCGTGCCCGCCGCACACCCTCGAGGACCGCCGATGCCAGCCCACTTTTGCCGGGGCGCGTGATGACGATGACCGGCAGAACGTCCTGGAGTTCGGAGGCCACCCCGGCCGCGACCTGCCCCGTGCCGTCGGGCGAGGAGTCGTCGATGACGAGCGCCTCGCACGTGCCGGGGACGGCGCAGGCCGCGTGCGCCAACCCACGCAGCAGCCCCGCAACCGTCGCCCGCTCATTGTAGGTTGGTACGACGATCGTGGCGGCGGGCCTGCCGTCGCCGAAGGATGCTCCGAGGCCGCCTCCTCCCGAGCCGCCCATTTAGGAGCCGCCCCCGCACGCCTCGGCGGGCGGCTTCATCTCGGCAACGTAGATGCCGTCGGCGGCCACCGGCTCGAGTCCGCGCGGCAGGCCGGGCGCCGCCGCCAGATCCTCACGGCGGGCGACGACGAAGACCCGTCCCCGTCCACAAAGCAGGCGCCGGAGCGCCGCCGGGTCGCCGGCCTGCTCGACGGGATGATCGGCGTAGAAGACGAGCGCGGCCGGCGCCTCGATCATGTAGGCGATGACGCGGTCGCCGGGGCGAAGGCGCGCCGCGAGCGCGGAGGCCAGCGGCTTCATCGGCTTCTGCGTTTCGACGGCCGGCAGCGTGCCGGCATACAGGACGCCGATGAAGACCACGGTCGCCGCCGGCAGCGAGAGGAACGCGGCCGTGTAGCGGCGCAGGCGGAAGAGGACCGCGGTCACGCCGGTGCCGAGCACCAGCACGCCGACCGGGGCCAGCAAGAAATCCCGCACGGCGGCGAACTCGCGCGGATAGCGGGTCGTGGCGAACGCCGCGGCGGCGACGACCAGCAGGACCACGACGCCGATCTGCAGGACGAACGAGGCCGCGAGCGTCCGCCGCAGCCGGCCCGCGCCTTCGAAGAGGAACTCCTCCCACAGCCGGCCGACGGCGATCGCCGCAATCGGGAACAGCGGCAGGACGTCGGCCGGGAGACGCTCACCCGCCGCGAGGGCGAAGGCGAAGACGAGCACCGCCCACAGCAGGCACAGGAGACTGCCGTCCTGCCAGCGGCGGAGATAGTGGTAACCCGCGGCGCCGGGCAGAAAGGCGGTCCACGGCACGGCGCCGATCGCGACGATGCCGGCGTCGGTAAGCAGGGTGTGCACGTGCGCGCCCGCCGGCGCGGTGAACTGCGGCACCGCGTGGCCCCAGACCGCCGCGTTCAGGAACGCGGCCCCGTGCCGCGCGGCCTCCACCGCATACCACGGCGCGGCCACCGCGAGAAAGACCGCCCCCGCCGGGAGCCAGGGAAATTCCCGCAGCCGCCCGAGCGCGCGCCGGTACGCCAGAAACACCACCATCGCCGCGACCGGCAGCACCACGGTGCCCGGCCCCCGCGTGAGCACGCCGAGGCCGAGGAAGAGGCTCGACAACACGTAGTCGCGCCGCCGGTGCTCGCGGTAGCCCCGATAGCCGGCCCATATCGCCAGCACTATCCACGTCACGGCCGCGATATCGAGCACCGCGAGGCGGGAGGTGACCACGTACGCCAGCGTCGTCGCCAGCACGAGCGCGCTCAGCAGTCCGGTCCGCGGGCCGAACCACTCCCGGCCGAGCGCGTAGGTCGCGAGCACGCCGAGCACGCCGAAGACGGCGGCCCACACGCGCGCGGACCACTCCGAGAATCCGAGCACGGCCCCGGACGCCGCCTGCAGCCAGATCCAGAGCGGGGCCGGCCCCAGCCAGGGCGCGCCGTTCAGATGCTGGGTAAACAGATCGCCGGTGGTGAGGATCTCCCGTCCCGCTTCCGCGTATCGCGGCTCGTCGACGTCCCAGAGGCTGCCGGCGCCGAGTTGGAAGACAAAGAGCGCCGCCGCGAGGGCGAGGACGAGACCGAGGAGGAGACGTTCTCGCCCGGGTCCCGCCGCTCTCAACGCGCCGCCCGCATCAACAGAATCACGCCGGCGGCGCCGACGATGACATCCGGCAGCCACGCCGCGAGCACGGGCGAGAGCGCGTGCCCGTCGGCGGCCAGCTGCGCCGGAATCGCGATCAGATAGTATCCGACGAGAACCAGGATGCTCATGCCGAAGCCCATGCTGGGCCCGGACCGGTGCGGACGCAGGCTGAGCGGCACCGCCAGCAGCACGAACGCCACCGAGCTCAGCGCCGTGGCCACCTTGGTGTTCAGCTCTCCCACGAAGGACCGCACGTCGCCCCCGTTGCGGCGGTAGCGCGCGATCTCGCCGACGAGCTCGCGAATGCTCATGTCCGCCGGCTGCTTCGGCGCGAGGGTGAAGTCCTCCGGCGACCGCGGCACCGTCACGCGCAGCGTGTCGAACTTCGTCGACACCATCTGGCCCTCGGATAAGACGTACATATGCCCGTTCTCAAACGTCCACTGGGTGCCCTGCGCGTACGTCGCGTGGTCGGCCTCGATCACCTCGAGGGGCTGCCGCGGCGTCATGTAGACCACGGTCACCGCCTGCAGCGTGCGCGACCGCGGCTCATACCGGTGCGCGCTGTAGAGGGCGTTGCCCTGCGGGATCGGCGCCTGAAAAAACACGTTCTCGATGGGGTGGAGCTCCGGGCCCCGCGCCATAACGTCGGCCATCGCCACGCGGTACTGGTCCTCGCTGAGGCTCACCACGCCTTCCGCGAACACCAGCGTCCCGGCCGCGACGACGACGCCGGTCAGGACGAGGGGCGCGGCGATCCGCAGGAGGCTGACGCCGGACACCCGCAGCGCGGCCAGCTCGTTGTGATCGGCCAGCCGGCCCATCCCCCAGACCGTGGCGAGCAGCGCGCCCATCGGGGCGCTGAACGCGATGAAGTACGGAATCTTGTAGGCCATCAGCACGAGCGCGATTTGGATGGCGATGCCCTGCCCGATGATCAGCCGCGCCAGGTAGAACAGATGGTTCATGACGAGCAGGACGGTAAACAGGCCGAGCGCGGCGCCAAACGAGGAGCCGATCTCCGTGACGAGCAGGCGGTCGAGCAGCGTCATCGTCACAGGCGGAAACCTTCGCCGAGGTACACCTGGCGCGCTTCGGGGTCTTGCAAAATATGCGCCGGCGTCCCGGTGGCCACGATGCGGCCGTCGTGGATGATCGCCGCGCGGTCGGTGATCTGAAGCGTTTCGCGCACGTTGTGGTCGGTGATGATGACACCGAGCCCGCGATCGCTGAGGTACCGCACCGTCCGCTGCAGATCTTGAATCGAGATGGGATCGATGCCGGTGAACGGCTCGTCGAGCAGCAGGAACGACGGATCGAGCGCGAGCGCGCGCGCGATCTCCACACGCCGGCGCTCGCCGCCGGACAGCGTCCACGCCGGCTGGCCGGCGAGGTCGCCGAGATGGAACTCCTCCAACAGCTCGCCGGCCCGGGCCTCGCGGGCCGCCCGCGACGGTTCGCGCTGCTCGAGCACGAGCAGCACGTTCTCCACCACGGTCAGGCGCCGGAAAATCGACGGCTCCTGGGCGAGATAGCCGACGCCCGCGCGGATCCGGACGTCCACGGGTTCGTCCGTCACCGCGGTGTCGCCGATCCAGACGTCGCCGGCATCCGGCCGCACGAGTCCCACGATCATGTAAAAGGTCGTCGTCTTGCCCGCGCCGTTCGGCCCGAGCAGCCCCACGATCTCGCCGGCCCGGGCCGTCAGGGACACGTGGTTCACGACGGTCCGGCTGTTGTAGCGCTTGACCAGTCCTTCGGCGCGGAGCGTGTCCGCGGCCGGCTCCGAGGCGGCGGCCGCGCTCACGGCGATGTGTCCGACGGATAGGCGACGATCTTGGGGCGTCCGTCGGCCACCGCGCTGTTGCTGCGCAGGTGCACCGTGATCCGGTCGGCCTCCATCTTGTCGCGGTCGCGCGTCACGACGGCGTGCCCGATCAGCACGACCGTGTCGTCGCCGCCGGAATACGTCGCCCGGTCCGCCGTCGCGTGCATGTGCGTCGCCGCGCGGTCGAGCACGACGTGGCCCGTCGCCTCGCCGTCGCGCGTCGCGAGGTTCCCTTCGATGTGATCGGCCTCGAGGCGGTCGCCGCCGCGCAGCGCGATCGCCCGTCCTTCCACCGTCGCGTGCTGCGCCGAGCGGTCGTAGAGGATGCGGCTGCCGCGCAGTTCCTGATCGCCCCGCACGACCACGGCGTCGCCGGAGGCGTCCACGCGGCGGAGGTCCGGACGGTCGTCGGCTTCGACGCGCGAGGCCGTCAGCGTCGCCCATACACCCTGATCGAGAAATCGTCCGTGCACGTGTCCCTCGGCCAGCACGTGGCGCGTTCCGAGTTCGGCCGTAATAGCGTCGGCCTCCAGTCCCATCGTCGGCGACGACATGGTGCCGTGGTGCGGCAGGACCGCGCGGCGCTTCGCGCCGTCGTAGTGGATCTCGGACGCCTCGAGGCGCTCGTCGCCGCGTGTGACAACGACGTGCTCGCCGATGAACGTGTACGACTCCGTGGCGGCATCGTACTCGATCGTGTCCGCCCCGGCGACGTCCACCGGCACCGGCGTGCGGGGCGCGGTCTCGTCCGGCGCGGCGGGTGCGGACTGCGCCGCCGCGGCGAAGCCACCGCCCCCCAGGAAATCCCAGCCGGCCGATGCCCCGAACGCCGGCGCGGCGCCGAGGACGGCCGCCAGCACCGCGGCTGCCCACCGCGCGGGACCGCCGCGCTTGTCCGCCCGATTGTCTCGACCGGTCATTACCGCAGCGTCATGTGCACGTTGCCGAAGAAGCGCGTTTGGCCGAGTGTGAGGTCCGAGATCATGCTGTCGGCGTACATGATGACCCGCTCCTGCACCACGCGCACGTGGCCCCGGCCTTCCACCTGACGCGACTGCGGCGAGTAATGGACGGTGTCGGCGAAGAGCTCGCGGCCGGTGCTCGTGACACCGTGCACGTTCCCGCCGACCGTGACCTCCCGGGTGCGCGTATTGTAGGCGCCGGTCTCGCCGTTCACCAGCATGCGCGAGCCGTCGTTGTCGAAGAACGTCGCGTGGACGTTCTTGAGCGCGACCGTCTGCTGCGCCTGCTGCAGCGTCATGTCGTCGGCGAGAATCCGCCAGCGCACGTGGCCCTGGTCGTCGGTGCCGACGAGGTTGCCCAGCTTGATCTCGCCCGACGCGACCCCGCTGCTCGGACGCTGCGCCGTCCCGGCCGCGCCCTGCGCGTCAGGCGAGGACGCGCTCGCGCCGGCCACGGCTGCGCCACCCGCCGAGGACGGCGCTGCCTGACTGTCTCCCGCGACCCCTCCCGCGGCCGCGCCCTGCGGCGAACCGGTCTGACCCGCCGATCCGGCCGCGGACGTTCCCGCCGCCCCGGAAGAAGCGGCGGACGGCGCCGCGGGAACCGGCAGCGCCGGCGGCGTCACCGGCTCTCCGCCGCCGCGGGGCAGCGCGCTCCAGACCAATGCGGCCACCAGCGCGGCGGGAATGGCCCACAGCGCGGCGCGCCGCAGATGCATCGTCCACAGGTTGCTCATCGAAGGCTCCGTTCGTTCACCGCATGATCGTACCCTAACGGCGGGCACACGAACCTATGGTATCGTGGCCTTTACCCCGCTGTCCAGCGCGGTCAGGACCTCCGCCGCGGCACGCTCGACCGCTCCAGGGGGGCCGAGACGGCGGCAGACCTCCGCGAGATCCGCGCGGGCGCGCGCGGCCGCCGCCGGCTCGAGCAGTCCCTCCACTTCGCGCGCGATCGCCGGCCCGCCGACCGCATCTTGCAGCAACTCCGGGATCGCCCGGCGGCCGAGGACGATATTGGGGATCGAGAAGCCCGAGCGTTCGACGTCGCCGGTGACGACGAACCGCCGCACGATCCATGCGGTGAGCCGCGACAACCGGTACACGACCACCATGGGGACGCCGGCGCACGCCGCCTCGACGGCGGCCGTTCCCGAGGCCAGCACCGCGACGTCGGCGGCCGCCATCGTCTCCACGGCGCGGCCCTCCGCGACGTGCACCGGCACGCCGGACGCGGCGATCGCGGCCCTCACGCCGGCCTCGAGGTGCGGCGACGCGAGCGGCAGCACGAACCGCGCGCCGCGCCGCGCCGCCAGCTCGCGCGCCGCCTCGAGCATCGGGGGCAGCAGCGCGCGGATCTCCTGCGCGCGGCTGCCGGGAAGCAGCGCGACCAGCGGTCCGGCGCCTCCGGATTCCGGCGGCGCGGCGCCCCGCCCCGCGCCCCCCACCGGGCGCGGGGCCGCCTCGTCGACCGCGGGGTGCCCGACGTAGACCACGTCCGCTCCGGCGCGCCGGAGCGGACGTGGTC
>Ga0207416_1000523_pt1 | contig 64633 bp, 66 predicted proteins | sample PaiPotPPM11metaG_FD_184107 | JGI IMG/M metagenome (GOLD analysis project Ga0207416, IMG submission 184107) | Iron sulfur acid spring bacterial and archeal communities from Banff, Canada, to study Microbial Dark Matter (Phase II) - Paint Pots PPM... ... | reverse complement strand
CTTCCCTCCCCCGCGCGCGGGGGAGGGAAGGGAGGGGGCAGGCGCCCTGCATGGTGTTCTTCGACGGCCTCGACATCAGCAAGGAGATACAGTTTCTGCGCGGCGTGCCCGATCTGGTTCGCCGCGGCATCTCCGTGCTGGTCATGGACGGGCCCGGTACCGGCGAAGCGATCCGCTTCCGCGGCATGCTGCTGCGCCACGATTACGAAAAAGCCGGCAGCGCCTGCATCGACTACCTGGAAAAGCGCGCCGACGTGGATGCCAAGCGCATCGGCATCGTCGCCATCAGCCTCGGCGGCTACTACGCGCCGCGCTGCGCCGCGCTCGAGCCGCGTTTTGCCGCCTGCATCGCCTGGGGCGCGATCTGGGACTATTACGGCACCTGGAAGAAGCGCATCGATTTAGGCTTCAAGGCCTCGATGTCGGTGCCGGGCCATCACATCATGTGGATCCTCGGCGTCGATACGCTCGATGCGGCGCTGAAAAAACTCGAACCGTTCAGGCTCGACGGCGTGGTGCAGAACATGCGCTGCCCGTTCCTGGTCGTGCACGGCGAAGACGACGAACAGATTCCACTGAAAGACGCGCAGGCGCTCTACAACGCCTGCGGCTCGGCCGACAAGACGCTGCGCGTGTTCACCGCCGAAGAAGGCGGCGCGCAGCACTGCCAGCGCGACTACCTTTCGCTCGGCACCGCCACGATGTGGAATTGGCTGGAAGACAAATTCTTCTCCCTCTCCCCGGATGAGAGAGGGACGGGGTGAGGGGCGCGGGCAGTTCGGATCAAAACTCTGACGCCGGAGCCCCTCACCCTTCCTCCCTCTCCCCGCTGGGGAGAGGGAGCTGCATGCGCCAGACCACGCGCCGCGTTTTTAGGTCGCATCAACTACTGCTCGGTCGGCATTACGCGCTCGCGATGATGATCGCGATCGGAATGATCGTGATCGTGCGAATGATGATGACCGTGATGATGATGATGCCCGTGCTCATGACCATGCGGATGGTCGTGATCATGCTCGCGATGGTGCAAGCGCTGACGCGGGCGCGGGCCGCGCGGGTCTTCGCTGAACACCAGCGACTTGATCGATACCGGCACGGTGTACGACGGCATGCGGATGCGGCCGAGATCGATGTAGTCGAAATCCCACAGCACGATGCCGTCGATAACCAAAAGCTCGCTGTCGACGTGCATCTCGTCGCGCAAAATATGGCCGAGCGTCTGCGCCACGTCGCCGTCGAGCATGATGAAGACCGGCTGCTTTTTGGCAAAACGGCCGGCAAGGCCGCGTTCGATGCCCTCGGCGAAAGCTAACAGCCGCTCGTGCGCCGGCATGCCGGTCCAGCGCAAGGCAAGCGCGATCTCGCGGTCGCTGTCTTGCAGGTCGAACGCCACGGTGTGGTTGCGAATCGCGGCGGCGAGTTTCTCCGGATCGATCGTGTCGTCGCAGACGAAAGGCGGCTGCAGCACCTGCAGATTGCGGCGCGGCAACAGCGTGCCCGGCGCCGAGATGTAGCTGGTATTGCCGGACAGCTGCACGCTGTATTCGGAGGCGCCGAGCGCGGTGGCGCGGATGCATTCGCCGGCCGGCAGCACCGGCCAGGGGAACGCGCCCTTGTCGATGCGGGCGCGGATGGCGCGGCCGAGCAGCGGGCCCATGTCGCCGAAATCGCGATCTTCGCGCTGATAGACGTATTCGCCGACGCCGCCGGAGAACATGATGCCGTCGATGCGGCCGAGATCGGCGATCGGATCGGTCAGATAAAGATGCTCGACATCGTGCGGCATCGGCCGCGTCGCGATCGCCGCGACCAGCGTATCGGCCATGACGTCGGCTACTTTCGCCATGTCGCCGGGATCGATCGTATCGCCGCGGGTCCAGGAAAAACCCGCGCGCTTGGCGTGATGTTTTCCCGCCGGATCGAGACGGACGATCTTGCCGTTCTCCACCACTTGCAGGCGGCCGCCGATATGCAGCGCCGCGGTCGCGATCACCTTGCCCTTCTCGACCAGGCCGAGCTTGGTGGTGCCGCCGCCGATGTCGATGTTGAGGATGCGCTGGTTCTCGTCGCTGGAGACGCGCGCGGCGCCGGAGCCGTAGGCCGCCAGCATCGACTCCATGTGATGGCCGGCGGTGGCGGTGACGAATTCGCCGCCCTGTTCGGAGAGGATCGCGGCGATGCCTTGCGCGTTCTCGCGGCGCAGCGCCTCGCCGGTGAGAATGACCACGCCGGTATCGATGTTGTCCGGATGCAGAGCGGCGGCGTTGTAGGCGTCGTCGATAATGGCGCCGAGTTTGGCGTCGTCGATGCGCTCCTCACTCTGATAGGGCGTGAGCGCAACCGGCGACTGGAACAGCGTTTCGCGGGAAACGACGTAATAGCGGCTGGTCAAATCCTCGGCGAGGCGCCGCAGGTGAACGCGCGAGAAGATAACCTGCGTGCCCGCGGAGCCGATATCGATGCCGACCGTGGTCAGCGACACGTTGTCCTGCCGCCAGAGCGGATTGTCCTCCAGCGGGACCTCGTCGTTCTCGAAATCGTAATCGTGGTCGTGATCGTGGTCGGAATCCTCGTCGTGCACGTGCACGAGATTCTGGCCGTAAACATGGTCGGCGAGAGTGTGGCCCCCCGGCTTTTTTTCGTTCTTGTCGTCAGTGTCGGACATTCCTTGTTCCTGGGTTCTTCTGCGCGGTCGCAGGCTTTATTCCCCCGCCGACAAGTTCAGGTCAATCCGCTGGCTGTCATGCTCCGCCAACGGGTCCGGCCATTGGCCGGCCCGATGACAGGCTCCGGCGGAGCATCCAGTATTCACTGCATATTGCATTCCTTGGCGCTGCGCGACACCGAACCGCCACCGATTACTGGATCATCCGCCTGCGCGGATGATGACAGAAATAGGCAAATAACTTAGCGTTTTCAATCTCTTGTAGCGTCATTGCGAGGCCGTCCACAGGCGCTTTTCCGACGAATCGGCGGGCGGCGTAAGGTGATAGGCCTCCGCGATCCGGAGCGCCTCCCGGCGCATGGCCGCAATGCGCTTTCACGCCGACCTGCACGTCCACTCGAAATATTCGCGCGCGACCAGCCGCGATCTCGACCTCGAACATCTCTTCGCCTGGGGCGCCCGCAAGGGCATCGGCGTGGTCGGCACCGGCGATTTCACCCATCCGGCCTGGCGCGCCGAACTAAAAGACAAGCTCGTTCCGGCGGAGCCGGGACTGTTCCGCCTGCGTCCCGAGATCGAGCAAGCTATTGCGCGCGAGTTGCCGGCAGGTTGCCAGACGCCGGTGCGTTTCATGCTCTCGGTCGAAATCTCCACGATCTACAAGAAAACCGATAAGACGCGGAAAATCCACCATCTGATCTATGCGCCGGATTTCGCTGTCGCCGACCGCATATCCGAGCGTCTCGCTCGCATCGGTAATATCGCCTCCGATGGGCGGCCGATTCTCGGGCTCGACTCGCGCGATCTTTTGGAGATCACGCTCACCTCCAGTCCCGACGCCTATTTCATCCCGGCGCATATCTGGACGCCGTGGTTTGCCGTGCTCGGCTCGCAATCCGGCTTCGATTCGATCAAGGAATGCTACGGCGATCTCGCCGACCATATCTTCGCCGTCGAAACCGGGCTCTCCTCCGACCCGCCGATGAACTGGCGGCTGTCGATGCTCGACCGCTATCGCCTCGTCTCCAATTCCGACGCCCATTCGCCGCAAAAACTCGGGCGCGAGGCGACCACGTTCGATTGCGCGGTCGACTATTTCGCCATCCGCAAGGCAATCGAGACTGGCGACGGCTATGTCGGCACCGTCGAGTTCTTTCCCGAAGAGGGCAAGTACCATCTCGACGGCCATCGCAAATGCGGCATCAAACTTTCGCCGCGCGAGACGCTTGCCCAAGGCAGCCGCTGCCCGGTCTGCGGCGGCCCGATCACGATCGGCGTTCTGCATCGCGTCGAACAACTCGCCGACCGCAGCGAGAACGAAGCGCTGCCGCCGCCGACCGGCGGCGCAGTATCGAACCTCGTGCCGCTGCCCGAAGTGCTCGGTGAGATCGCCGGCAGCGGGCCGGCGAGCAAAACCGTCGAGCGCGGCTATGGCCGGCTCCTCGCCACGCTCGGCTCGGAGCTTTCCATTCTACAATCGGTCCCGCTCGAAGATATTACGCGCACGGCTTCTTCGCTGCTGGCCGAAGCGATCGCGCGGCTGCGCGCCGGCCAAGTGATCCGCGATGCCGGCTACGACGGCGAATACGGCGTGATCCGGCTGTTTGCGGACGACGAGCTGCGGCGGCGAACGGCGGGCGGACTCTTGTTCGAGGGCGCGAATCTTCCGCGTCCCCCGTTACGGGGAAGGCCCGCGCCGAAGGCGCGCGGCGAGGGACCGTCTGCGTCTGCGGCTCCCCCGAACCCTCACCCGGCCGCTTCGCGGCCGACCTCCCCCGTAAAGGGGGAGGGAAAGGGCGTGCTCGCCGCGCTCGATGACGACCAGCGCGCGGCTGCGTCCGTCGTCGATGGTCCGCTTGTCATCGTCGCCGGGCCGGGCTCGGGAAAAACCCGCACGCTCACCCAGCGCATCGCTCATCTTGTCGGCGAATGCGGCGTCGCCGCCGAACATTGCCTCGCCATCACTTTCACACGCCGCACCGCCGCTGAGATGCGCGAGCGCCTGCATGCCAGCCTCGGCGCGCGGGCAGGCGAAATCGGAGTCCACACCTTTCACTCGCTCGGGCTAACGATGCTGCGCGAGCATGCCAACGCCGCCGGCCTTCAGCGCAGCTTTCGAATTGCTGGCGAGGCGGAGCGCCTGGCTGCGCTAGCGGCGGCGCTCAAGCTGCCGCAACCGCGCGCGCAGAGCCTCCTCCGCGCTATTTCCAAATCCGAGCGCACGCGGAATGCGCCGGACGGCGAAGTAGCGCAGGCGCGTGCCGCCTACCAAAAAATTCTCGCCGTCAACAACTGGATCGACTTCGACGATTGCATCGGGCTTGCCGTGCGGCTGCTTGAAAACAATGCGGAGCTTGCGGGGTTATTTTGCGAAAAATTCCGCTTCGTCTCGGTCGACGAATTCCAGGACGTCGATGCCCGGCAATATCGTTTGCTTACGCTCATCGCGCCGCCGCCGGGCGGCAATCTCTGCGTCATCGGCGATCCGCATCAGGCGATCTACGGCTTTCGCGGCGCCGATGCCTCCTGTTTCGATCGTTTGCACAGCGATTATCCGGATGCCGCGAGCGTGGCGCTCAAGCGCAACTACCGTTCGAGCGGCACCATCGTCGCCGCCTCCTCGCAAGTCATTGCGGAGAACGCTGACCGACCCATCGCCGAGATCGTGCGCGACATGCATGAGCGCATCGCGATCCATGCGGCGCCGAGCGAGCGCGCGGAGGCCGAGTTTGTAGTCGCCACAATCGAACAAGCGATCGGCGGTCATAGCTTCTTCTCGATCGACAGCGGCCGCGCCGGCGGCCAGGGCGCTGCGCTTTCTTTTGCCGATTTCGCCGTGCTCTACCGCACCGAGGCGCAGGCCGCGGCGCTGGTCGAAGCTCTTGCCCGGTCGGGCATCCCGTTCCGCAAGCATTCGCACGCGCCGCTCGGAGCGGAGCCGGCCGTGCGGGCGCTGCTCGATGCACTGGAACCGATCGATGCGCCAGATCGTGACCTGGCGACGCGGCTGAAGAACGCCGCCAAGCGGCTTGCGGCCGGGAAAGACGGGACCGCGGCGATCGATCTCGCCCTGCAACGGCTTTTGCCCCTTGCGCAAACCTGCGGCGACGATCGGGCGCGGTTTCTCGACGCCGTCGCGTTATCAAGCGACGCCGATTTCTGGGACGCGCGCGCCGACGGCGTGGCGCTGCTGACGCTGCACGCCGCCAAGGGACTCGAATTCACTTTCGTTTTCATCGTCGGCCTCGAAGACGGCGTGCTGCCGCTGCATTGGGGAAAAGCGGAGACCATCGCCGCCGACGAAATGGCAGAGGAGCGCCGGCTGTTCTACGTCGGCATGACGCGCGCCAAGGATCGTCTCGTCCTCAGCCGCGCGCTCAAGCGGCACTGGCACGGCCGCGTCGGCGAGCAAAGACCGTCGCTCTTCCTCTCCGACATCGAAAGCGAGCTGGTCAAGCACCAGCACGCGCAGCCACGGCGCAAGCCCGAGGACCGCCAGCTCAAACTGTTTTAGCGCCAGCACACCGACAACATGCTGTCCCGTATATCGCATGTCATCGCCGTCATTGCACGACCGCACGTTTTCGGCAGGCCGTTATTGATCCGGATCGTTCATCGGATTGTCACGCGTAACGCCGCAGTTGGTGCGCAAGGTCCCGCTCTCCGGAACGCTCGGCAAACCGGCTGCAATTGTCACCCAACCGGCGGCACGCTGACCGACACGCCATTCGCTGCCCGCCCGAGCCGAAGATCATGCCCTCGACCGGTCGTCGGCGAGCCGCGCCACGCTCACTCGATATGTGAAGCTGGCCTCGCACGGCTCGACGTTACCGCTGACCGGCGCGGCGGTGCGAAAGTGCGGCGTCGCCGCCAGCGGCAGATGGCCCTCGCCGCACAACATTCCGGAGGTGGCATCGAGCCCGATCCATCCCGCGCCCGGCACATAGACTTCGGCCCAGGCGTGCAGATCGGCGAGGTCCTGCGCCGCGCCGACTGCACCTTCGGGCGGTTTCGCCTCCGGGCCCAATTGGATCAAATATCCGGAGACGAAGCGAGCCGACAGGCCGATGTGGCGCAAGGTTTGCACAAACAGCCAAGCCGTATCGCGGCACGAGCCGGCGCCGGAGCGAAGAGTCTCGTCGGGCGTCTGCACGCCCGGCTCCATGCGGACGACATAGCGGATCTTCCGCTGCAGGCGCCGATTGAGATCGACCAGGAAATCGACCGTGCTGCGCGGCTCGCGCAAAATCGAGTTCACGAATTCCCGCAGGAGCGGACCGGCCGGCTCGGGGCCGGTAAAGGCCGCAAGGTCGTGTTTCAATTCGGGCGGAAATTCAAACGGCCATGTCTCTGCGTACGGTTCGACGAAGAAGTCGAACGGATTGATCGCCTTCATGGCGACGACGAGATCGACGTCGATCGAAAACTCGGTTGTTTTTTCACGAAACAGGTAACGCGCGAGCCAATTGCCGTTCGGGTCCTGCTGCCAATTCAGGAAGTGCTGCGCCGGCTTTACTGTGAGCGTATAGCTCGCGATCCGAGTGCGGCAGTGCGGTCCCGGCCGCAACCGCACCACCTGGGGCCCCAGGCGGACTGGCCGGTCGTAGCTGTAGCGCGTCGAATGATGAAGCCCAACGAGGATCGACATGCCGTGATGCGCCGCTTGCGGATTGGACCGGCTTTGATTTGGCTCACTCTATCGCAAACTCCATGCAATTTCCGGGCCGCCCTCAAACAGATGCAGCCGGGCCGCCGCGCGGAATTTGCCGCGCTTGAGCAACTCCTGGCCGCGCGGTAACGTATGCTAATGGCGCGTCCGGACCAAATATGCCGCAGCATTTGAGGGTTTTTATATCATCCCCCGGGGATGTGCCCGACGAGCGGCTCCGTGCCGATCTTGTCGTCGACAAGGTTTCACAGGATTTCAGCCGCTTCTTCACGCTCGAGACTTATCGCTGGGAACACGAGCCGATGCTGGCGTCCGGGCATTTCCAGGACGCTATCGATCCGCCGAGCAACGCCGATATCGTTATCTTGATCCTGTGGTCGCGGCTCGGCACGCCCCTTCCGGAAAAAACCGAGACTCGCGAGTATCGCGGGCTCGATGGCCACGCGCCGGTGACCGGCACGGAATGGGAATACGAGGATGCGCTCAAGGCTGCACAAGAGCGTGGCGCTCCCGATATTCTTGCCTTTCGCAATGTCAGTCCGGCTTCGATTGACACGCGCGATCCGGCCGTCAGGGAAAGGAGCCTCAAACAGCTTGATGCCCTCGACGCCTTCTGGAAACGGCACTTTGCCGATCGCGGAGTTTTCCTCGCCGCCTACGACGAGTATGAGACGCTCGAAGAGTTCGCACGCCGGCTCGAAGAATCGCTGCGCAAGCTGATCGAGCGGCGGATCGCGGCGCTCCAAGACGCTCAGACACAGGCGGCGATCTGGCCGCACGATCCGTTCCGCGGGCTCGAATCGTACGAATTCGAACACGCGGCGATCTTCTTCGGGCGCGATCGGCTGGTGGCGAAGGCCGCCGAGCAACTGGCCGCCGGGGCGCGGGCGGGAACGGCATTTCTCCTGGTCAGCGGACCGAGCGGCTCGGGAAAATCCTCGCTGGTCAAGGCGGCATTGGTGCCGCGTCTGACCAAGCCGCAGCGCATCCAGGGCGCGGCCTTTCTACGCCGGGCGGTGTTTCGGCCCGCCGACGGCGGCGGCGATGTCTTTCTCGGGCTGGTCAACGCGCTGCTGCGGAACGGCCCGGACGGTGTCGGGCTGCCGGAACTGCTTGCGCCCGGACAGGAGGCTGCACAACTCGCCGCGCACTTGCGCGCCGCCGTCAACGAGCCGGGATTCGTCTTCGCTGGCGCGCTTGGCCATCTGACGCAGGCGGCGCGTCGCGACGGGCGTCTGCTCGCGTTCGAGGAGGCAAAGCTCATTCTGGTGATCGATCAGCTCGAAGAGCTGTTCACCACTGTGGCGATCAGCAGCGCGGACCGGCGGAAGTTCATTCAGCTCATCGGTAGTCTGGCGCGGTCCGCAGTTGTGTGGGTCATCGCCACATTGCGCGCCGATTTCTGGCACCGCGCGGCGGAAATTCCCGAACTGGTTGCCCTGGCGCAACCTCCGGGACGGCTCGACGTTTCGCCGCCGTCGCCGGCGGAATTGGCCGAGATGATCCGCAAGCCGGCGCAGGCCGCAGGCCTCGGATTTGAAGTCCACGGCGAGTCCGGCCTCGGGCTCGACAGCGTTTTGGCCGAGCATGCCGCAAACGAACCCGGCGTTCTGCCGCTTCTGTCGTTTACGCTGGATGCGCTTTACGCCAAGGACATGGTCAAGGGCGGCAGCCGCTTGCTGACCTTCGCCAGCTACGAGTCTCTCGGCGGCCTCGAAGGCGCCATCGCCACGAGGGCCGATGAAATCGTGGCGTCGCTTCCGGCTGCGGCACAGGCCGCGGTGCCACGCGTACTGCGCGCGTTGGCGACAATCTCAGGTAGCGTCGATCAGACGACGGTCGCGCGCGCTGCGCCGCTTGCGAGCTTTCCCGAAGGCAGCGCGTCACGGCAGGTTGTGAATGCCCTCACGGGCGGCCGTCTCCTGGTCGCGGCCGAGGAGAACGGGACGGCCACGGTGCGGCTCGCTCACGAAGCCCTGATCAGCCATTGGCGCCGTGCCCGCGATCAACTCGTCGCTGACAGCCGCGACCTGCAGACGCGCGCCCTGATGGAACGCCATCAGGCGCGCTGGGCGGCGGCTTCCGGACGCGCCAGACAGCAATTGCTGCTGCGCGATCCCGATCTCGCCAATGCGGTGGACCTAGACAAGCGCTGGGGCGACGAACTCGATGCCGCGATGCGCGGCTTCATCGCGGCGTCCCGACGCCGCGCCCGACTGCGCCAGCAGCTGACCGCCGCTGCGGCGATCGTGTTCGCGCTGGTGGCGGCCGCCGCCGTTTACGGCGGCTATCGGGCGGAACAGGAGCGCGGCCGTGCCGAGCTCAATTATGCGGCCGCCAAGCAAGCCGTCCTTCACCTCATCAGCGATGTCGCCATCGGTCTCAGCAACGTGCAGGGTGTGCGCGTGGAGGCGATAACGCGGGTGCTCGACACGGTGAAGAAGACGATTGCCGATCTCGCGGCGGAGAATCCGGGCGACGTTGACCTGCAATCCAAAGACGCGTTGATGCTGCGCGAATTCGCCACGACCTATCAGCGCGCGGGCGACCTCGCCAAGGCGCGCGCAGCGGCCGGAGAATCGCTGGCGCTTTATCGCAAGATAGCCGCCGCGAATCCCGCAAACCGGGACTTTCAGTACGCGGTCAGCGAAAGTCTCAATCGAATGGCCTATATCCGCTGGTTGTCCGGCGACCGGGCGGCCGCAGTCGCGGTGGCGAGGGAAGGTCTGCAGCTTCGGCGCCAATTGCTCCAAGCCGATCCGGCCAATCCTAGCTGGCAGGGCGCGCTTGCGAGCAATCTCGGCTTGATCGGCAGCATTCTCGCACCCGACGATCCCAAGGCTGCGCTGGCCGCGTTTCAGGAAAGCCTCGCCCTACACCAGAAACTCGCCGCTGCCGAACCAAACAACGCTGCTTGGCAAAATTTTGCCGCCTTCAATCTGCGGAGCATCTCGGATCTCCATCTCTCCGCGGGCGATCGCGCCGCGGCGCTGACCGCCGACGAAGCGAGCCTCGCGGTGGACCGAAAGCTTGCCGCCGCCGATCCCGTCAATACCGACCGGCAGTCCGACATCGCCTACGACCTGACGCGGATCGGCCACCTGCGCGCGATCAGCGGCGACCATACCGGCGCGCTTGCCGCCTACGCGGAGAGCCTTGCCATATGGCGACAGCTCACGTCGTCCGATCCGGGCAACGCGGCGTGGCAGGCGAGATTGGGTCAGGTCCTCTCGAATGTCGCGGGCGAACGGCTAACGCGCGGCGACGAGGATGGCGCGGCAGCCGCGTATGAGGAGAGTCTGGCAGTCTCTCGCAAGCTTGCGGCGGCGGACCCGGCCGACGCGCACAAGCAGCAAGATCTGGGCTTTGCGCTGGATCAGATCGGGACCATCCGCGCGGGCCAGCACGCCCTGGCGGCGGCACTCCAGGCTTACGAGGAAAGCCTCGCCATCCATCGCAAGCTCGCCGCTGCGGACCCCACCAATCTGGCCAAGCAAGGCGACGTGGCCGACGACTTGTCGTTGATGGCGCCGATTCACATGCAGCAAGGCGACAGCGCGTCCGCCCTCGCCGAATATGAAGAAAGCCTCGGGATCGTGCGCCGGTTGCTGGCCGCCAATCCCAATGATGTTCAAGGGCTGGTGCAAGCCAGCGGTCTGCTCTCGATGGTCGGGCTCCTTCATGTCGCCGAGGGCAACAGCGCCGCGGCAGTCGCCGCCTTCGAGCAAAGCAAGAATTTGGCACGCAAGGCGATCGCCGCCGACCCGGCGAACGTGGTGGCACGCAACGGTCTTGTCTTCAGCTTCGAGCAGATCGGCGACGCGCGCGCCGCCTTGGGGGATCGCGTCGGCGCGCTGAGCGATTACAAGCAGGAACTTTCGATTGCGCAAGAACTCTCTGCCGGAAGCGCGGACGCTCCATTCTGGATGAATTTGGCCGCAGGCGCTCTTGATGAAATCGGCACGTTATATGGGGAGTTGGGCGAGCAGGGACCCGCCGGGCAGGCTCTCGAACAGAGTCTGGACATGCGCCGAAAGCTTGCCCAGGCCGATCCGGCGGATTCCGATTTGCAGGCTAATCTTGCCGCGACGCTGCACGATCTCGGTGCTTTTCGTAATGGTGCCGGTGATGCGGCGGCGGCGCTTGCCTCCTTCGCGGAGGCCTTGGCCATCCGCCGCAAGCTCGCCGCCGCTAGCGATGCTCCAATGCCGCAATATCGACTCGGGCTGACCCTTATCGAACTTGCCGGCGCCAAGCTGAAGGCCGGCGACCTCGCCGGCGCGCAAAGCGCCAATCAGGAAGCTCTGGCGATAGGGCGGAAGCTCGTTGCCATCCAGTCACCGAGTGTCGTCAACGCGATTAACGGTGCGAAATGGCAGCGTAGCGCGGACATGGCTCTCGTCGGCGTGGGCGATGTGAAACTGGCGCAGGGCGACCGGGACGGAGCGCGCGCCGCCTACGGCGAAAGTCTTCAGTCCATGCGTAAACTGCTGGCGTTCGATCCGGCCAACGTAATATTGCAAACAGATTTGGCGCTCGATCTGCAAAAGTTGGGCGCCGTCTCCGATCGCGACGCCGCGCGCACGGCGCTCACCGAGGCGGCGGCGATTCTTGATCCTCTTGGCCGCGACGGCAAGCTCACGCCCGTGCAGCAAGGCTTGATCAAGTCCATCCAGGGCCAACTTGCCGCGTCGAATTAAGCCGGGGCCGCCAGCACCAGCGAACGATCCCAGCGCCGCGCTCGCTTCGCCGCCGCCGTTTGCCCTTTAGCCCTCATGCCGACGATGCTAACCTGCGTCGAGCAAGCCGCAAAGGCATCAATCCGAGGAAGAAAAAACCATCAGCAATTATCTGGCAGCCAATTTCGGCGATTGAGGAAGAAGAAATGGAACTGAAAACGGAAGTATCCAAACCCCGCGATGTCCGCGGCGATATCCGCGACGACGATAAGGCCATCTATCTGATGGATCATCCGGATTCCGACGAAGAGATTCCGACCCTCGATATCGCGTCCTATCTCGCCGGCAAGCCCGGCGGGCGCGAGGCTGCCGCCGCGAAATTGCGCGATATCAGCATGACGGTGGGCTTCTTCTACCTCAAGGGTCACGGCATCTCCGATGACCTGATCGATCGCGTATACGCGCAATCGCGGCGCTTTCATGCCCTGCCGATCGAGACGAAGTCCAAGATCCCCTATTTCGCCACTGGCAGCTTCAAATCGGGGTATCAGCCCTGTTTAAAGGACGATTACCAGCGCACCAACATCAATATCATCGCCGACGCAAAACCGAACCTCGTCGCCAAGTTTTCCATAAATCGAGAAGGCGGCTCGGGCGGACTTAGCATGACGGATGAGGAACGCCGCGCGCGCGTGAATATTTGGCCGGAGAATCTTCCCGGCTTCAAGGAAACGATTGTCGACTATCATGGCCGCATCGAAAAGTTGGGACGCCAGTTTCTGCCGCTCTGGGCGACGTCCCTCGAACTTCCCCTGGACTACTTCGACAAGTTTTTCGCCACACCGCACCTGACGATGAGTCTGTTGTACTACCCGCCGCAGAAAGAGATCGGCGGCCGGCAGTACGGAATCGCGCCGCATACCGACAATGCGATGATGACCTTCCTGGCTCAGAAGGACATCCCCGGGCTCGCCGTGCGCATGCCGTCGGGCCATTGGCGCGCGGTCGACATCGTGCCCGGGACGCTTTTGGTGAACACCGGCAATCTGCTCGTGCGCTGGACCAACGACGAATATCTGTCGACCAAGCACCGCGTCATCAATACCAACACGGTCGACCGCTACTCGATCCCGGTCTTCGTCGGTCCGAGCGGGGATGCGCTGATCGAGGTCTTGCCGACCTGTCGGAGTCCCGAGCGGCCTCCCCTCTACGAGCCGATCACCTACCTAAAGCTTCGCGAATGGTATTACGGCCCAAGGACCTGAGCCGCGCGTACGGATAGGATCGCCGGGAGCGGCGTGATGCTGCGCGCGTCCTTGCAACGCAGCAATACGGCTAACTCCCGGTAAACGTGGTCGTTCGGTTTTTGCTTCACCCGATCAAGAGCTTAGCCGAAGCGGGCGAGCGGCCCGGCAGCGCAGGCCGTGGTCGCGCGGCTGAAAAAAGCCGCATAATTGGACTGTTGATCTGACGCCGGACAGTCTGGAATCTTCTCGAGGCGCATTTCGGTCGCACGAGGATATGATGAGCGACGCTCAAAGTCCCGGCACTGCATTGCCATCGGCCGGGTTGGATGCCTTTCTCGCCATTGAACAGACAGCGTTGGACGCCGTGCCGACCGGTCTCTGCGTCTGCGGGGCCGATGGCGTCCTACTGAAGTATAACTTGCGCGCAATCGAGCTTTGGGGCCGGGCGCCCCGGCTTGACGATCCGGCGGAGCTCGATGGCGGCGCTTTCCGCCGCTACGCGCCCGATGGCAGCGCCCTTCCCTTCGCCGCCTCGCCGGTCGCCACGGTGCTGCGCACCGGCGCAACGTTGCTTGACGCGGAACTCGCCATCGAACGGCCCGATGGATCGCGAGTTCCGGTGCTGATGAACGTGGCGCCGCTTAAAGATGCGTCCGGGCGTGTCGAAGGCGCCGTCTGCAGCTTTCAGGAATTCACCGACCGCAAACGAGCCGAAGAGGCATTGCGCGCTAGCGAAGCGGAACTGCAGACCGTCATCAACCAGACGCCGTTCATGCTGGTGCGCTGCAGCCGCGATCTGCGCTACCGCTTCATCAGTCAGGCCTATGCGCAATGGGTCGGCCGAACGCGCGACGAGCTGTTGGGGACGACCATTGCGGACGCGATAGGAGAGAAGGGTTTCCAGACGTTGCGTCCGCACATCGAAAAAGTGCTGCAAGGTGCCCCGGTCGAATTCGAGTGCGAAATCGATTTTCGGGGAGTCGGGCGGCGCTGTCTGCACATCGCCTATCGGCCGGAAATGGATGCAAGCGGGCATGTCAACGGCTGGATTGCGTCGCTGCTCGACATCACCGAGCGCAAGCGCAGCGAAGAAGAGCTGCGCAAGCTGAGTGAAGCATTGAGCGCCGAAGTCGAAAAGCGCACGCTCGAACGCGACCGCATCTGGAACGTATCGGAAGACTTGCTCGGGGTCCGCAACTTCGAAGGCTATTTCCTCAGCATGAACCCGGCGTGGACGCGGTTGCTCGGCTGGAGCGAGGCCGAGATCAAGTCCATGCACGTCAACGAATTGCGCCATCCGGACGATACCGAGAACGCGCTTGCGGGCGTGCGGCAGCTTGCCCAAGGCGTGCCCACGGTCCGCATGGAAAATCGCTTCCGCCACAAGGACGGCACCTGGCGCTGGCTGCATTGGACGATGACGGAAAATGACGGCCTCATCTATGTCGCCGGCCGTCACGTCACCGCCGAAAGGGAGGCCGCGGCCGCGCTCGAGCAAGCGCAGTCACGCGCCGCGCATTTGCAGAAAATGGAGGCGATCGGCCAGCTTACCGGCGGCATAGCGCATGATTTCAACAATCTCCTTATGATCGTCAGCGGTCATGCGCAGAATCTGAAAAACCGATTGGCCGACGCCAAAGAACTGCGCGCCGTACAGGCCATTCAAATGGCCGCTTCGCGCGGCGAGAATCTGACGCGGCAGCTTCTGGGATTTGCGCGCAATCTGCCACTCGATCCGACGGCGATCGGCCTCGCCGACGCCGTCAACGCGCTGCGCGACGTTCTCGCCGGCTCGCTGCACGTCAATATCCAACTTGTCGTCGACATTCCCGAGACTACGTGGACGGTGTGCGTAGACAAGTCGGAACTCGAGCTCGCTTTGGTCAATCTCGCCGTCAATGCGCGCGACGCGATGGCGGATGGCGGGCGGCTGTCGATTGCGGCCAAGAACGTGCAATTGACCGCCGGCGACACGCCGGAGGGACTCACCGGCGACGCCGTTGCGCTCACCATCGCCGACACCGGCTGCGGCATCGCGCCCGAAGTTCTCTCCCGCGTGGTCGAGCCGTTCTTCACCACCAAAGGGCCCGACAAGGGCACCGGACTTGGATTGTCCCAGGTCTACGGATTCGCGCGGCGCTCCGGCGGAACGATGCTGATCGCGAGCAAAGTCGGCCATGGCACGAAGGTGACGATCTATCTGCCGCGCAATCACGCGCCCATCGTCGCCAGCTCGCCGGAGGACATGGCCCACTATCGGGCCGTGGGCCAGCAGACGATATTGGTGGTGGAAGACAATGCGGACGTGAGAAGGGTGGCGGTGTCGCTGCTGGAACAGCTCGGCTATCGCACCATAGCGGTGGAGGAGGCCGCCGCCGCACTCGATACCTTGGCGTCCGGGCACCAGGTCCATCTCCTGTTCAGCGACGTCGTGTTGCCGGGCCACACCGACGGTGTCGCACTGGCGCGCGAGGTCGCCGATCGATATCCGCAAATTCCGATCGTGCTGACCACCGGATATTCGAACGTTTTTGAGAGCGAGCCGGCATTTCCCGTCTTGCGCAAACCCTATCAATTATCGGCGCTCGGCCGCGTCATCCACGAGGCGCTCAATTCCTCCAAGGCGCGGCGGTCGGCGCCGGCGGGATGAGGGGCTAAAACCATTGCGAAGAGGTTCTCTAATCTCCGCAAATTATGCGGAGATTGCTCTTGTGCGTGCGGCGATTAGCGTCCATATTCTCCGCACAGGATGCGGAGAATGTCATACATCTATGAATCCTCGAACTGGCCAAAATTCCATTGGGACCAGAAAGGGTTAGCCGACCGCCTCGCGGCCGTGCGCCACCGCCAGGGGCGTTTGATTGGGCGCATGGAAGCGCTTGGCTTTCCCCTGCGCCGTGAAGCGGAGCTGCGCAGCCTTACGCAGGAAGTGCTGAAATCGAGCGAAATCGAGGGCGAGATCCTCGATCACGATCAGGTACGTTCCTCGATCGCCCGCCGTCTCGGCATCGATATCGGTGGCCTGACGCCCGCCGACCGTCACGTGGAAGGCATCGTCGAAATGATGCTCGACGCGACGGAGCGGTACGATCTGCCGCTGACGGAGGAACGTCTGTTTGCTTGGCACGCCGCTCTATTTCCCACCGGCCGCAGCGGCATGCGCCGCATCAAGGTTGGCGCATGGCGCGATGACAGTTCAGGCCCGATGCAAGTTGTGTCGGGATCGGTAGGCCACGAGCGCGTGCACTATCAGGCGCCGCCCGCGTCTGCGCTCGACCGGCAAATGCAAGCGTTCCTCGATTGGTTCAATGCAGAGACGGACATTGATCGGGTCCTTAAGGCGGCAGTAGCGCATCTGTGGTTCGTGACGGTTCACCCGTTCGACGACGGCAACGGGCGAATCGCCCGCGCTATCGCCGATATGGCGTTGGCGCGATCCGAGCAAACTTCGCAGCGCTTCTACAGCATGTCGGATCAAATCCGGCAGGAGCGAAACGCCTACTACGGCAGCCTCGAACGCACGCAAAAGGGCGATCTGGACCTCACTCCCTGGCTGCAATGGTTCCTCGCATGCCTCGACCGAGCGTTTGACGGAGCGGAAAAGATTCTCGCAAGCGTATTCAAGAAAGCACGTTTTTGGGAAAAGCACGCCGGAACAACCTTCAACGAACGCCAACGCGATATGCTCAACCGTTTGCTGGAAGGTTTCGAGGGCAAGCTCACGTCATCGAAATGGTCCAAAATCGAGACCTGCTCGCAAGATACGGCGCTTCGCGACATCGAGGACTTGGTCGCGCACGGGATTCTCAAAAAGGATGCAGCGGGTGGCCGAAGCACAAGCTATTCGCTGGTAGAACGCTAGGCGGATCAAAGCGCCCGCAGATGCCGGATCGGCGCGCCCGGCGTGATGGCTTGCGCGCCGGCAATGATGGCGTTGGCGTCGATGCCGTAGTGACGATAAAGCTCGGCAACGGTGCCGGTCTGGCCGAAATGCTCCACGCCGAGCGATCGCACGCGATGGCCGTTGACGGCGCCGAGCCAGGCGAGCGTCGCCGGATGGCCGTCGAGCACGGTGACGATGCCGCAATGCGGCGGCAATTCGGCGAACAGCCGCTCGATATGCGAGCGGGCGTGAATAAGGCCACGCTCGCGCGCGCGCATCGCCGCGGTCCAGCCGGCATTGAGCCGGTCGGCCGAAGTCACGGCGAGAAGCCCCACGTCGCGGCGGTCTTCCGCCATGAAGCCCACCGCCTGGATCGCCTCGGGGGCGACCGCGCCCGTATAGGCGACGACCACCTGGCAATTCGGTCCGGGCGCGCGCAGCCAATAGGCGCCGTCGACGATGGCATGACGTAGGGACGTCGTCATCGTGCGCTCGATCTGTTCGATCGGCCGCGTCGACAGCCGCAGGTAGATCGAGCCGCCGGTCTCGTCGCGCAGCCAATTGCGCTCGGAGACCTCACCGCCGTCGCCGCTGTCCTTCTGGACGTAATCGAGTGCGAAGGCGAGGATGACGGCGAGCTCGTCGACGAAGGCCGGCTCGAACGCGGCGATGCCGTCCTGCGCCATGCCGATCAGCGGTTCGGCAATCGATTGATGTGCGCCGCCCTCGGGCGCGAGCGTTACACCGGACGGCGTCGCCACCAGGATGAAGCGGGCATCCTGGTAGCAGGCGTAATTGAGCGCATCCAAGCCGCGCGCGATGAACGGATCGTAGAGCGTGCCGATCGGGATGAGCCGCTCGCCGTTGATCGCGTGCGACAGGCCGAGCGCCGAGAGCAGGATGAACAAATTATTCTCGGCAATGCCCAGTTCGATGTGCTGGCCCTTTGCAGAAAAATCCCAGTTGAACGTCGATGGGATGCGCTCGCTCCTGAAAGTGTCCGCCAAGGTCTCCCGCGCGAACAGCCCGCGGCGGTTTACCCAGGCGCCGAGATTGGTCGAGACGGTCACGTCCGGCGAAGTGGTGACGATGCGCGAGGCCAGATCGGATTGCTCGCGCGCCAGTTCGTTGAGCAGCGCGCCGAAGCCGGTTTGCGTCGACATTTCCGGCTGGATGGTCACGGCTAGCTCCTCGGGCGCCGCGAAGCGCGGCGCCGTGAGTCGGCGTGTGCCGCCGGCGGCAAACGGCACCTTGTCGAGGAAATTTTGCAGAACTTCCGGCTTTTCGCGCAGCCCTTCGAAGCGGTCCCATTCGTGCCCGGCACGAATGTTCATCGCCTGGCGAAAACTCTCCATCTGCGAAGGCGTCATCAGCCCGGCGTGATTGTCCTTGTGGCCGGCGAAGGGCAGCCCGTAGCCCTTGATCGTGTAGCAGATAAAGCAGACCGGCCGGTCATGATCGATGCCGGAGAATGCTTCCAGGAGCGACGGCAGATCGTGGCCGGCGAGGTTGGTCATCAGCCGCGCCAGTTCATCATCGGTACGCGAGCCGATCAGTTTCGAAACCGCCCCTTGATCGCCGAGATCGTCGTTGAGGTGTTTGCGCCATGCCGCGCCGCCCTGAAACACCAAGGCCGAATAGAGCTGGTTCGGACAGCTATCGATCCATTGCCGCAGCTTCTCGCCGCCGGGCTCGCGGAACGCGGCTTCCAAGAGAGAGCCATATTTCAGGATCACCACGTCCCAGCCGAAATTGCGAAACAGCTGTTCGAAGCGCTGCCACAGCCCTTCGCGGATGACGGCGTCGAGGCTCTGCCGATTGTAATCGACGATCCACCAGCAGTTTCGCAGGCCCTGCTTCCAGCCTTCGAGTATGCACTCGAAAATGTTGCCTTCGTCCAGTTCGGCATCGCCGATGAGCGCCACCATGCGGGCTTCGGGACGGTCGAAGCCCCAGCCGTGGGCGCGCACGTAATCCTGCACCAGCGCGGAGAACAGCGTCTGGGCGACGCCCAAGCCGACCGATCCGGTGGAGAAATCGACGTCGTCGGTATCCTTGGTGCGCGATGGATAAGACTGCGCACCATGATAGCCGCGAAAGTTGGCAAGCTTTTCCCGGCTCTGCCTGCCGAGCAGGTATTGGATGGCATGGAAATTCGGCGACGCGTGCGGTTTTACCGCCACGCGGTCCTGCGGCCGCAAGACGCGGAAATAGAGCGCGGTCATGACGGTGACGAGCGAGGCGGAGGAAGCCTGATGCCCGCCGACCTTCAGCCCGTCCGCATTCTCGCGCAGATGATTGGCGTTGTGGATGGTCCAGCTGGCGAGCCAGAGCACCTTGCGCTCCAATTCGCCGAGGATGCTCAGATCGTCTGCCAAAATTCCCATCGCTGCTCCCGTTCCCACGTATTCCGGTCGCGCTGCCGCGGTCATAAGATAGAATAGGCGTTCGCAAATATAGCGGATCTGCCCCCGCGCACGAGGATAAATCGACGGCGGGGGAAAAAGCTCATCGGGAGTCTGGGCAGAATGGACCGCAAAAATCCCATCATCATCATCGTCGGCGGCGGGCTCGGCGGCCTCACGGCGGCGCTAGCATTGGCACGTCGCAACTGGCCGGTCCGCGTGCTCGAAGGCGCTCCCGAGTTCGGCGCCATCGGCTACGGCATTCAGTTCGGTCCCAACGTCTTTCACGTGTTCGACCGGATCGGCGTGAGCGAGGCCGTGCTCGAAAAGGCTGACTCGCCGCCCGCCGTACTGATGTTCGATGCGCTCAACGGCAAGGAAGTCACGCGGGTGCCGACCGGCCGGCCGTCGTTCCGCGAGCGATTCAACTATCCCTACATCATCATCCACCGCATCGACCTGCATAACGTCTTGCTCGATGCCTGCCGGCGCAATCCCCTCGTCGCGCTCGAGCCCAACGCCATGGTGACGCAATTTGAGGATCGCGGCGATGGAGTCGCGGCGAGAACCGAGGACGGCCGCGGCTTCCAAGGCGCCGCGCTGATCGGCGCCGATGGCATTCGCTCGCGCACGCGCGCGCAATTGTTCAACGACGGCGACCCGTTGCCGAACGGCTTCATGGGTTTTCGCACCATCGTGCCGATGGCCGACGTCACTTGTGACGTGCAGCGCGACATCGTCGCGTTGTGGGGCGGGCCCGGCTTTCACATGGTGCATTATCCGCTCCGCCACGGCACGTTGTTCAATATCGTGGCGGTGTTCCGACGGTCGGCTCATGCGGAGCGCGGCGATGTCGCGGCATACCGGGCCGAGCTAGAGCACACTTATCGCAACGCACACCCCACCATGAAGGCGCTCTTGGCGATGCTGGACCTCGACCGGCGCCAGGCGGTCGGCGACCGCGATCCGATCAGGCATTGGCACAAAGGACGCGCGGTTTTGCTCGGCGATGCCGCGCATCCGACCCTGCAATCGCTGGCGCAGGGCGCCTGCATGGCGATCGAAGACGGGTCCTGCCTCGCAGATTGCATTGCCGCCGCGAACGGCGACTACGAAGCGGCCTTCCGGCGCTACGAAAGCGCCCGCTCCGTGCGCACCGCGCGTGTGACGCTCGAATCCCGCTACATCTGGGATGTCTATCACTCCGACGGCATTGCGCGCGAAGTCTACTGGCAGATGTTGGGCGAGCGCAGCGAGGCCGACACCTTCCAGTGCCTCGCCTGGCTCTACGACGGCTTTCGCTTGCCGGAGGAAGCGGCGCCGGCGCCGATGCCCTTGCGCGGATAATTCGCCTTTGCTGTATTGGCGGCGGCATGCATTCCGCCACATCCCAAGCCGATATGACGGCGCGCGCGCGATTGTTCGGCGGCAATCGCATGAAGCTCGGCGTCATGGCGTTCAATTGCAGCCATGGCTCGACCATCACCACGGTCCCGGAGGCGTGGAAGCTCGATTGGGCCGACACGGTCGACATCGCGCAGGCGGTCGATCGCGCCGGCATGGAGGCTCTGCTGCCGGTCGGGCGCTGGCGCGGCTATGGCGGACAAACGGACTTTAACTGCACGACATTCGAGAGCTTTACCTGGGCCTCGGCGCTCGGCGCGCTGACGAAATACGTGACCGTGCTCGCAACCTGCCATGTGCCGCTGGTGCATCCGCTGATGGTGGCCAAGATGGCTTCGACCATCGATCACGTTACCGGCGGGCGCTTCGCGCTCAATGTCGTCTGCGGCTGGTTCAAGAACGAGTTCGACATGTTCGGCGCGCAGATGCGCCCGCATGACGACCGTTACAAGTACGCGACCGAATGGCTCGAATTTTTGAAACAGGCCTGGACCGACGACAAGGAATTCGACTTCGACAGCGAGAACTTTCATGCCCGCAACGTCTGGAGCCAGCCGAAGCCGGTGCAAAAACCGCATCCGCCGGTGATGAATGCGGGCGGCTCCCCGGCGGCGCAAGATTTTACCACGCGCTACTGCGACATGAACTTCGTCCTGCTGCGCGACCGCACATTTCTCGAAGGCGCAAGCAAGCAAATCGCCCATCTGAAAGCTCTGGCGCTGGCGCACGGGCGCGAGACTCGCATCTGGATCCACGTTTATGTCGTCTGCCGCGATACCGAGAAGGAAGCCACCGATTACCTTCATCGCTACGTCTACGAGCAGGGCGACTGGGAGGCCGCCGGAAATCTGCTGCGCATCTTCGGCATGCAGACCGAGACCTTGGACAAAGCCACTCTCGATAGCCACAAGGCGCACTTCATCGCCGGCCATGGCGGTTATCCTCTGGTCGGCTCCGCGGAGCAGATCACCGACGAGCTTTGCAAGCTGGCCGACATCGGCGTCGACGGTTGCCTGATCTCCTGGGTCGATTACAAGACCGAGCTTGCGCGATGGAACGCCGAAGTGCTGCCCCTCCTGGAGCAAGCGGGATTGCGGCTTCCGTTCCAGCCGGCCGAAAAAATGCAAGCAAAGACGCCGGCGCACGCGTCGGCCTGATACGCCGGCCGATTACCCGGAGTCTGCAAAGCGAAATCCAAAACGGTGCGGCTCAAGCACCGACCGCCGGATTTCGCCGCGCTCAATCCGCGCTACGACGGCATCAGCGTAAATTCTCCAACAGCCGGCGCGAATATTGCGTCTTGCCGGCTTTGGCCGCAAGGTCCTTCAGCTCGTCGGCGCCGATCCAGCCGTTGTGGAAGGCGATTTCGTCGGGGGCGCAGACCAGCTGGCCTTGCCGGTGCTGCAGCACGTGCACGAATTGGGCGGCTTCCAGCAGCGAATCGTGGGTGCCGGCATCGAACCAGGCGAAGCCGCGCCCCAGCCGCTCGACGGCGAGCCGGCGCCGGCGCATGTAGAGAATGTTGAGGTCGGTGATTTCCCATTCCCCGCGCGCCGAGGGGGTCAGCTCCTTGACCAGATCGACCACCTCTTCGTCGTAGAAATAGAGGCCGATCGCCGCCCAGTTCGACTTCGGGTTCTGCGGCTTCTCGTCGATCGAGAGCACTTCGTCGTCGCCGTCGAATTCGATCACGCCGTAGCGCTGCGGATCTTCGACCCAATAGGAAAAAATAGTGGCGCCTTGCGTGCGCGAACCGGCGCGGCGCAGCGCGTCGGGCAGCCCGTGCCCGTAGAGGATATTGTCGCCGAGGATCAGGCACGACGGATGTCCGCGCACGAAATCGGCGCCGATGACGAAAGCCTGCGCGAGTCCGTTGGGCGCCGGCTGCTCGGCATACTCGAAAGTCACTCCCCATTGCCTGCCGGTGCCAAGCAGATGCTTGAAGGCGGCCTGGTCCTGCGGCGTCGTGATGATCAAAATGTCGCGGATGCCGGCCAGCATGAGCGCGGACAGGGGATAGTAGATCATCGGCTTGTCGTAGACCGGCAAGAGCTGTTTCGACGTGACCATAGTCAGCGGATGCAGCCGCGTGCCGGCGCCGCCGGCCAGAATGATGCCCTTACGCGACATGGCTTTCCGCCGGTTGCGCAGAGCCGGCCAGCGTCCGCGTCGTTGCATCCACGCCCTCGGTCCAATACCGCCGAGAGAATCCGAATTTTTGGATAAACAATCGGCAGTCCAAGCAAGAATTGGCCGGGCGCTTCGCCGCCGTCGGATAGTCCGCAGTCTTGATCGCTATCAGGCGCGGATGACGGCCGGTGATCGGCGCCGCGATCGCGACCACGCGGCTGGCAAATCCGTGCCAGGTGGTGACGCCATCGGCGGTGAAATGATACGTGCCCGCGAGGGTGTGATCGTGCACAAAGGCAGGCGCGATGTGCAGGATCGCTTCCGCAATCGCTCGTGCCGAAGTCGGACTGCCGTGCTGATCGGCGACGATGCGCAACTCGTCGCGCGTGTCTGCCAGACGCAGGATCGTCTTGAGAAAATTGTGGCCGAACTCGCTGTAGACCCACGCGGTGCGCAGTATGACGTGGCGTTTGAGCGTGCGGCGCACCGCATCCTCGCCTGCGGCCTTGCTGCGCCCATAGGCGCTGATCGGAGAGACCGGGTCGCTTTCCAGATAAGCGCCCTCCTTGCTGCCGTCGAAGACATAATCGGTCGAGACGTGCACCAGCGGGACGCCGGCGGCGGCGCAGGCGCCGGCCAGTACCGCGGGACCAATCTCGTTGTCCCGGCGCGCGTCCTCGACGTTTGCTTCCGCGAGATCGACTTTCGTGTAGGCCGCCGCATTCACCGCGAGGTCCGGTTTCCACCCGGCGAGCGCCGCCGCAACGGCTGCGGCGTCGGCGATATCGGCCTCCGCATGTGTCAGCGCTCGCAGCGGAAGCGCGCGCGAAACGGCCGCGCGGCTCAGCTCCCGGCCGAGTTGGCCATTGCCGCCGAAGACGACGATCACGCCGGCACTCCCAGGCGTTCGCCGCCGTAGACGCTCTCGCGGATCGCCTGCCACCACGAGCGATTGCTCAGATACCACTCTACCGTCTTGCGCAAACCGCTCTCGAAAGTCTCCCTCGGGAACCAGCCAAGCTCGGTGCAAATGCGCGTGGGATCGATCGCGTAGCGCAGATCGTGGCCGGGGCGATCGGCGACGAAGGTGATGAGGGCCTCGTGGCTTCCTATGGCGTTGCTGGGCGCGAGTTCATCGAGCAGCGCGCAAATCGCCTTAACGACCTCGAGATTGGTCCGCTCGCTGCGGCCGCCGATGCAATAAGTCTCGCCCAGCCTGCCGCTGCTGACCACCGCCAGGAGCGCGCGGGCATGGTCCTCGACGTAAAGCCAGTCGCGCACGTTGCCGCCGGTGCCATACACCGGCAGTTTTTTGCCTTCCAGAGCGTTGATGATCGTCAATGGGACGAGCTTTTCGGGAAAATGATAGGGGCCGTAATTGTTGGAGCAATTGGTGATCACCACCGGCAAGCCGTAGGTGTGATGCCACGCACGCACGAGGTGGTCGGACGCCGCCTTCGAGGCCGAATAGGGCGAGCGCGGAGCATACGCGGTTGCTTCGCTGAAACAGCCGTCGGCCTCGAGCGAACCGAAGACCTCGTCGGTCGATATATGGTGGAAGCGAAAATCGCCCTGCGCGCCTTTCGGCAAGGCGCGCCAGCAAGCAAGCGCCGCTTCCAACAACGTATAGGTTCCGACGATATTGGTCTCGATGAAGGCCGCCGGGCCATCGATGGAGCGGTCGACGTGGCTTTCGGCGGCGAGATGCATTACCACATCCGGCCGATAGCTTGAAAAAACGTCGCGCATGCGCACGCCGTCGGCGATATCGGCGCGCACGAACGAATAGCGCGGATTGTTCGCAATCGGCGCCAACGATGCCAGATTGCCCGCGTAGGTGAGTTTATCGACCACGCAGACGCGGTGATCGGTCTCGCGGACGAGGTGGCGAACAACGGCCGACCCGATGAACCCCGCACCCCCGGTGATGAGAAATCGCTTCGTCATCGGGAGCCATCATAGCGGAACGGCGAGGCAAAGTCAGCAAAGGGCGGCAGTTTCCGGTCCTTGTCGGAGAGCACCGCATCCGCAGGCGAAACCGGCCACGCGATCGCCAGCGTCGGATCGTTCCAGGCAAGGCCCTGCTCGCATTCGGGGTCATAATAGCCGTCGACCTTGTAGGCGACCTCGGTGTCCGCTTCGAGCGTGCAATAGCCGTGCGCAAAGCCGCGCGGAACGAATAGTTGTTCGCCGCCTTGCGCCGTCAACGTCGCGGCGACCCACCTGCCGTAACTCGGCGAGCCGACGCGCAGGTCGACGGCGACGTCATAGATGCTGCCCCGCAGCACGCGTACGAGCTTGGCCTGCACATTCGGCGACACCTGAAAGTGCAGCGCGCGCACCGTTCCGCGCTTGAGCGACAGCGCCTGGTTATCTTGCACGAACTCGGCCTTCAGCCCGGCTTCGTGCGCCGCGCGCGCGTTGTAGGTCTCGACGAAATATCCGCGCGGGTCGCGGAAATACCGCGGCTTTAGCAAAAGGAGGCCGGGAACACTCGTCGCTTTCAATTCCATGGCGCGATGCTGCTTCGTCTTTCCGTCGGTCCCCAAGGCAAGACGGAATGGGCGAACCGCTTATTGCACAAAAGAAGCGCCCACATGAAGCCCTATAGTGAGAAAGACTGGCGCGTTTTCCCGATACAGTAAGCACTACTCATCCGCTTTTATCCTATGATATGGAACCTCCGACGCGCCCGGATCGCCGAGGCTGCGGCGAGCCGTAAATTCGGACTGCGGGTCCGGGGTTCGCCAGCGTTCAACGCCCATTGCTTGGTGGAGCACCACTGAAGCCAATGCCCGTTAGCTTTCAGGAAATACTCGACGCCTTGGAATTCGTCAGCATGGGCGGCGGGCTCGGCGAACATCAGGCCATTCTGTGCAGGCAGACGGGCAAGATCTACTGGCATTCCGAATTTTCCGACCTGGACGAATTGTACGACGAACTCCCAGACGACATCGACAATGATGAGAACTATCTCGCTATCCCGCACAAGCGAGACCTCGGTCTCGGCAAGCCGCTGGCACTGGAATTTGCCCGTGAATTCCTGGCAAACGACTTCGACGAGGTACGCTCCATATTCAGCACGAGAGGCGCCTACGCCAAGTTCCGAGCCTTGCTCGCGCGAAGAAACGCGGTCGATCGATGGCACGCCTTCGAGGCGGCGGCGACCGAGCGAGCGTTGCGTGAATGGTGCGAGCTTAATTCGATAACGCTCGCCGACTAATGCTTGGCCGGCAAAATCGAAGCGTGCCGCAGCATCGATCATCGCGAAATAGCGGCCCATTGTGGCTCCGACCCGGCCGCGGCGTGAAGCGGCTCGCGGCGCGGTGGCTTGGACTTGAACGCATTGCGACCCGCTTGCGATCGCGCGCAAGATAGCATGTGCTACTGGTATATGTTCGCAGGTGGCTGATGCCGCAAAAGAGGCACGTCAGATTATTCCGCAATGGCCGCAATCAGGCGGTTCGTATTCCTGTGGAATTCGAGCTGCCGGGCGACGAAGCGATCATGCACTGCGACGGCGATCGCCTGGTGATCGAGCCGGTGCGTAAGCGCGGGCTGGTCGCCTTGTTCAAGACGATGAAGCCGCTGGAAGAGGATTTTCCCGAGATTGCCAATTCCGTGCCGGCGGCGGAGAACGTGCTGGCTTGCTTGAGAAGGCCGCGCGAACGATCGGGAGCTTTGCCTTATGCAGAAGCTGATTGGTACCGCAGCATGCCCATAACCGATTGAATCACTGGCGCGCCACGGCCGATGAAGATGGGCACTACGTTTTCGCCGTGGCGCTATGATGAATTGCGACGATACACGCATCAGGGGCCGGGATCCCGACGGGAGGCGCTGGGGCCGCTATGCCATCTCAATCTTTTCGCTCCTTTTCTTTATCTTAAAATTGAGATATAAGCGGCTGCGCCTTGGCGAGTCGAAATCCTGAACGAGACTGTCGCCGCTGAAATCGCCGCCCTACCGGCGGATATGCAGGCGCGGTTCCTTTGGCTTTCCGAGCGTATTGGCCAGGCCGGCTTGGAAAGCCTGAGCGAGCCGCACGTGAAGCACCTGGAGGGAAAGTTGTGGGAATTGCGGCTGACAGGCCGCGACGGAATTGCCTGCGCGCTCCACGTCACAGCGATCGGCCGGAGGGTCATAGTGGTGCGCGCGTTCGTGAACGTGAAGAAGACACAGAATACGCCGCGTGCTGAGATCGAACTTGCTCTGCGGCGAGCAAAGGAGATCACATGACAGTCCCGTTCGAGAAGCTAAAGTCTCGTCTGCTCGCCAACCCCAAGGTCAAGGCCGAGTATGACGCGCTCGCTCCTGAGTTCGAAATTGCCGCCGAGTTGCTCAAGGCTCGCCTGCGAGCAGGCCTCTCCCAAGCCGAGCTGGCTGCCCGGATGGGTACCTGCCAGTCCACCATCGCCCGCCTTGAAGGCGGTCAAACGCTTCCGAGCACGAAGACACTTTTGCGCTACGCCGAGGCGACCGGCAGCAGGTTCCATGTGCGGCTGTCGGCGGCTTGATGCGTCGTTCACGCGCCTCCCGGCAATAATTTCGTGCAAAATCGTACACTGGCGCGCCACGGTCGATGAAGATGGGCACTATTCCTTCGCCGTAGCGCTATGGATGCCAAAGCCTGCCACTCGCCCAATCGGCAAAGCTGCGACACCCTACGACTTTGCACTACGCCTCGCGGACGCTGCCTACGATTTGGCGAGGGCGGTTACCCTTTGGTAGCGGCCCTCTCGATCAATCCCAGTATAGACGCGATGTCACAGAAGCTGACGTGTCCATCCCAGGGTTTAGGCCCATGATGCAGTCGCAAATCGGGGGGCGACCATCAGTTCGTCATGCGGCAAGGAATCGCTTTAGCTCCGCTAATGTCTCATCCGGCACTTCTTCCGCAAGCCAGTGGCTGGATTCCAAGCCGCTGCCCGCCACTTGCGTCGCTCGATCCCGCCAGATTGCCAGGACATCGTATTTTCGACCGATTAGGCCTTTCATGCCCCAAAGCACCAACACCGGACACGAGATTTTTCGGTCCATGTCGGCTTCATCGTGGACGAGGTCGATTGATGCGGCCGCTCGGTAATCTTCGCATGACGCGTGAATGGTGGCCGGATCGCTAAAACACCGACGATATTCTGCATAAGCATCCGGCTCGATGAACTTAGGCATGACCGGCCCCATGAATAGCTTGAGTACCGCATCGACATTGTTTCCGATGAGGGTCTCCGGAAATCGGGCAGGTAGGATGAGGAAGAACCAGTGAAAGTAGGCGGTTGCGAACTCTCGGTCGGCTGTGGGTACGCGCCTATATTTGGGCTTGAGGCAATCGAGCGACGATGGCATATTATGCCATAATCGCCCAATCTCGAACAACTTGAGAGGACGCCAATGCCGACCAGAAATGTTGTGCTGACGGAGCGTCAAGCAGACCTCATTGAGACCCTCGTCGAGTCCGGTCGCTACCAGAACGCCAGCGAGGTGCTGCGTGACGGATTGCGGCTGGTAGAGCAACGCGAGGCGGAGGATACCAGCAAGCTGAAGGCCCTACGAGCAGCGGCTCGCGTCGGCGTTGGTGCACTGGCTCGAGGCGAATTCAAAGAATTTAGAAATACCGAAGACCTACAAGCCTATCTGAACGACCTCTCGGAGAAGGTCATTTCCAAGGCTGCCGGGTAGACCCCCAATGGCCGAGCGGAAATGGCGCGTCCGCCTCGGCGCTGCCGCAGAACTCGACTTTGCGAATATCGTCAAATGGACCACTGAAAATTTTGGCGTGGGACAATCGCGTGTCTATCAGAAGACGCTCGTGCAGGCGATTGGCGAACTTGCCGAAGGTCCCGATGTTGCGGGCTCCAAAGCTCGAGATGAGATCATGCCAGGTCTTCGCACGGTCCACGTTGCACGACACGGTCGGCGCGGAAGTCACTTCCTGATGTACCGGGTGGCCTCAAAAACAACGATCGAAATCGTACGAATCCTGCACGACAGAATGGACTTTCAGCGTCACCTTCCATTTACCCCCGACGAGAATGCCGAATAGAGCGCGGTGCAGGTTGGCTGCAGGCCACCCTGGCGTAATTCTGGATAGATTAGCGTGCTCTGGCGTAGAGTGGCGCGCCACGGCCGACGAAGATGGGCACTACTGCTTCGCCGTAGCGCTATGACGCAGGAGCCAGCCACGCGTTCCAATCGTCAATACTGCGACGCCCTGCGAATTCGCGCTGCGCCTTCCTGTAGCTTGGGGCATGCCGAACATCGCACATCGATGGGAATTGCCTTGCTTCCTATAAGGCAGTGTCGTATACATGCGCCATGAAGTTGTCGCCACGCTCGGCTATGACCGCCGGGCGCGCAAGTTGTTCACGCCGACAGAGCGGACCGCGGCGGAACTCGAAATCGCGCTGGCGCCGACCGCGTGGCCGGTGATCCGTGGCACCGGGGGTGCCCGCAAGGCGCGGGCAGCACGCGGGGGACGAGGCAAGAGCGGCGGAGTGCGGATCATCTACTTTGTCGTGAGCCGGCGTGGCGTTATCTACCTGATCGATATTTATGCCAAGAGCGAAAAGGAGGATCTGACCGATGCCGAGAGGCGTGAAATCCGCAAGCTTGTCGCCGCGCTCGAAGCAGAAGGGTAGCGCGCTTGGTCGCCGCCTTGTTGTCGGGTTCTCCGAGGCGCTGGCGCATGCGCGGGGAGAAATCGAGCTGCCGAGCTACACGGTGACGGTGCCGGATCGCGTGGACGTTGCGAAGCTCCGGCATCGCCTGGGGCTGTCGCAAAGCGGCTTCGCGCGTGCATTCGGCCTGGAAGTGACCGCGATACATGCCTGGGAGCAAGGCCGCCGCCGTCCCGACCGCACCGCGCGCATCTTGCTCGCCATCATTGCGAACGAACCCGCCGCCGTGCGCCGCGCTCTCGCCGGGCCGCCTGCGGGATAGGATTTTCTTCCGCGGATTCCTTTGGCTTCGATAGCGACCGCGCGATCAAGGCGAAGGCGTATTTATTTCAGCGCGGGTGCCTTGACCGGATATGTCGGCGCAGGCGCGAGCGGCGGCGCGCTGAGCGAAACCGTGAAACCGAACTTCACCACGTCGTCCTCGCGACGGAAGTTGTAGTTGAAGAACGGCGAGGCGGCAGGCGTGTTAAAGTGCGCGTCCTGCCACCAGGTGTGCTGATACTCAGCGAACAACGACACCGGTAGACCAAAGCCCTTGAGGAAGCTCGGCTGCCATGCAACTCCAGCGCCGACCGTGCCGCCAGGGACTGTTGCATCTGTCGAACTCGACACCGGAATGAAATTCACCTTGAGCGTCTCGTTCAGCACACTCGCGCCCGCGATGCCGTAGACCCAGACACCCTCACCGAACTGCGGACCGATCTTGAGGCCCGCCGTGCCCGCGACGTTCGCAGTCGTGCCGAGAAAACTGCCACCCGGAAAGGTATGATTGACTGCTGCGTTGAGATAATCGAACGAGACGAACGGGCTGACCACAATGTTGTTGGCGAACGGCGCGAACTTGTAGCCGATGCTGACGCCGACGCCGAGCGGATCACGCGTGTCGTCAAACTCATTCGTCACCGGAAACGGCGGAAGTGCGGAGGTCTCGATGGACTTCACGTGGCCGGTGGTCTTGATACCGTAGATGCCCAAGTTGAAGCCGACTTGACCATTTGGACTGATCCCCGGCGTGGAAACGGCAGTAGTTGGCGGACAAGGGCGCGGCCGCCAGAAAAAGGTAGTGCCGTTGATATCCGTGGTAGCCGTTCGGCCGGTAGCGTCGTGCACCCTACCCGTTGGCCCGCTCTCAGGCGTGGTATCGACGGGCTGTCCGGTCGTGCCGTTTATCCACTGGCCGTTGGCGTTTTGATAGTACGTCGTTCCTTGGAGATCGGTTGTAACGGTTCGGCCGCCAGGCTCGTTCACCCTACCCGATCCCTTATTCGATGGCATGGAATGAACGGGCTGTCCGGTCGTCCCGTTTATCCACTCACCGCAGTCTTTCGTATCGGCGTGCGACTGCAGCTTTCATAACGTCAAATGCTAGCCTCCGAAAGTTGGCGACAAGCTTACCACGCGGGACTTTCGTGTGGGCACGCGGGGGTATGTCGACCGACCGTTCGCAACAAAATTCAACCGCGTTGGCACAATCAAATGCCTTGCCATGTGCAGCGCCGGCGCCGGTCGATCACACCACCGTTGGCCGGCCAAACAGGCCGTCTAGCGGCTGAAGGCCGATCAAGCGAGCACTACTACCTACCCGCGGTGATGTACGTCTTGAGTTCGTCGGCCTCACGCTCAATTTCCCTGAGGCGGTATTTTACAAGGTCGAGCATGTTGATAATGCCGCACAGCAGCCCATCCTTGGTGATCGGAACGTAATGAATTTGGTATTTGTCCATCAGCTCCAGAACCGTCGAGAGAGGCTGATTGATGTCGCAGCTAATCACGTCTTTGGTCATGAGATCGCGTAGCGGCCTATCCACAACATTGCGCCCAAACGTCTTCAGTCCCCGGGCAATATCGCGCTCGGTAATGATGCCGAGAACGTTTTGATTATTGTCGGTAACGACAAGTGCTCCGGCATTATCTATGTCCAACTGGTTGATGGCATCTTCGAGCGTGAGGTCTGATCGGATGACCGGAACAAAAGGGCCCTTCCCCTTGATCAGCTGTTGGACGCTCATCGATGCTCCTTCCTCATGCTAACTTTCTCTGCTTCGAACCTCAGTCAGCGCCGTGCCCATCGGCGCGACGTTCTCGATCAGAAGGCCGGCACGAACTTACAGATCGAGAACGAAAAGAACGACGGACTGATGCCCACTCACAGGCGACCCACCACCCGCGGCCGATCCGCGGCCCCGTTCCGTCATGAGGTGAAGGTCGCGTATTCGGCTGGGTCACTTCAACACGATTGCCAGATTGACCGCCACGCTAAACGCAAACCCGTCAAAGCCAGAAACGTGGCGACGCCAGCTCCTTCAAACCCCATGCTTTTCCTCCTCTGCATTGCGGCGCAAAGCCTCTCGGCTGCCGGACGATCCGATGGCGCACAAAGAGACCAACGCTCGGCCCCGTATCGTTGCCTCTTGCGCCCGCCCCATCGCCTAGCGCCTTAGTTGATGGACGGCCTCTGTCCACGACCTCCGTTTGCCGAAGCGGGCCGGTCCACTGCGTGCTCGCGGCGCCGCACAATGCGTCGATAACGGTCGCTGCCGGTTCTCTGATTCCGTGCCTGCTTGTCGAGTATCCGAAGCGCCTCCATTACATCGTCAAAGCTGACGGCTCGTTTGCCTCCGGGCACGCGCCGCAAAGTGGGAGCTGCCTCGATCGCACACGCGTCCGACGCCCACGACGCAAGAATCGCGCGCTTTTCATTCAGGGTGAGGCCGGGATCGTTGACAACGTTAGACGGATGTTCGAACGCCTGTGCGGGGTGCAGAAGGTTGTCAAGATCGAAGGCATCGTCGCCGTGTAATTCTGTCCCGAGCGACACATCTCTTAACCGGCGTTCCATAGATCATCCTCCTTTTTCCAAAGGAGGTGGCTTGAGCGAGATGGGATGCCAAGCCACCTCGAATTGTCCCTCGATGACGCTTGCGAAGCCTTACGATGCGGCCCGCATGTGCTCGATCGTCTTGGTCCTGTTGTCCTGCAGGGCCTTGCCCGAGCGAATCTCAATCCGCTTCGGCTTCATAGCCTCCGGCAACTCGCGCACAAGATCGATTTGTAGCAGACCGTCTTCGAACGAGGCGTCCTTCACCTCCACAAAGTCGGCGAGGCTAAAGCGACGCTCGAAGTCACGTGCAGCTATACCGCGATGCACGTAGTCGTGATCGCTTTTTTGGGCTTCACGCCCGGTCACCACCAGCGTGTTTTGTTGCACGGTCACGCTGATCTGATCGGGTTTAAAGCCGGCCACCGCGAGCGAAATGCGGTAGGCATTTTCGCCGGTGCGCACGATGTTATACGGGGGGTAGTTGTTCTCCGGTTGATACCGAAGGCTCTCGTCCATCAGGTCGAGAAGACGGTCAAAGCCAACGCTGGACCGCCAGAACGGATCAAGGTTGAGGTTCATAGCCATATCCTCCATTGAGCAACATGGATACGAGCAGCACGCCGGACACCCGCCGGCGTCCGCGCCAAGCCATAGAGAGCGCTTGGCGGCCATCGATTTAGGAAGGCCTTTTAACGTTTCAAGAGGCCCGCTTGCGAACCGTTAAGTCATTGAAACTGCAAGATTTCAGAGAAACTGGCCCCCAATCGCTTAGATGCCATATTTGACAATAAGCCGCTCGGCCTCGGCCCAGCCGCGAAAGGCATCGCCGGCATGGCGCTGTTCGGCTTCGCTATAGGCTCCTTCAAGGCGGTGCAGCACGCTTGTCTGCATCGTGGGACGCCGCGCCTGCCGGTATGCCAGCATGAACCGAACGGCATCGTCGAGCGTGTGCACCACCACGCTGCCTTTCAGAGTCAACGGCGGGTCGAATCTATATTCGGCCATTGGTGAGCCATCCACAAGATGTCTTGCCACCGCTGTCTTGCCACCGCATGGTCCGACGAGCGGTGACCGGCTTGGCACCATGTCAAGGGGCCGGGCTTCCGCCCGACCCCTACTTCTTGGCCTCGATGACTGGCTTACGCTGTTACGCGCGGTGGTCCTTGATGGACGAACCACAGCCGGACGGCCGCGACCGCCGCTACGATCACACCGACGGCGACATGGACCCGCGTCGCCGGTGCATTTTGCGAGAAGCCGACGAGCCACGGCGACACGATCACCCAGATGCCAACGACGAGGCTGATCCACTCCTCCCACTCGGCAAATGCCGCGACGGCGGCAATGGCAAATCCGGCTATCACGATTCCACTCAGCCAAGCGTTCCAGCTTGCCGCAGTCTCCGGGACAAACCCGAAAATCCACGGCGACAGGAACAGCCAAGCGCCGAGCACCAGGTTGACCACATCGGTCAGTGCTTCCTTCTTCTTCCACGTCTGCTGCATCCCATTCACCTCCTTTCAAGCGTCCTTGGAACAACTCGCGAACAGCCGGGCTTGCGCGATCCGGCTGAACCGAAACTCATGCATTCGTGACACGCGGCGCATTCGCGCCCACGCTTCGTTATGCCCTTCTCCGCCGTCTGTGGCGTGCGGGAGCCGCGCGCTCCCGCTTCGCCTATTTGCCATTGATCGCGATGCGCTTCACTTTTGATTGCGCCTGCGCCGCCTTCGGCAGCGTCACGGTGAGCACCCCGTTCTGGAACGCGGCGGAGACTTTGTCTTCGTCCACATCCTCGACCTGAATGCGCCGTTCGAAGCGGCCGTAATAGCGCTCGCTGAACAGCCGGTCCTTATCCTCCTTTTCGGTCTTCTTCTCGCCGCTGATGGCGAGCACTCCGTTGGCGAGTTGAACGTTGACATCCTTCTCTTCGAGTCCCGGCAATTCTGCTGTAACTTTCATCTCCTTGTCGGTTTCGCTCACCTCGATATTGGGCCAACCGACCGCGCGATCAAAGAAACGATCAGTTGTGCCAAATGGATTGAGGTCGAATCCTCGGAAGGCATCGTCGAACAGACGATTCACCTCCCGGTGCAGTGCAAGGAACGGATTGTGTCCTTCACCATGGCGCACGCTCATGTCGCGCCCACGGCTCCAAGGGATGAGATCACGCATAGCCATGGTTACACTCCTTTTATATGATTGCCTGCGGCGCGACGCAGCGGCGCTGCGGGTTGAGGCCAGCCGCCCGGCCCAAAGGCCGCTCAGGCCGCCTTCTTGTGCTCGATTTTCTTGCCGTCACTGCCGGCGTTGATTGCAATCCGGCGTGGCTTCATTGCCTCGGGGACTTCGCGCACCAGGTCGATCTTCAGCAGGCCACCCTCGAAGGAAGCGCCCTTGACCTGGACGTAATCAGCCAGGTTGAACACCCGCCGGAAGGGGCGCGCCGAAATGCCCTGGTAGATATACTCATGCTCGCCCTTCTCGGCCTTGCGGCTCTCGACGGTGAGCACGTTCTGCTCCGCCGTGATGGCAACCTCGTCGGGCGTGAAGCCCGCCAGCGCGAGCGCGATTTGATAGTGGTCTTCACCGCTACGCTCGATATTATACGGCGGATAATTGTCCTCGCCGCTCCACCGCGCGGACTCGTCAATGAGGTCCAGGATGCGATCGAAGCCGACGGTCGATCGCCAGAGAGTGGCAGGATCGAAGGTTCTCATAGCCACATCCTCCTTTTGAGCAACATGGATACGAGAGCGTCGGACACCATGTCCGGCGCCCGTCTGCCGGACCCCAAAGGGCGGTCGGCAACCACGCCGCCGCGTGGCGAGCAGGAAGTTAGAAGGCGTCTTTGTAGTTTCAAGGGGGGTAAAGTGCGACGCGCTGGCACTCTAGCGTGGCCCACACGGACACGCGCTCATTTTCGCGCTGCATCAATTTGTAACAAGCTGTGGGAGGAGCGTTTGCACCTCCCGGTTCCAGGTTCGCATGGCCATTCCTCCTGGCCGTGGGGGCAGGCTCAGGGTCAGGATCTTCGAGGGCGTTGATGATTTCGTGGAATGGGATTTAGTTGGAGCGAGATTGTGGATGAAAGGAAGCTCTAATTGCCGGGCAGCAATGAGGTTTGCCCAACGCAAGGTAAGCGCGTCTTGTGGCGGACATCGCGTGATCGAAAAAACGCTTGACACTTGACGCCGGGCCTGCCGGACACCACGTCAAATTTAGCCCGATTGTGTGCGTTCAATGTAGGATCGGGCTGTAAGTTCGGAGGTAGCATGACGCCACCGGCGCAGCAAGCCGCGATCATCGCTGCGGCACATGTTCGGGCCTCAGCGTAGCGGCATCTCCGCGAACACCACGGCGGGAGCGGCCTCAGGGGCCGCAGAAGTGAGACGAGGTCCCATCATGGCCCCTCCCGCCGCGCGGCTGATCGAATGTCGTTGGTGGCCGTCTCCCTTCCAAAAGATGCGCCGTCTACATGGACGACGAGGGGATCGGGTTCGGAGTCCAGATCCGCGAAACCGGCCGCAAGAGCTTCGCCCTCGACTATGCGTTCGAAGGGCGGCATCGGCGGCTTTACATCGGCGAGTTTCCCGATTGGTCGACAAACTCCGCGCGCGACGCATAGCGCCGCCTTCGACGGCCCGGCATGACACCGGATAGCTCTCAGGGACAGAGTTGCTTGCGCAGTTACGCGACCAATTTGCTGAGATGATAATCGCGCGCAGAACGCGGCACGTGAGTTATTGATTTCTAAAAGTAACTGGCGCGCCCGGAGAGATTCGAACTCCCGACCCCCAGATTCGTAGTCTGGTGCTCTATCCAGCTGAGCTACGGGCGCTTTGCGCGCCGCGCGGAAAAGTCCTGCCGCGAACGCGGCTTGCGACGCGCGCCATAGCTATAGGCTCTGTTGCCCCCTGGCAAGGCGGAGGCAAGGCGGCCGCGGGGGAATCGGGGGTACTGGCTGGTTTTGGGATAAATCCGGCCACTCGCCAAACGAAACCCGGCCACTCACGATTTGCCGCCTTCGATTACCCGGAACTACCGGCGACGATCAGGAGCGGCCGGTGTTGGCTTGGACGGCGCAGCAGTAAGCGCGGCGTCGAATTCCTTTCCGCCCGCACTTCGAATTGAATCGCAAGTAAAAATCCTCAGCGCGTATCCAGCGTTCGGGCGACCCGGAAGCCAACGTTGCTGTTGCGGACAACGGCACTATCCGCGCCGCGATTGCCGGAGCGAAGGAACGCGGCAGTGCTGTTAAAAGCGCCGCCGCGAATGACACGTTCGGTGCAGAGGCCGCCTGCGATCCATGCCGAGCCGTCTTGCGGGGCGCCATTATAATTGCCGTGAACGCAATCCGCGACCCACTCCCAGACACTGCCAACCATGTCATAGAGACCGAACTGGTTGGGAGCGAATGAGCCGACTGGAGACGGTTGTCTGCCATCCCAGGGACTACCGCAGCCGGAGCAAGCGGCATGGCCTTTACCGATCTCATCCCCCCAGGGATAAACAGTCTGGGTCCCTGCGCGCGCCGCATATTCGTATTCAGCTTCGGAGAGTAGCCGATAGGGCTTGCCGGTTATTTTCGCCAGCCAGACGGCATAGCGCTGGGCGTCGCTCCAAGTCACATTAATCACCGGTTGCCGCCCGCGGCCCCAACCGCTGTCAGTGATATCGGGATCGCAGTCGCCGTAAGCTGCGCAGGTATCCCATTCGTCGAACGTCACCGCGGACGTGGCTATGGCGAATGGTTTGCCGATCGTCACGTTGTGCAGTGGTTGTTCGCTTGAGCTGTGGCCCGGCTCGGTCGCTTGCGACCCCATCACGAACAATCCCGCAGGGACGACCACCATCTCCGGGCAAAAATCCTTTCCTTGTTCGGTCGCGCAATCCTTGAACGTGTCCTTGGGCTTTAGCGCCTGCTCGGCGCTCCCGGTGAGCACATAGGGCCAAATGTGTGTGGCCGCGAACGGCCGCTCAATCGCGAACCAGCGCCACTTCGCCTCCAAATAATCCTGATTGATCCAGCCCACCAAGCCAAGAATGATACCTACCAGCATCGCGTAGAGGGATGCCTGCAGGACCCGGTTCCGCCTGCGTGCTGCGACCTCGGCCTTTCGGCTCTCCGCGATGAACGCTTCTGTGTCTGCGGTCGGCACCGGCGCGCCGCGTGGCCGAAATGCGACCCACGCTTCTGCCTGGTCGAGCATGGGTGGGCGGAGCAACATCCCCCCTGGCCTTCCCGCTTCCACCCACCGGCGCGCGGCCTCACCGAATTCCGTGTGCCGCCTGATCCAGCCGATGTCGGTCTGCAGGGCGTCCGCGAGCTGATCGGCGCTGGCATCGAAGCGCGCCGGCTCATCGAAGAAAATGAAGTTTAGGCGCCGCAGCGGTTCAGGTACCGCATTGTCTTCCACGCGCCGGCATACGATCGGCGCAAACCGCTTGTTCAGAAACGCGCCGTGCGCCACTTCCTTCAAGGCTACGTCTGAGTTCACCGCGTCCGGGGAGAGCACGAAGATAATCGTATCCGCGATTCCAATGAGCGCCTCTATTCGCTTCCACCAATCCTCAAAAGCATAAATCTCTTCACGATCGATCAGCACCTCGAAACCGCGTGCTTCCAGCGCCGATTCGAGACGATTCGCAAAGGCCATGTCCTTGCGCGAGTAGGAGATAAAGACCCTTGTCTTGGTCTCAACGCCCTGCGCTTCAGCGGTATCCGCCACGAGGAGATTGCCCCAGCTCCAACGCCGCCTAGTCCGAGCCTACTCAACTTCCGACGCCAATCAAGGCCGCAACCCTAAACGAAAGAGCCCCGAAGGGCTCAGTCAATTTTGAACAAGGTCGGCTCGCAGTAGCGGCCCTCGGCACTCGATTGCGAGGGCGGCCGACTATCGATCTCCAACTCGAAGAGCGTCAGCTGCGCTTGGCGCTCTTCGTCCCTTTGCTCCCGCCGCAGTTTCAGAATTTTGCGCCACGGGTACCGCTTGCCGTCAATCTCAACATACCGGCGCATCGATGAGCCTCCATACGCAACATCAAGCTCACCCAATTCTACCATTCCCAACCCGCTCGCTGTTCGCACGACCCGCCAGCCGCAGGGCAGGGGAACCGCAACCTTCAACAATTCCGCGGCAGTCGACCCTGGGAATCCACTCGACAAGACATGCCGCCCATCATCCAAATAAACGGCGACAACCCCGCCATCGTCCAAGTCGGCGCGAGCTATACCGACCTCGGCGCCACCATCACCGGCCCAACCGCCGACCTCAACCTCGGCATCAAAACATTCTTCAACGGCACGCTCGCCAGCAACGTCGTCATCGACACCACCCAAGCCGCAACCGACACTATTCAATACGTCGCTACCGACCAAACCGGCCTCACGTCCACCAGTACTCGAACCGTCATTGTTGAAGCTCCCTCGATCGTTCCGACAAGCGAAGCATCCTCGACGCCGCCGATCAGCACGACCGCAACCGACGCGACAACAACGGGAGCCACAACGACCATTCAATGACCAATACGCTCAACTTCGGCGGCCAACGCTACATCTCGATCGCAGATGCCTCTGCCGGTTCGGGCTTTTCGCGGGAATCCCACAGCCGGAGTCGCGTCTGTGGATATAGAAACAGAAAGAAAATCGCCAGCACTCCGCTGTAGGAAATGACCGCCGTATAAACAGTCAAGCTCAGAAGCATTTCGGGTGGAACGGTCGCGAAGCGGTGCGCGAAGGGTACGATTAGGACAAGATCGTACGCCAAGAAAGCGAGCAACTGTCCCTTAGCATTCCCCCAATACGGATACACGATGCCGTAGATGAAATAACACATGTTCCCCAAGAAAATACTCCCGTAAAAAATCGAATTTTCTCGGCTTAACGGCCAGGGAAATATATCTGGATAGACCACGATCAATGCGCTGGCCGTCAGCAGCAGGGTGACGGCGAAAAGGCCGAAGGAAAATCGTACCCATCGGGGCGTAGGCCGCGTGTCCAGGAACGCAAATCGCTGGCTGTAAATGAACAGACCAATGCAGCCCACGGCCAGAACTGTTGCGAAAGCTGCAAACGGCAGCAGAGCCGGCGGCCCGCCGCGGCGAATAAACATATAGGCCGCGACGCCCATGGCTCCATTAGCAACCACAAGGTTAACAGCGCCCCCCGCAATCGCGCGAGTTTCCCCGAACAGCGCGATCCAAATGATCGGCGTTCCGATCGCCGCCAGGATCGACGCCACAAAGGTGTTCGACAGAGCCCCCGATGGAACGGGCCAAATTCTCGTAGCCCATGTCTCCTGCAGGAAGAATCCAACCGCAAGGGCGAGCGCCAACAAGGCGGCCACCAATAGCGCGATCCGCACCGTACTGTGCATGGGCTACCCTCTGCGCGCTCGGGGATTTTATCGTTCGTGCGCGAGCTTTCAAGGGCCGGGCGCGTCCCAACATTGCTGGATATTTTTATCGAGACATTCTTTACAGCCGCATCCCAAATAATCGTAAGCACCTGCCGACCAGCGCCGTCCCGCGCTTCAGCGGTATCCGCCACGACGAGATTGCCTCAGCTCCAACGCCGCCCTAGAGCGGATTCCGACCAAATCGACCCAACTAGGGGCATAGCTTTTGGCTCCGTTGCGCAGCTCGCGGGGTTGCTCCGCAAATTCCCTGCAATTCCCTGCTAACGCGAAAAAATTCCCTGCTGGCCTTGCAAAAATTCCCTGCTCCGCTGCGTAGGGAATTTTTCTGTAACATGCCGCAATTGCAGGCGAATTCCGCATCGCCAACGCAAAAAAACGGCAAAATTCGTAAAATTCCCTGCAGAATTCCCTGCCAGCAGGGAATTTGCAGACAGTAGAGCACAGCGCTTGCGGCGTTCTTTCAGTCCGGCCGGAAACCGCTCTAGCCTTGTGCGCGGGCGCCGCGGTGGGCGGAAAGCTCCACGGCGCGGTCGGGGATCGTGAGCCGCAGCGTCGCGCCGATCGTGCCCTCAACCAGGTGGATTTCACCGCCATGGGCGCGAACGAGCTCGGCGGCGATGGCGAGGCCGAGGCCGGTGCCGCCGGTGCGGGTCGAGCCCTGGAACGCCTCGAACAGGTGTGCGCGCGCTTGTTCGGAAAAGCCGGGCCCGGTGTCGGACACTTCAATCACAACGACCGCGCCCTCGCGCCGGCCGGTAATGCGGATCTGGTCGCGGCCGGGATCCGGCGAAGCGCGGCTCTCCATGGCCTGCACGGCGTTGCGGGCAAGATTGAGCAGGATGCGGAACAGCTGGTCGTAATCGGCCTCGACGGTGAGCCCGCGCTCCACGGCGCCGATCCAGCGGATCGGCGCGTCGGGACCGAGGTTGAGCGTCTCATGCACTTCCTCGACCAGCGGCTCGAGCAGGATTTCCCGGCGGTCCGGCGGCGGCTCCTGCAGCCGGCCGTAGGACAACGTCGACTGACAAAAGGCGATGGCGCGTTCGAGCGCCTGCATCAGCTTGGGGGCAAACCGTTGCACCGTCGGATCGGGCAGCTTCGCCAGCCGGTCGGAGAACAATTGCGCCGAGGCGAGCAGGTTGCGCAGGTCGTGATTGATCTTGGAGACCGCAAGTCCGAGCGCGGCGAGCCGGTTCTTCTGGTGCAGCATCGAAGCGAGCTCGGTCTGCATCGTCGCCAATTCGCGCTCGGCGACGCCGATCTCGTCCAGGCGCGTCGACGGCACGATGATGCGGTCGGCATTCTCCGGATCGTCGCGGAACGCCATCATGTTGTCGGTGATCCGGCGCATCGGCCGCACGAACATGTAATGCAGCGCCAGATAGACCAGAGCCGCGGTGAAGCCGGAGATGAGCAGCGACATCAGCAATAGGTCGCCCGAATAGCCCAGCATCGCCTTGCGCAGCGGCGGCTCGTCCATGACCAGCTCGATATATTCGCCGCCCATCGGGGCGGGGCCGATCACGCGCATCACGTCGTTGTGGGTGTCGAGCATCGTCTCGAACGCGTCGACGATCGCATCGAAGTCGCGCACGTTGCGCATGTCGAACATGTGCGTAACCGGCAGCGGCATATCGCCGACGGCGAGCAGCCGGCGCTGCGTACCCATCTTCATGGCGACGGCGCGGGTGCCGGTGCCGATGCTGCCGAGGATCTGCTTGGCGAGCTTGTCCGACACCACCCCGTTCGGCGCGGCATCGAGCACAAGCGCTGCGGTGTAGGCGCTGGCGAGACGATCCCTGAGCCAGTTCTCGCGGAAATTGGCGACCAGCGGCACATAGATCAGCACCTCCGCGATCATCACGAACAGAATCGTGAGAAGGAGGAGCTTGCCGGAAAGCCCAAAACGCGGCGCACGGACCGGTTCCGGCCGCACGGCGGATTCATCGGACATTGCTTGAGCCTCGCAGCAGTGTGTCCATTCCGAAGTTCGCAAACGTCACCGGCATTCTCGAGTGCGAACTTCGGAATGAAAGAGACACTGCAAACTAACTATCCTGCTGGTGTTGCTTCTGGACTTGAAGTTCCTCCACGAGATTGACGGCCATGCTGGAGGAACTTCAGATCCGCCACACCAGCGTCAACCTAGACGACGCAGCCACCCTATGATGCGACGCACCCGAGCACTCGTCAAACCCCGCATGAAATAGGTAATGGCGGCGCGTTTTCCCACCTCCGCATAGGTGGGGTAGGGCACAACGAGGCCGGCGAAGGCGCCGATATTGAGCCTTTGGCCGATGGCGAGCGTCCAGGCGGCGATATTTTCGCCTGCCGCGGCCCCCACGATGGTGGCGCCGAGAATATCGCCCCGGCGATCCGTAATAACCTTGATGTGGCCGTTCATCGCTCCCGCCGCTGCCGCACGGTCGTTCTCGCGGTAAGGCCAGCGCAGGATGCGGATAGCGCCGGCATGTGCGCGCGCCTCATCCTCGAGGAAGCCGACCTGGGCCAACTCGGGATCCGTAAAAGTCACCCGCGGGATGGCGCGGTGATCGACCGCAACCGGATGCCGGAACAGCGCATTGCGGACGACAAGCCCGGCGTGGTGACCGGCGACGTGGGTGAATTTGGCACCCCCGATCGCGTCGCCGATCGCATAGACATTCTTGTTGGTCGTGCGCAGGCGCTTGTCGACCAGGATGCGCTGCGGCTCGTGGTGGATGCCCGCGGCGTCGAGATCGAGATCGTCGATGTTCGCACGGCGGCCGGCCGCGAGCAGAATGTGCGTGCCTTCGAGCGTCTCCTCGCCGTTGGAACCGGCATCGCCGGAATTGGCGATGACGACCTGGATACGCGCCAGCACGCGCCGCACCTGCGCGATCCGAACCCCGGTGCGCAGCCTGATGCCCTCGCCGGCGAGGGCATCGAGCACGATGGCCGCACATTCGGGATCTTCGCGCTTGAGCGGCGTCGCCGCTTCGAGCACCGTGACGCCAGAGCCGAGGCGGCGAAAAGCCTGCGCCAGTTCGAGGCCGATCCGTCCCGCACCGATAATAATGAGATGGCGCGGACAGTCGGTGAGATCGAAGATTGTTTCGGGCGTGAGATACGGCGTCTCGCTAAGACCCGGGATCGTGGGGATAAAGGGCAATGAGCCGGTCGCGACGATGAAGCGGCGCGCCTTGATGATCGCATTGTCGACAGCCACCGTGCTCGCGTCCTTAAATCGCCCGACGCCGGCGATAACGCGCACGCCGAGACCGGTGAAGCGCTCGGACGAAGCCTGCGGCGCGACGGCCGCGATGGCATGGCGGACGTGGGCGTTCACTGCGGCGAAATCGATGCCGGAACGCACGCTTTTGACGCCGAAGCGCGCGCCGCTGCGCAGCACGTTGGCGTGCTCGGCCGCCGCCAGCAACGCCTTCGACGGCACGGAGCCGGTGTTGAGGCTTTGGCCGCCCATACGGCCTTTTTCGATAAGCACGACCGGTACGCCCATGGCGGCGGCGGCAGCGGCGGCGGCGAGCCCGCCCGCCCCGGCGCCGATCACGCAGATATCCGGTCTGAGTTCGCCGCACTCTTGCGCCATCGGTAGGCCAAACTCACCGCAATTGATAGGAAAGCCGGGGCAAAATCTTCATCGCTGGGCACGAAGTGATTTTTTCCAAAGTCTCGGTCGCGTCACACGTATTCTATACATCTCCATGGGCGGGGGAACGGTGACGGCGAAGATACCCGCGCAAGATTAGGCGTGCGAAGGAGGGCTTGCAGCCGACCGGCCGCACGGTCGTCACCGCACGGTCGTCAGATTGACGGGGCAGGAGGGGTCCCGTATAAGCCGCGCCAATTGCGCGCCTGCGCGCCCAAGCCGGCGCAAACGGGCCTATCTCGAGCGCGTTAGCGGAGACAGCTTCGTGAAACGAACCTACCAGCCGAGCAAATTGGTGCGCAAGCGCCGCCACGGCTTTCGTGCCCGGATGGCGACCAAGGGCGGCCGCAAGGTTCTGGCGGCGCGGCGCGCACACGGACGCAAGCGGCTGAGTGCGTGACGGGCGCGCATTTCCCGTTAAGCGTTGTTTCGCCGAGCTTTGCGGTATCATGGAGCGGTTGAAGCGCAGGACGGACTTTCGCGCTGCCGCCGCCGCAATGCGGGCGACCGGCCGGGCGTTCGTGTTGCAGACGCGCCGGCGCGCAGACGCAGGGGTCGTGCGGGTAGGCTTTACGGTGTCGCGGCAGGTGGGCAATGCCGTGGAGCGCAACCGCGTGCGGCGGCGCTTACGGGCGCTGGTAAGGCTCGCGACCGCCGGAAGCCTCCAGATCGGCCACGATTATGTGCTGATCGGGCGGCGGGCGGCGCTCGCAGCACCGTTCGGCGAGATGACGCGGGAGCTCGATGCGGCGCTCAAGCGCATTGACGCCTCCGAGCGGCAGGGAACTGGTAGCACCCGGAAACGAGCCTTACATGAAGCAGGTTCGCCGCACTTCAAGCCGCCAACATCGCGCCGCAAACCGCGCCGAGATCCGCCAATGCACGAGCGTTGAATGAACGAGCACAAGAACACCATCCTCGCCATCGTGCTGTCGTTGATCGTCGTGGTCGGCTGGGAATATTTCTTCGCCCGGCCGGAGCTGCAACAGCAGGCGCAGCAGCAGCAACAGACGCGGCCGAGCAAGCCCGGCGGGGCGCAGCCGGCGACGCCGGCGGGCAGCACGCCGCAGATGCCGAGCGCGCCTTCGACGGAGCCGCCGACGCAGACACGCGAAGCGGTCATCGCCGCCTCGCCCCACCTCGACATCGATACACCGACGCTGCGCGGCAGCATCGATCTGAAGGGCGCCCGCATCGACAACCTGTCGCTCGAGCAATACCGCGAAACGACCGATCCCAACTCGCCGCCGATCGTGCTGTTGTCGCCGTCAGGCGCGCCTGACGCCTATTACGCGGAATTCGGCTGGGTGGCTGCGTCAGGGACCAACGAGCCGGTGCCGGGACCGGATACGGTCTGGCAGCAGGACGGCAGCGGTGCGCTCGGCATCGATCATCCGGTCACCCTCAGTTACGACAACGGCCAGGGATTGATCTTTACCCGCACCATCTCGGTCGACAACCATTACCTGTTCAGCATCAAAGACCAGGTGCAGAACAAGGGCGGCAAGCCGGTCACGCTTTATTCCTATGGGCTGGTTTCCCGTCACGGCACTCCGAAAGTGCTCGGCTACTACATCCTGCACGAAGGCCCGATCGGTGAAATGGGGGACCAGGGCCTGCAGGAACCGACCTATAAGCAGATCGCCGATAAGAAGAGCGAAACCTGGGACGTCAGCGACGCCTGGCTCGGGTTCACCGACAAATACTGGGCCGCGGTCTTATTGCCCGACACCAATTCCAAGGTGAAGGCGCGCTTCTCCGCAGCCGACGTCGCCGGCCAAAAGACTTATCAAACGGACTATCTCGCTCAGCCGCAGACCATCGCGCCGGGCGGCAGCGGCCGCGCCGATGCGCGGCTGTTTGCCGGCGCCAAGGAAGTCTCCGTCGTCGGCATCAATTTCCCGTTCGGGCCCGGTGGCTACAACCAGTCGCTCCACCTCAATCATTTCGATCTGCTGATCGACTGGGGCTGGTTCTATTTCATCACCAAGCCGATGTTTCTCGCCATCGACTTCTTCTTCCACCTGGTCGGCAATTTCGGCATCGCCATCCTCATCGTCACCGTCCTGGTGAAGGTTCTGTTCTTCCCGCTCGCCAACAAGTCCTATGCGTCGATGGCGAAGATGAAGGCGGTGCAGCCGCAGATGGCGATGATCAAGGAGCGCTACGCCGACGACCGGATGAAGCAGCAGCAGGCGATGATGGAGCTCTACAAGAAGGAGCAGATCAATCCCGTTGCCGGCTGCCTGCCGATGGTCATCCAGATTCCGGTGTTCTTCTCGCTCTACAAGGTGCTGTTCACCACCATCGAAATGCGGCACGCGCCGTTCTACGGCTGGATCCACGACCTGTCGTCGCCGGACCCGACCAACATCTTCACCCTCTTTGGGCTCCTCCCGTGGGACCCGTCGGTCATGCCGATCATCGGCGGGTTCCTCCACCTCGGCGCTTGGCCGGCGATCATGGGCGTCACCATGTGGGTGCAGATGAAGCTGAACCCGGCGCCGCCCGATCCCACCCAGCAGATGATCTTCAACTGGATGCCGCTCATTTTCACTTTCATGCTGGCGCATTTCCCGGCCGGACTGGTCATCTACTGGGCCTGGAACAACTCGCTCTCGGTGGCCCAGCAGAGCGTGATCATGCACAGGAACGGTGCCAAGATTCAGCTCTGGGACAACCTCAAGCGCACATTCGTAAAGAGCAAACCGAAGCAGCCGGCGGAGTAGGCTCGTAGCCCGAATTGAGCGGTAGCGAAATCCGGGAGCGGCGCTGCGGTGCTTCCCCGGATTGCGCGTTGCGCAATCCGGGCTACGGCGCTAGGCAGCCATCCCGGTTAGAGCGCAAAACTGATCGTGATACGAGTCATCATCGCGCGGGTCCCTGCCCTCAGCTTCAATCCACGCCGCCTGAATGGTGGCGTTCAGAGTGTTCTTCGCGCTATCTACTGCCTCGCTAGTGCGGTTAAACGCCGGGCGGATGGAGAACAAACTTGACAGGAAACCGGCCTTTTCGGCCTCAATGCGAACCTCCAAATGACGCATCACGGCCTCCAAGAGGGCATCAACGGCGGCAATGACGCGGGGGTCATCTGCTATCGGCGAGACGCGAGCGTCATAGCAGAGTTTCATAAGAAGTGCGCTCGCCAAAGCGAGGGTGCGTCGGTCGCGATTAGAGCTTTTCTCGAAGACCTGTTGCAAGGCGTCTTGCACAGCAATGTAGGATGCATTCGGGGGATTGATCTTCATTGGGTGCTCCCTCCTGGCCTTCTCCGAACCGAGGTTTCGATACCTAACTATCGTGCGTCGCAAGGACGCCCTTCAATTCAGTTTTGATCCGCCTCGCGGTTGCGCCGCGCCACGTACCTGCAACGCTAATGAAGCGGGCAACCACCTCAACGGCCGTGTCCGCACCGTACCTATCATTGATGCTGCGGAGCCTCGCCATTGTGTCCACGTATGGCTTAGCCATTCCACTCATTCTGCCGCCCCAATCCTTTTGGATTTCGGCGGCAATTTCGCTTAAGAGTCTGTGGACCATGGCACGACTCTCTCAGATGATCTGACCGACGACGCGACCAATGCCGAAGAACACCGCCACAAATAGCGAACCGAAGACTATCAAAATCGGTAACGTGACGACGACGCTGCCATCTTTCAAAGTCTTCTCCGCCGACTTTGGATTGATGACATAAAACAAGCCGACCTGAATGGCGGCGAGTACGAGGATAGTTTGCCACCAGGAAAACGCCTTATAGCCCGCGTACAAGCTGGCGAAGACGACCAGCCAATATAGGTTTAGTTTCATCCAATATTGGTTACCCATTCTCTATGATCCATCACGGCGTGGCGCGGCTTCACCATGGTAGTGGGTGAACGTGAATCGAGCGTTTAAGGGGCCTGAGCCGTCTCACCGCGTCGGCTCTCTGCCGAGCCTTTTCCTGCGCCCAAGACCTGTCGCTAATTGCTGCCGCTAATGTCGCTATACTATCGGCTGAGTCATTGATTTAATTAAATGGCGCGCCCGAAGGGATTCGAACCCCTGACCTCTGCCTTCGGAGGGCAGCGCTCTATCCAGCTGAGCTACGGGCGCCAATTGAGCCTAATGCCGTGTAGATAGCGAAATGCCGCCGTTCCCGCAACGGCCGGCGCTTGCCGCCTGCACGGACGCCTCCTAAGCTTGGCGGCCAGCGCAGGAGAAACGCCATGAGTCAAGTCGCGGAAAAGGCGGAAAGGCTTCAGCCAAAGAGCACCCTCATCAAGGACGCCGCGTTCAAATGGGACGACCCGCTCGATCTCGAAAGCGAATTGACCGAGGAAGAGCGCATGGTGCGCGACACCGCGCGCGACTATGCGCAGGAGAAGCTGTTCCCTCGCGTCATCTCCGCCAATCGCGAGGGGCGTTACGATCCGGCGATCGCGCGCGAAATGGGCGCGCTCGGGCTTTTGGGCTCCACCATCCCGCAGGAATACGGCGGCGCCGGGCTCAATTACGTGTGCTACGGGCTGATCGCGCGCGAGCTCGAGCGCGTCGATTCCGGCTTCCGCTCGGCCATGTCGGTGCAGTCCTCGCTCGCCATGCAGGCGATCTATGCTTACGGTAGCGAGGCACAGCGGCGCAAATATTTGCCCAAAATGGCGACCGCCGAATTGCTCGGCTGTTTCGGCCTCACCGAGCCCGACCACGGCTCCGATCCCGGCTCGATGATGACGCGCGCCGAAAAAGTGCCCGGCGGCTTCCGCCTCACCGGCAACAAAACCTGGATCACCAACGCGCCGGTCGCCCATATCGCCGTGATCTGGGCGAAGCTCGACGGCAAAATCCGCGGTTTTCTGGTCGAGCGCGACACCAAGGGATTTTCCACGCCGAAGATCGAAGGCAAGCTTTCGCTGCGCGCCTCGATCACCGGCGAAGTGGTGCTCGACGGCGCCGTCGTGCCTGAAGATAATTTGCTGCCGAACGTCTCCGGCCTGGCGGGCCCGTTCGGCTGCCTCAACGTGGCGCGCGCCGGCATCGCCTGGGGCGCCATGGGCGCCGCGGAATTTTGCTGGCACCGCGCCCGCGACTACGTGCTCAACCGCAAGCAGTTCGGCCGCCCGCTCGCCGCCAATCAGCTCGTGCAGAAAAAGCTCGCCGATATGCAGACCGAGATCGCGCTCGGCCTGCACGCGGCTTTGCGACTGTCGCGGCTGATCGACCAGGGCAAGGCTTCGCCGCCCGCCATTTCGCTCCTCAAACGCAACAATTGCGGCAAGGCGCTGGAAATCGCCCGCATGGCGCGCGACATGCACGGCGGCAACGGCATCACCGAAGAGTTCCACGTCATGCGCGTGCTATGCAATCTGGAAACGGTGAACACCTACGAGGGTACCCATGACATCCACGCGCTGGTGCTCGGCCGCGCGCAGACCGGAATACAGGCGTTTTTTTGATCCGCCTTCAAGTGCGCTTTGCACTTTTATTTTCTGAAACGACCTTTTTTCGGGCCAATTTGGCAGCATTTTGTGATAATGCTCTTCCATGACCGATCATGCCGACTTTTCCGTTGTCGTGAAACACCGGGCGCCGCCGCCGAAACCATGGCGATGGGAGATCTATCGCGCCGGCAGAAGCAGCCCGATTGAGCACTCCGAGGCTTTCTTCGAATCCATGACGGAGGCCCACCGCGCGGGAAAAAGGGCGCTCAGCTTGCTGTTAAGCGAGTACCCTGAGTAAGTTAATGCAGCTTTGACAAATCCGTCGATATCTATATAGCCATCCATATCGGCGAGCATCGGCTTGTCCGCAGAGCTGCCCAAAAAACGGCGACGTACCGAAGTCCCCGTTTCTGCCAATTGGCAGCCATGGTGCCCATCGGCAGGCACGCTTCAAATATCGACCCGGCAAATGTCGACTTGGGTTTTGCCGCGGGTGCCGACGGCACCCGAATTGTGCTTAGCCGTGCGCCAGTGGCCCGAGCGCCTTGGCCATCGGGCCCATCAACCGCTCGATCCGAAGAGGTACGCCGCGTGCAGGTTCTCGTCCGTGACAACAATGTCGACCAAGCCCTCAAGGTGCTGAAGAAGAAGATGCAGCGCGAGGGCATCTTCCGCGAGATGAAACTCCGCGGCCATTACGAAAAACCCTCGGTGCGGAGAGTCCGCGAGAAAGCGGAAGCCGTCCGCCGCGCCCGCAAGCTCGCGCGCAAAAAGTTGCAGCGCGAGGGCCTCTTGCCGATGAAGCCTCGGCTGGTCCCAGGGGCGCCCGGAAGAGGCGGCCCTGCGCGCGGGCGCCGCTTCTGATCTCGAAACCTCCCTCTTGCCGATAGATATCACGGTAGGTGGCGGCGGTTTGCGAACCCGCTAACCTTCCGCTCCGGAAGCTTGGGTTCGTAACGCGATGAAGCGCGAAATTTTCGCCGTCGCCGACATTTACGTGCCGGTCAAGCGCCGCGCCACGCTCGAGCAAAAGCGCGTCGACGAAATCGCCGCCAGCATGCTCGACAACGGGCAGCAGACGCCGATCCTGGTGCGGCCGGACGGCACGCGCTTCGTGCTGGTCGAGGGCCTGCACCGGCTGGAGGCCGCCAAGGCGCTCGGCGAGAAAACGATCGTCGGCTACCGCGTCGACGCGCGCAAGCACTGAACCGCCGGCGCCTTCCATCCCCGCTAAGGACACTGCCAAGCGAAATTTGCCGGCGATGCGATTTAACTTTATGTGCCGCACCGCGCGGATAGGACTGGCGGCCCACAGCCGCAATCTCTAAATAAGGACACCCCCCATAAAGGAGCAGCGAATGGCCACGCGCCAAATCAAGATGCCGGTAAAGGACGATTCCGAAAAAGAAGTCGAGGAGACGCTCTCGCAGCGCAAGCGGCCGGAGCGCGGCCGGTTTTTGCTCCAAGTCGACCGGCAAACGAAGGGCTCGTACACGACGTCCGAAGCCGCCCAGGCGGCGGCTTTGGTCATCAAAAAGAGTTATCCGATCGTTCAGGTGTCGGTGTACGACAGCGTCGATAACACCAACACGCTGGTGGAGGCACCGGTCGCTTCATCGTGACGAGGTTCCGCTAAGCATCGCGTTCTTCGGCCTCGTCTTTCCACGGCAATTGATCGAACGGCGGCTGCAAAACGGTAAAGGATCAAGGCCGTAGCGTCGTTGGCGAGGCCCTCGCCTTCGAGCACGAGGACGAGCCGGCGCGGCACTCCCAGGCGGCGGACGATGGCCAGCGGTGCGACCGCGTCGGGCGGCGCGACGATGGCGCCGAGCACAAAGCCGACGGCAACCGGCATGCCGAGCAGCCAGTGCGCCACCGCGGCCACCGCACAGGTGGTGAAGAGCACGCAGCCGAATGCCAAGAGCGTAATCGGGCGCAGGTTGAAACGGAATTCGCGCCAGCTCATGTCGACGCCGGCCGAATAGATCAGCGGCGGCAGCACTCCGAGCAGCACCAGCTCCGGCTCAAGCTCGATCCGCGGCAGGCCGGGGGCGAGCGCCAGCGCAATGCCGGCGATGACCAGAAGAATCGAGGGCGCGATGTTGAGCCGCCGCGCGACAACGGCCACGACCACCAGCACGGCGAGCAGCAGCAATATCGTCTGGATTGTCGCCGTCATGGCTCACACGGTGTTTAGTCAATGCTCATTGTCAATCTTTGCCCGGTTACGCGCGCTCTCACAAGAAACGTCGCGATTCGACATCGATATCGAGCTTGATCGAGCCTTGCGGCGCTGGCGAGGGGAAGCCATATCTGGCGGTACCGGGACTCCTTTCCCGTCGTCCGACCTTTTGCTTGCTCCCCGCCAATCCACCAGCCAGGAATCCTCCCATGCCGCAATCGATGTCTCAAGCGTCGCTGCCGGTTTTCGAAATCAATCTCAACGCGCTGTCCGCCATTCTCGACAAGGCCGAAGCCTTTGCGGTAGCCAAAAAAGTCGATCCCGCGGTGCTGCTACATTCGCGGCTGTCGCCCGACATGTTCGATCTCACCCGTCAGGTGCAGGTCGCGACGGACGGGGCAAGGCGCGGTTCGGCGCGTCTCGCCGGCGTCGAGCCGCCGAGCTACGAAGACAACGAGACGACGATTGCCCAACTCAAGGAGCGCATTGCAAAAACGGTCGCGTTTCTCAAAACGCTCGACCACGCCAAGATCGACGCGTCAGCCGATCGTGAAATCACCTTTCCGCTCGGCCCGGACAAAAAGGGCCACATGAAGGGCGACGATTATCTCAACCACTTCATGCTGCCGAACTTCTATTTCCATTGCTCCGCCGCCTACGCCATCCTGCGGCATTGCGGCGCGGACATCGGCAAGCGCGACTTTTTGGGTGCGATTCCCCTGAAGATGACGTGAGGCAGCCGAGGCGTCGCAACTTTTCACCGCCATGCTAGTCTCGGCAAACCGGGACCCACCCGGTCACCGAGCAAGCAAGGGATGAGTCCGCTTAGCGTTGGGAAAGACGATGGCCAGCGACGACAAAAAAGCCAAAGCCGACGCCGCTCCAAAAAATGACGCTGCTCCAAAGAATGACGCCGCTGCGAAGGTCAAGAGCACGGCAGCGGAAGCCGCGCCTAAATCCGAGGGCGGCGAGACGGCTGCCACGGCACCTTCCAACTATAGCCGGGGCGAGGGTCAGAAACCGGTCACCGCGGCCTACAAGGAAAACTGGAACGCGATTTTCGCGACGAAGAGGAACACGAAGAAGAGCACGAAGAAGAAAAAGCGATGATTCGCGTGACGGAGTAGACAAGGAGCAAGTAGCGGATTGAGCGGAGCGAAATCCGGGGCAGCCTCGCGCGGATGTCAGGTGGCGAGCTTGTCCCGGATTTTCCTTTCACTCAATCCAGGCTACGCTTAAGTCCGTCTTTTCGACGTGCAAGCGAGGCCGCCATGCGCTGGGTGTACGTGACCGTCGTCGTCGTTTTCGTCGCCGTCATTCTGATTTTCATCTTCCAGAATCTCGGGGTGGTCACGATGACTTTCCTCGGCTTCAGCCTGCGCGCGCCGCTTTCGATCGTCGCGGCCATCATGTACGTGCTGGGCGCGCTGACCGGCGGCTCTCTGTATGCGTTGTTGCGGAAATCGGTGCACGCCTCGCGGGCGAGCCTGTAGGCTTGCGCGCGTGGACCCGGATTTCATCCGCGACCTGTTCGCGCCGTTCGGTCCGGTGACGGTCAGGCGCATGTTCAGCGGCGCCGGCATTTTTTCCGAAGGCCTTATGATCGGGCTGATCGTCCGCGAGGTGATCTATCTGAAAACGGACGATACCAACCTTGCGGATTTCGAGCGCGAAGGCAGCCAGCCGTTCACCTACACCCGCGGCAAGAAGACCGGTCGCCCGAGCAAGCACGCGCTGCCCTATTGGCGCCTGCCCGAGCGGCTCTACGACGATCCCGACGAACTCGCGGTTTGGGCCGGTCGGGCGTTGGCCATCGCGGAACGCAAAAGATTCACTCCACGCACGCGGCCCAAGCGAAAGAACGGTAGAGTGGTCAAAGGCACGAAGGGCCGTGCCCACGGCTGATCGTCGGCAATTCCGCGTGGCTTTCGTTTCACTCAACCAATCCTACGCGCTGTTGGATCGGCAGCCGAGGTCGAAAGCTTCACAATCTCACGGAAGTCAGTCTCGCGAAGGATGCGGATGGGTTGGCCCATTTCTATTAGCTGCACTGCCTTTCGGTGCTTACTGCTCTTTTCGTAGCCGGCTAGCTTTTGAACGTCTTGGTCACCGACGACCAGGAGTGTGGTGCGCTTCGTGACGCTAGCATCAACTTCGCATCCTACGCTCGCGGCGCAGTCAGCCGCCTCTCGCCTAGGAATCGTCAGTGCCCCCGTGAACACGAGGACCTGGCCGTAAAGCTCCCCATCTGGATTTCCCTCTCTCGCGATTCGCTGTTCGGTGTTCGGATCGATGGGCTGCCGAACCCTTGTAAGCCACGCATCTAAGTTCAGCCCAGTGTGGGCAATTGCTGCGAGCAGAATGTTGCCAGCAGCCTTCGCATCCTCCAGAGCGTCGTGGTGATTGAAGGAGTAGCCAATCGAACCACAAACATTTGCGAGCCCGTATCCACTTCTGGAGAATTCCTTCCAGGCTCGGCGTACAACGCACGCCGAATCGAGCCATGTGCAGGACGGTGGAGAGGTCTTATATTTAGTCCCGGCCTGATAAATCGCGACCTTGTCGAAAGCCGTGTGCGTGACGACGACGCGCCCATTCAAAGCGCCAACTAAGGTGTCTGCCAACATGCCGAACGTCGGTGAACCCTCAACAACGTTTGCGTCGATGCCGTGGATGGAGACGTTCAACGCGTCAAAATAGTCTTGCGGGTCGACGTATGTCTTCCACTCGCCTGCCAGAGCGCCTCTTTCAAAAGTCGCGATTCCAATCTGGCAGATGGATGCCATGTCGGCATTTGCAGTTTCTATATCGATTGCGACGAAATCCATCTTGGCTCCTGGCACATCAACTCTCTTTATATCACAACACTGGCACCGCGTAGTCCGCATCAGCGGCGCTCCAAGTGCTCACAAAAAACTCTGCGGATCGACATCGATCTCGAGCTTGATGCTGCCCTTCGCCTTCGGCGCCGCGGCGAGCCATTCGCGCAAATAGGCCGAGAGGTCGAAGGCGCGCGGCGCTTTGGCCAAAAGCCGCAGGCGATGGCGGCCGCGCACGAGCGCGAGCGGGGCTTCGGCGGGGCCGAGGACGCGGACCTCGTCGCGCATTGCAGTATCGACTTTGGGCGCGGCGAGGGCGAACGATCGTGCGAAAGATTCCGTGTCGTGCCGGTCGGGGCCGGAGACGACGATCGAGGCGAGACGGCCGAACGGCGGGTATTGGGCGCGCTCGCGCTGCTCGATCTCGGCGGAATAGAACGCCTCGCGGTCCTGCGCGATCAACGCGCGCATGACGGGGTGCTCGGGCTGATGCGTCTGCAAGAAGCCCAAGCCGGCGCCGGCTTCGCGGCCGGCGCGGCCGACCACCTGATGCAGGAGCTGGAATGTGCGCTCGGCGGCGCGCGGGTCGCCGTTGGCGAGGCCGAGATCGGCGTCGACCACGCCGACCAGGTTGAGCATCGGAAAATGGTGGCCCTTGGCGACAAGCTGCGTGCCGACGACGATATCGAAGCGGCCGGCGGCGACGGCGGCGAATTCCTCGCGCATGCGCTCGACCGAGGCGACGAGATCGCTGGAGAGCACCAGCACGCGCGCGCCGGGGAACAATTCGCGCACCTCCTCTTCGAGGCGCTCGACGCCCGGACCGACCGGAACGAACGAATTTCGCGCCTGGCAGTGCGGGCACGCGGCCGGATGCGGCATGGCGAAGCCGCAATGGTGGCAGACGAGCTGGCGGCGGAAACGGTGATCGACCAGCCAGGCGTCGCAATTCGGACAGGAAAAGCGGAAGCCGCAGGCGCGGCACAAGGTCAGCGGCGCGTAGCCGCGGCGATTGAGAAAGAGCAGCGCCTGCTCGCCGCGCTCCAGCGCGATCTTCACCGCGCCGGCAAGCGTCGGCGCAATGAAGCGCCGCGGCGGCGGCGGCTCGCGGCGCAGATCGATCGCCTCGATCGCCGGCAGAAGCTGGCCGCCGAAGCGCTCGGGCAAAGCGAGCCGTTGATAGCGGCCGCGCCGGGCGTTGACCTCGGTCTCCAGCGACGGCGTCGCCGACGCGAGCAGCACCGGGATTTTCGCGATGTGGCCGCGCACCACCGCCATGTCGCGGGCGTGGTAGCGCACGCCGTCTTCCTGCTTGTAGGCCGGATCGTGCTCCTCATCCACAACGATCAGCCCGAGATCGGCGTAGGGCAGGAACAACGCCGAGCGCGCGCCGACCACGACCGACACTTCGCCAGCGGCGACAGCACGCCAGGTGCGCGCGCGTCGCCGCGGCGTCAGTTGCGAATGCCATTCCGCCGGTTTTTGCCCGAAGCGGGCGGTGAAGCGGTCCAAAAATTGCGCGGTGAGCGCGATCTCCGGCATCAGAATGAGGCTCTGCCGGCCGCGTCGGATCATCTCCGCCACCGCTTCGAAATAAACCTCGGTCTTGCCCGAGCCGGTGACGCCGTCGAGCAGCGTGACCGAATAGCCGTCTTTGGCGAGCGTGGCTTTGAGCGCCGAAGCGGCGGCGCGTTGTTGCGGCGAAAAATCCGGCTGCGCGAAATCGGGATCGGGCTTTTCGGCGACCGGCTCGGGCGGCAGCACCACAGCTTCCAGCGTGCCTTCGTCGATCAGGCCGTCGATGACTCCTGAGGTGACGCCGGCTTCGCGCGCGGCCTCGCCCTTGCCGCGCACCATGCCGTCGGCCAGAAGCTCCAGCACGCGTCGGCGCGCGCCGGTCATGCGCTGCGGCGGACTGCCCACAAGCCGCACGCCGACGCGCTCGCGCTCGGCGCCCAAATGCTCGCCCATGCGCAAGCACATGCGCAGCACCATGCCGCGCGAGCTTAACGTGTAGTTCGAGACCCAATCGACGAAGCTGCGCAGCTCGGGGCGCAGCGGCGGGACTTCGAGTTTTTCCTCGACGTCCTTTAGCCGGTTGTCGAGCCGCGGATTGGGCTTCGGATTGTCTGCCCACACGACCGCGGTTGCCTCGCGCGCGCCGAGCGGCACGCAGACGATGTCGCCGGGGGCCAGTTCAAGCTTCTCCGGCACCCGGTACGAATAGGCCCGGTCGAGAGCGACCGGGACGAGGACATCGACGACGCGCCTGGGCATGCGGTAAATGTGGGCCGATTCCAGGGGCTTTAGGAAGGGTAAAGGGACGTGACATTAGGCTGGTGCGATGACGCCTATTCATCCTCCCCCGTGGAGCATAGCGGAACGGGGGAGGGGGACCGCGCGTAGCGCGGTGGTGGGGGCATGCAGCGAGGAGGGATTCCGCTACGCCGAGGCCCCCTCCACCATGCTGCGCATGGTCCCGGCCCAAAGACGCTTTCGCGGGGGAGGAAAGTGATGGATTTCGTCGCGCCCAAGGTCGCCGCCGAGATCGAAAGCTGGCTCGGCTATCTCGGCGACGAGCGGCGCATGTCGCCGAAGACGATCGAAGCCTACCGGCGCGACGTGCTGCAATTCCTGGGCTTTCTCGCCGCGCACCTCGGCGGCGCGCCATCGCTCCGGGAACTCGCCGCGCTGGCGCCTGCCGACGTGCGCGCCTTCATGGCGGCGCGGCGCGCGCAAGGAATCGGCAGCCGCTCGCTGATGCGCACGCTCGCCGGCACGCGCGCCTTCGCCCGCTTCTTGGAACGCAACGGCAAGGGCAAGGTCGGCGCGCTCGCCGCCGTGCGCGCGCCGAAAATCGCCAAGAACCTGCCGCGGCCGCTTACCGTCGCCGCCGCGAGAGGCATGGCCGATCCCGATCTGCCCGCCGGCGACGGACACCCGCCGTGGATTCACGCGCGCGACGCGGCGGTGCTGGCCTTGCTCTACGGCAGCGGGCTTCGCATTTCCGAAGCGCTCGGGCTGACGCGCGCCGATTTCGGCGCCGGCGACGCCATCACCGTGACCGGAAAAGGCTCCAAGCAACGCATGGTCCCGGTTCTGCCGCAGGTGCAAAAACTCGTTGCCGCTTATATCGCGCTCTGCCCGTACGATCTGCCCGATGCCGGCCCGCTGTTCGTCGGCGTCAAGGGAGGCCCACTGTCGGCGCGCGTCGTGCAGCTCGCCATGGCGCGATTGCGCGGCGCGCTCGGCCTGCCCGAGACGGCGACTCCGCACGCGCTCCGCCACTCCTTTGCCACGCACCTCCTCGCCCGCGGCGGCGATCTGCGCTCGATCCAGGAACTGCTCGGCCACGCTTCGCTGTCGACGACGCAGATCTACACCGAAGTCGACGCCGAACGGCTGATCGAGGCCTACCGCAGCGCCCATCCGCGCGCGTGAATCAAATTCGTGCTATCGTTCCAGCAGCGTTATTGCGAGCGCACTGCATGAGGCACCAAAAACATGACCGATGCACACGAACACATGGAACACGCCGAGCACGCCCAGCACGCCGCCGGCTGGAGCAAAAAGATCGCGCTGTTGATCGCGGTGCTGGCGCTGTTTCTGTCGTTCTCGGAGACTCTCGGCAAGAGCGCGCAAACCGAGGCCATCGACGCCAACGTCAAATCGTCCGACACGTGGGCGTTCTATCAGGCCAAGGACATCCGCCGGACCTTAGTCAACGCGGCGGCCGATCAGACGACCTTGCTCGCCGCAAACACGACCGATCCTGCCGCCAAGGCCGCGCTCGACAAGCAGATCGATGCCTGGCGCAAGACCGCCGCGCGCTACGAATCGGACCCGAAAACCGGCGCGGGCCGCAAGGAACTCGCGCTTCGCGCCAAGGCCGAGGAGGAGGATCGCGATCTCGCCATGGCGAAATATCGTCATTACGAGTTGGCGTCCGCGGCTTTTCAGGTCGGCATCGTGCTCGCCTCGGCGACGGTGATCACCGGCGTGATGGCGCTTGCCTGGCTCGCCGGCGCGCTCGGCGTTGCCGGGCTCTGCCTTCTCGCGCTCGGCCTGTTCGCGCCGCATGCGGTGGCCTTGTTGTAGGGCTTTCCCCTCTCGCGCAGGCCGGCTTCCTTGCGGGCGCGCAGCGCCGCCGACCATCGGCGCGATTCACGAGTCCGACTTCGCGCCTGCATTAGCCAGGCGTGTCAGCGCCGCGCCGAGACTTGCCGCATCGCCCGCAATCCGAATTCGCTTTAGGCGCCCCGTGGCGCCGGCCACGAGCGTCACCTGACGGGGAGCGATGCCGAGCGCGTCCGCAAAGAGTCGGCACAAAGCCGCATTGGCCTCTCCGTCGTGCGCCGGCGCGCGCACCCGCGCCTTGAGCACGGCGCGGCGGTCGGGACGGCGCTCGATCCCCTCGATGGCGTCGCGGCCGCCGCGCGGAGTCAGCCGCACGTCGACAAGCACGCCGCCCGGCGCCGATATCCAAGGCGGAATGTGCGCGGCGCTCACCTAGTTCCTCGACACAGTGATTTTGACTGGTTGAGCCTGGGCAAGAACGGGCGCCCGTCACGGTCCACAAGCTGACCCAAAGAGTCAAAATCACTGTGCAACGGAACTAGAACACGTTGAAGTACAGCCAGAAGATGATGCGTTCGAGAAACAACAAGCCGATGATCAAAACTACCGGCGAAATGTCGATGCCGCCGAGGTTGGGAAGTATCGAGCGTATCGGGCGCAGCGCAGGCTCGGTCACGTGATAAAAGAAATTCGCCACAGCCGCCACGAACTGGTTGCGCGTGTTGACCACGTTGAAGGCGATCAGCCAAGACAGAATAGCGGCCGCGATGAGAATCCAGATGTAAAGCTGGATGATCGTATCGACGAGCCAGAGAAAGGGATTTTCCATCGAGATCTCCGCGCGACGCCTGTAGCGGCGCGAAAGACGAATACAAGCTTGCGCGGCTGCGGAAAAGAGGCGTTCGATTCCAATCTTCCGCCTTCGGCAAGTCGGTACCGCAGCGCAGGCCGCGTCCTTGACAGGCGCTTTGCCGAACCCTAAATGGCCCGCACTCGCCGGAAGCCCGTACGCCTCACCCTACTCTCCCCCGCTCGCGGTGGAAGGTAGGGTGGGGAACGCCCGCGGCGGGGCCGTAGCTCAGTTGGGAGAGCGCCGCAATCGCACTGCGGAGGTCAGGGGTTCAAATCCCCTCGGCTCCACCAACCTGCGCGGCCCATGCTGCTTCGGTTGGCAAGCCAGCCTAAGCCCGCGAAGGTTGCCCGCCGTAGCTCGAAGCGCGCAGGCGGACTTTTCATTCCGAACTCCGGCTCGGCAGGGTCGTAAGCAAGCGGAGACGAACAGAGATTCTCGCTGATGGACGACCCTTCGCCGGCGACGCCGCTGCTCCGCCATCGGGCGTTCGTGCGCTTCCTCTATGTGCGCATCGCGGCCTCGATCGCGCCGACAGCTATGAGCCGATCAGGCCGACAGCGTGAAACTGCCGCACTGACCGCGGCAGCATGCGGCATCATATTGGCGTCCCAATCGGCGATTTGATTGCCGGCGGAACCGCGAGGACACCGATGCGAGCGCTCATTGTTCGACTATTTTGGCCGGTCCTTTGTCTGGGCTTGTTGGCGGTCCCGGCCGCCGCCGCCGTTCCCTGCGGCGGCGATTTCGCCACTTGGCTGCAAGGCGTCAAGCAGGAGGCGGCGGCGCAGGGCATTTCCCAACGCACGATTGAATCGGCGCTCGGCGGGGTCGCCTACGACCCGGTCATCGTCGCCCGCGACCGCGCGCAAGGCGTCTTCCGCCAGAGCTTTCAGCAATTCGCCGGACGCATGGTACCGCCGCGTCTCGCGCGCGGCAGGCGGCTCCTGCAGCAATATCGCCCGCTGTTCGACCGCATCGAGCGGCAGTTCGGCGTGCCCGGTCCGGTGATCGTCGCCATCTGGGGGCTGGAGACCGATTTCGGCGCCGACGACGGCAGATTCCCGACCGTCCGCGCGCTCGCCACGCTCGCCTACGATTGCCGGCGGGCGGAAAAATTTCGTGGCGAGCTGCTCGCCGCCTTGCGCATCGTCAATCGCGGCGACATGAGCGCTGCGCAAATGCGCGGCGCTTGGGCCGGCGAGATCGGACAGACGCAATTCCTGCCGTCCTCGTATCTGAAATTCGCGGTGGATTATGACGGCAAAGGCCGCCGCGATCTCATCCACAGCGTGCCCGACGTGCTCGCCTCCACCGCGAACTATCTGAAGGGCTACGGCTGGCAACGCGGTCAGCCCTGGGGCGAAGGCACCGCCAATTTCCAAGTGCTGCTGCAGTGGAACTCGTCGGAGGTCTATACCGAGACGGTCGCTTATTTCGCCGAGCAGCTCGCCGCAGGGCAATAGGTTGGCTTATGTTTTCAGCTGATTGCGCGGAACCGACTATTATCGCTTGTCGCCGCGATAGATTTCCATAAGTCGATTCGCAAACGTTTTTGCATCGAAATCTATCCCCTCGCCAGCTTTGATGCGAGCTTCCGCCTCCTTGAGCGAAGCTGCAAGTTTGCCCCGCTCCTCCGCGGAGGTTTTTACCGCGATTTTGCCGGCTTTTAGAAGCTTCATATCTCCCGGACTCAAATAGCAATCCTTGTTTCTATCGCGTCGTAGTCGGCCCGAACGCCCTTATCTGTCGCGTCAAGAAGCCCGGCGACTTTCAGGGTTTGGACATCCGAATGAACATTACTGTAATCGCGCCCCAATGCTTTTGCCAACGCTCGAATGCTCGTCACTTTATGTCGTCGGACGTAGCGCAGAAGCTGCATCCGCTTGTCCGTCAAGACGCGAGCGAGCCCGTCCCAACTCTCGAATGCCAAATGCCGTTCTTGAAAGCGTTCACCACGCTCGGCCCGGTGCCAGGCCTCCACAAACCGCCGCGCTGCTTCTCTTTCAAACGCACCACCTACGGTGACCTTGACCTTTCTCACTTGATACCTCGCAATGCCATAACGTCGGACCAGAAATCGGCCATCAGCTGCTCGACGGTGGTGAACGAATAGGCAGTCTCGGCGCCCTGAAAATGCCGATGATCGCCTTTGCCACGCTCGTTATCGTACCCAATCTCTCGGACGCCCGGACGACCGTAAAAGAGCGAGTATTTTAACTGATGAGTCGACGGCGGAACCGGGGAGGAAACACGCCACAACACCATCTCCACCATCGCGCCATCGTCATAATCGATGCGCTGATGGAAGAGCAGCTCGGCCCTTTGTCTGGCCATGATGGCTCAATATACCATATGGCGTCAAGTGCCATAAATAGTCATTCTGGCGAGGTCCTCAAGAGGGCTCGTCCACTTCAACTTCCAATCCAGCGCTCCAGAAACACGCTGAGCCACGCCCGCGCGGTGTAGTCGTAAACCGCGCGGTCGGCGAAATGCGTATGACGCGGGCGCGCGCCCGGCAGCTCCATGCGCTCCTGGCCGCGGGTGGTCCATTTGTACATCATGGCGTGCGTCACGTCGGGGTGGAATTGCAGCGCGAAGGCCCGGTCGTAGCGGATCGCCTGCACCTCAAAGGTATCGCCCTCGGCCAGAAGCTCGGCGCCGGGCGGCAGATCGAAGCCTTCGCGGTGCCACTGGTAGACGCATTCCGGCCATACGTCGACGACGGCGAGGCCGGCGGCGGTCGGGCGGATCGGGTAATAGCCGATCTCGGCGCGGCCCTCCGGGTGGCGAAACACCCGGCCGCCGAGATGCCGCGCGCACATTTGCGCGCCGAGGCAGATGCCGAGAAAGGGCTTGTGCTCTTTCAGCGGCACCGCGATCCAATCGATCTCGCGGCGGATAAATTCGTCCTCGTCATTGGCGCTCATCGGGCCGCCGAAGATGATTCCGGCGGCATGCTCGCGCATCGTTTCCGGCAGCGGGTCGCCGAAGCGCGGCCGGCGCACATCGAGCTGATAGCCGAGCTGCAGCAGGGCATTGCCGACACGCCCCGGGGTGGAGTGCTCTTGGTGCAGGACGATCAGGATCGGCTGTAGCATGACCAAGCGAATCGGGTGCGTTTTTGCGCAATTCCTATCGCGTCCGCCCGGTACATTCAAAGTTTGGCAGCGTCGCGCGCCGGCCGCATGCGGCCGGCGACGATCGGCAGCAGAAATGCGTGCGGCATCAGCCGCGTGAAGAAAACGGCGATCCTGTTGCCGATGCCGGCAATCACAACGCGCTTGCCGCGAACGAAACCATCGTAGCCGATCTCGGCGACGCGCCGCGCCGGCAGCGCCAAAAGACCCTGGCCGCCAATTCCTCCCGGTCGCAGCCCCGCGCGCGCCTGGAAGCCGGTCATAACCGGCCCCGGACAAAGCGCCGTGACGCGCACGGCGCGGGGCGACAACTCGCCGTGCAGCGCCTCGCTGAACGAGAGCACGTAGGCCTTGCTGGCGTAATAGACCGCCATGCCGGGGCCGGGCAAGAAGGCGGCGATCGAGGCGACGTTGAGAATGCCGCCGCGATGGCGGGCGAGGCTGTCGACAAACGCAAGCGACAGCTCGGTGAGCGCGCGCACGTTGAGATCGATCATCGCCAGCTGTTCGTCGCGGTCGAGCAAGGCGGACGGACCGGCCAATCCAAAGCCGGCATTGTTGACGAGGTTTGCCGGCTCGAGCCCGCGCGCGCGAAGCTCGGCGGCAATGCGGGAGACGGCATCGCGCTGCCCGAGGTCGGCCACGAGCACCGTCGGCCGCTTGCCGCCGGTCCCGGCGATCTCGTCGGCGAGCGCCGTAAGCTCGCGTTCGCGCCGCGCCACCAGCACGAGTTCATGCCCATGCGTCGCGAACACGCGTGCGAGTTCTGCGCCGATGCCGGACGAGGCGCCGGTGATCAGCGTGACCGGCTTCATGTGCCCCTTCCGTGCCCTCCGCCGCGGGCGGGGGAGGTTAGGGAGGGCGCATTGCCGGCCTTGACGGCAATGCGCCGGCGCAACTCGATGCGCTCGCGCGGCGACACGCCAAGGAGGTCGGCGGCGCGCCACAACAAATTGTCCTCGAGCTCGTCGCGACTGCCGTCGGCGTAGACGATCTCCCACATCATTTCGATGACGCGCGCACGGCCTTCCTCATCGAGCGCGCGGTTGAGGAGATGCGTGAAATGATAAAGGTCGACGGCTTCGTGTTCGGCGGCGGTCGCCTTCTCGATCAGTTCGGCAGTCGAGGCGTCGTCGAGATTGAAGCGCTGCTTGATCACGGCGCTTAGCTTGTCGCGCTCGCTCTGCGTTACTTCGCCGTCTATGGCCGCCGTATGCACCAACAGCGCCGCCGCCGCCAGCCGGTAATCGTCGTCGCCAAACTGGCTCGGATGCTTGCCGCCGTCGACGAAGTCGGTGACGAAATGCCTGAATGTATCGAACATGCAGCCTTCCCGCAGCGATCGACTTTGATCCCGCGCTCATATCGCCACGTGAGGCGTCCGATTCAAGCCGGCTTAGTTCAGAGTTTGGCAACCTTGGGATCTAGCCGCGCGAGCGAGCGCGGCGCCGGTCGACAAAACGCCGGAACCGCCGCCGCGGCAGCGCTAGCCTCACTGGACGGCCTTGCCCTCGCGGTAGCTCTCGTCGAGCAATTCCAGATTGGCGCGGACGTACGGATTGGCCGGATCCTTGGCCTGCGCCTGCATGAGCTTCTGGTGAGCGCGCGCGTAGTCGCCGCGCAGCATGTAGGAGAAGCCCTGGTCGTTGAGGATTTCCGGCGTCGGTCCGATGAGGCGGGTGGCCTCGGCGTAAGCGCGATCGGCAAGATCGAAGCGGTGCAGACGGTCGTAGGAGGCGGCGAGATCGACCCAGGCCTCGGCGTCGCGCGGATGTTTTTCCACCGCTGCGCGGAAGCTCTTCTCGGCAAGGCCGAAATTGTTGGAGCGGAAATATTTCTTGCCCTGCTGCAGGTCGTCGTCGGGATCGTCGCCGAGGAGACCCGGCGCCGCCAGCGGCGCCACCGGCTCGCCGCTCGGACCCGGCTCGGCCGGTTGCGTGGTCACCGAGCCCGTTGTGTCGCCGGCAACGGCCGCCGGCGCGCTCGCAGCCCCGCCGTCGTTCTGCGTCCACAGATCGCTGAGTTTGCTCGATGAGGAGCAGCCCCCCAGCCCGCTCAGGCACGCCGCCACGACGGCCAGGACAAGCGCACCTCGGATACTCATCAACACGCTCCGGACAATACGCTCCGGCCGGTTGTCCCGCGAAGCAGGATCGAGCCGTCCCCCTTCCTTGGGCTAGACAGCACCGGACGATCAAAACTAGGCGACGATAGTTAAGGAATCTTTGGTAATCGCCGTCCGGACTACGCGGAGACCGTAGGGGCGCGCCTCGTGGGCACCCGCCACAATGACCGCGAAAGGCGGCCACAAGGGGCCGCCCCGACAATAACGCACAAATAAACTCGTTCTCGCGACGCTTGCTCCCGACCTTCTCCCCGCGCGCGGGGAGAGATGAATAGCAGATCGTTCTCGCGGCGCGTTCCGCGCCCGAGTTTTGCTCGATCTTTGCCTCCGCTCCGCTCCGGTGGGTGGGCAAAGGCGCCACCGGGTCGGCGCG
>Ga0207416_1000522_pt1 | contig 64723 bp, 54 predicted proteins | sample PaiPotPPM11metaG_FD_184107 | JGI IMG/M metagenome (GOLD analysis project Ga0207416, IMG submission 184107) | Iron sulfur acid spring bacterial and archeal communities from Banff, Canada, to study Microbial Dark Matter (Phase II) - Paint Pots PPM... ... | reverse complement strand
GGCTCCAAGCGAACCCAGACCTCGTCTTGCGCCACCTCGGCAGCCCCAGCCGGCACGCCGACCACACCCTCGACTCAGCAGCCTAACGGAGCAACGTCAACGTGGAAGCATTTAGCGGTAGTTTGTTGACGGCGGCTAGAGGCTGGCATAGCGGTTGATCCCGCAGCCGTGCCCGAGGTGGTCAAGGAGTTGTTGCCGCGGGCGGGGCGGGGGCAGCGGCGACCACGCCCTCCAGGAGCGCCAGAGCATGAGCCAAGGTTCCAACCATGCCCGCACCATGCGCAGGGCCACGGGCCACGAGGCGCCGGGCCGGAGCGGCAAACCGGCCGGTGGGGCGCTGATTTCCCCCCCCACTCGGGGACGCTGGCGCGGCAAGGGCGGCTGGCGCCGGTTCGACCGGCTGGGTTGGATCGGTAGACGGCGCCGCGGCGTCGCGCTGATGCAGCCAGCAGAAGGAGAAGGCGCACCAGACCAGCGTCCAATGCCGGCGGATGGCGGTGTCGCCGCGGACCTGATACTCGCCCCAGCCCAGCGCGTACTTGACGTGTTTGTAGCTCTGCTCCACCCAGATCCGCAAGCCGAACAGCCGCACGATCTCGGCCAGGTCCGCCGGGGCGTGGGCGCTCTCTTCGGCGCGCGCGCTGCCGGGCTTCGGCAGGTTCGTCACGACGTACCAGGTCGTCCGCTCCGGCAGCGTCTTCGGATCGGTCGTGGCGACGATCACCCGCTGGGCCTTCTTCGGGCCATACGGGCCCGCTTCGACCTCCAGCGCCCACCACGTCTCGGCGTGGCCGTCGCGGAAGCGCCGCTCCACCTTGGTCCACCGGCCGGGGCGCCCGGCGTCCTCCCAGCCTGCGGCCCGCGCCGCCTCCTGGGGTCCGCCGATCTGGCCCTCGCGATGCCACCAGCCGTGCGAGGGCGGCAGCGCCAGCACGTAGCCCACACCCAACTCCTCCAAGCCCTTTTGGACTGTGTACTCCTTTCCATAGAACGCATCGGCGACCACCGCCCGGAAAGGGAGGCCGGACGCCTTGGCCCGCCCGGCGAGTTCCACCGCCAGTTGCAGCTTGGTGCGAAAGGCCGGATCGGCCTTGCCTTTCTCGAAGTGGTGGGCCGGGGTGTAGGGTTCGACCTCGATGGGGGAGTAGACGGCTTCATCGGCCCACAGGCTAGAGACGCTCACCACGCCGTTGTCGACCTTGCCCAGGTTGCCCAGGTACTGCTTGCCGACGTGGGCGGTCTTGGTCCCCCATTTGCGATCCCCATGCTCGTCGATGACGAGGACGCCCCCGTCGTCCGGCGCGGTGAGCGGCTCGGCGCGCAGCAACTCCAGCCGCCGGGTGTTGACGGCCGCGGCGTCCCAGGTGGACTCCGAGAGGAACCACTGCAACGCCTGCACCCGCGCTTCCTGCGCCCCTTCGATGGGCTCGGCATTGACCAGCGCCGTCAGCGTTTTGTTGCGTTCCGAGGGCGCGAGCGACGCCTCCAGGTACTGGCGAAAGCCCTCCCGTTGGTTGCGCTTGCCGAGCAGCGCGTCGAACTGCTGCGCGTAGGCTTCCAGCGGCGCGGGCGCCGACGCCACCGGCTGGCGTGCGGTCATAACTCCTACCTCCCGCTCCAGCCTAGCCGCTCGCCTCCTCCTCAGTCAACAAACTACCGTTAGTGCATGATCATGCTGCTTGTTGTGCAATGAGGTGGTCTTGAGGGTGACAGCCGAAGAAGCCACAGACGCGCTCCTCCAATTCCGTGGCCGAGAGGAGGCGAGCCGGCTCGACCACCGCTCGCTTCCCGTGCGCCCATTTCGGCTCGATGGGGTTCAGCCATGGACTCTTGACCGGCAACCGGCAGGGGAGGATGCGCACCCCGCGGCCGGTCTGCTTGACCCGCCGGTTGTGCTCGCGGAGCCAGCCGCTGACCGCCTGGCTCACGTGCCAGGAGGCGTTGTCCCAGACCAAGGCCCAGACCCGCTTCCCGCGCGCCGCCAGCCGATCGCAGCAATCGGCCAGGAACAGGGTGGTGATCGCACTCACCGGGCGACCGTCGACAAAGCGCAGCCAGACCTCCTCCGGCTGGTCGTCGGCCCAGCGCAGCAGTACCCCGTAACAGGCCAGGGCCTTGGGATCAGGATCGTCCCTCGCGACCGACTGCTCGATGAGCCGCACGGGCTCCTCCGCCCAGGTGTGGAGCGATGGCTGGCTCAGGCGAGTCCACCAGGTCTCGTCTCCGAAGCCCAGGGCCCAGTCCGGGCGCCGAGCCGCCAGCCAGATCAGCCGGTCGCGTCGCCTTTATTTCGTTCGTACGCCGGATCGGGGCTGGTGATCCAGCGCTTCGCTCGCTTCCAGGAGCTGCCCATCCGCTTGATGGCACACCGGATCGTTTCGTCGCTCACGCGCTGCGGGGTGAGGCCCTGGCGGAAGCTCTCCGCGGCGAGCAGTTCGAGCGTCCAGATGCTGGTCGGATGGCCGAAGTCCCGCGGACTGCGATGGGCCAACGCGTGCCACCGCTCCAAACGCGGCGGATCGAAGGCGGCCTGGCTGGTGAGGTTGCGGTGGGACTGCTCCTGCAACGCCGCGAGCCCCCGCATGGTGAAGGCGCGGATGGCGTTGCGGACGGTCTGGGAGGCACAGCCCAGTTGGCGGGCGATGGCCGGAGGGGGCTCGCCGCGCGCGCTGGCCAGCAAGATCTGGCCGCGGCGCAAGGTGAAGGCATCGGACGAGCGCAACCCCGCCTTCAGGGCATCGCGCTCGGCGTTCGTCAGCGAACGCACGGACAAGGAAGGCATCATGCCGCATGATCACACATCATCCCCATGGAGATTGCACTAGGGACTCGCGACGGGCCGGATGACCACGCCGCAGTTCTCTCTACAGTTGATGGAGGAGATGGTCGCCGGCAGCGACCTCTACTCGAACTTGCCCGATTATGAGCCTGTGGGTCCTCAGGCTCGCAATGCAGATCCCCGGCTGGCGCGCGCTGAACTTGCCCGAGCGACCCGGGAGCCATCCCATCAGACCCACCCCAGGGCCCACGCGGTTGCAAGTCAACTGGCTGCTCTGCACCGCCCTGCCCCTTGCCCAGACTCAATGCAGCGGCGCCCGCCATGATCGCCTTCAATCAGTGCCACGCCGCCGCGACCTATCGGTCCCACGGCTAACGCCTGTCGCACAAGTCCCGTAGGCAATCTGTGCTTGTAGGATCAATGGTCGCCAATCACCTTCTCCACTCCGGTTCCTCGAACGTCGGCGATTTCCTCCGTATTAGGCGATGACCCGTGAAGCACACGCCCTTGCTCGCAACGACCTGCTCCCAACGCTCCTTCGTGCCAATCGACGCAGTCTCTGCCAGCAGGCCGAGCCTCTCCTCCTGTACGCTGAGCCGGGCAAACTTGTCTCGTCCCGGGTAGTCGTCTGAGACCAACGTATCCTTGCGGTGGAGGATTGGAGGGTTCTCGGACTTGGTGAAGTCACGGTACTTCACGTGCAGGCGTCTCAGGTCGGCTCGTACTGAGGCTTCGAGGGCGGGATGCGGGTCGCGATCGAAGCCCGGGTAGATGAGGTATCCGACCTTCGGCTCAATGCGGTTCAGCTTGATGATATTCGCCTGGTCGATAGTGCCGGTGAGCGCTCGAGCACAACCTTCGTAGACGCGCAGGAGCGGGCTCAGCCGTGGCAGCGCGGTGATATGCACGTACAGCGCCTCCGGCGTGAGCTTGCCTACCGTAGACTCACGACACGCCTTGTCAATGGCTGACTGATTGCCAGCGCTGAAGAGCAGGGCATCCGCGGCGGCGCACGCCTCCTTGTACGATCCGAAGAACGTCTTCACGTCGACCTGGATGTCCCGTGGCAGGCTGGTGAACCTCGGTCGGCCACCGAAGGCGGCAAGCGCCAGGTACATAGTGAGATCCCCGGTTGCGGCGAACTGTGCCGCGCGCCACGAAGCGTCGCCGGTGACCCGTCGCACGACAGCGAGCGCTGCACGGACACCTCCGAACTGCTCGTGCGCTGCTGCTGCCGCAGGCAACTCGAAGGTCTCCGGTGGTCGCCCTCTCGCCTCGATGAACGCTACGACCAGATCGAGGATTGTCCGGTGCGCTTCGTACAGGACCTCGCTGACGCGCGGCCGACGCGCGGCGGGTACTCGGGGTCTGAAGAGGGGCCGTCGCCGCACCCGCGCGGCGAGAAATCCTTGGGCGCGTACGTCATCGCGGAAGATGTAGAACACGCCGAGGGCAGCGGCGATGCTCCGCACGCCTAGCACGCCATCTATCCAGGTGCGCAGTTCCTCTTGGGTGTAGAACCGCTGGAATGTCCCCTTGGCGGTCAGGACTCCGTCGCCGTAGGGACGCCCAGGCACAGTCCGCACTTCCCAATCGAGACGTGCAGCTACCACGAGCACGCTGCGTGTCAGCGCCCAGGCTCGCCGGAGCGCCTGGATACGCTCGGCCGGATCTTCGATGACGTTTATGACGAAGCCGAGGTTGACGACATCGGAGGACCGGATCTCCCCGTCCGGACGGTGGGCTGGGTCCCAGCCAGCCACGTCGTAGCCAAGCGTTGCCAGGCGCTGGAGATCACCGCCGCGCCCGCACCCGTAGTCGAAGAAGGTCGTCCCCGGCGTGAGCAGGCCTTCCACAAGCGCCAACGCGACCGGATGTGACAGGTCGGTGCGCGCTATGGCTGTGCAGTGGCGATCGATGACGGCCACCCCCGCGACTTCGTCGGCAGTCATGCGGAGTCCTAGCTCGTCTCGGCTGTCTCCGGTTCCACGCAGCGTTCCCGCAAGAACTCGCTGGCCACCATGATTGGCTCGGTACTTTGATTCATCCCCTCGAGAAGCTGTGGCAGGCCGGTAGCGGCAAACTCGTTGGCCATCTGAATGATCGCGCCCGGATCATCCAAGATCTTCGCGTCCCCCGTCTGGCCTACCGCCAGCAACTGGAGGTGAATGATCCTCCAAGGGTCAGTCGAGAGCGGTGTCCCATCATTAAAGCGATGCCACTCGTTTGGAGGCAGTTCGGTGCGTCGGCCTTCGCGCACGCCGATGCACAGGCCGGCCCACCATAGGTCCACGAAGCGCCGGAACGGGACCTTGTCAGGATCAGCTTGCGCTTGTTGGGTAGTCGTGAACTTCTCTACCAACGGCCAATCCCGCTCCGGGATCCGTAGCGAGGCATTGAGAAAAGGATTGACGACCTCGTTTACGGGCATGGTTTCTCCTCTTCTCGGGGGACGAGCGCATAGGTGGCATCATCCAGGCGCGAGCAGATCTGGCAGTACTGCCGATGGTTGCACTCACACCGAAGAATGCGAGGGTGGGTGCCGTCTTGGCGGCAGGTCAAGTCACCGGCGGCCGTGTTGGTTAGGGTAAAGACCACCCCCGCACGCTGATCCAGCAGGTTCTCGACCTGCGCAATCTCAGACCGGGTCAGCAATAGGACCACCTGGCGGTCCGGCTCTGACGCTGTGGCCGGAGCAGAAATGAGGTCCAGGACGCTCCGCTTCACGTAACCCGACATCATCCCCAGGGGAGTGTCGATGATCCGCGGGGCGACGGTATCGCTCACCTCGGTGAGGGCCCAGATGAAGGCAAAGGTGAGCGCCCGCTGCGATGCTCCGTTTAGTTCGTGATCTGGGTTTAGCGTCCGAGGTCCCGCATGCACCAGGATGTCGAACTCAGGCGTGATCGAGGCTCCCGTGATCACGCGCATCGCCTCGGGAAGATCGGCGTCTGCTGCGATCATCCGACGGAATAACTCGTCCATGCGCCTGCTGACGCGCTCCAGGTAGGGGCCTTGCAACTCGTCCATCACCCCGTCGAGCACTAAGAGGACATCCTGCGTCGCGGTCAACTGGGCATTCACGCGCCGGAGCTTGTCGTCCCGCTTTCGGATCTCGTCATATTGCTCGCGTACTTGGGTAAGCGACTGGCGGGTCATCATGACGTCGAGCGATACCTGTTGAAGTTGCTCCCGCTTCTGGGATAACGCGTTTACGATCGCCATGCGGTTCTGGAGCTTGTCGTCAATGTCCGCCAGGTCGATTGCCTCGATTTGCTTACGGATGGAGTCCTCCTCAGTGCTCCATTCTCGCAGCATCTTGGCCCACTCGGTACGCTTGGTGACCACAGTCTCCAAGCGGGTAGCCCAGGAGAAGTGGCCGGCATCACGCTCGGCAGCATCGGCTTGCGCTTGGTGGTACAACCGCGTCAGCCGCTGCTGGACCGTATCCGATTCCATCTGGCGGGTGATCTCGTCTTCGACCGCCTTGCGTGCCGGAGTCCCGGGACTCAGCGACGCCCCGCAGATGCAACGTTCGAGTGCGAGTCGGTCCCGCAGCACCGGCACAGCCGTCTTAGGGATGACCCCTGCGTCGTGCAGCTTGTCCAAGACGGTCGCGCCGGCCCGAAGCCGCGCGTCCATGAGCGACCAAGAGAGCGCCTCGGAGTTGAACAGCCCCTGGTGCTCGCGGTTGAGCTCACCGAGCATTTTCCCGGCGCTGCCGAGCCGCTGCTTGACGTCCTCAAGTCGCCTGGCAAGGTCCTCCTGGTTCCCACGCTGCAAGGCTTCTCGCAGGGCGCGATCTGCGGCCTCGTGCCGCGCCGCCAGGTCTGCAACAGCGTCGGTGATCTCCTTCTTCTTGGCCTCCAGCCCCTCGAGGTCGTTCGTCAGCTTCTCGACTTGACCCGCGAGCCGGGCAACGTCCCCGCCAACTGAGCCGGTCTCCCTGCGCTTGCTAGTCTGAACCCTTTGGACGTGGTTGATCGCGTCTTCGATGACGCCAATTTCGAGCAGTGCCTTGATTGCGTCACGGACTTGGCTTCGCTTGTCTGTGCGCGTGAGCTGCGGCGAAATGAAGTTCATCGCTGCGTCACCATTCGTAAAGAACACGTGCCGCAGGTCGGCGCTGAGAAGCTGCTCCAGCAGCTGTCCCGGAGTCCGGATGGGCTCCATGCCTTGGTCGGTTAGCTCCACTAGCGTGATCTGCTCGTTGGCGCGCTCCGGCTTCCCGCCCTCCACCACCTCGGTGACTGTCCGCTTCAGTCGGTAGTCCCGCGTCCGTACGTGCTGCTGGCCGGCGACGGGAGTAATGGCGGTGTGGCTGAAGGCAAGTTCGGCGGAGATGTGGCACGGGGTGCCTGCCGGCCAATACGAGGCGGAAAGAGGAACAGCGCGGTCTTCTAAGGCCTGCTCGCCGTACATGCCCCACTGCAAGGCTGTGAGCAGCGAGGTCTTCCCACTAGCATTCTCGGCCCGAATGACTGTGAGAGGCCGGGCCCGATCGACACAGAAGTCGACCTCGACATCTTCTAGCAGCTTGAAGTTGTTGACGTGGGCTCTTTTGAATTGCATATGAACATACTCCTCCTACGCCTTCCCCCCTGAGCGCTGCCAGACCTGATCTCCGAGTACCTCCACGTGATCTTGCACTTTTTGCTGGACGTTCGTCGGGGAGATGCGGTGATCACGCTCTCGCGAGAGGATGTCGACGACAGCCTTAAGTAGCTCGTTCTGGTAGCCATCGAAGCGCGGCTCAACGTCCGCGCATCGTCGCTTGATTGCGTCAACCACGAGTTTAGGTGAGGCCATGCTGCCGTCCTTCTTCCATCCCTTGTTGCTCGCACTGCGCTACGACTCGTCCAGACTGTCGATCACGGCGAAAGGGTCCTCCTCCCCACCGGCATTGTCGGCCGCCTCCGCGAAGGCCCGGGCACGCATTCGCTCCGCCCTCAAGATCGATTTGCCCGCCGGCGTCGTCGGGTCTGGCGGCACGACGATGAAGTCGTGCAGTCGAGCAATCGTCTTGCCGATCGACGCACAGCGCCGCAAAATGCGACCGCGGCGCTGCACCCACTGGCGCCGGACGGTGCTGCTGGCGAGCAGATAGGCGGTGGCCACCTGCGGGATGTTGACGCCCTCGTCCAGCACCCGCTTGCAGGTGAGTACTTGGATGTCGCCTGCGGCGAATCGGTCGAGGATCGCCTCCGTCCTGGCCCTGTTGGCGGTCTCTGCGGCGGTGAGTTGATGGAAGAGCACATCCAGATCCTCGCGTAGGAGTTGGTTGACCGCATTCAGTTGCGCGGGATTCTTGTCCGAGGCGTAGACAAGCGTGTGGCGGAGACCACGTGGGCCGCTAGCCGCCAGCAGGCGTCGCAGCTGTGCGATCTTCGACGCTGCGTTCTCAACGACAGCCCTGCGCTTCACCAGCAAGCGCCTGCTACGGTCGTCGGAGGCGTCGTCGTCCCCTCGAAAGCCGGCCTTCAGGAGGTCTGCGGTTAGTCGCTCGTACGCGTCTGCTTCATCATCGGCGAGTTCCACCGGATGCAGGTGGTAGGTGTACGGAACGAGACACCCGGCGCGGATTGCCTGCCGCAGATCGAACTCGTACACAGGACCATCGCCGCCGAAGAACGCGAAGAGCTTGGCGGTCCCAGCACCGTCATACTGGCGCTCGGGTGTGGCGGAGAGGCCTAGCCGCACGTCGAACCGTTGAGGTGGGTCATTCACGAAGCCTGCGGCGCCCAGGTTGTGCACTTCGTCAGCGATTAGCATGGTCTGGATCGAATTAGGAACGGCATCCAAGATTCGGCGGAAGCGCGGGTCTACGAGGAAGTCGGTCGTCACCACGGCGACATGCACATCTGCCAACCCAAACCGGAGTTCACGCACCGCTTGAGACAAGCGCTGCGCTCGGTGATCGCCGGATAGCTCTGTGAGTTCGAGCGGCTCAACGCCGAACGCTCGCACCTCGTCCTGCCACTGCTGAACCAGCGGCGTGTAAGGAGCGGAGATAACAACCAGGAGCGGTGTATGCGATTCCAGTTGACGCGCGGCGCAAATGAGGGCGGCTACGGTCTTGCCGGCACCCGTCGCCATCGCCAGAATCCCCCGCCCCCCAGTCTCCTCCCATGCTCGGACGGCGGCACCTTGGTGGGCGAACGGGCCGCGATCCCACTCCAGGTGCGATGGGATAACCAGCCGCACCGGCCTCACCTCAGGCTTGGAGGGCTGGTCGTCGATAGCCGAGGAAGGGTGTGCAGCCCGCCAAGCGGCGAGGAACTCGTCAAGCGTCGGGGCTGGTCGCGTCTCGCCGTCACGCAGGAGGTCAAGGCGGACAGCTTCCGGTAGATCAACGACAATCGTGTCCTTGTCCTCGCGGCTCCACACGCGATCGAACAGTTCCTCGAACTCCGCCACACTCTGCGCCCCGTCGCTCGAACGCCAAGGGCGCTCAAGACGAACGGTCTCGAAATTGTAGAGAAGGCCCGAGGTCGTTGCGTTGCTCGAACCATGCAGAGCAACCGTGTCCTTGCCGTCGGCGAACAGCCACACCTTGGGGTGAAACATGCCCTGGGTGCGCATCAGGACGAGGCGCAACTCCAGTCGCCCGCGCGCGAGCAGGTAGGCGAGGCAATCGTAGTGCTGGCGAATGAGCACGTCCTCACTCATCCGCGCTTGGGCGAAGATCTCCCGTGCCACCCGTTCGATGATCTCTTGCGGGTGGGCGACCGCGTCGCGGATCGCCTGTTGATCCGCTTCCGAGATCACCGGGCTGGCGAGCAACTGCATGAGACCATCAGGCCGGTGAATAAAAGCCGCAAGTCCGGGTGCGACGGTCCGAAACGATCGAGACTCGAAGTAGCCGACCATGCAGCGAACCGAGCTCGACGCCGCCAGCGCAGGCACCATGACCTCGCGAACGAGGTCCTGCCGCGGCACCTGGTACACCGGCCTTGCCTCCTCGAGCTCACGTAGACTAGCCATGGATCCTCAAAGGTGGCACACCTGGCACGGAGGAGTGTCATCGTCATCGTCGAGTGCATCAGAGAGCACTTCCATCAGGGGAAGGTTTTTGCGGCGCTTGTTGGCAGCCTCCAGAGCCGCTTTGTGCTTGGCGAGGATCTCGTCGCGCCGTTCAACGAGTTGACGGAGACTTTCGCCCTGGGACCATGTGTAGGCGCGGCCATGCATCGCCGTGGTCTCCCAGGACCCCTTGACCTCATAGGCAACGGCCTTCTCGAAAAGGTCCGGGTGGCGGGCGGCGAGGCCGACCCACTCCGCTTTGCGCTGAAAGAAGCAGAAGTAACAGCCCGATCGAGTGCGCCACTCGTAGTACGTCGGCAGTCCGACGCCGGCATCAACCAAGATCTTCAGCACGCCGTCTTTGTCGATGCCGTCCTCCTTGAGGGGATAGCGGGCGGTGATGTTTGGCTTGGTGGAGATGTATCCCTGGCGCTGCGGCTCATCCGCGCGGATGGCCACGTAGCTCACAGCTAGGTCGTTCCCAATCCACGCTTCCAGGGGTTCGATCTTCATGCGCCGCGTACACCAACGCATCTGCGGTGAAGGAAGCGTGCCACGATAAAGCGACAGCCAGTGGTCGAAGTCCCGGCCCGAGTTGAGCCTGGCGATGCGCTTGCCGAGGTACACCTCTAGGCGCTCGAGGTATTCGTAGGTTTCGGGCAGCTCACTGCCCGTATCACAGAAGAAGTACTCCATCGCCGGCACTCGGTCTCGCATGTAGACGGCGAGCGCCGCGCTGTCCTTGCCACCGGAGAGCCCGAGTACATGGCGGATGTGATCGTCAGGCATGAGCTTGGCGCTTCCTTCCTTCTGCGTACTCCTCGTGCGCCGCCAAGGACGGCACGTGTTGCTCCTCGGGGAGCAGCACCTGCTTGGCGAGCATCGCTAGCAGCATCTCGGATCCGCGGTCGCCGAAAGCCTGAATCGCTCGGGTGAGCGGTTCCGCTAACAGCGCCGCAACCGTCTCCCGATCTGACTCGTCAACCCAGACCACCCGGGCGGCGTCCGTTCCATCCGGTAGCGTCAGCGTTACGCGAGCAACGTCGAACCCACCCTCCGAGACAAATGCCTGACTGAATTGGAGGCTCTCGACGCGCCTGAACGCCTCCCCAAGGTGCCGACACTTCTGGTCGAAGCGAGCTCTGTCGTCATCCACCCACGAGGCAGGCGGCTTGCTCGCCACCAGCATCGCCACGTACGACACCCACTCATCCCGGTCCAGCGCCTCGTCGCTGAGTGCCAAGGCAAAGGAGCGAAGGTGCGGTTCGAGGATGTGTCCCTCCAGCCGCGCTGCTCGCACACGCAGGTCCTCGCGAAGGACTTCCAGGCGGGATCCCAGGGCATTCGCCAGTGAGCACTCAATGGAGTTGAGTAGCGATGGGTAGATGCCCTCGAGGTCAGCCATCGCGACGGCGAGGGCGGTGGCGTAGTCGGTCGCCACTTCCGGTACCACAGCCGCGCCAGGTGCGAAGGGGCTGAACTCGAGGGCGGACGGTAGCGCCGAGAACAGCAGCTCGTCTGGCTCGCGTGCTGCGAAGAGTGCCTCCCGAACGGTCCGCGTAGCGACCGCGATCTCCTTTGTCCGCTTGGCGTAGTCGGGGAGGTTACGCGCCCGAGCGAGCAACGGCGAGGCAGCGGAAACCACGCTGCCCACACGCGCTCGGGCCGCCGGGCGCGGAACGAGGTGCAGCGCCGCGCTGATTGCCTCCAGAACCCGTCCCCGCGCCGCCCGCGTGGCGTAGCACTTGATCGTGAAGCGGTCGGGATTCTTCGCCAGCCGCTCGACGACCTCAGCAGTGAGGCGTGTGACGAACGTTCCCTCCTCGTACAGCGCGACGTCATTGTTCCGGGCGAGTAAGGCGGCGGTGACCAGGACGGGGATCGGCCCGTCCTTTAGACCAAACGGCGGGGCCATCAACCGCTCGTGGAGTTCCACGACGACGACCTGGCGCTCGGCGGCCTCATCGAACATCGACTCGATCGCGGACCAGAGGGGCTTGAAGTTGAACTCATCCCTGTCGTCTGGTGCGCCGAAACACCAAGTGCCGTCAACGACACGATGGATGCCCGTCCGCCGCAGGACAGCCTCGTACATGGCACGCTCCGGCCCGTACCCGTCCATGCCGAGCTGCTCCCGATCGCCCCGCTCCACCATCGCCTCCAGCAAGTCGCGCCGCGCTCTTGCTCCCTGGGAGGTCAGGTCTCTGCGAGCGAGCATCTCATTGCGGAACTCCGGTGCGGAGGGGTACAGCGCGTCGCAGAGATGCGAAAGCGCGCCCGATAGGCCGCTCGAAGGCGGAAGCGCTTCACCTTCGGGGAGGCGGACCCAGTGCACCGCACGGTTTGCTGGACCGAATGCTCTGTCCAGCGCCGCGTCAAGCGCATGCGCGGCTACGGCCGCCCGTTCGCGGAGTTCGCGCCGAGCAACGTGGTCGCTCTGGACGTCGGCTGCGGTGTTCAGGACATCTAAATGCGCCGCCAACTCCCGCGCAGCCTCCGTGATCGTCGAGGTCGCATCGGTGAAGCCGGCAATGATGGGCTTATCGCGATCGGAGACGCGGACCCCTGCGGGTAAGGCACCATCCGGATCGACACAGAGCACCACGAGCCCGTCTCCGGGTGATGACGCCGGGAGTGGACCAATGTCCGAAGTCATGCTGTCGGCGTATTGGCGCTCGAAGACACGGAGCGTCCCGGTCTCCTGGCTGTGTCGTGCCGCGACCACTGGGGCGAGTGGCCTGACGCGCTGCAGAAGGCCAGCGGCCGGCTCATCTCGGATGCGGCGTCTGGCAAGCTCGACTGCCCCTTTGAGATCGAAGTCAGTTCCGCTCCAGATGCGCAACTCATCAGCAAAGCCCCGGTACGTGACCAGTCCCTTGGCTTCCAGGGCGGTGAGGACTGACTCGACTGACGACCTGGTCGTCGTGCCCTGCCGCCCATCTGCTGCGGCCACGACGACCAAGCTTCGCGAGGCACGCAGCACGCCGCCTGCGGAAATGAGGTTGAGGACGGCAACAGTCTTGAGCACGCGCTGCTCGGTGGCGGAGAGCCCGTGTGCGTCGCGGATACGCGTCTCGATCTCCAGCCAACGCGATGCTGTTGCAGACGCGCCAACCATGGTCGACGCGGACTCCAGGAAGTAATCGTAGACTCGGTCCAGCCGCACAGACGGCAACTCACCGCCGTCCTCGAGAGGTGTGCCCGTCAGGTAGGCGCGCACGGATAGGGGCTCAGATCCGGCCAAGAACGAGAACAGGGTCCGCTCGTTCTGTCCGTAGCGAGCGCACAGGTCGGGCAGCGCGGCAAGCGTGACCGGATGGAGGGGGTAGCACGTGGCCGGGTCGACATGGAGGGCACCCGCTAACCCGGCGTCATCGATCTCCCGCCGCATCGCCTGCGCCCATGTATCCAAACGTCGCCGCCGATTAGCCTGGGTGGTCTGCTCGAACACGGAGGCAATGAGGGCCTGCGCCTGAGAGGGAGTCTCCACGTAGGACAAGTCGACGAACCGCCCCAACACCTTGGACCACTCGCGACGCTGCACAACCGAGACGCCCGACATGTAATCCTCGAGCGCCAAGTGCTGAAGGGTGAGGATCAGGAGGGGCAGCGGCGCATCACCGGCAGACCACTCGGCAAGATCTTGCAGTACGTACAAGTCGTCAGCGTCGCTCACGGCCGCCGAGGAGGCGACGTGCTCCAGGGTCTTGCCGAACTCGTCGATCACGAGCAGCACTGGCGCCACGGTCGCAACTCCGGCGACGAGGCGCCGGAGGTCGGTAGGAGACCGGGATAGCGCGGGATCTGCTTGCAGCACGGCACCCAACGCCGGTTCGGCTGCCGCGGCGCTTTCTCCGCCCGCGTATCGGGTGACGCCCACACGCAGGGCCCGGAGCAGGGTGGCCGCGATGGGCTCGCGCTGGGCGGTGACCGCGGCCCGGATGAACCCTTTCCATCCGGCACCTGAGCCGTCACGAGCATGAGCAACTCGAAGGGCGAGGGCCGAATCCGCCTCGCGGAGCACTTCGTCTGCATGGCGTCGGGCGGCATCCGTGGCTGGGCCGAGCAACGCACCAAGGAAGAGCGCCAGGGACGACTTCCCGGACCCGTATGGGCCCGTCACCGAGATCGCCCGCCCTGCGGACGGGTCAAGGGTCGCTGCAGCCACCCGGCCAACCACATCGAGGGCGCGGGAAGTCGGTAGGTAGCCCCCCACGGCATCGCCCTCGGCATCGCGTTCAACGTTCGCGGAGCGGGCGAACCTCCGGCGCACGCGAACAATATCTTGGAGAGTAGAAGCCACGACGACCATCAGCGACTTCCCCCTGGAACGAGCTCCAGCTCATGCGTGGAAGCATGCTCGCCGAGTATGATCGAACCCTCGACCTGGTGGCCGGCCCGTCGGTAGTAGGCCCGAAGCGCCTCAACTGCCTGCCGCCGAGGATCACCGTCTACGGCCACCTGCAGCACTCCGGCTGCTGACGTGAGCCAGACACCGTTCTGTGTCGTCCCGTAGTGCTCGAGCGCTTTCGCGAGAGCCTCCTCGGCAAGCTTGAACACCCGCCCCGGCCCGCCGGGACTCAGCGCCAAGCGGCTAAGCGTGCTCGTGCGAGCACCTGGATCCGTTGCGGCGAGGTACTCCAGGCAAGCGTAGGAGACGATCTCGTCCGGCAGCGTGGGCTTGGCGCCGATGACGAAGCGGTACCGGTGCGTATCATCCCAGACAGTCTCCAGCAAGCCCAACTCGCGGAAAGGGCAGTCGAGAAGGTCATCGAGCGCGAACCGTCCAGCAACGCGTGGGGCGTACATGCGCAGCAGGCAGTCCGCATCCTTCTTAATGGATGCCTCGACGGGCAGGGCCCAGGAGGGTACGCGTCGCAACTCGTCCAGGACCGCCCTGAGAAGATCCTCTTCGGAGAACTCGACCGACCCGAACTGGTTGAAGGCGATCCACCAAACAGGCAGTAAGCATGGCTTGGCCAACATCCACCAATGGAGCAGCCAGAGCGAGCCAGGCAACTCCAGATACGGATCAAGGCCCGAGTGGTCGCCCAAAAGAGCCGCCCCATTCCACGAGGGGACGGTCGACGCGAGACGTGGCCGTTCCGGGTTATCCACGTCAGCAAGCACCTTCGCGGCCTTACCCCAGAAACGGATGGCCCGCACCATATTCTTGCCCACCCCGAGTTCGACCGGAGCGTCCTCTCTTGTGAACACGTCCGGCGACGTCGCTGCGGCTTTCACGCCCTTCCGAAACCAGCCGTAGCGCGGGTGAAAGGTCTCGTGACGCGCGAAGGCCTCGACGGCGGCATCCTCGACGCGGTGCATAGCTTAGCCACCCATCGCGAGACTTGTCTCGCGCACGAATCGGACCGCCGAAGCGATCTCGTCAATTGCGGCATCCACCTCGGTGGCCGTGGTGTTCCTCGATAGGCTGAACCGCAGGCTCTGGTGGGCCTGCTCGGAACTCAGTCCCATCGCCATGAGCACGTGCGACGGAGCTGGTACGCCCGAACTGCACGCGCTGCCAGCAGCGCAAGCGACCCGCCCTAGCGAGGCCATCACCGCCTCTGCGTCTGCCCCCGAGAATCGCAGGTTGACCGTGTTGGGGAGACGCTCGGTGGGGTGACCATTGAGGTTGACCCCGTCCAGTCGGGCACGGAGCGCCTGATGGAGACGATCCCTCAGACCCGCGACCGCCTCGGCCTCTCCGAAACGCCCCATGGCAAGTTCGGCCGCAACGCCGAACCCGACGATTCCGGGAGTGTTAAGGGTTCCAGAACGCAGTCCACGCTCGTGTCCACCCCCATGGATCCGTGGCACTATCGGCACCCCACGGCGCGCGACGAGCGCCCCCACACCCTTTGGGCCGTGCATCTTGTGGCCGCTGAGCGACACAACGTCCAGGTCGAGCGCTTCCATATCTAGGGGAAGACGACCCACATACTGGGCCGCGTCGGTATGGACGTAGGCTCCCCGTTCCTTGGCGGTGGCCGCGACGTCGGAGAGGGGTGCCAGCGTGCCGGTCTCACTGTTGGCCGCCATTACGGAGACCAGGAGGACGTCCTCGTTAACGAGTGCCCTGATGGCGTCAAGGGCGATCACGCCGAAGCGGTCCACTGGAGCTTCAATGACGCGTGCCCCCACAGCCCTGAGGGAACGAGCGGACTCCAATACCGCAGCGTGCTCAGTCGCGCCGACGATGATGGTATTGCGGCGCGACCCGGACGCACGGCTTCCCTCCCACAAACCATGAAGTGCCAGGGTGTCAGCCTCGGTGGCACCCGAGGTGAAAGTAATGGCCCGCGGCACGCACGAGATGAGCGCGGCGACTTGTTCGCGCGCGCGCTCCACGGCGGCAGCAGCACGCCTGCCTGCCGGGTGCTGGCTCGAAGGATTCGCGTAGAGGTCACGAAGCGCCCGCAAGACGGCTTCCGTGACTTCTGATTCGGGTGCCGTGGACGCGTTATTGTCGAGGTAGATGAGGTCAACCGATCCCACGGCGGCTCTTGGCGCGTCATCGTTAGTCAGCGGCATGGAACGAGCGTACCATCTCCGACTATTATGCAGGCTCCACGCTGCCGGCTCATGTGCTTGTCCTGTGACGGAATGTCGCACTCTTCTACGACGATGGTCCACGCAGCACGAACTCCATCAACTCAAGCAGCGACTGATCGTCGGGGAGGATAGCGGCCGACTCATCCAAGAGCGAGACGAGGTCCTCTTCCCCCCTGGAGCGAAGGCAGCGGCGAAGCGCGGCGGGAGACTGGTCGTCGCTGGTCCCCAGCCCAAGTGCATGGGCGAGCGCCCCGAGGACGTTACCGTTCCACCGGTCCAACCGAGTCCCGACTTCGAGCGCGAGTCGCTCGGCTGGCACTGCTGCGTTCAGTTCGTCCGCTCGCACGAGTGTGTACTGGAACTCCCCGTGGGGAGTCAATTCGATGAATAAATAGTCTCCGGCCTGAGCACCGAGACCCTCGACCACCGAGCGCAGCGATCCGATCCATGCTTGCAGCGAGGACCAGCCGATGCTAATATCCCCGAACCCTGATGGCACCGTCTTCGACTCCAGGAACGCAACGCCGACGTGTCCAACGAACCCGGGTTGCACTGGGGTGCCAGAGCCGCGGAGGACGTCTGCGGTCACGGTGAGCCGAGTCGCCCAGCCCTCTGCCAGTCGATAACACCGTTTCACCTCGTCCACCGGCAGCACCACCGGGAGAGGGTCCTCCTCGTTACGGAGCCTGATCGCCCCACGCCTGGTACCGACAAACCTTGGCCCTCCTGCGTACATCCGCACCGATGCCTCCGACACGCCGAACTTTCGGGTGAGAATGTCGATGAGATGGTCAATCTCGGCCTCTCCCCCTTGGTGCTGAATCTCCTCCGCCATCTCTTCTTCGATGCTGGAGTATTCCTCCATCCCCCATTCGCGTAGCGCAATCTGCTTCAGGCTTGGGCGCATGAAGCGAGCATCCGCGAGGGTCCTGTCGGCGACACTCCGAGGGGACGACGCGCCGATTGCCTCAGCTAGCTCTTCTTTGGTCAGCGGCTCCCCCTTGAAGCGGAGTACCGTCTCCGCCTTGTCGACGAGCGTGCCGCGCCAAGCAACGAATCGTCCGTCGATAGTGCGGAATCCGGGCACATGGTCTAGCCACTGCTCGCGGTATGGTACCGAAACGTCCAGGCGCTCGAGCGCGGAAAGCGCCTCCTCACGCAGTACGGGACCAGCCGCCATGACCTGGTCCAGCGCCGCAACTGTCTGACGCACGAACCCCTCGTACGGCGCTCGTACAAGCCATTCGCCCGTGACTTCGTATGGCCCCGCGACCCACAGGAAGAGGCGTGCTCGGATCGTTTCTTCGCTCAGGACGAGCATATCGTTCGCCAGCACATTCGGGTGCAAGTCCAGTAAGGTAGCAACCGGCGACGCTGCGCCGAAGCGTGCAGCGAACTGCTGAGCCATCCACTCGATCGCTTGGTTCTGCGGCTTGCCGAGAGCCGCCCGCAGCTTTCTGAGCCCTGTCGCCTCTAGCTGGCGGACGCGCTCTCGGGTGATGCCTGCGCGATCACCCAATTCGCCGAGAGTCGGAGAGTCGAGTAAAGCCAGTGGACGAGACAGGAGGACCTGCAGCTCCTTCGTATGCAGCGTTCGGAGCACTCGCTGCAGCGCAGCATTAGGGTCGTAGACGCTGACCTCGTCGCCTACCAGGGACCGCGCGTCAGCCGTGACAAGTAGCTCGCGAGCAGATGCCACTTCCGGTGGCACTGCAACCGCCTGCGCTGCGAGCAGCAGCGCGTCGGCGACTGACGTGTTCCTATCCACTGCCGTCGCCCAACTTGCAATGACTCTGATCGCCCGCACGATGTCGGCGTCGCCCGGGGTACGTCCGCGGATTGCGTGATCTGGCGTGAGCTCACCTATCGCGTCGGCCTGCACCTGCAACGCAATTAGTCCGCACTGGATCACAGAAGCGAGGAGATCCTTCACCAAGCCCGCAGATCCTGCTGGCCACTCGAGCACATCGCTGAGGTGGATGCTCGCCAGAGTATCCCAATCAGCCGACATGTGCTGTCGGACCATCGCCAGCAGCGTCGGGGACAGATGATTGGCGGTGATGGCACGCCCGGCGAGCAAGTAAAGCGGTCGTACAACGCTGTCCAGTGGCCGCCGCAGGATGTCCTCAGCCGGTACGAAGTCGACGGCTACCTCGGCAGCCGCGCGAGCGAATTCACTCAGCGACACATCATCGAGCAATACTTGTACTTCAGTGGAGGGAAGGTCGAAGGCGGACAGCGAGGAGGACGTTTCTTCCACCAAGCAATGCAGGCCGTCGAGAGCAAGAAAGCGAAGAAATGGCAGCGCCGCATCCATCCTCGACGATACGCTCAGTTCCTCCCTGGGTGTGGGCTCCACAGCGGCTGAATCATCGAGGACGTCGTCAAGCGTTCCGTCAACGACCTCCTGTCGCTCAAGGTTTGTGACTCCCACGCGATTTGCGCGTGCGACCGCTATCTCTAAGCCCGGTTGCTCCTGATTGACCTCTTTGGTCGACGCATATCTTGCAGCAGTGGGCAGAGGACGTACCAGAACAGTGTCCACGTACTCCTTCATGATCGCCTCTCGCTCTCGGCCAGCACCGGCAACTCAGCCAATGTCAACGTGCGCGAGGGGAGCGCCCAGAGCGTTCCATCCTGAAGGCCCGGCGCCAACGCGGTGGCTGAAAAGGGCTCCTGCAAAGCGGCTCTGCTCCGCTCCAACGCGAGCACCACTGGCGATCCTCGCTCGGCACTCCTTCGCGCTCCAAACGCGTGTACCGCGACTACCACTCGTTGAGGTTTAGCTTTTTGATTCGGTGCGCAACCGATTTTAGTAGCCGGGATATCACCTATCCGGCACCAGCGCTGGCCGGTCACCGGATTCATGCGCAAGTACCGTGCATCCTCACCGACCTTTCGAAATTCGTTCGCTGGCAGCATTGACGAATCGTATCAGGATCCCCACCGATGGCCGGCCCAGAATGCCAGGCGTGACGCAAGCATACAAGACACTGGCTCTCTACTATTCCATCAATGAGAAGCGGGCGGCGAGGTCCACGACTCGGACCCACTCCACCACGCCGGACAGGCTCGCGGCCACGACCCGGGGCGTGCTTGCGTCTGGGTTCGTCGCTGTTCGGCGGGACTACGACCGGACGCCCGGCCGGTGCCTTGCTGTCCTCCGGGCGCCCCTTGTTAGCGCCTCCGGCTTTCGTCGTGGCAAGCTAAGTCAGCGCCGCTAGGTTGCCGGCATCCCTCTCGCCTGCGCAAGCAAACGCGAGCCGTCGCGGCGCGTCCTCCAAGTCCGGAAATCGGTAGAGCACTCGGCGCATGTCACCAAGGCTCCACGTCCACCTGCCCGTGCCATTGTACCGACGCTGCCGAAACTACTTCGGTTGCAGTCGCATTACTTGGTATAGTAGAGTGTCTACCTAGTCGCTGTAGGGGCAGGTCGCCACGATCTTCGCATCCGCGATATCGGTACGTTGCGGCTCAGCGGCGTCCGTTGGGCCCATCCGTCGCGCCACCGGTGGCAGGAGCACTCGCCGGTGAGCTTATGTGGGCGACGGTGCCGCTGAACGGCTACCCAGTTGCGGTCGTCGGAAGCGTAACCTCGGCACCGAACACCCTCGCCCCGCCGGGCACCATCCCAACCGCCGCAGTACCCAGCACGGGTGGGATCGGGTGAACCGCTGCTGGAGGAGACGGCCAGAGTCACGAGTGGCGCCCGGCACCGCGCCTTAGGTCAAGCGCGCTTCTACACGCTTCGCACTAAGCGAGCCGACGGCGCTGGTCACAGCCGGTGCCGTGCTTCCGCGATGCCGTCAAGACTGCCCTCCAGGACATTCTGGGTCAGCCGTTTCTGGCTGATGTCGCCCTTCCCGTGGGACATCCGGCAAGTACGTGAGCGAATGTAAGCGCCTTGCCTGGACAATGGGCGGGAACACCCCGCCGGCGAAGATCGGCACGGTCAAAGACGCTGCGAACGACCCCAACCAACGCGGTCCGGGTCGGACCAAGCTCCTGGTGATGTCACGCGAGGTGCATCCCGGGCGCAGCGAAAATTTCGCAGACTACTTCTGTTGGGTTCACCGGAACGCTTCGGGCTGCATCATGGTCCTAGTACTAGTTGCCGCTGCGAAATGGGAGAAGGCCCCAGAGGGGGAACGCCCTTTGGCACGGTTTGCGCGGCAGAAAGCGGCGGGAACGCGTCGCTGGGAGGCCGCGCCATGCTGATCGACCGCTATGACCCGGAAGATGTGTTCGCCCGTGTGCCGGAGCTGGCCGAGCAAACCGACCCGGTGCTGCGCGAGTTGGACGGGCTGCTGGAGGATGACGCCCTTTTCCGGGGAGTGCGGGCGGACCTGGCGCGGCGCCACCCCCGGACCGCGTGCCACGGCCGGCATTCGACGCCGGTAGAAGCGTTACTCCGGCTGCTCGTGGTCCAGCATCTGTACAATCGGAGCTTCCGGGAAACGGAGCGACGCGTCGCCGACCGCCTGGTCTTGCGCTGGTTCTGCCGCGTCTACTTCCGGCGGGTTCCCGATTCCACGACGCTGCTGCGCTGGGCGAACACCCTCCGGCCGGCCACCATGCACGCGCTGCTGGATCGGGTGGTGGAACTGGCCCGGCAAACGAAGGTGACAACAGGTCGGAAACTGCGCCTGGATGGGACCGTGGTGCAGACGACGATCCACCATCCCACCGACAGCAGCCTGCTGGTGGACGGCGTCCGGGTGCTGAGTCGGCTGCTGCGCCGGAGCAAGCCCATCGTCCAGGACCAACTGAGCGGCGTCCGCGACACCTTCCGCACCCGGCTGCGCGGCGTGCGCCGGGGCCTCCAGACGCTGCATCGCCTGGCGCGGCGGCAAGGGGAAGAAGCCGCCGAGGCGCGGGCGGCGGTCTACCGCCAGCTCCTGGCGGCGACCGAGCGCACGGTGGCCCAAGCGCGACGCGTGCGCTCGGCTTTGGGCGATGCGCGGCAACGCGGCGTGGACGGGGCGCACCGGCTCGCCGAGCGGCTCGATCGCTTCGTCCCCTTGGTCAGGGACGTGATTGGCCAGGCACGTCGGCGGGTGCTGGAAGGAGCGCAGGTCCCCTCGGCCGAGAAGGTGGTGAGCCTGTTCGAGCCGCACACCCGCATCCTCCCGCGCCACAAGGGCGGCGCCATGGTGGAGTTCGGCCGGCTGCTGGTGCTCGATGAAGTGGAGGGCGGCATCGTCACTCGCTTCCGCCTGTTGGGCGACCAGACGGCGGAGCGGGGGGAACTCGGCCCCGCATTGGCGCACCATCAGGCCCTGTTCGCCCGCCCGCCGACCTTGGTGGCTGGCGACCGGGGCTGCCATAGCTTGGACAACGAGCGCCTCGCCCGGCAGGCTGGCGTCAAGCATCTTGCGATTCCCCGCTCCGGACGGCTGACGCCGGCCCAGCGGGCGCAGGAACACCGCCCTACCTGGCGCCGACGGTATCGGTTCCGTGCCGGCATCGAGGGGCGGATCAGCAGCCTGCGTCGCGACTACGGCCTGCGGCGCTGCCCGGCGCACGGCACCGCCGGGATGGAACGCTACGTTGGTTGGGGCCTCATTGCGAGCAATCTGCGCCACATCGCCCAGAAGCTCGCCGCCTAACATGAGCAACTCCCGGCACTTCTACAAAATAGATGAGGAACAGAGACGAGAATCCGGGCAGATTTTGGAATTACTAAATCGCAGCAGCAACTAGTACTAGCCAGGTATACCTGAAAGCTGACTGCCGCTGGCGAGATCGCGGTGCGCTGCGGACGAGCTAGCCTTCCCGACGGCATGGTAGGACTCTTGCTGCTCGTCGCCGGAGGGCCGATCCCTGGAACGATACGTGGAGCTGCTGGGCCGCCAGGTCCAGTTCGCCTCCACCGCCTGGGACCGCCTCGTGCTCAGCGGCTACCTCGACCGCCTGCAGCGGCCGGAGAACATCATCTACTTCTTCCGGGAGGTGGTGGGCGTGCCGGCGGTCACGCCGGAGGTCCTGATGAGCCGCACTGCCCCGTATCGGGCCTGGGTGACCGGCTACGCCCAGCAGCACGCGATCCCGCTGCTGCCAGCGCCGAAGGGCCAGCGGAAAGAGGAGGTCGTGGCGCCGTACTACCGAGGCTACCAAGCAGCCGAAGGGGTCGTGTGTCTCTTGACCAGTGTCGAGCAGGGACGGACCTTCGTCTCCTCCACACCCCGGCATCCACCCAGTGGCGGCGACCCGAACTATCGCCTGCTCCATCCCGCCCACAAGCGCTGTCTGCACTACTACTGTTACGTGCTCGACCCGGTCTTCGGCCCCATGCGCCTGCGCGTCGGCGCCTTCCTGCCATTCAACTTGGCCGCGTTCCTCAACGGCCACTCGTTCCTGGCGCAGGAACTGCTCCGCCAGGGCGTGGGCGTCCGCAAGGATGACAACGCCTTCTTGGCGGTGGACGACGTGGCCGCGCTCACGGCGGCCGCCGCCACGCTCACGCCACGGCTGATTGAACAGCGCTGTGCCTCCTGGGTGCAGCAACTCGCCCCCCGCTTCAGCCCGGCCGAACGGTCCGCCTTGCCGCTGCACTACCGCTACAGCCTCGCCCAAGTGGAATTGGCGACGGATGTGATCTTCGCCCGTTCGGCCCCCTTGGAGGCGCTGTTCCAGCGCGCGAGCGAACTGGGTATCCTCTTCGGCGGCGCCGACTACACGACCCACCTCTTCGGGCGGCGGATCACCCGCCGATACAGCGGCAAGCTCCAGACGGTGCTCGACCGCCGCAATGCCGGGCAGCCCATCCTGCGCTGCTACTACCAGACCTCCTTGGTCAAGCAGTACGAGAAGGGCGACCGCCTCCTGCGTACGGAGACCTGCCTGAACAATACCTACGACCTCGGGATCGGCCGCCACCTCGAGCACCTGCCGGAGCTGCGCGAGCGGCTCCAGGCGACGAACTCCCGTTACCTGGACCTCCGGGCCGAACTGCTGGCCAGCAACGTCGATGCCGGCGAGCTCGCGCGGTTGGCACGCCCGCTGACCATCGGGCAGCGCCGCGTGCCGGGACTGCGGTTGGAGGACGACCGGGTGATTCGGTTGCTGGAAGGGCTGCTGCATCCTGGGACGTTCGTGGCGGACTGGACGAGTCGCGAGGTCCACGACCGGCCCCTGCACCGTCACCGGCTCACCGCGGACGAGTACCGCCCGAGCCAGTTCCGCTATGACCTCGGCCAGTTGCGCGCACACGGCCTGGTGGAGCGGCTGGGCGCCACGCGCCGCTACCGCCTGACGCCGCACGGCCTCAAACTGGTCGTCGTACTCGTCAAGTTGCGCACCCGATTGCTCGGCCCCCTGGTCACGCTTGCCGTGAGCGCTCGGCCACCCCGGCCCACCCGCCATCCCAGCAACGTCGAAGCCGCCTTGCGCCAGGTCGATGCTGCGCTCGATCACCTCTGCGACACCCTCGGCCTCCTGCCCGCCGCGTGAACACAATCTGCGCTATCCCCGCAGGAAGAATCTAGAGTTCGATGCCGCCACCGCCAAGCTGGCCATCGTGCTTGATTCGAGCGCAGCGGCGGGAGTGTGCGCGACGAGCCACCGCCGTCTGTCGTGGTGTACGCACTTGCTGTGCTTCCGGTACCCCGCGATCTGGTCGAGATTGCAGCCGAGCCCGTGTCGCGCCGTGTCTTGCGCGGTATACCGGTCTTTCTGCTCCAGCCGCTCACACTCGCTGATCCCGATCGATCGAGCGGCGTTGTCGGCTTCCGTGCTCACGAGCCTGCCTTACGACACCTCCTCAGCCAGCTGGTGCGCGGTAACCTCGGCGCTCGCCTCATCGAGCACTCGAACATCATCACCGGAGGTCGGAGCATTGCTCGCCCTCTCTTGGGGAACGCCGCCCTCGATCCACAGCGCGGCGATCGCCTCCACACACTTGCTAATCCGCTGCCGCCCCAGCCCCGAGATGGCTTCGCTCGTGAGCACCTGCATAAGGTCCAAACGGTGGCGCAGGTTCGGCCCGGTCGCGGTAGACAAAGGGCAGGTAGCCGGCCGTCCAGAGCAGCCGGTCGCGCTCCACCGGCGTCACGTCCAGCACCCGGGCGAGCGCCATGATCACCTCCCGCGACGGCGCGCTGCGCTCCCCGCGCTCCAGACGGTTGATGTAGCTCGCGTCCACCCCAGCCGCGAGGCCCCGGGCATTCTGCGACATCCCCACGGCCAGGCGCAGGCAGGAGAGCAGCTCGCCGAAGCTGGTGGTCGGGCCAGCGATGTCGCGCTCGTCTTCCGCGCCGCGACCGGGCTCCTTGGATTGCGCCAGCCCACCAGCGCAGCGCGTTGCCACGTCCTCGGACATCCATTTGGGCACGTTTCTTCCCTTTCTCAGTCGCGATTGGTCGCGGCGCCAGGCCGTCGAGCAGCCCGCGGTACTCGCCATCAAGCGCTAGCCATGCCGCGTCGGCACCGAACCGCTTTGGCGCCAGCACCTCGGTCGTGGCGAAGAGGTAGCGCCCCCAGCTTCCCTCCGTCACCTCCTGACGACCGGCCTTCCAGAGCGAGCGCAGCCGGTCCCACGACTCCGTGACCACGAGGAAGCTGCCGTCGGGACGGCCTCGGTCCAGTGCGAACTGGCCGCTGACGAGATAGCGCTCCCAGGTGCGCAGCTTGCGCCAGAAGCGCTCCCCCGATAGAGTGGCGCGTTCGATCTCAAGGGCGCAGCCGCGCACGGACTCGTCCGCGTACTCTAGGTCGGCGTTTCCGTCGGGGAGAACGCGCAGCGTCTCGCCCCTCCCCGGGTCGCCGACGCGGAGGCCGGCCGCCCGCCAGACGCGCTCGGGGATCCAGGAGCACGAGCCTAACCGCCCCATCCGCACCAGCCGCTGCATGAGAGCCCACAGCATCGCTACGGTCAGCTCGTGTCGCACGAAGTAGACGTCCGGCTCGTAGGCATGCCGTCTGGCCGGTGTCACGATGGGCAAGTGCCGGTGAGCAGGCCCAGGCGTTGGGCGCCTTCGCGGCGCAGCTCCGCCGCATCGAAGAGATGCTGCGTCAGAAGCGCGCTTGACAGGTGGACCTCGGTGACGACGTCCGCGTCACCATCGCGGCGGTGCAACTGGCGGGACTGCCCGCTATCGGCGTCCTGAAGGTGGCCGACGCCACCAAGGCGATCGCTGACCGGGCGAACTGGTGGGCCGGTGAGCGGCACTGGGTGCGCGAAGACAAGCTGCCCCGCTGCGGCTGGATGCCAGTGGGCGTGCGCCCGAGTGACCGCTCGGTCGCTCCTGCTCCAGAGCAGGAAGCGGAGCGCCTCCGGCTGGAAGCTAAGCGGGCGGAAGTGCGAGCACGCAGGCAAGACGGGGTTTTGGCAGAGCGGTAGGGATCCTGACGCGGAGCGTACAAGGCGGGAGCCGTGGTGAGCGACACGCAAACTGGAACTGTCGTTACGTGCAGAACCGCCACCTGACCTCCGGGTTCCTCGGTTCCGGTACCCTTACACAGAAAAGGACTTGGCCGAGGGCAACGGAAGCGCCGGCACGCCTGACAGGCAGCCCGGTCGCGGAGACGGACCTGCTCACGCACGATCTGGTTCTGACAGAAATCGTCGGCCGGCTGGTCGCGGTGTTCCAGCCCGAGCGCGTCTACCTGTTCGTGTCGTTGGCGCGCGGTGACGCCGGCCCGGACAGCGCCTACGACATGGTGGTGGTCGTACCCGATGACGCGCCGACGGAACGGAGGCGAAGCCGCCTGGCCCACGAGGTGCTGAGCGGCACAGGCGTCGCCGTGGACGAGCTGGTATGCACCCATTCCTACTTCGATGCGCGGCGACCTCTCAAGGCGTGGTTGCCCGGGACTATCCTTCGGGAAGGGAGGCTCCTGAATGCCACATGACCCGACTCGTGTCGAGGACACGCGAGCCGTGCTCGCCAAGGCTTGGAGGGACCTTCGCGCCGCCGACCATCTGCCTCGTGCTGCCCCACTGCTTCCCGGCGATCTCACCTTCCATAGCCAACAGGTAGCGGCGAGGGTATTGAAAGCATTTCTTGCCTGGCACGATGAGCCGTTTCGCAAGTCGCATAACCTTGAAGAGGTGGTTGCGCCTGACTTTGCCCTTCGACGCGACGTTGCAACTGCCGGCGGATCGTGCGGGTGGGCTCACCGGGTATGCCTGGAAGTTCCGCTATCCCGGCGAGGCCGAGGAGCCTCGGCTGCCCGAGGCGGAGGCCGCGCTGGCGCTCGACCGCAAGGTCTACGAGGAGATCCTTGCTTGCCTGCCGGCGCAAGCACGACCGTGATCGATCGTGCGGAGTCATACCCTTTCCGCCACGTGCTGACGTAAACTTGCTGGGCGAGAGGGGGCCATGGCGGGGCGGCGCGGGTGGTCGGCACCGACTGCCGCACGGTGCGGCGCTGGGTCGCCCGCTAGCGAACCGGCGGCGTGGCTCTCGACCGACCAGGAGCGGGCGCTCGCCGCGGCGGGGCCGGCGGCGAGCTGCACACGGCGAAAGAGGCCGTGGCCTTGGTGGCCAAGCATTGCGGCGTGCGCTGCCGCCCCAAGGGGAGGTACGGCGTCTTCGCCCGGCTGAGCATCCCAGTCAAGGCCCCCGTCCTCAGACGGCCAAGGCCAGCGAGGAGGCGCAGACCGCCCGGAAGGTGGGGCTCCGAACCAGCGCTCCGTACTGCCGGTCTGAGCCGGTGGGCCACCATCGGCGCGACGGACGAGATGCGAGTGGGGGTGCGTGGGCAGACGCGGCGTGTCTCGGCGCCGCGCGGCGTGAAGGTGCGCCAGCCCATCCAGTTGGTCTACGAGCGGCGCTCTCGCGCGCTGGCGGCGGCTCCGGTGCGCGGCGGGCGCCAGTGGGCCTGGGCACCTCGGATGCGGCAGGACGCGCTCGCGCCGGCCACCGCCGCCTGGGAGTTGGACGCCATCGCCCGGGATCGCGCCACCGGCCACCGGGGCACGGTCGCCCGGGCGCGCCATCGAAGGCCGCGTCCACCCCTCCCTCGATGCCAAACAGGCCGCCGTCGACCACGAACGGCGCGCTCGCCGCCCACCCCGAGCGTGTTCGTCAACTCCGCAGCTACCCTTGGTCCCGCGCCGCCGTCGACGACCTACCGGCCGGTGATGAACCACGACAGCTTTAGATGGAATCGGTACAATGATCCTGGCCGAACAGCTGCGATCCGTCATCCGTGGCGTGCTGAATAGCTACCAAGGGCCTAGCTAGCCTGGTGTGACCTGCACGGCCACTGATGACTGCTGCTGGAGCGTTGGAGCGACAACTACATGCTGTGCCCGTGCGGAGCCGAGGCTGTACGGTGGGGCTGGCTTGCCACCACGCCAGCGGACACGATCACGCAATGGTACCCGCCGGACGGTGCCGAAGTGGCGGTTGCGACCAGTGGGAATCTAAAGGGTCGCAGCCGCGATACGACCGTCTCGCGTGCGATCTCCCAGCCGCTACCCGACCGCCATGTTGACCGCCATCCCTTCCGACATCCGGCCCGTTGTCGCATCGATTTGCCGGCGTTTCGCGGTAATCCCCAGAGGAAGTCGACTTGGCGCCACACCGTCCGACAGTGCAGCCCCTGACTTTTAATCAGGGTGTCCAGGGTTCGAATCCCTGTGCCCCCACCCGCACCCCTTCTACCAGAGGGGACTTGACACCCCGTGTCAACTCAACTGAGAATGCTACCGGGGAGGCCGATGTGGCGACGTTTCCCCAAGAGATAATGCTACCGGAGCGCGGGTCGCCTCCTTTCTGCTGGTGGGGCCGCTGGCCCTCGACGTGTTGAGACGGGGCGGCTCGCCGCGCCGCCCCGTGGCCGGCGGCGCGGCGAGCCGACGGCTGCCAACCCGATAGCGGCGATGGCTGCTGCCGCCATGGGTGAGTCCACAAGCGCGGGATCGCCCGGTAGATGTCCTGGCGCAGGCGGCGCGGGTTGGTGGCCTGGTGCAGCTCCGCCAGCCGGGCCTGCTCGCCTTCCTCCAGGGGGCCCGTGGCGAGCAGCCGTTGCTATGGCGTCTGGGCGGCGTCCCAGTGCCGTTTCAGCCGCCCGCGTCCGCCCGCGGCGTGCGGCAGCACCTCCTTCCCGATCAGATGCAGGACCGGCTGGAACAAGTTGTAGTAGAGCCACAACTGGTCGTAGAGGTCGTTGAGGCGCGCCGCCTGCTCCGGGGTGTCCAGCCGCGCGTGGCCCACGTAGGCGCGGACCAAGCTGTCGTTCTTCTGCTCCACGAAGCGATTGTCGTTCTTGTGGTAGGGCCGGCTCCGGCTGAGTCGGACGCCAGCGATGGCCTCCCCGAAGAAGCGGATCAGGTGGTGATTGAGGAACTCGCTGCCGTTGTCGGTGTGCAACTGGCGGATCGGGAAGGGACAGCGCGCCAAGATCGCCACGAACCCCGCCTCCATCGCCCGCTGGCCCCGCCCCAGGATCGCTGTCCGCTCGCTCCAGCCCGTGGCCACGTCGACCGACTGCAGCGTGTGGACGTAGTCGCCACTCGCCGCGGTGCCGCTGTGATGCACCAGGTCGACCTCACCGTGTCCCGGCTCGGCCAGGTCCCAAGCCAGCCGCCCCATCGGCAGCGTCCGCGCCACCTGGTTGGCAGTTTCCGGCCCCTTGCGCGGCAGCCGCGGCGTGTCCTGCCGGAACGTCGTCAGCAGCCGCTGCACCGTCGCGCGGCTGATCTGGCCGAGTTGCTCGCGCCGCTCCGGGGTCAGGCGCAGCTCGCCAAACCGCGCCAGGTGCTCGGCCGTCGGCAGCAACGCGGGCGTCAGCCGTTCGGCACAGACGTAGTCCAGGCTCTCCCACACCACCCGCGCCACGTCTCACGCCGCCGCGCCGTAGGTCGCCCCCCGCGAGCGCCGCCGCGGTCGCCGGATCAGTCCGCCCGGCGCCAGCAGGCGCACCAGATGCTTGCGGTGCAACCCCGTCACCACGCCCATCTCCGTCAGGAGCACGCTCCGCCCCGCCCGGTCCGCTGCCCGGTAGCGCTTCAGCATCTGCCCCAGGTACTTGCGTCGCTCGTCAATCGTCATCTCCTCGTCGGCCCGCATCGCCCCCTCGGTAACATTTCCAAATGAGGGAACTGTAGTCCGCCCAGGAGCATTCTAGGTGAGTGAATACGCACCCTAATCGCCCCGGCGTCGGCCTGGTATAATGACCACAGCGCTCTTTCACACCCTAATTGGACCGATTGGACCGATTTTCCGTCGCATCTCGGAACCTGTGAATAGGAATGAGACACGGCGCGGACGATATTCGTGAGTCACCTCGCTTTCTTTTGAGGGGGGTGGCGGGTTGATCCAGGCAGCAGTGGGCAGCGGGGGCGGCTGGGGGACGTGGCGAACGAACCGTTCCGGGTGGGCGTCAGAGGCGGCCTGGAGGACCAGCTGCCGGTCGGCGTGGAGCGCGGCGGCCTGACCAGAGTGGACCGCCTCCGGGGTGAAGTAGCCGATGCCGCTGTGGCGATGGTCCGTGTTGTACCAGGCAAAGAACCTGCGACAGAAGGCGCGGGCGTCTTCCACGCTGCCAAAGCGAGCCGGGAAGGTGGACTGGTACTTGAGCGTCTTGAACTGGGCTTCCGGGAACGGGTTGTCATTGGACGTAGGTGGCCGGCTGTGGCTCCGGGCGACGCCCAAGTCGGCCAAGAGCCAGGCGACCGGCTTCGCGATCATGGCGTCGCCGCGATCCGCGTGGAGGGTGAGTTGCCCGGGCGGAACCTCCTGCTTGGCGGTGGCCTCGGCGATGAGGGTTTCGGCCAGGGCGGCGTGCTCCCGCTCGGCGAGCAGCCAACCGGTGACGTAGCGACTGGAGCTGTCCAGCAGCACGTACAAGCAGTAATAGGACCAGGCCGCCGGCCCCAGCAGCTTGGTGCTGTCCCAGCTCCCGACCTGATTGGGGGCGGTGGCGAGCAACTCGGGTTTGGCGTAGGCGGGATGGGCCGACTGCCGGCGGCGTTCCCCGGCCTCGCCGGCGGCTTCCAGCAGGCGGTACATCGTGCGCTCGGACGCGAGGTAGGTCCCTTCATCGAGGAGGGTGGCGTACACCTCGGCGGGCGCCGTATCCACAAAGCGCGAGCAGTGCAGCGTGGCCAGGACTCGTTCCCGCTCAGGCGGGGCGAGGCGCGGGAATGCAGGGTCTTTCCAGTAGCGTCGGGTTGCTTGCATGCGGGCCGAGCGATGGCCCCGCGACGGTACTAGCTGGCGCGGGCGAGCCCCAGCGCCTCGCCCGCCGGCGCCACGCCAATCTGTGGCGCGAGGGTGGCCGCCGCCTGCATCAGCAGCTCCGCGTCTCACTCTATATTGACAGAAAGGGATTCGGCGGAGATGGGAACAAACCATGGCTAGATTTGAGCCTGTTTCCCGGGGAATAGCCTACCACCCGCAAGTGTTCCTGTGCAGGGCTTGGCTCCCCCTGCTTCTGCTCGTGTCGTTACTTGCCGAGGCCGCACGGCCTATGGCCGCGCAAGCGCACAATGGAACGACTGTGGTCACGCCGGTGATTGCCACGGTACCTGCAATCACCGGCCCATGTGATACTGTGCAAACCGGCGATTTCGCTCACAGCACCACCGTCACAATTGACCAAAATATCAACGTCTATGTTGAGCGCACCGATAGCGATCTCTACCTCTGCTTCTACGGCATCGATGAGCGACCTCTCGGCGATATCCCACCCTCCGCCGCTGATAATGCCATAGCATACATTGATCCTGTCCATAGAGCCGGAGCAAGCGATGTCTTCAGTACTCAGGACTTTCGGGTGATCGCTCGGCCGTCGGGTCAGTCGACGGTCCTTGGCAGTGCCTCGCCCGGGAGTCTTTATCTGGCATGTAATCCGTTTACCGGCGGCTGTGGGCCCGTTCTCTCCTATGCTGGTTCAGGTCTACCATCCCCAGATTGGAGCGTCAGTGGAGGGAGCGAAACCGCCCTTTCGGAATTCAGCCAGGTATGGACTGCGGAAATCCGGATTAGTAAGCCTTTACTCGGCGGTAATTGGGATCATACAATCGGCTTCATGCTGCAATATCATGCTGGGAGCTACGGCTCCGGACTAACTCGGGCAGCATTTTGGCCACCCCAAGCTCGTCCCACACAGCCGGACACGTGGGCGGACTTGAACCTCAACGGCGGTCTCCAGCCTTTTATCACTCGCGTGGTGCCAACGATCGTAAAGACGCCTCAAGCGCTTCGTCCCGGCACGACAGTCTATCTCAACGGCTTCAATTTGTGCGCGAACAATCCGAAGGTGCAATTCGGGTTTGTGGGCGGGGCCGTCTCCGACGATGCCCTGGCGACGCCCACGGCATGCGCAGCAGACGGCTCCTCCCTGCAAGTCACAGTGCCACGTTTGGCCGTCAGCGGACCGGTGAGTTTGATACAAACAACTGGGGTTCGCTATAGGGCAGTCTCCACCGACACGCTAACTGTTCAAAGCTACCGTAACACGAATGGCTTCGCCTTCCAGAACAATGGGCAAACCAGCGATAGCTTCAATCTTAGTGACTATGCGGACGTCTTTGGTAGTGACAAGTTTTTCTTGAGGGTTAATCCGTGCTGGCCTTGGTTTGACTGCTCATTCCCAACTCCGATTCCCGATCCAATATCTTATCTTTATTTTTATGCAACCAGTCAAATGCTCGACAATCTCGGTGACTGCTTCGGATTCATATTGGCAAGCGAACGGATGATCAATGGTAACGAGGCTCTTAGCAACTTTAGCCCTGGGAACGCTACGACAATATGGCAACTGGACGGTCCGACTGCGCCTTCCGACTCGCTGCATCACTATATCAAACTTCAACACCTTTATCAGTTAAGCTCCCAATACATAAAGGCGTATGTAAGCGGTGGCCTGGATCATCTCTCTGCGGGTGGTAGCGCGAGGATTTACGATCAGGTGCATACTGCTCTCTCGCAAAATCCGCCGCAGTATCCGCTCATAGCTATCAGTCCCGGAGGAACCAGTGGACATCAAGTCGTTGCGTACGACTTAGAGATGAACGACACAAGTGGAGCAGGGCTCGACTATTATATATATGTTTACGACCCAAATCAGCCTTTCACAGCATCCGAGTTTAATGACCTGGACCTTCATAGATCCAATGAGGTAACTAGTGGTCGAATACACGTCTCCGGTGATAACTGGTCGTACTCTGCATCAGCGACAAACTGGAATGACGGAATCGAGAGGCTTGTACCAGTAGCATACAGCGTGCTACCCAAAGGACAAGCAAGCATGCCGGGCCTAGATGCAACGACGAGCGGATTCTTCGTAATATTCGGCAACGCTAAGATCAGCCAGGTCAGCAATCAAGCTGGTAACACACTGTATAAAGCGGACGGAACCATCAACACCGACCCAAGCACGCGTTTGCCGGATGCCTTTATTTATCCCGACATGGCCGGAACTGCGACCACGAATGCTGTTGTCTTGGAGTCGCCTGGTATCTATCGACAAACCGTCACAGGAACGGGGTCTGGGACGTACAGCAATACGATGTTCAGTCCGGGGCTTGTGGCACAGGTGACAAATGTGGCATCTAGCCCGTCAATCAGCGATCTGCTCACGATCAATCCAGCGGCCTCGCAGTTCCAATTCGAATCAGGGGCAGCATCCAAAGAGATCACGGTTGAACTCATCGGACGTGCGACAGATGGTTCGGCGCGCACAGCGACTGTTACTACAACTGGTATCCAGGGCGGCGCGGACGCACTGTCTTTTGACAACGATCGAAGCAGCGTCGTGTACCAGCACAAGGGCACGATGACCAGCTTCGCCCTATCGTTGAGTTGGGTCGGTACAAATGGTACACCGGCTACATACCGTAGCGGGACTCGGGTTGCGAATGCGGGCGACGTCATCTCTTTCACGCCCGGCGACTGGTCCGATCTGCTGACCAGTACCATACAGGTCTCGACGGTCCGGAGCGATGGCACGCGCCAGGTGGACACGGTAAGCCAGACCCCTCCGGTACGGCTAACCGGAGCCAGCGAGGTACCGGCGTCTGGTGAGGTCTCGTTTGTGGTCACTGCGACCGCATCTGGTGCTGCTCCCCTTGCAAGCATTCAGGCTTCCAGCGCTCCGGATGGACCGTGGCAAACGGTGACGCCCCTGACTGGCCGGGGGCCCACGATGGAAACGGCTACATTTAGTATCACGGACACGCGTTACGGCGGGTCGACGGCATCCGGCAAACGGATCGTGTACGTTCGCGTCATGGACCGCAGCGGCGACAATATTATCGTTGCGCGGCTGAATGTGACCTACCCAGGGACTTCGTCTGCGGCGACTGATGTTAGGTACTTTCCGCAGACGGGGTTCCGCATCAGTGACGATGTGATCTGGGACTACTTCAGCCATCGAGGCGCGTTGGCGAGCTTCGGCTATCCGACAAGCCGAACGTTTACACTGCAGGGCTTCAAGGTCCAATTCTTTCAGCGGCGCGTGGTCCAGCTTGATCAGAATGGCAATGCGCGTCTGCTAAACTTGCTCGATCCCGGCCTAATGCCGTATACAAGCTTCAACGGCAGCACGTTTCCCGGAGTTGATAGCGCCTTGGTGGCGACGGCTCCCGTGCCGACGAGCCAGCCGGCGATCCTGGCTTGGGTTCGGGAGCACGCGCCCGATACCGCAGCCGACATCCCTGTCGGATTCTCAACTACCTTCCAAGGGACCGTTTCCGCGGAGGCAGCGTTCCCCAGTGGGGGTGATGCCGGTTTGTTGCCGGGCCTCGACCTCGAGATGTGGGGTATCCCGACGAATGCGCCTACAATAGATCCAAACAACCATAACTTCGTCTATTTGCGGTGGCAGCGCGGCATTATGCACTATGATGCCGGCTGTCACTGCACCCAGGGTGTTTTGCTCGCCGACTATTTCAAAGCAATCATTACGGGGCAGAACCTTCCGCCCGATCTCGCCCAAGAGGCGGCAACGAGTCCGTTCCTCAATCAGTACGACTCCAGCGCGCCGCACTGGGTTCATAACTCGAGTCTGCTGCCCAACACTGACCTGACCGATGCCTTTACGCCGGAGAGCCCCGGGGGCCGGTAGAGGCAATACCGGTCGTCAAGAGGCGTGCGGCGCATTCGCCTTCCTGACAAAACCGGGGCCCGCTCACTTCGCTTTACGATGTGAGAACACCACGACTTGGCAGAGTTCCTTCCCTCGCTCCTTTTCGTGACACCATCCGAATTGAAGCCTCACCATTGTCGAGGTCTGAACCATCTTGGTCTCTCTCGTCCATTGCGAGGCAATCTACATCCCTCCGTTGCACTTGGAACTCTGCTCGCAGGCCGCGTGGGTCGGCGTCTGCTCCGTCGGCCAGCGGCTTCCCAGCACCACGCGACAGAACGTCACCGCTTGGCGGTGTGACGTGGTGTGAAGCTCCGGATCACGGGCCGGGTGGCTGATGATGAGCACTCTGTGCCCACCGTTCGCCTCGTTTTAGCCCAGTCACCCCGCAGGCAGCAATGACAAGCGACACTGCTGGGATCCCCGCCCGACCGGCCCGGTGGGGCCGTCAGGCCGCCAGGCCCGGGCAGGCATCCACTCGACTACCCGCTCCTAGCCGCTCGATCATGTGGTCGGCGGCGCGCAGCACGGCGTCCAGCTCGCGCTCCAGGTCCGCCAACGTCAGCGCGCCCCAGCTCTCTAGGTAGCTGGCGGCGTACGGGTGCGGAAAGCCGAAATGCCGGCTGACGACGTAGGCGACCGACTCCGCCTGCGCTTCCTTGCGCTCGCGGGCGAGTGCCTTTGACTCCCCTTGGTGCGGCACTTCGCGTGCCCACTCGTGGAGCATAATCAGGACGCGGTTGTGGCTGTCCGCCCCCCGGCGCACGGCGATACGTCCGCCGGCGCTCCAGCCCTCGGCGATGCCGAGGTCGTCGCGCTCCTCGACGCGGATGCCCTCCGTCTCAATGGCAGCCTGCACGGCGTCGGCAAGTTCCCGCTGGTCGTCCGGCAAGGCGGCGCGGTGAACGGGCAGAGCGGGCGGCTCGTTCAACTGGCTGGCGTCGAAAACCGACACGGCGACGAACGCGACATGCTGCTCCTCCGCGCCGTCGTCGGCGGTGATCATATACGGACGAGGGGCGAGGATGCGGATGCCGCGCGCTCCCTTGCGCACCTGATAGCCCAGCTTCTGCCAGGTTCGGTAGCTGGCGATGTAGATTGCCTGCGGGCACTGCTGGGCGATAAGCGCCTGGTTGCGGAGCGAGTGGCGGTGGAAGCTGGCGGCGAAATCGAGCGCTGCTTGCAGGCGGTCGCTCTTGCCGGCGGCGAGTTCGTCGGCCAGGGCTCGCAAGCCCTCGCGCACGCTCTGGAGCAAGTTGGCGGTGGACTCGGACATCATAGTTGCCTTTCACCTGAGCCAGTGGCGACAAACGCGAGCGCGGGACTTCGGGCAGCCGCCGGGGCGGTCGGCGGCAGGGTCTCGGATGCGGCGCGCGGCTTCGCGTACACTGCCTGCGGAGCGGAGGGCGGTATGGGACGGGGCACGGCGCTCGCCGGGGTCGGGGGGATCGCCTTCGGCGTCCTGACCGTCGTCGGCCACCTGGTGACGAACGCGCCGGGGGGACCTACCTGGCATCGGATGCCGCAGCCTACGTGGCGCGCGAGCACCTGGAGGCGGTCGTCGTCGGCCGATATCTCGAAGTGCTCGGCCTGGTCGGGCTGCTCTGCCTGCTGGCGCACCTGCGCCAGGCGCTGGACGCCGCGTCCGGTGACCGACGCGCGGCCACCGTCTTCTGGGCAACCGGGCTGCCCGCGGCGGCCACGCTGGCGGCGGGCGGGGTACACACGACCAAGCACTAAGCGCACACGTCGCTTGGACCTTGGGGCCGGGAAGCCGGAGAGCGAGCACGGCGCGTCCCCAGATCGGCTCCCCCTTGCCCGGCCCTTCCCGAACGCGAACCCCGAGGTTGTAATGCGCAGTCTCTGAACCTCCCGCATGGTACCAGCCAAGGGGAATAACGCGGGTACGCGGCGTGCCGGAGCGGGCCGGGCAGGGCTCCATGCCGAGCGCGAGCATCGTGCACAGCCAGGCCGCCAGAACTACGGAGACGGGCCGAGAACAGGACAGTGCCCACCGGACCCCTGCGGGGGTGCGTGACGAGTTCGCCCGGATTGTCAAGATGTGGGCGGATCGCGGCTGTACCGGAACCTGGTAGCTTATGCCACAAGAGCCGCGTGTGTGCATATCTAGTACTTTCTGGCTAGCATGCTCTCGCGGGCTTTGGGTACGTGCCTCGCTGGCCGTAAACTCGATGCAGGTAGCTTCTTTTGGTTTCCAGTCACGATCTCTGCTCGATTCTACCGAGGAGTAGGGCTGGGATTATGGGTCAGGTCGCCATGTAGTCGCTGGAAATACATGCGGTGCATCGCGAAGCGCCTGTCAGCTAATGGCGGCACAAGTAACGGCCCTTGAATAGAGGAACTTCGCCATTGTCTGCTATTCTTCTGGGTGCACGCTTGCTATTGTCAGCGGTGTTTGTCGTCGCAGGCATCACGAAACTCGCGGACTCGCCAGGGTCTCGCCAGGCACTCCGTGACTTCGGGGTGCCGCGGCCGTTCACTGGCCCCGTCGCCATCCTGCTCCCAGTGGCAGAGCTCGGCATCGCCGCCGCGCTTATCCCCGTACCGTTGGCGTGGTGGGGAGCCATCGGCGCGCTAGTGTTACTCATACTCTTCATCGTCGGGATCAGCGTCAACCTTGCGCGCGGACGACGGCCAGATTGCCACTGTTTTGGTCACATCGCTTCTTCGCCGGTCGGCTGGACGACACTCATCCGCAACGTTGGGCTCGCCTGCCTGGCTGGCCTCGTCATCGCGCAGGGAGGCACCGACCCCGGTTGGAGCGCCGTCGGTTGGTTGACGGGCCTGACGCTTGTTCAATATGCCGGCCTGCTCATTGCAGTCCTGGTCGTTGCACTGCTTGCTGTGGAAAGTTGGTTCCTGTTGCAGCTGTTCAGCCAGCAGGGGCGCTTCCTTTTGCGCCTCGATGCGATAGAGACACGGCTTGCGTCCGGTAGCGGCGCGCATGATCCGGCAGGAAGACACCCGGCCGCCAATCAGGGCCTGCCTATAGGGGTGCCCGCACCGTCATTTCGGCTTTCTGGTATTCATCGGGAAGTGCTGACACTCGAGGCGCTGCGTGCTGTCGGCAAGCCGGTCCTCTTGCTCTTTTCCGATCCCGACTGCGGCCCGTGTACGGAGCTGCTGCCAGAGTTCGGCCGCTGGCAGCGTGAGCACAGCGCGGCCGTGACTTTTGCACTTATCAGCCGAGGAGCGATCGAAGCTAACCAGCGGAAGTGTGTGGAGCATGGAATCTTAACTGCACTGATCCAGGACGACCGCGAAGTCGCCCTAGCCTACAAAGCTCCGGGAACCCCGATGGCCGTGGTCGTTGCTGCGGACGGGACGATCGGTAGCCCCTTAGCAGCCGGCTCCGATGCGATCCGAGCCCTTCTCGCAACTGCGGTAGGTGCGCGCGGCACATTGCCTGCGCCCGAGCAACTCCGTCAAGCCCTTCCGGCTACGAACGGACGCTGCGAGAATTGCGGCAGGGGTGTTCCCCCGCCGTCATTGCCCCCCGCCGGACTCGAAGTTGGTGAAACGGCCCCAGCATTTGCCCTTCCGGACCTGTCGGGCACGACCGTTGACTCGATCACCATTCGAGGAAGAAATACTCTCTTGCTCTTCTGGAACCCGAGCTGCAGCTTCTGTCAGCGTATGCTCCCCGATCTTCGAGCGTGGGAAGCGGATCCCCCCCGTGGCGCACCGGACTTGCTCGTGATCTCCAGCGGCGATATTGACGCGAACCGGGCGCTTGGTTTGAGATCACCGGTATTGCTTGATCAAGGCTTTCAGGCGGGATCCGCTTATGGTGCCAGCGGCACGCCATCGGCGGTACTCATTGACCGCGCTGGCCGGATTGCGTCGAAGGTCACGATCGGGGCACCTGACGTGCTTTCGCTAGCCCGCCGAGAATGAGGCCTTGCCTCCATTGAAACAGCAGGGAGAGATGTGAGGAGAGCTTCAGGCGTGAGTCAAACGTCCGATGTGCGTCGAACGATTGAGTTGGAGGTCGTCGGCACCGTGGCACAATTGCCACAAGAACGGCTGCCGGGGCCTGCATGGTCCTCGGGCGGGCAAGGATGATACTGGACGCCATTCAGCTTCCCACGATCTCGCCAGGTCGTCTACATCCTGCGATAGAGTTCGCTTTCGTGAGATATTAGGGGAGTCGCGCAAGAGGTCGCCTATCTAAGCTCGCTTAGACCTGGGGAGTATCGATGAACGCTAACCATTTCGATAACCTGACCCGGCTCTTTGCGACTACCTCCCGGCGACAAATCCTCAAAATGGCCATCGGGACTGCGATTGGCGGTTGGTTTGGCTTTAGAGCTGGTAAGGGATCCACCTTTCAAGTGCACGCTGCGACCCCTTCAGACAAGCCGTGTGACTGCTATCTTGGCGGCACTTGTCCGCAGCCTTCGGTACCCTGGTCGTGCGCCATACAAACGTTCCCTTCCCAGGGAACGCACTTCAAAGGTGCACCCGTCCTAGCAGACGTCCAGTTTTTCCCAGCGCTGCATCAACTTGATGCCTGCGCTGCGGCTAACAACGTGGATATGGTCGTGACCAACTCCTTTCGCACGTGCCAACAGCAGCAGCAGATTAGCGCCGAAGTGGAGTTCAGCGATCATTTGGCTGGTCATGCCATTGATGTGACGTTCACGTATTTCGACGACCAGAACCAGCCCCAGACCTGCGGCTGGGATCCTTCGCCGCACATAGCTGCCACCGACTCGCATTCGCCATGCCTCGCCAAAGGCAAGGTACTGCCGCCATCGATCCAAGCTGTTCTCGACTGCGTCAACTCCAAAGGAAAGAGCCTCGGTCTTCGATGGGGTGGTGATAGCACAACAATACCTTACGATCCGGTCCACTTTGACGATAGCTTGTACAAGCGCGACAACAGCAGGTGGAAGGTACGGTTTGACGCTGCGCAGACATCGGTGTACCCTTGCCCGCCGGGGACAAGCTGCAGTGGCGGACTGTGTGGCTGCAGCATCGGGCAGATCGCTTGTAACGGCGTCTGTTGTGATGCAGGTAAGACCTGCTGCAACGGGGTCTGTTGTGATGCAGACCAGACCTGTTGCAACGAAGTTTGCTGCGATGCGGGTCACGAATGTTGCGACGGGGTATGTACGAACACAGGCACCAATTGGGCACACTGTGGCTTTTGCAGCCGCCAATGTGGTCTTGGAGAGGTATGTATCGATGGTACATGCGGCGAAAGGCCACAAGAGACCGCTTGTCTGGGTGGTCAACACCCATGCTTGGCCTGCCACGTCGTTGATTTTGCGATGCAATGCGTCACAAGGTGCGTTGATCAGTCCTTGAGGCAACAAAACTGCGTCTTTTGTGGCGAGCATTGTGGCGATTTAACCTGTTGCCATGACGGTTGTTTCAACCTTCAGACAGATTATGCGAACTGCGGCCACTGTGGCTACACCTGCATTGGCGGCCAGTTCTGTGCACAGGGAAACTGCGTCTGCGCAACAGGCCAGACATTCTGCAACCAGTTATGCGTCGATCTGCTGACTGATGTTGAGAACTGTGGCAGTTGTTCGACCGCTTGCACCGAGTCGGAGGACTGCTGCCACGGTCTATGCACTGATTATCTAATCGACGACAATAACTGCGGCCATTGTGGTCACGCCTGTATTGATGGTCATTGCGACAAGGGCAAGTGCATTTGCCCAACTGGAAAGAGCCTCTGCCCCATCGGACCGAACGATCAGTGCTTTGATCTTCAGATTAGTGACCAACATTGCGGTCAGTGTGCGGGTCCCTGTCCTGCTGGTCAGCACTGCTGCCACGGCGTATGCCGCGACTATCAGACCGACGATCAACATTGTGGCGCCTGCGATAACCACGTCTGTCCCACAGGGCAGCACTGCTGTCACGGCGTATGTACTGACTATCAGACTAATGATAATCACTGCGGCTGCTGTGGCCGCTCCTGTAGTAACGGCGGGCACTGTCAGAGTGGCAATTGTGTCTGTCCAAGCAATCTCCCAAACGTTTGCCCTGCCGACCAGACTGTCTGTCAGGATGTTATAGAACAGTGCGTCAATTTCTCGAACGACAAGATGAATTGCAATGGGTGTGGGGTTGTTTGCGGCGATGGCATGATTTGCTTGTCCTCGCAGTGCCAGTGCCCGACCGGCATGAAAGACTGCGGTGGCAGGTGTATTCCAGTGGGAACTTGCTGCACGAACTCCGACTGCGGCTATAAGGTCTGTCCAAGCCCGGGTAGCACCTGCCAGTGCTCCCCCGGTACCAAGGACTGCGGCAGCTCCTGCCGGGCCTGCTGCACGAATTCCGACTGCGGCTATAAGCTGTGCCAAAACGGTACCTGCCAATGCCCATCTGGCACCAAGGATTGCGGGGGTAGGTGCGGAGCTTGCTGCACAAATACGGATTGCAGCGGCAACAAGACTTGTCAAAACGGGACATGTCTTTGCCCTCCTAGCCAAGTCTGTAACGGATCCTGCTGTCATGCAGGCTATGGCTGTTACCAGGGGGCATGCAGCAACAAGCAACACGCAGTCTTTTCAATGTTTCTCTATCCCAATCCGCCATGGGAGGGACTGCTACCCTACATAGGTACCTTCGGTCAGTTTATAAGTAACGGGACGTTAGACGGACTAACGAATCCAACTCAGAATGTCTTTTCCATCCAAGTGGCTGGTCCCACTGGTGGGAGTGTCTTTCTGGGCCCGGGCGCGAGTACTACCGCTCAGAACATCCAACAGCTCTACGGGGCAATGCATCCGTCCCTACCAGTCCAAATTACTGCCTACATTTATAACGGGGCATCCGCGCCCTCTAGCATATGGATCACGGTTAGCTACTCATACTGAATTGAGGGGCAAATGCGACAGAGGCCGAGGCTACATTCGGACATCTTCGATTCCTCATCGCGTTATCGGTGGCTGCCCGAGCACAGCACGACCTTCTTGGCATCTTCGAGGACGCGATCCTGGAGAAAGGCTTGAGTGCAAAGTTGACATCCAGCGATTCGGCACTTGAGACTCCCTATCTGTCAATATAGGGTGAGACACGGCAGCCCCGAGAAATAGTGTAGTTTTGGACAGGGCGGGGAAGGAAGGAACCTCGTGACGACTTCGACGCTCGCCTCCCGCAACGGTGCCCACTCGGCGCCGGATCCTGAAGTGCCCGCCCGAGCGCGGCGGCGGACGCTGCCGGCCTCCTACAAGCTGCGCGTCCTCTGGGAGGCGGACGGCTGTCCCCAAGGCCAACTGGGCGCACTCTTGCGGCGGGAAGGCTTGTATTCCTCGCAGCCTGCCACCTGGCGCAGGCAACGCGAAGCGGGGACGTTGCCGGGCTTGGCGCCCTGCGGACGAGGCCGGCCGCCGGCCGTTTCTGCCTGCGCCACCGCGCTGGCGGCGGCGCAGGCGGAGAACGAGCGGCTGACCCAGCAACTCGCCGCCGCCGAGGCCATCATCGAGATCCAAAAAAAGTCTCCTCGCTCTTGGCGCTGACCCTGCCCAGCGGCACGCATGGAAGGCAGCCGTGATTGACTCCGCCGCGCTCCTGGCGTCCCGGGTCGGCGTCGGGGCGGCCTGCGCCGCGTTCGGGATCGCCCGCGCCAGCTACTACCGTCGCTTGGCGCCACCCGCAGCGCCGGTGGCAGGCCGTCCGCCGGAGGCCACGGCCGACATGCGGCCACATCCCCGCGCCCTCAGCACACCGGAACGGCAGGCGGTGTTGGGGACCTTGCATTCTTCCCGCTTCGTCGAGGCGGTGCCCGCCGAGGTCTACGCGACGCTCGTGGATGAAGGGAGCTATCTCGCCTCGGAGCGGAAAATTTACCGCCTACTTGCCCGAACTGGTGAGACCGGCGAACGCCGGCGCCAGCGCGTCCATCCCGCCTACGCCAAGCCGGAACTGCTGGCCGCCGGTCCCAATCAGGTCTGGAGCCGGGACAGCACCAAGCTCCTGGGGCCGGTGACCTGGTCCTACTACTATCTCTACGTCCTCCTGGACATTTACAGCCGCTATATCACCGGCTGGCTGCTGGCCGAACACGAGCAGGCCAGCCTGGCAGAAAAGTTGATCGCCGACGCCGCGGCCAAGCAACGCGTCCCCGCCGGCCAACTCACTCTCCACGCCGACCGGGGCACGGCGATGCCTTCCAAGCCCGTCGCCTGGCTGCTGGCGGACCTCGGCATCACCAGGAGTCACCGCCGCCCCCACACGTCGAACGACACCCCCTGCTCCGAAGCCCAGTTCAAGACGCTCAAGTATCGGCCCGACTTCCCGGCCCGCTTCGGCAGCCTCGACGACGCGCGGTCGTACTGTCGACGCTTCTTCGCGTGGTGCAACACGGCGCATCGCCACGCCGGCATCGGCTACTTCACGCCCGAGGCGGTCCACACCGGGACGGCGCCCAGTCAGCACGGCGCGCGCCAGCAGGTGCTCGCTGCCGCCTACGCCGCCCATCCCGAGCGCTTCGTCCGGCAGCACCTCGTCCCACCGCCGCTGCCCACCGCCACCTGGATCAACCCGCCGCCGGCCTCAGCAGAACAGGAGGTGACTCACTACTATCCCGCGCGCCGTGTCTCACCCCTATTGACCGGTTCCGCACGCCGACGAGGTGCTGCGTGTGCTCGGCCGTGACGGCTGGCATGTGAGTCGCAAGTCTGGCTCGCACTTCATCCATCGACATCCAACCAAAACCGGCGTCGTTCCGGTTCCTGTCCACTCTACCAAGACGCTGAAGCTCGGCACGCTCGGCAGCATCCCGAAAGCCGCGAGCTTGACGGTGGATCAGTTCGTAGCACTACGGTAGAAAGGTTTGCAATGCAACGCTATGCGGTGCTCTTGATCCCAGACCCCGACGAAGGCGGCTACACCGTTCAGGTGCCGGCTCTGCCCGGCTGCTTCACCGAGGGCGATACCGTCGACGAAGCGCTGGCTAATGCCAAGGATGTCATCCGGTTGTACCTGGAAGACCGTGCGGCGCACGGCGAGCCGATCCCCGAGGAGCGCGAACGGCCAGCGCTCTTGCCGGTGGAAGTGTGAACCCATAACCACGAGTTGGTATGTCACGAGGCCGTAGCGTTGTTCCTCGCAGGAGCAGCCGGCGGAGATGGGAAAGGACAGCAGCGCCATGCAAGCGACGCGCATTCTGGAGACCTGCCTCTATGCGGATGATCTCGACGCGGCGAAGGACTTTTATGATCGGGTTCTTGGCCTGGAAGCCTTTGCCAAAGAAGCTGGCCGGCACGTCTTCTTCCGTTGCGGCGCTGCTGTCTTCCTGGTCTTCAATCCAGCCCAGACGAGGAAGCAACACGGCGATTGGCCCACGCACGGCGCGGCGGGAGCGGGGCACGTGGCCTTCGCCATCAGTCGAGATGAGGTGGCGACGTGGCGAGCGTGGCTCCAGCAGCAGGAAGTGACGATCGAGAAGGAAGTCACCTGGCCCTCCGGCGGCCAGTCCCTGTACTTCCGCGACCCGGCAGGGAACTGCATCGAGCTGGCGACGCCTTCGACCTGGGGATTCCCCGATAACGGGAGCAGCGCGAACGCCGCCCTACTGCCGTCCTGACGGGACAAGCCAGCAACACTGACGGTGTCGAGCGTGGTCGTGGCCATTGAACAGCGTCAAGGAGTCGGGGCCGTGCCGCTGGCGCGATACTTGCGCCTATGCCGCATCGAGCCGGCTACGGCGGGCCGGGGAAAGGAACCGACGACATGTCCACGGCAGAGCGCCCCGAACATGCTGCACAGCAACCGCAAGGATCGCAGATCGACCGCATCACCGAGCAGCTTGACCACGTCCACGAGCTCCTCGAGGAGTTCCTGAGCGGACGAAGCGCCGGCGCGGCCGCCGATCCGAACGTCCACACGCTGAGCGAGGCGATCACCACGCGCATCGGAGAGCTGCGCGAGCGCATCCTGTCGCTGCGGCCGCCGGCCTAGTGCCCCGTCAGGGCGGGATCTGGGGTGTCCCCAGAAAAATTCCTTCTTGTCGTTCTGCACACATGGCCCAACAGGTCTCCTGTTGATGCACTAGGTCGAGGTTTGCCGGCCACGCCGCCGGAGCGAGGACGAATGGCCGACCGGGCGTAGGCTGGACCAGCCGTCTCGTCACTGGCGCAACCAGGCCGCCTCCTGCTAGGCTCTGCCGGGCAGGGCGAGGCCTGCAGAGAGGAGCCGCCGATGAAGATAGTCGATGCGCGCACCGAGGGGTTCCGCTACCGGTCCAAGATTGTGCGAGACGCCGATGGCCACACGCACCCCGGGTCGGAGCACGAGGCTACCCAGCACGTGCTGAAGATCGTGACCGACGAGGGCGCCGAGGGCTACTGTTTTGGGGCAACGCCAGGGATCATCGAACAGGTGGTCAAGCCCAGGCTGGTCGGACAGGACCCCTTCGACCGCGAGCGGCTGTGGCAGCGGCTCCGCGAAGCGCAGCGGCTGCATTTGGGCAGTCTGTCCGACCGCGTGCTCGGCGTCGTGGACATGGCCCTCTGGGACCTGGCCGGGCGAACGCTGGGCCTGCCGATCCACAAGCTGCTGGGCGGTTACCGCGACACGGTCCGGGCCTACGCCAGTACGATGTGCGGCGACGACGTCGAAGGCGGGCTCAACACACCCCAGTCCTACGCCGACTTCGCACTCCAGTGCCTGGCCAAGGGCTACACCGCCTTCAAGCTGCACACGATCATGCCGCCTATCCCCGGCGCACCCAATCCGAAGCTGGACGTAGCCTGCTGCCGCGCCGTGCGCGAGGCGGTAGGCGAGGACGTGCCGCTGATGCTGGACAGCTTTCACGACTACAGCCGCGAGGACGCCTACTACATCGGACGGGAGATCGAGAAGCTGAACTTCGCCTGGTTTGAGGAGCCGATGCCCGAGCACAGCATCTCCTCCTACGTCTGGCTGAGCGAGCAGCTCACGCTGCCGATCATGGGACCGGAAACCGCCGAGGGGAAGATGTACACGCGCGCCGAGTGGATCCTGCGCCGCGCCGCGGACATGTCCCGCGCCGGCGTGGGCGACGTCGGCGGCATCACGCCGCTGATGAAGACGGTCCACCTCTGCGAGTCCTTCGGCGTGCGGCTCGAGGTCCACGGCGGCGGGGCCGGCAACTTGCAGGCGCTCTGTGCCATGGGCATCCCAGGCGAGTACTACGAGCGCGGACTCCTCCACCCCTTCCTGGACTACGAGCAACCCGCTCCCTGGCTCAATACGCTGGACGACCCGATGGATGCCGAAGGCTACGTCCACGTATCGGCATTACCTGGGCTGGGTCAAGACATCAACTGGGCGTACATTCGGGACAACGTCGTCTCACGTTGAATTGACGCCGATCAGGGTCGGTGACTAGACTGGGAGCTCGGGCGCGGCAGGAATGCCGAGCTGCTGGGCTCGTCGGCATTCCTGCCGCGCCCAGCAACGAATTCATAGGAGGCAACTGACCAATGGCCGTTACAACCTCGTCGCTTCGCGCTCAGGTAGAGCGGGACGGGTATGTCGTTATGCAGAACGCCGTTCCAAAGGAAAACCTGGAAGCCGTGATCGACGACATCTGGCAGCACGCTGGCGCCAAGCCCGACGATCGGGAGTCGTGGTACAAACCCGGCATCGTCTCCACCGCCGGAATGGTGGAGATGTACCAATACCAGTCGATGTGGAACAACCGGCAGCATCCGCGACTGCACGAGGTGTTCGGCGACATCCTCGGTACGGAGAAGCTGTGGGTCAGCCTGGATCGCACCAATCTGAAGCCGCCGGCCGATCCGCGCCATCCCGAGCACGACCACAAGGGCTTCATCCACTGGGATACGGATACGTCCAAGTACCCCGATGTCCCTTTCGGCGTCCAGGGCGTGCTGGCGCTCACCGACACCGACGACCGCATGGGCGGCTTCCAGTGCGTGCCGGAGCTGTATCGCGAGCTTGACTCCTGGATACCCCGGCAGCCGGCGGATCGCCACCCGCGCAACCCCGACATCAGCGGCTTCTCGATCACCAAGGTGCCCGCGAAGGCCGGTGACATTGTCATCTGGAGCCGCCTCCTACCGCACGGCAACGGCCACAACGTCTCCGACCGGCCACGCCTGGCGCAATACATCACCATGTCCCCGGCGCGAGAAGACGACGAGGAGTACCGACAGGCGCGCATCAATTCCTGGCGCCACCACGAGCCCGGCCCGCGCTTCCCCGGCGACCCGCGTCGTATCGAGCAGCAGATCAAAGAGCCGGCCGAGCTGACGGCGTTGGGACGGAAGCTGCTGGGGATCGATCGCTGGTAGGCCGCGAGCGTCAGTTCGCTCGACCCCGGTGCTTGGCATCGGCTGGATTCTGGGGACTACGAGTGCGGCGTATCGACGTGATGCGCCGGCGCCTCTTGGCGACGCTTGCTGGTGATTGAATGCGTCTCTTCGCTTCGGACGGAGTCGTGGTGAATCGCTGCAGCCAGCCCCAACCTCGAGTCTCCGGCCCCATCAGCAACTCCCAGGACCGGGTAATGCCTAGTCCGAAGATGACCAGCAAAATGACGGCGAGGTCGGAGAGTAGTTGACTGTCGTTCGGCGTGCGGATGAGCGCGCTGCCGATCCAGAACTCATAGCCGTAAATGATCAGACTGGCCACCAGAAATATACTGGCCCGCGATGCTCGACGCCAGGTTGGCCAGTCACGTCGCAGTTGCGTCCCCAGGAATACGACGTTGAGTAGGCCCATCACGCTCAACGTATCGGCAAACCCGCCAACATTGGCAGTCGGGATCAATCCGCCCATCGAGGTGAAGAAGCCGTTCAGCAAGGCGGTGAAGGCGCTCGCGGCCAGGATGCGGTGCTCCGCTGTCGCCGCCGGGCCCACCACCTTGTTGGGCGATACTGAAATGGCTACAAAGAGGAGACCGGCTAGTGCCGCGCCGGCACTCGCACCAGTGGCGAAGTAGCTGGCAAACGCGTCAGCAGCCACGACCTTTCCCTCCCACGGCAGGGTACTCGCTGTCGGAAGCGCCGCGGACCGCTCTCTTCGCTGGGCCTCCTCACCAAGACAACGGATCAGGAGAGGCGCGGCAGCCTAACGCGAGAACGGCGCGGGCGTGCCGCCGATCGGGAGCCGCTGCTGCCAGCCGCGCACCCGGAAGGCCAGCGCGATGAGCACGATGCCAAAGATGATGGCGTACCAGGCGATGAGCCAGACCAGCGCCACCGCCCCGGCGCCCGGATGCACCAAGACCACGACGCCAAAGAGCACCGACAGGATGCCGCCGAGCCCCAGTAGCCACTCGCCCTGGATCTCGTCGCGCAGGCGGACGGCGGCGATGACTTCCATCACGCCGGTGACGATCGCCCAGGCGCCGATCAGGAAGAGCAGGACAATCGCGGTGATGCCCGGCCAGACGAAGGTGAGGATGCCGGCGACGATGCCGGCCAGCCCTTCGACCAGCAAGACACCCCAACTGCGATGCCGCTCCGCCGCCCGGATCGCCGCGCCGACGGCGACCACACCGTCCACAAGCAGATAGGCGCCGATGAGGACGACCAGTGCGATCACGGTCAGCCCCGGCCAGACGAGGGCGAGTATGCCGAAGACGATAGCTACAACCCCGCGCAAGGCCAAGGTCCACCAGTTGCGCGCCAGATGACCGAGCATGCGCCGCCTCCTCTCTCCCGAGCACTACCTGACGGCGATTATGCGCCAGGTGGGCGGCCGTTGCAACCGCGCGAGCGACCGCGGCAGCACGAGCGAGGGCTCTGCCTACTTCAAGATGCTATACTGTCGCCGCTTCACCGGGTGCCAATGGACCGACCGGAAATCAACGCCAATTGTAGCTAGGGAGGGATACGATGATCATCGTTCGCAACGTGTTCCAGGCCAAATACGGGAAAGGTGACGAGCTGGTCAGCCTCTTCAAGGAGATGGGACAGCGAGCCGGCAGTCAACAGTTTCGCCAGCGCATCCTTACCGACCAGAGCGGCCTCTTCTTCACCGTCGTCAGCGAGATGGAGATGGAGAGTCTGGCGGCCTGGGAGCGCTTCACCAGAGAGGGCTTCGCCGACCCACAGTTTGCCGCCTGGTTCGAGCGCATGGTACCCCTGGTCGAGTCTGGACATCGAGAGTTCTATCGCGTCGAGGAATAGGCTAGCCACCTGAGAAACCCGGCACTGAAGGTTGCTCTCACGGCCGGATGACCGTGCCGTCGTCCATGCGGATGGCTTCCCAAGCGCCGTTGTAGCGGTGCTCGGGGAAGGGGTACTTGGCCGCCAGCTCCTCGTTCACGTCGATGCCCAGGCCGGGCTGGTCGTTCGCCCAGATGTAGCCGTTACGTATCTCCGGACAGCCGGGGAAGACCTCGCGTGTTTCCGGACGGAAGTTGGTCTCCTCCTGAATGCCAAAGTTGTAACAGGCCAGATCGAGGTGGACGTTGGCGGCGTGGCCGACTGGCGAAACGTCGCCAGGACCGTGCCAGGCCGTGCGCACGCCGAAGAACTCGCACAGCGCCGCTAGCTTGCGCGCCGGGCCGAGCCCACCGATCTGGGAGATGTGGACACGGATGAAGTCGATCAGCCGGTCCTTGATCAGCGGCACGTACTCCTGCGGGTTGTTGAACAGCTCGCCCATGGCGATCGGCGTGGTCGTCTGCTGGCGCAGGAGCTGGAAGTAGCCGACGTCCTCCGGCGCGAAGGGATCCTCCAGGAAGAACAGCTTATACGGCTCCAGATCCTTGGCCAGCCCGATCGCCTGGATCGGCGGGATACGCTCGTGGATGTCGTGCAGCAGCTCCACCTCATCGCCCAGCTCGGCGCGCAGGTACGCAAACAGCCGCGGCGTCTGGCGCACGTAGGGCGTCGGCTCAAAGGTCTGCGAATGCGGCGTGATCCTGCCGCGCCGCTCCGCCGGCGCCTCGCCGCGGGAGCCGTAGGTGCTGTAGCCGGCCACCGCCTGCTGACAGCGGACGAAGCGGTAACCCTGCTCCAGCGAGGCGCGCACCCGGTCGGCGATCTCCTCCTTGTCCCGACCGCTGATGTGATGGTAGAGCGCGGCCGCCTCGCGGCACTTCCCGCCCAGCAATTGGTACACCGGCATGTTGGCGCGCTTCCCCTTGATGTCCCAGAGCGCGATATCGACGCCGCTGAGCGCGTTGCCCAGCACGGGTCCGTTGCGCCAGTAGGAGCTGACGAACGACGACTGGTAGATGTCCTCGATCCGGTCGGGATCCTTCCCGATCAGGAAGGGCCTCAGGTATTCGGTCACGGCGGTGGCGACCGCCAGGGGCCGTTGGGTGAACGTGGCGCAGCCCAGGCCGTAGAGGCCGGGCTCGCTCGTCTCGACCTTCACCACCACCAGCCGGATGCCGTTCGGGGCCGTGAGAATTACTTTGACGTCGGTGATCGTCACCGCGGGCAGCCCGCGCTCCGCCATCGTCTGTCGTCCTCTCTGCTCTTCTCGCCGTGCCTAATAGCCCACGGTGTCGGCGCCGCAAGGCCCTTTGCCTTCGGGCGCCACGGTAGCGGCGATTGTAGCAAGGCATGTGTCGCTGTCCTGAAATGGTCTCCCCCGGCAAGGATTCGCCTGACGGTGTACCGTCTGGCGTGGTGGAATCGGTTGCATCGCCCGATGGGAGCTATCGGAATGAACGCGTCGTCCTCGTCCGTCCCTAGCCGCGCGGAAACGGCGGCCGCCTCCTGGGAGTTGCGCAGTGCGCAACCAGAGGACGCCGACGCCTGCGCCGCTCTGGCCGTCGGCGCCTGGCGGCGCATTCACGATGCTTACATCGCCATCCTTGGACCGGACGTACACGACCGCGCATTCTCCGGTTGGGAGGAGGCGAAAGCGCGCGATGTTCACCAGGTAGTGCAAGCGCAACCTGAGCGGGCGCTCGTCGTGGCGTCGGGCGACGCGGTGATCGGCTTCGTGACCTTCCACCTCGACGCGATTCGGAAGATCGGCGCCATCGGCAATAACGCCATCGACCCCGCCTGGCAAGGTCACGGTATCGGGACTGCAATGTACCGCGCCGTCTTGCAGCGGTTCCGAGCCGCCGGGATGGAGCTGGCGCGCGTGTCGACCGGACTGGATGAGGGCCACGCTCCCGCCCGCGCGGCCTACGAGAAGGCCGGCTTTCGGCAGGGGTTGCCGAGCATCACCTACTATCAGGAGCTTCGCGCCGCCACGGACGGTCAAGAAGGCCGGCCAGTGAGCGCTGATGCTGACAGTAACAGGAGGGAAGAGGCGGGGCGTCATGGATAGGCCAATCTATCGAGCGGGTATCATCGGCTGCGGCCGCATCGCCGACAGCATCGAGGACGAGGTGCTGGACGCTCCCTACTGGAGCCTCCTGCCCTACTCCCACGCCGGCGCCTACCAGCGCTGCGACCGGACGCGACTGGTAGCCGCCGCCGACGTCAACGCCGAGCGGCTCGCCGCCCTGGGCCGGCGGCGCGGCGTGGAGCGGCTCTACGCGGACTACCGGGCGATGCTTGATCGCGAGCAGCTCGACGTGGTGAGCATCTGTACGCCGACCCGAACCCATGGCGAGGTGGCGCTGGAGGTAGCTCGGCGCCCGGTCAAAGGCATCTATTTGGAAAAGCCCATCGCCCAGAATCTCGCCGACGCCGACCGCATGATCGCGGCCTTCCAGGCGGCAGGTATCGTCGTGGCCGTCAACCACGTCCGCACCTGGGATCCGTACTATGATCGCGTCCGCCGCCTCATCGCCAAGGGGGCCATCGGCGCGCCCCACGCCATCATGGCGCACTGGCACGAGGGCGCGGCCTTCGGCGGCACTCACCTGTTAGATCTCCTGCGCTTCCTGCTCAACGCGGAGGCGGAATGGGTGTTCGGCCAGCTCGATGCCGGCGCCGGTCGCTTCGATCCGGGCGCGCGCGGTACCATCGGCTTTCCTAACAGCGTCCAGGTGTACGTGAGCGGCGCCGATGGCCACGCCGCGCCAGCGGAGCTGGACATCGTGGGTACGGAAGGACGCATCCGCATCGGCAACGAGCGCTACCCCGAGCTGTGGCAGCTCGACCGCTCGGGGCAACGGCCCCGCCTCGTGCAACGCGGCTTCCCCGGCGTCCACGACGGCCGCAGCGGCATGCTGCGCGCCGTGGAAGACCTCGTGCGCTGCATAGACGACGGTGGGAAGCCGGCCTCCGCCCCCGTCGACGCCCGCGCGGACCTGGAGATCGCCGTCGCCTTCCACCTCTCCCATCGGAGCGGCGAGGTGGTCCGTCTGCCCGTGGTCGACACGGCCTACGTGATTGAGGACCCGTGGGGACGCGACCGCTGAGGGCCTCTGACGATTGAATCGGCTGCCTCGGCGATACCTCAACCGGAGGACCGCCCAACACCGGCCCGCCGTCCCATCCGCAATCTGGGCCCCGGTATGCCGCTGCGCGGTTTCCCCTGTACGGGTCGCGTGATTCCTCCGGCGTCGGGTGCGTGCTTCCCCGCTGTCGCGACTCGCCCGGTGGCGACAAGATAAGAGTGGCGCCGCGGCACGATCCGGCTGCGTGATGGAATCGCGGCGGAACCGGCGCGGTGGAGGAACATAAATTGGAACGGCCATTGAGATTGTTAAGCAACGCATCGAGCCGCCGCAGCGTGTTGCGCGGCGGGCTGGCGGTGGGAGCGGGAGCCGTTGGCGTTGGGGTGTTGGCCAACGCGGTCCCGGCCTTCGCCGCGGGCGGCGATAGCCAGATCACCCGCGGGGACGTGGCCATCCTGCGCTTCCTGTCGGCGGTCGAGCAGATCGAGGCCGACCTGTGGCAGCAATACAACGAGCTGGGTGGCATCCAGGACAGCGAAGTGCCGGGAGGAAGCGGCAGCATGGCCTACACCAACGCCATCGTGCAGCTCGACATGGACATGCCCCAGTACATCCACGATAACACCGACGACGAGATCACCCACCACGCCTTCCTCAACGCCTACCTGGCCTCGGTGGGCGCCGACCAGGTCGACCTGAAGCGGTTCCGCACCCTGCCCAGCAGCCAGGCGACGGGCGCCCAGAAGGACGCCAAGCGGCTCACCAACCTGATGCAGCTCACCGTGGACACCAGTTGGTGGACGCGCTACCGCAGCAGCACCGGGAACCCCGACCTCGGCGACACCTTCGCCCAGGCCGTCCCGGGCCTCAGTATGGGACAGTTCCCGGCGATCCCCCGCGACGACAACGACCTCACCCCCGGGTTTCATCTCCAGGCCATCGCCAACACGGCCGGCTTCCACTTCGGCTTCATCGAGCAGGGCGGGACCAGCCTCTACCCGGCGCTGGCGCAGCGGGTCACCAACGCGGAGGTGCTGCGCATCCTGCTCAGCCTCGGCCCGACCGAGACCATGCACTTCCAGACCTGGCAGGACAAGGCGGGCAACGCGCCGGCCGGGACCGACCCGACCAACGGGCTGGTGTTCCCGGACCTCAGCCATTCGACCGACGAGAATCTCCAGGCCAACCTGATCATGCCCGAACCGACCGTCTTCCTGCGGCGCTCGTTCCCGGCCGTCTCGATCATCCGCCCGACCGCGACGGAGGGGGCGGCCATGGGGGCGGTGCAGGCCCTGACCGACGACGGGCTGTTCCGCGGCCAGTCGCCGGCCTTCTTCACGACCCTGCGCGCGCTGGCGGAGGCCGCGGACGACGCCCGACGGGGGTATTAGGCGGCCGATTGTGTTGTTTGGCGCCGTCCGTCCCGGGGCCGATCGGTGCGCCCTTGAGGGACGAATCACGCAGGATCGACCGGCCGGGTAGGGGCAGGTCTCTGTGCCTGCCCTGTGGTCCGCACCAGCGGGAGGCGCCGTGCTGGCGGCCACCAGGGCAGGCACAGAGACCTGCCCCTACCCCGACCGCACGAAATGGCCTAACCCATTCAAAACGGCCCGCTAGGCGCCGGCCGCTCGGGCGCCGCGCCAAGCCGCCTGGCGAAGTCCGCAAAGACGGCATTGCTCCAGCCGAAGCCGGCCAGCGAACCATACAGGCCGCCTTCGGCATGCGCGCCAACGTCGACGACGTTGTACTTCTCCCACATCGTGCCGGTGGCGGCGAATATGGCGGCGCAGTTGGTACACCAGGCATGCCGGATGCGTGCCGCGTCGGCGGTGTAGCCGTAGCGGTCCAAGCCCGCGGTCACCAGCCACTGCAGCGGGGCCCAGCCGTTGGGATAGGCCCACTGCCGGCCGGCTCGCTCCTCCTTGGTCGTCACCAGGCCGCCGGGATACTCGAAGCGTGGGAGCCAGTCCTGCACCAGGCGGGCAGCCTGTTCGGGCGTCGCCAGCCCAGCCCACAGCGGGTAGAAGCCGGCGAGCGACGGATGCGGGTTGCGCCGCTCCTGGACCCAGTCGTAATCGAAGAAGAAGCCCAGTTGCTCATCCCACATCAACCGTTGGATCGCAGCCGCCCGCTCCTCGGCGCGCCGTCGCCAGTGCGCCGCCCGCAACGGCGTCCCCAGCAGCTCCGCGGCTCGCGCCAGATCCTGCTCGCGGACGTGCAGGATGGCGTTCAGGTCCACCGGTAGGTGCTGCAGCCAGCGGTCGTCGCAGCGCGTGGAGTGATCCCATCCGCTCTCGCAGGCGGCCAGGACGTCGAGGACGTTGATGTCGAAGTAGCGCGACAGCCCGGCGAACACCTGCCGATAATGGGGCTGCTGCGTGCCCATCCAGACGGACTCGTGCTCCTGCTCCGCCAGGCGCGTCATCCGACGCAGGAAACGATCCGCCTCCGGGTCGCCGCGCTTCCGTAGAACCTCGTAGGCCAGCCAGGTCAGCGCGGTGAAGAAGGGGGGCTGGCTGCGCGACAGAAAGTAGTAGCGGCTGGCGTTGGGGATGACGCCGAAACGGCGGTACAGGAAGGCCAGATTCTCCACCATGTCGACGATCAGTAACTCGTGCAGGGTGTCCACCAGCCCCAGCGCCATGAAGTAGCTATCCCAGTAGTACATCTCCTGGAACATCGCGCCGTCGCTCGGCACGACATATGGCCGGGGCAGCCCAATCAGTGTTCCCTGCTGCCGGGCGTTGTGGCGGATGAGTCGCGGCCAGTAGTGCTCGATGTACGTCAGAACCGGAGTGAAATCCATCGGTGACGCCTCCTTGGTGCTGCGCTGACACGGGAGGATGCGCCCTTCTCGCCATTGTGTCAAACGCAGCACCCAATCTCCTGCCGGAGCAGGCGGCCCGAACAAGCAAGGCGTGACGTAAGCGAGGGATCACTACGCATCGGCTACCGAGCCGTCGGCGAAGGTGTGCTGGGAGCGGAAATCGGCGCGATAGGGATGCTTGGCCGCCTCCGCCTCGTCCAGCTCGACGCCCAATCCCGGCGCCTGGGGGAGCGCGGCGTAGCCGTGCTCGATGGTGCAGGACGTGTGCACCACCTCGTAGCGCCAGGGACAGCCGAGCGGGTGTTCCTGGATGGTGCAGTTGGGGGTGCCGGCGTCCACGTGGAAGTTGGCCGCCGTCAAGACCTCCGAGCTAGCGCCGTGCAACGCCACCTCGATGAACTTGACCTCCGCCATCGCGGCGATCTTCTTGGTTTCCAAGATGCCGCCGTCGTGGCTGACGTCGGGCTGGATGTAGGCGACGGCGCGCTGCTGCAGCAGGTCGTTGAAGCCCCACTTGGTGAATAGCCGCTCGCCGGTTGCCAGCGGCACCTCGCTGCGCTCGGCCACCCAGGCTAGCGTGGCCAGATCCTCCGGTTGCGTCGCTTCTTCCAGCCACATCGGGCGGGCCGGCGCCACCTGGCGGGCGAAGTCGACGGCCATCGTCGGCGTGAGGAGACCGTGCGCATCGATGAGGATATCCAGGTCGTCGCCGACCGCCTCGCGCATGCGGATGATGGCCGCCGCGCCTTCCCGCACGTCCCGTGTCGGGTTGACCACGCTGTCGCGCACGGCGAAGGGACCGACCTTGACGGCGGTGTAGCCCAGCCGCACCAGCTCCTCGATGCGGCGCATGCCGGCCTCGCCGTGCGGGGAGGCATGCGAGTAAAGCCGGATGCGCTCGCGGGCGGCGCCGCCGAGCAATTGCCAGACCGGCGCGCCCAGCGCCTTGCCCTTGATGTCCCAGAGCGCCATCTCGATGGCCGAGATGGCGGAGTTCAGCGCCGGACCGCCCCGCCAGCGTGCGTAGCGATACATCGCCTGCCACAGCCACTCGATGTTGAACGGGTCGCGCCCGACCAGGAAGCGCTCGTGCTCCTGGATCGCGGCGGCGATCGTCTGCGCCTTGCTGGTCACCGTGCCCTCACCCAAGCCGGTCAGCCCATCCTGGTCGGTGTGTACCTTGACAAAAACCCAGTTGCCCCCGCCCGCGTCGACAACAAAGGTTTGCAGTCCGGTGATCTTCACGCAGCGCCTCCCAGCAATCGAACGTCGGTAACCATCCGACCCCACAACCGCTGGGGAGCATATCCGATTGGGCCGTCTGGCATGCGGCATGCCATTCCGCGCCGACCGGCTGTAGGATTGACTGCCGAGCGTCATACGAATAGCCTACCTCATGCCCCCACGCCCGGCACATGCCGGCGCTGACGCCCCTCCGCTAGCATGATGCATTCGAGCAGCAGAGGGCGTTTCAAGGAGAGAGCACCCGAGGGGCCGACGCCAGCTACCGGTCGATCCAAAAGACACGGTAGACGAGCCGGCTATCGCGCAGATGCAGTCGCGCGGAATGGCCGGCGATCCGGAGGCCCCATCCCTCCACGCGCGCCTCCTCCGATGGCGCGGCGAGCAGGTCCGCCCGCTCCTCGCTGTACACGCCGACGATCAGGCGACCGCCAGGAGCTACCACGTCCCGCAGCAGGCGCTCGACCAGGTCGCGCTGCCGGCGCGGCGGGACGTACTCCAGGCCGGTCCGGACGAAGTCGAAGCGCTGTGGTGGAATCCAGTCGATGGCGTTGCCGACGAAGATACGCTCCGCCCATTGGGGGAGCCGGTGGCGTGCCAGGGCTGCCAGCTCAGGTGCGATGTCCAGCCCGTAGGGTGTGACGTCGTGGCCGCGCTCCGCGCACCACCCAACGAGCGTCTCCATCAGGTAGCCATTGGCGCAGCCCACATCCAGCAACGTGCCCTCGCGGTCCACTGCCTCAGCAATCAGGCTACGCTTGTACGCCCACTGGGCGTCGTCCTCGCTGCTGTTACCCGACTGGCCGCGAGGGTCGTCGCTCGCCAGGTAGGCCGGAGTGATGACCGCTGCCACTTCGCGATACCACTGCGCCTCGTCGATCTCGCCAGCCTCAAGCGCCGTATTCAGACGGACGAGGAGCGGCCAAGCGCCATTCTTGGCAAGTTCGATGGATACCTCCGTCACGCGTACTGTCTCCTCACGGCTGTGGGGCGAAGGGTGGATATTGCCCAGCCCAATCGGCGTCTCACATGGAGTCCCGCCAGCCCTCGTCATGGATGACGGCAAACGGACCGATCCTTACAATGAGGGCTGCCGTCTTCACCTACGATTGCACGTGCTACGACGGACACAAGAGGAAGTGGTGCGTCCCTGGCAGCGCCGACCACGGTAACTAAGCGGACGATTGCGAGGGGGCTGGCAGACCTTGGCCTCCCTCGTGGCGCCGTCGTGCTTGTCCACAGCTCACTCTCCAGCCTGGGCCACGTCGATGGCGGCACCGAGGCGGTGGTCGATGGCTTCCTCGATCACCTGGACGGCGCCGGCACCCTGGTCATCCCCACGCTACCGTTCCGCGGCTACCAGTACGACTACCTGCGGGCTGATCCGCTCTTCGATCCACTGACGACGCCGTCGCTGATGGGTCGCATCACCGAGGCCGTTCGCCTGCGTCCGGGCGCGCTACGAAGCTGGCACCCCTCGCACTCGGTGAGCGCCATCGGCCCGGCGGCGGCGCTGCTGACTGCGCCCCAATCGTGCGATCCCTGGCTGACCTTCGGCCTGCAGAGCCCGTTCGGACGCCTCGCCGACATCGACGGCTGGATCTGCCTGCTGGGAGTCAGCCACCGCTCCAGCACCTTGCTGCACGCGGTGGAGGAGCAGAACCATCTGGACTACTTCGCCATGCCCGAAACCCTGACCGTTCGCGCGCTCGTCGATGGGGGGGTTCGGCACATCCGGACATCCGTCGGCCGACCGGGCGTGCGGCGATCCTTTGACCGGATCGAGCCTCTCCTCGTTGCCCACGACGCGATGAAAGTAGGGCGCATCGGCGACGCGACGGTACGGCTGATGCGGGCCAGACAGGTCATGGCTATCGCCTCTACCGCCCTGCGCACTGAGCCCCACCTGCTCCTGGCAGAGTCGTGGCGACCGGAAGCGCCGACTTAGCCGACGCTTCTACGACGGAACCGCGTCCAATCCCGATATTCGGAAGGCAGTGAGGGATCCCTTGATGGCGCCACAAGGAGCTTGGCCCCTTCAGCACGCCGATGAACCTACACTTCCACAATCATCTCGATCTCGACGGGAATGCCCCCCGGCAACGAGGCCATCCCGACGGCCGAGCGGGTGTGCTTGCCATTGTCGCCCCAGAGCTTGACCAGCAGGTCGGAACAGCCATGGGCAACCTGGGGATGCTGGGTGAAATCGTCGGTTGCATTGACCATGCTGAGCAACTTGACGATGCGCTTGACCTGGTCCAGGTCGCCGATCTCCGCTTTGAGACTGCCGAGCAGGGCTAACGCGCACTGGCGGGCCGCCGCGTAGCCCTCTTCCACCGACAGGTCTCGCCCCACCTTGCCATGGTAGCTCTTGCCATCGGCGCTGGGCGCCGGGCCATGGCCGGAGAGCCAGACCAGATTGCCCACGCGCACCGCCGACGCTAGCGGATTCTCCGGCCGCCGCAGCGCCGGAGCGGGCAAGCTCAGCCCCATTTCTTTCAACATGTCATCGATACGTCCCATGTTCATCCTTCCCATTCACCGTTGCTGGTACGATCCAGCCTCGCAATCATGTACTGAACTGGCCGGTACTGGCAAGCGCACCGCTCTGCGCCCGGTTCGCATTGCCACCAATGCGAACCGGCGAAGGTTGAGGTGAGGCTTGGTACGACTCCGGGACGTCATTAGAAGGGGCGGGCTGTGGTCCGGGACGGCGGCTGTTCGCTATGGCTGTGGTACACGGTTCGCGCGGCCGCTGCCAGTGTCGCCGGGCTTCGCGCAAACAGCGGTATGATGATCACTAGGTCAGAGGCCACGTTCGATACGTCGTTCTGGATTCATGCCTTTGGGGCCGGCCTGTTGCCGCACATCCTGCAACGCCACACGTTGTGGTACGCGCCAGCGGTGGCCGGAGAGCTCCCTGATCGCTTTGGAAGCGGTCGTGAGTTCCAGCGACTTGCACGACGGATAGGAGTCCTGGTATCAGGATGGCTCCCCAAGCACGGCGGAAGCCGAGCAGGTGCTTGCAAGGCTGACGGCGCTTGGGACGGTGAGTCCGGTGCTACTCCATCAGGCACGCACGTTGCTGGCAGCAGCGATTGTGAAGCTAGGGAAGCAGTGATGGTACAAGAGAAACAGACAGTCATGGTGCAGCTCGAATCACCCGCTGCCCAGCAGGTGGCCCGCGCCGCACAGTTGACAAATCAATCGCCGGACACCTTCCTCGCCAAAGTCGGTGAGGCGGTTGCCCATCGAATACTGCTAGGGGATGCCGCGGATCGCTGGCTGCGGGAGGAGCGTACGTTCTCTGAGCTTGCTGCCGAAACGGGCCTATGGATAGAGGAGCTCATGGAGGGCGTCGCGCAGCGGAACGCTGACCGTGCGCTGGAGGCGTCCTTGGACGATTGGAGCGCGCTGGCTACGGCACACCAGCATCCTGAGCTACCGCGATTAGCAGAGCAGGCGGCTGCCGCCGTACGAAATGCCGGGTAGTCCTCCCGCCGTCATGGCCGCCACACATATTCAGGCTTGATGCCCTTCCCTCCAACGTCGCAACTGGCCGACCCCGCCTTCCGCGGCGTCCAGTTCCCGCGACACCGCGCGCAGGTGGTCGGCGCAGCGCCGGATGAAGGCAAGACGCTCGTCGACCCCGTAGGGTCCGGTAAAGTAGGCATCGATGGCGGGGATCTCACCCCGGGCGATGCGTTGCTCTGTCCCATAGGCGTGGCGGACCAGATCCATCAGCTCACCGACGCTGAGGCCGGGGTCCGCCGCCAGCCAGGCGCGGTCGTACAACTGGATGGTGTTGCGCCCCTCCTTGGCCTCCTCAATGGAGAGGTTGAGTCGTGGGTTGTGCCGCCGCAGCTCGCTCAGCACCGCCCGCCAATCGATGATGCCGTCGCCGCAGGCACGGACCTGGCGCTCCAGCCCCTCCGGCACGAAGCGCAGCACGACGTCGCGGATGTGGGTCTGTCGCACGTAGGGGGCGACACGCCTAGTCGCCGCCAGCGGCTCCTCGCCCCGCACTACGACGTTGGCCAGGTCGAGGGTGACGCCTGCCACGTCCGGCCCTACCGACTCGACCAGTTGCGATAGCTCTCGGGTGGTGACCTCCTCGTGCGTCTCGAGGTTCAAATGGCAGCCCAGCTCCCGCAACAGCGGAGCCAGCCGGCGCAGGAACTTGGCGGTGGCCTCGAGCTGATCCGGCCAGGTGGTATCGGTCCGGAAGCGGTCGATCGCGTACAGCCCCCAGGCGAAGCCCTGATAGTTGGCAATATCTCCCCACAGCTCGGTGCAGCCAATCGCGTGGCAAGCGCGGATCATGCGTTCCATGCCCAGACGGTAGTCGCCGCGTCCGAGTTGGCGTACGTCGCGTATCTCCGGGGTGTTATAGGGGTTGACCTTGCCCAGCCCCACCTCGAAATATAACCCCAGGTCATCCGCCCGCTGCCTGATCTCGCGCAGACGGCCGGCGTCCAGCTCCGGGCTGAGGTCCAGCACGGTGCGGAAAAAGACGCCCTCGTACCCCAGCCGGTGGACGGCGTCGAGAACCCCGATAGGACCCAGCGCTGTTGCCTGTGGGAACTTCCGCCCATCGACACCAATGCGCATGCGCTTGAGGCTCCTCTCTAGCCGGCCTGAGCCCGATACTTTTCATGTTAGACAGCAGTGCTGATCGCGGGGGCGCCCGAGCGGCCAGACGCTCTCGCCGCCGCGGCGTCCTCCAGGATGCGCCGTGGCGTGCCTATAGTCCCGACCATGCATCAGGTCGGCAAGAGATCCGTCATGCGGCTCCTCACGCAATAATCCGGAACGATGGTGAGAACAGCACTTCGGCCGGCCGCCTCAGGTAATCGCGCTCCGAGTAAGCTTGCTTCATCTTCTCGAAGTAGCGCTGGCCGTCGCGCCGCAATTGGTCGACGTCGATGCCGGCAATGACCCCGTCGCGCATGACCTGGCGACCGTCGATGATCACATCGCGCACGTGGCAGCCGCCGGCGTTGTACACCATGGTCCGGATCGGGTCATCGATCGGGCCGGCGCGCAATTGGCCGAGGTCGACGGTGATGAGGTCCGCCTTGGCGCCGGGCGCCAGCCGGCCAAGATCGTCACGGCCCAGCGCCCGCGCGCCGCCCAGCGTCGCCGCGCGGAAGAAGTCGCGCAATGTCCCGGCGCTCTGATCGTGCGCTGTCAGCTTGGCGAGGTTGCTGCCGTAGTCCATCACGCGGATCATATCGGGCGGGAAGGTGTCGGTGCCGAGGGCGACGTTCACGCCGGCTGCGCGGTAGCGGTCGAAGGACTCCAGGACGTGCCCGTGGCGGATCGAGGTGAGCGGGCAGTGGATAACCGTCGTTCCCGTGTCCGCCAGCAGCCGGAGCTCGTCCGGACGCGCGTCGTCGACCAGGCTGCTGCCGCGCAGGTAGATGGCGTGCGGGATGGAGACGCGCGGGCCGAGGAAGCCGAGCTCGTGAAGCAGCTCGATCGGCGCGCGGTCGTACCGCTGGCGCAGCAGCTTCAGCTCCTGTTCCCCCTGGGCGGCGTGGATGCGTACCAGGCAGCCCAGCTCGTCGCTCCAGCGTTTGGTCGCCCGTAGGAGGTCGAGGGTACAGGTTTCGACACGGCAGGGCAGGAGGCAGCCGCGAAGACGCCCCTCGAAGGAGCCGTCGAATCTCCTGATGAACTCGACTGCCCCAGCGAGCCCCTCCTCGCCTTGCTGCTCATCCCACAGGACAGCGGAGCTGCCGTCGGACCGCGTCACGTTCACGCCGGAGCGATAGCTCGGTCCCAGGTACATCCGCAGTCCCAGTGAGCCGGCAATCTCCGCCACGTCGGCGAACTGCTCCAGCGTTTCCGCCCACCCCTTGTGCGTCTCCGCCGCGATCGGCATGGCCGTCGTGATGCCGTTGAGGACGAGCTGCACCAGCGCATAGCGGCGCTGCAAGACCTCCTCCTGGCGAGTGAAGACGTCGTGACGGCGGTGCAGGAAATAGTCGTCCGACCACTGGAGGCCGGGGGCAAGGTCGGGCGGCTGCCACGTATCCAGGATGCCGTGATCGATGTCGGCCAGAGCATCCAGGTCGATGAAGCCGGGACTCACGATCGAATCCCCAGCGTCGATGGTGGTATCCACGGGACCGGGGAAACGGTGTCCCACGAACAGGATGCGGTCCTGCTCGTAGACGACCTCGCCGCGGTCGTACACCACGTGGTCGGCGCCGTCGAAGCCGATGACGAAGCGACCGGTGACCTTCGTCCTCATCTTGGCGCGTCTCCTAATCAAGGGCGCGAATGGGTGGGGCCTGTCCCGGCGTCAGCCCCGGCCAGTCCGTGGCCATTGCCGTACCAGCCCGGTTTCCATCGCTCAGTACGTGAGCCCGTGTCCGAACGGGAAGAGCGGCTCGCCCGAATCGTAGGGCACGTCCTCCTTCTGCCGTCGTACCGCCTCCATAGAAGACGGCAGCTCGAAGGGGAGCTTGGCGGAGGGCGCGACGCGACCGAAGATCACGTCGAGGACAGCGGCATCGCTGGCCCCGAAGTCGGCAAGGAGGGCGGCGCTATTCGCCGCGAGCTCGGGGATCACCGCCGGTCGGTCCAGATGGATGACCACGATGGTGGGAACCGAAGTAAGGATACGGCGGAGGCGCGCCTGCTCCTCCGTCGGGAAGCTCAGGTCGCCGGCGTGGAAGAAGCGCTCCAGGAAACCATCGCGAGGCTCGAAGGGCGCCGCCAACCGCAGAATGGCGAAATCGGCGCCGGCCAGCTCGGGCACGATCTGCCCATAATCGCCGGATGCGTCGGCGGCGACATTCTCCAGGTAGAGCTTCGGCCTGCCCGACAGCGGTAAGGTCGCGCCGGCAGACGCGGCGGCGTTCTTGAGCAGGACGATGGAACGGCGCTGGGCAGTCTCGCCCGTCGCCCGAAACTGCTCGGCGCCGACGATCCGCTCTGCCGCGTCCGCGTCCGCGTAGGGGTCGTCGAACAGACCCAGCCGGAACTTGTCGCGCAGTAGCCGGCGCACCGACGCGTCGATCCTGGCTTCGGCAACCCGCCCGCTCCGGACGAGGTCGACGACGACCTCCGGACACTCCTCCCCGCCGAACTGGTCGACGCCGGCCCCGAGCGCCTTCTCCACCCGCTCGGCAAGACTCAAGTGCTCGACGCCCCAGGCCCGCGCCTCCATCGCACTGCCGGCGATCTCCCGCGAAGTCAGCAAACCCCAATCGGTGCAGACGACCCCATCGAAGCGATAGCGCTCGCGCAAGAGACCGGTGATGACTTCCCTGTTGAAACCGAAGGCGACTTCCTCGAGGCCGACGCCGATCGGCACGCCATAGTAGGGCATGATCTGCGCCGTGCCGGCAGCCAGCGCCGCCTCGAAAGGGATGAGGTGGTAGTCGAAGTTGCCGCCGGGGTACACCTGCTCCTTGCCGTAGGGGAAGTGGGGGTCCTCGCCGTCCTTCTGCGGCCCGCCGCCGGGGAAGTGCTTGGTCATGCAGGCCACGCTACGCGGGCCGAGCGCCTCGCCCTGGAAGCCGCGGATATAGGCAGCGACCAGCCGGGAGGCCAGCGCGGCGTCCTCGCCGAAAGTGCCGTTGATACGCCCCCAGCGCGGCTCGGTGGCCAGGTCGGCCATGGGATGCAGCGCCACGCGGATGCCCACGGCCAGGTACTCCTGCCGGGCGATGTCGGCGAACTGCTCCACCAGCGCGGGGTCGCCGATGGCGGCGAGACCGATCGGCTCCGGCCAGCGAGAGAAGGCGCCCGCGAACATGCTCGTCGCCGGGTTGTTGCTGAAGGCGTGCCGGGGATCGGAGGAGAGGGTGATCGGGATGCCCAGCCGCGTCTGCTCCGCCAGCGCTTGCAGCTCGTTGTGCCACTCGGCCAGCGCCCGCGGCTCCCCGCCGCCCAGGACGTTGAAGTGGCTGATCAGGCGCGCGGTAATCAACTCGGACACCGGGGGGAGGCCGTGGAAGCCGCCCGGCCCGCTTGGGGGCGCAGCCATCGTATGGAAGAGCAGCCCCGCCTTCTCCTCCAGCATCATCTGAGCGAGCACGTCCTCAACCCGCTCCTCGAGCGGGAGCCGCGGATCCTCGTAGGGATCCAGGCGGCCGTTCTTGTTGAGGTCTCGGTAGCTGAAGCCATCCGCGGTGCGAGACATCGCCCTTCCCATCGCGCTTTCCCTCTCGACACGCCCATGCCGACAGTTGTTGTCCGCTCTGCCGCGTCCTAGACCCAAATCACGTCCGATCAAGCACGCGTCGCCTCTGGGCGCTTTCCAGATTCGATCGCGGCGCCAAGCAGTGACACCATAAAGATACCGAAGATATGGCGCCTCATCGAGACGGCGTGCGCATGTTCGGTCTCGGGCGGTAAACGTAGCTGATACGCCGAGTCGGCGGCAATGGCGCTTGCGCCAACCGAACTAATGTTCTAAAATACCGCCGTGGCGCGCGTACAGTACACCGAAGTCGAGTGCAAGTCGGCGATCAACCGCGTCCACGGGATGCCGTTCCCCTGGTCCCTGAACCCCTACCGGGGCTGCGCGCACGGCTGGACGTGCCGGCAAGGGGCACGTCCGGCGTCGCATACGGCCAGGACGGCGGCAATCTCGGCGAGCGACAACCCGAGCCGCTGGGCGCGGCGGATGAAGCGCAGCCGCGCGAGGTCGCCGGACGTGTAGAGGCGGTAGCGGGCGCTGGTGCGCGCAGAGGGAACCAGGACCCCGATGCGCTCATAGTAGCGCAACGTGCGCGCGTTAACTGCTGCGCGCCGGGCCGCCTCCCCGATCGTCATGGTTGCTGCCATCTTTCCCAACCCTCCTGATGCGTCAGGACACCGACTGATTGCATTATCCGACGGCCAATCCGGCGGGCGGCACCCCAAATTGACGGGATATGCAGGCGCTGGTACAGTCGGTCATTCAATAAAAGAGATGATGGCGATCAGGGAAAGCCGGTGCGAAGCCGGCGCTGTCCCGCAACTGTAAGTGACGGTA
>Ga0207416_1000521_pt1 | contig 64733 bp, 65 predicted proteins | sample PaiPotPPM11metaG_FD_184107 | JGI IMG/M metagenome (GOLD analysis project Ga0207416, IMG submission 184107) | Iron sulfur acid spring bacterial and archeal communities from Banff, Canada, to study Microbial Dark Matter (Phase II) - Paint Pots PPM... ... | reverse complement strand
CCCCTTCGGCCGCGTCCAGCGTGAACGAGGTTGGGAAGACGGCGAGGCGACGGAAGAGCGCTTGCTCGGCTGCGCCGAGGAGGTCGTGGCTCCAGTCGATGGTGGCGCGCATGGTCTGGTGGCGGGCGATGGCGGTCCGGCTGCCGCCGGTGAGCAGCTGGAAGCGCCGGTCGAGGCGGGCGGCCAGCTCATGGGCGGAGAGCTGGGGGATGCGCGCGGCGGCCAGCTCCAGGGCCAGGGGCAGCCCGTCGAGGCGGCGGCAGATCTAGGCCACGGCCGGCACGTTGCGCTCGGTCAGGCGGAAGTGCGGTGCCGCCGGAGCGCTGCCCAGGTCAGTCGGCGAGATTACCTGATTGGCCGCCGGGAAGGGGAGCGACGGTACCGGCCAGCGGGTCTCGCCGGCCACGCCCAGGGGCTCGCGGCTGGTGGCGAGGATGCGCAGCGCGGGGCAGCCCTGGAGCAGCGAGGTCACGAGGCCCGCGCAGGCGTCCAGGAGGTGCTCGCAGGTGTCCAGGATGAGCAGCATCCCGCTTGCGCGCAGCGCCTCGAGCAGCGCGTCGAAGAGCGGCCGGCTGCCCCATTCCCGGACCCCCAGGACCCAGGCGACGGCCTGGGACACCGTGGCGGGGTTGGAGAGCGGGCCCAGCTCGACCAGCCAGACCCCGCCCGGGTAGGGCGACGCCCGGCCATCTGTGCCTTTCGGCGGGAGGGGAAGGTCACCCCGGCGGGCGCGCCCCGGTTTGGGCGGCCGGCCCGGCGCGGGCGCGATGAAACGCGCGGCTACCTCCAGACCAAGGCGCGTCTTCCCGCAGCCGCCCGGCCCGGTCAGGGTGACGAGCCGGCAGGACGACGCGCGCGGATCGAACAGACGTGTCAGCGCCGCTAGCTCCTGATCGCGGCCCACGAAGCTGGTGAGCTGCACCGGCAAGTTGTGCCGAAGCGTCGCGGCATCACCCTGGTCCGCCTCGGCTCGCGGCAAGAGGTGCAACGAGCGTTCCAGCCGCGTTCGTGGTTTGGGTTGGGCGATCTCCAGCAACTGCCGGCGCTGCTCGTCGGTGAGCCGGAGCGCGCCAGCCAGCCGCTGGACCGTCTCGCGCTGGGGCCGGATCAGGCCGCGCTCGGCGTCCTGCACGCCGCGGCGGCTCAGGCCGGCACGCTCGGCCAGCGCATCCTGGGTCAGCCCGGCCGCGAGGCGGAGCTGCCGCAAGAAGGAAGCAAGGCTGCTCGGCTCGGCAGGAGCAATGGGTACTCCTCCTTCCGGGGGCCTCGTCGACGAGTCGCCCCGGCGCGAGCCGTTCGTCGCGTGAACTCCGGCCATCCTGGCCCCAGCCGCTTCGCCATGCGCAGGATTATGCACAGTGCGGCGACCTTGCGTCTACTCCTGTGCTCTTGCGTCGCCTCTGCGCCTGATCCAACTCAGACTACCGCATGTCGCCACGGGTGGCGGGCGCAGCCGCCCCGCAGCGACACCGTGAAGCGTGAGATCAGAGGAATGGAGGACTTCGTGATACTTCCTGAGCACAACGCGCGTTTTGGCAAGTGGTCTCGCTTGGTAATGGCGGTCGCGCTGGCGTTGCTGGGCCTCGTGCCGGCCGGCGTGGCCCAGGCGGCCCCGGGCGACTGCGCCACGAACGGTAGCCAGGTCACCTGCACCTTCGCCTACACCGGCGGCGCCCAGACCTGGACGGTGCCGCCGGCGTGACCTCGGCCACCTTCGACGTCTACGGCGCCCAGGGCGGCGGCAGCGGTCCCGGCGGCGGCGGCGGCAACTTCGGCGGCAACGGGGGCGAGACCGTGGCCACCCTCGCCGTCACGCCCGAAGGGGCCTACGAGATCTCTGTGGGCGGCAGCGGTGCCGCCAGCCCCCAATATAATGTCGCGGGCGGCTTCAACGGCGGCGGCGCGGCAACCGGCCTCGCCGGCAGCGGCGGCGGGGCTTCCGACGTGCGCTTCAACGCGACGACCAACTGCGCGAGCACGACCACCTGCACGCTCGCCGACCGGCTCCTCGTGGCCGGCGGCGGCGGCAGCGGCTACGCCGGCCCAGCGGCCACCGCGGTGACCCTGTCCTCGGGGTCCGCTCCGGCGACGGGGCGGTGACGATCACCTACACGTTCCCGGCCAGCACGACCACCCTCGCCGCCAGCCCCAGCTCGGCCACCACGTACGGCCAGCCGGTGCCGCTGACGGCGACGGTGGCGGTGGTGGCGCCCGGCGCGGGCACGCCCGGCGGCACGGTAACCTTCTTCGTTGACGGCGTCAAGTTCGGCAACGCACCGCTCAACCAGGGCAGCCCCGAACAGGCCACGCTGACCACGCGCGAGCTGCAGGTGGGCGATCACGAGCTCACGGCGGCCTACGGCGGGGACGCCAACTTTGGGGGCAGTGCGACCACCGCGCCCATGCGCGAGACGGTGGGCTGCACGCGGACCGTCACCGGCACGGCCGGGACGCTGGCGGTGACGAGCGGCGCTGTCTGCGTCGCGGCGGGAACCAAAGTTGCCGGCAGCATCGTCGTCGAGCCGGGCGCGGCCCTCTCCCTGAGCGGCGCGACGGTGGGCGGCAGCGTCCAGAGCACCGTCGCGAGCGCGGTGAGCGTCTGCGGCAGCGCACTGGGCAGCCTCTCGGTGACGGCGACCACGGGCTACGTGCTGATCGGCAGCGACGGCGACGACGCGGCCGCGCCCTGCGCCGCCAACACCATCAAGGGCGGCGCGGCGCTCAGCGGCAACCGCGGCGGGCTGGAGCTGACCGGCAATGCCATCGGCGGAAATGCCCAGGTCACTAGCACCAGCGGCACCGGCCCCGACCCCGAGGACAAGGCGCCGGAGGTCGAGGCCAACCAGATCGGCGGCGGACTGTCCTGCAGCGGCAACAGCCCGGCCCCGACCAACGACCAGCAGCCGAACACGGTCGGTGGCGGCCGCACCGGCCAATGCACCGCCGCGGGCTTCTAACAGCAGGCGCCGATCGCGGGGTGGGCGGCCCGATGGCCCCCGCCCCGCGGCCGCGTGTCTGGGCTCGAGTCTCGGTGGGTGGCCCCAGAACAGGATCAGTCTGTAGCGTCGCGCGAGGAGCTTTGTTGCCTGATGTTGTAACCGCGACGCGCTGACTCGTCCATCAGGGCGCTCAGACTATCCGCTCCGACCGGACCGGGCCGTGCTCACGCCGGCTCGGTGTTCGGCTCCTCTTCGTCGATGGCGCGGATCGTCCGCAGCGCCTCCTCCACGTGTCGCGTTGGGGCGAGCTGCGAGGAGAAGACTTGCCGGACGACTCCCACACGATCGATGATGTACGTCACCCGCCCCAGGAGGATGCCGAGCACGGCTGGGACGCCATAGCGTTTTCTGACGGCGCCGCCTCGGTCGCTCAAGAGGAGGAAGGGCAGCCGGTTGCGGGCGGCAAACCGCTGGTGTGACTCGACGGAATCGGAGCTGACGCCGATGACTTCGGCTCCCGCCTCTGTGAACACTTCGTAACTGTCGCGGAAAGAGCAGGCCTCGGCCGTACAGCCGGCGGTATTGTCCTTGGGATAAAAGTACAGCACGATCGATTTCGTGCCCACCAGATCCCAGAGGCGGACTGTCTCGTCTGACTGGGAAGACAGCGTAAAGTCGGGCGCAGTGTCGCCAACTTGGACCGAACCCTTGGTTGCGGAGGTTGAGCTCAGGTGATGGTCCCCCTAGCCGCGACCCACTGACAAGTGCTCCTGCGGCCGCATCTGCTCCGCAACTCCTAGTTTTTGGGCACGGCGTGGCGCGCGACATGAACCAATGCGCGGAGCGCCTCATTCACCGATTTGGAGTCTGAGAACACCGCGGCCACGTCCGGGTCCAGGAAGACAACGTTTGTGCCAGTCGCATATTGCTGTGCGTAGTTGCCACGAACAGCACCACGGAAGTCGTACTCGTCTCGCATGTCGCTGTCGGGAATCGGGTCATGCTCCTGATTCATAGTTTATTCGCTCTCTCCTACTGGCAACGCGCGCTTATGATAGCGTGCCCACACGCCCCGGACGTCGGTGGCAGGCGCCTTGACAAAGGCACGCTCTTACCCGTATACCATGCCCAGCAACCCGCGCAGGTCTGCGCTGCCGTGCAGCACCCAGGAAAGGAGGACGCGCTATGTGCCGTTGCCATCACGTCCTCGGGTTGTTGGGTAGCTAGCCGGCTCTCGCCAAAGAGCTCCAGGTAGCAGGCCGCTCCAGCCGGGGCGGCCGTTCTCTTCATGAAGCGCCGCGAACGTGATGGTTCGCGGCGCTTTGGCGTTCCCAACCACACGGAGCTGTCAAGTGGAAGGAGGCCAAGCCATGTCGCGACGACCGGCGCCAAACGAGGGTATCAGGAGTGGAGACAGACGTGATCGGCATGGACGCGCTGACCAGTACGCTTGACCTTTTTTATGCCGAGGGCTGGATCACCGACGTGGTCAAGCTCCTCAAGAGCGGGAAGGAGGCGACGGCCTACTGTTGCCGGGCGGACCCGGCCACAGGCCAGGATTATTTTGTGGCCAAGGTCTATCGAGATCAGCAGAGTCGCAGTTTCAAAAATGACGCCATCTATCGCGAAGGACGGCCGGTGCTGGATGGCGATGGCCGCCCGTCGGCGCGCCTGAGCCGTGGGCTCCGACGCAAGGGGAAGATCGGCCGCGCCATCCAGTTCCGGACCTGGATAGACTACGAATACGACACGCTCCGCCTGCTGCACGCCGCCGGAGCGGACGTACCCCGGCCAATCGGCCGGTCGGAGCGGGCGATCTTGATGGAATACCTGGGTGACGGCGATGGTCCCGCGCCACAGCTCCAGTCGGTCAACCTGGAGCCGACGGCTGCGCCCGGGCTCTTCCATTTGCTCATGCGTAATGTCGAGCTCTGGCTTGCCCACGATCGCATCCACGGCGACCTATCGGCCTACAACGTCCTGTACTGGAATGGCGCAGTTAAGGTCATCGACTTCCCACAGGCCATCGATCCGCGCTTCAACTCGAACGCGCCCATGCTCTTGGCGCGAGACGTCGAGAACCTGTGCCGCTATTTCAACCGCTACGGCATCGACGCCGACGCGGCGCGGCTGAGCGACCGAATTTGGGCGCGCTTCCTGCGAGCGGAGCTGTGAAGATCGGGGTTCAGCGATTGATACGGCGAACTCGGGTCGCGCCGGAGGTGTAGGGGCTGGCCTTGTGCCTGCCCTGGCACCCCCACCCGGCGACGCTGCCCATCGGTACGCGATGGTACCGCCGCCGTGGATAGGTTGGCGAGCTTGGTGCGGCGACCAGGGCAGGCACAAGGCCAGCCCCTACACCTTCCCAACGGAAACTCCGGACGAACTACCGAGACTTATTCATTACAGAGCCAAAGTGCGTTGCCGTGCCGCCACCTCCCAGCGGTCGATGAGCTTCCCGGCGCCGTCGAGCACGTACAGCACCGGGTGCAGGTTGGTGCAGGGACAGATGTGGGTTGGGATGATGAGCAGGTGGTCGCCTACCTGATACTGATCGGCGCGGTCGGAGATGAGCGCCCAGTGCTCCTCGTTGTGGACGGCGGCCTCCGCCCCTTCCAGGCCCAGAATCCGTCCACGCTTCCCAGCGGGCGGGTCGGAGGCGATCGCCTTGGTACCCACATCCAGGGTGAGGTGGCGGGGCATAGGCCGGCTCACCACGCGCCCCAGCACCAGCGCCGCCGGAATGAACTCGCTCGCCATGTCCGGGAAGCGCTCGGTATAGCCATGATCCCAGAAGACCGAGGTGCCGGGCGAGCAAACCACCGGGCTGTCGCGGCGGGCGTAAGCGGGGAAGGTGCCGCTACCGCCGCACAGCAGCTCCGGCACGGCCTGACCGGACCGGCAGAGCGCACCGGCTAGCTCCAGCACCGGCTCTAACGTCCGCTCCACGGCCGCGGTGCGCTCCGCGGGATCGCGATGGGCGTTGTTCTGGGCGTCGTAGACGTGTAGCCCGGCGGGACGCAGGCCGGGCAGGCGAGCGATGAGCGCAGAGAGGTCCGCGGCGCGCTCGACGGGCAGGCCGGTGCGATGCAGTCCAGTGTCGAGGTCCACCATGGCGCCGACGGTCACGCCCTTCGCGACCGCCGCCCGCGAGAGCGCCTCGGCTGCGCTGGGCGTGTCGACCAATGCCGTGAGCTGGACTTCCGGATGCTGCGCCGCCAGCGACGCGAACTGCTCGACCGCGGGGCCGACGAGCTGATAGGCCAGGACGATATCGCGCGCCCCCGCCTCGATGCACATGGCCGCCTCGCGCAGGGTGGCGCACTTGTGGCGGGTGACGCCCTGATCGAGCAACAGCCGGATGATCTCCCGCGTCTTGTGCGTCTTGCAGTGCGGTCGCAGCCGCTCCGGCGAGCCGGCGATGGCAAGCATGCGGTCGAGGTTGTGCTCCAGGTATGGCCGGTACATCAGAACCGCCGGCGACGGAATCGCCTCAACGTCGGCAACAGGGTACGTTCCTAAGGGCATGGGTCTCGCTTCCGTTTGTACGGACGCGCCGTGTGCGCCAGCGTGCAGCCGGTCACGTCGCTCCGCTGCTATTTGGCCGTGGCCGCGAAGATCTGATCGGCCAGACGCTGCGCCTCATCGAGCGCCGGCTTAACCGCCGTCTGCCCGGTGTAGGCTTGCTGCAGGAGCGGCACAATCTGCTTGCCCTGGTCGGCGTTGTGGTGGTAGGGATAGACGCCGGGCAGCTTGGCGATCTCGGGGATCATCTGCTGCGGTCCCAGCGACTGCACCACAGATTTCCATTGCGGCGTGTCGTACAGGTCGAGCCGCGGCGCCACGGCCTTGAGCATCTCCAGCTTCTTCACGGCGGTATCCGGACCGCAGAAGAAGCGCAGGAACTGAAAGGCGTCGGCCGTGTTCTTGCCATTCTTGGGCAGCACGGTGAAGTTGATCCAGGTGGCCGTGGCCGGGCCTTTGCCGGTGGGGCCTTGCGGGTAGGGGATCATCCACCACTTCAGGTTTTTGGCGTTGGTAATCGTGGTGAAGGCGCCCATCGCGGTCTCATCGAACTCCATCGCCGCCGTGCCCCCGGCGAGCGCCGCCTCGCCCACAGGCCGAACTTTCTGCGACAAGGGGGCGTTGACGTTGTCCTTGCTGGCCAGGTCGACCAGGAATTGCATGGCCGACACGGCTTCCGGCGTGTTGAAGTAGGCGGTATTCTGTTCGGCGTCGTACAGGGAGCGGCCGGTCGTCTCCACCCAGGCGGTGAACGAGGCCAGATCCGCCCCACTCGGCGTGGCCACGCCGGCCACAGTTACCTTGCCGTCGCCGCCGGTCTTGGTCAGCTTCTGGCCGACGCGCGCGAGGTCATCCCAGGTCTTGACGTCCTTGCCCTGGGCATCGAAGCCGCCCTGCTGGAACAGATCCTGGTTGATGCCGAGGCAGAGCGATTCAGGCCCCATGACCGGGATGCCGAAGGTATGGCCGCGCGTCTGGCGGAACTGCTTGGAGGCCGCGAAGAACTTGTCGTCCTGTACGTCGGGCGCCTGGGCGATGTAGGTGTCTAGGTCGGCCAGCAACCCCTGATCATACATGTCGCGCCCGAAGACGACGGAGGTGAAGGCGGCGTCGGGCGGGTCGCCTCCCAGGACGCCGGTGACGAATTTGTCGTGCGTATCGGTGACCGGCTTGGCCTCGATCGCGGTCACGGTCACGCCGGTGCGCTTCTTGAACTCGTCGAAGGCCCAGGCCATGTAGGCCGGATCGTCGGTGGCCACTGACACCGTCCACCAATGCAAGAAGGTGAGCTTGACCCCCGCCGCGCCGGGCGCCGCTGAAGCGGCGGACACGGGCGACGCCGCGGAGGAAGCGGCGCTGACTGATGCCGCGGCGGATGTGGCAGCGCTCGACGCGGCCGTCGCCGAGGCCGTGCTGGCGGTGGTCGCGGCCGCTGCGCTGCTGGCTGTTGCCGCCGCGCTGGTGATTGGCGCGGCGGCGCTGCTAGCCGCGGTGTTCGCTGCCGCGGGCGCGGCCGTGCCGCCACAGGCCGCGAGCAAGCCTGCCCCGACGGCTCCCAGCAGCCCGAACGCGCCGAGGGCGCGGAGCATCTGCCGCCTGTTGGTCGGATGAGAGAGTGAGCCGGCCAAGGTCGCCTCCTAACCCTTTGTAGCCCGCGACGCCTCCCGTTGGCGCCAGGATGGGAATGCCGAATGGCGAGACACTTGATATGCCCGCAGTATATCAAGGTGGCGAACAGGCGTCAAGGTGCTTCAATGCCGGTGGGGGCGGCCTGTCGAATTGGGTTCGGGAACTGCTACATCGGACGCCCAAGCGACCGGACCATGAATGGTCCGGCTCACAAGACAAAGCCCCTGCGGGGCTGCCCGGCGGCGAGATCCCCCCTGATCGGGGACATGATTGCCCAGTTGGCCTTTCGTGGCAGCTATCATTAGCAGTATGACACCATCCGACTCGGGCTCATCATCTACAGACTATCCCTACCTCTCCCTCGGCGCTGCGCGCGGCTGCCCGTATTGTTTCAATCCCGATAGCCCGCTCCTTCGGCGTGCGCTCGCCCGGATCTCCTGGGATACCCAGGCTCCGATCCGATCGGAGTCGTTGCTGGACGATGTCGTTTTTTTTGCACCGGCTCATGCAGAAGCAGTACGCCGGTTATCCCGACCTGCTCCAGCATCGGGAGTTCGATCCCGAGGTGTTCTTCGCCCGATGGGCGGACAGGATTCGTGCGGCGGGGAGCACGATATCGTTCCGCAACGGCCTCGTCGAGCCGCTGGTCGAGCTCCGCCAAGCCGTACCCGACAATCATCTGATTGTTCGCGGGGCGAATGCAATCCTGACCAGGGACGAACGCCTGGTGTTCCACGAGTACCAGGCCATGTTACCGGGCGCTGGGATGCGCCCAGACCAGCGTGCCATCGAAGGTGTGGCCGGGGCGCGGCCTGCTACGTTTCGATGCGCACCGATGCTGCGAGCCGATGGGACTGTGGGGTCCATCCTCACAGTGTCCGCCGCCGGGGCCGCGACCGAGCTGACACTCCGCTGTGGTGAGGGCAACATCACACTACGTCGCCGGCCATCGACGCCTGTTGCGCCTGACCGGCCGCCCGATGTCCCTGCCTACGAGTGGACGACCCTTGCAGACACAACCTTGATCACGCTGCGCAGCTTCGTCAATTCCAGCGTTGTCAGGGAGCAATGCCGGCAGTTCGCCGCCGGCTTCGCGGAGCACGCCAGCCGACCTCGAATCCTGTTCGATCTGCGCGACAACAATGGCGGCAGCCTCCAGTTCATGCATCAATGGATCGCGAAAGTTCATTGCGGGCCGTGGCGCAGTTACCCGAGGCTGGAAGTTGCCGGAGCGCTCTGGCCTTGCTGCCGGTGGAACTGGCTGGTGGAGCGGCAGATCAGCGACGGCAGCGTCGACACCGAAGAAGCCGAGGCTGAGCGCGAGCGCGAGCGGGCGGCGTGGTCGTCCCAATCGCCTCCGCCAACGTCGCGCCTGTGTCTCGACGACCAAGGGGGCCGGGCAGCGAGCCCCTATGCGGGACGGGTGTTTATTCTGGTCAACAGGAACAGCGGGTCGTCGGGTGAGCTGGCCGCGCTCCTGCTGAAACGGGCCATGCGCGCGGTCATCGTCGGGGAGCGTTCGGCCGGCACGGCGCAGTACAGCGAGGTACGGCGTTTCGTGCTGCCGAAGACTGGTCTCGTCTGCCAGCTCGGCACGAGGCGGCTCTACTTCGACGAAGAGGTCGAGTCAATCGGGTTGCCGGTGGACTGCTATCTCGAACGCATCGACCAGGAGGCAGCCGCCTTGGTCCCCTGGCTCGACCGGTTGCAGGAGCACGTCGCCGCCGATCCGGCTTCGGGAATCGCGCCACAGAGTTTCGCGGCCAGCTTTCGCCGATAGCGGAGCGCCACGGAGCGCGGGCGTCCCGCCCGCCCAGTGGCTACCGGTGGGGTGGCCTTTGTTGAGCACGCGGCGCGCCGGCCTCCTCGGACGAGCCGGGGCGGGCGGGACGCCCGCGCTCCGTGGCGCTCCGCTAGGTCGATGTAATTCGTTGTGGCATACCCGGCTGCGGGCGGGGCGTTGACCGGGGCAGGCTGCCCCGCCTATACTCGCTTCCAGCGACGCCGCTCGACGGCGGCCAGTGGAACGAGGTATGACCGATGTATCTGCCCAACTTCAGCCCGCGGCTGGGCGACCGCATGGGGATGGCGGAGAAGCGGCGACTGCTCTTGCGCTTCCACTGGCTGGAGATGGAGATTCTGGAGATCCTGGCCTCCTGGTCGGAGACCATCGTCTACATCCCCGTCCGCGCCGGTATCGGCCGGCACCTGTGGGAGCAGGCTGTCCACTGCGACCGCATCGGTTGGGCGCTGCGCAACCTGAAGCACCTCGGCCGGGTGGCCGCGGCCAACGCGCCGAGCGACGAGTTCGTACGCTGCTGCGAGCAACTGCACGCTACGAAGGAGCCGGCGTTGCGGCTGGTCGGTTTGTATCAAGTGCTCATCCCCGAGCTGGACGCGGCGGAGGGCGCCTATCTGGTCGCCACCGACCCGCTGGCCGACGCCAACGCCATCGAGGCGCTCGAGCTTTGCCGGCGCGAGCACGCCGCGCAGCGGGAGTGGGCGGAGCGCGTGCTTGGCACGCTGCTCACCACGGCTGCGGAGCGCCGCCAGGCGGTGGAGTTTGCCCATGCCCAACGGCTCGCGCTCCTCGCCGCTGGCGGCATCGCCGCCGATGGTCCGGCGGCCTATTTCCTGCCCTATCATGGTTGGCCGGAAGAGGATGAAGCAACTGCCGCTCGCGCCGAGCTTCCGACCGCGGTCGGGCAGTGGCAGTCCGGCGGCTATCGCTACGTCAAGAGCTTCCGGCGCGGCGTCGTCGAGCTACAGTGGGATTGCCGCTTCCGCTACGCCGAGTCGCCGGCCGAGCTGGAGGTTGTCCCGCCGCACGGATCGGTCGATGGGCTGGTCCACTGGCTGCACGGCCTCTTCCACGGCGAGTGCCAGACGGTGGATCGCATGGGCTGGCTGCTGGTCGATTTCCCCGACCTACCGTGGGACATGCGCAAGGACATGGCCCAGCAGGCCTGGGAGGAGGCGCGGCACATGCAGATCGTGGCGCAGCTCATCGAGGGGTTGGGTGGCCGGCTCGGGCAGTATCCCTTCCCGCCCTACTTCGGGCGGCTGCGCCGAGATCACCATCACCCCGTGATGCACATGGTGCTGGGCAACGTGATGGGCGAAGGCAGCGCCGCGGCGGCGACCAACGACGCGCTCAAGTACACGGTCGATTGGGGCAACGACTGGCTCCGGCATGGGCTGGAGCATCTCTCCGCCGATGAGGTGGTCCACGTGAATTTCGGCAAGCGCTGGGGCAAGCAGCTCTCCCACGCCGACCGCGAGCGCTACTGGCAGGAGGGCAAGGCAAACGCACACGCCGCGATCGACGCCATGGAGGCGGCCAGGGCGGCCTTCGGCTTTCAACCCAATCCTCAGCGGCAGATCGAGCGGGCCGACCGCGAATTCGACGCGCTGCTGGGCAAGCAGGCGGATGCGGCCGTTGCGGAAGCGAGCCCAGGCGCCCCAGCCACCAACTACTGTCCCCTTGCATAGACCGCACCGGCTCGAACGTCAGGCACCGCTTTGGCGAAGGTCGTCGTCCAGGATGCTCTGCAGGACCGGCTGGGCGGCGACGTGCGCGGCGCTCACGTCCTTCTTCAAGGCGTAGGCGTCGAGGAGGGCCTGGCCAAGCGTGGTCATGAACTTGTCGAAGGAGGGCATTGCCGGAGCGCGTCCGGTGTTGGGGAGCTCGTCGGCAAACACCTTGTACTGCGGGTCCTTGGCGAGGTAGTCCTGGTAACTCTTGTCCTGCTGGGCGGCGCGATTGATCGGGAACATCGTCCCGGTGAGCGCCATGGTCAGCTGCCCTTCGGTCCCGCTGAAATATCGGGCGAAAGTCGCCGCCGCGGCGATCCGGTCGCTGTTGGCGGTATGCATGACGGCGAGGCTGTGGCCGCCGCCGTCGGCGTAGCGCTGCTTGGTCTTCGGTGAGACCGGATTGGCGACCACGCCGAAGTTGACGTTCTTCTGCCGGAGCAGCGGCATGCGAAAGGAGCCTTGCTGCTCGAAGGCGGTCTCCGCCGTCGCCAGCAGCTCCTTGCCGAACTTCTCATCCGGCGGGGCCAGGTGGTAATTGTTGATCAGGTCCACGTGCCACTGGGTGATCTCCCGCGCCTCCGGACTGTCGAACTGGACTTTCGTGCCGTCGTCGCTGAGCAGCTTGAAGCCGTTGGAGGCGCCCAGATTCGCCCAGAACGTGTACTGGGCCCAGCCGCCATAACGGCCCAGGTCGAGACCCCAGATGGTGGGCGGCTTGGCCGCTTTGTTGGCCTTGTCGATGAAATCGTCCCAGGTCCAGCCGGCCTTCGGCGGCTCGACTCCGGCGCGCGACAACACGTCGGCATTGTACATGACGAGGTTGTTGTTGATGCTGAAGGGCATAGCGGCCAGCTTGCCGCGCCAGATGCTCGTCTCCAGGGCGAGCGGGAAGATGTCCTTGCGCTGACCGGCCCAATCCTTGTCCGTCCGCAACTGTTGGTCAAGGTCCACCACGAGGCTGGCGGCGGCCAGGGCCGCGGCGTCGAAATAGGCGACGAACGCGCTATCCGGCGGCGTGCCTCCCGCCGCCGCGGTCTTGAGCTTGGTGAGGTCATTCGCGCCGGGCGAGACCGTGACCCGTATCGCCTGCTGCTCGCCGTTGAACTTGGCGATGGTCGTCTCGCGACCCTGGTTCTCGGGGGACGTGGCCCCCAGATTGGTCCAGTGTTCCAGGACAAGAGGGCCCTGTCTGGCTGCCTGGCTACTGGCGGAGGGCGGGACGGTGCTGGTCACCACCACCGTCTGGGCCGTGGTCAGCAGCGCGGTCGTCACGGACGATTGGGTGACGGTCGCGGTCAGGACGCTCGTTTGCGTGGAGACGCTGGTCTGTGTCACCGTCGTCGCGGCGGTTTGGGTGGACGTGGCGCTTCCACAAGACGCCAGCGCAGCGGCGAACAACCCCACGGCTGGTACGGACAGCAGATGGCGCACCATCATCCGGCGGGAAAGCAAGCGCTCGGATACCACGGACAACCTCCATTTCCTATTTTTCGCACAAGTAAGCACCACGAGAGTTCACGTCTATGGTCGGCATGGGCGAATTGCGGGCGAACTGCCCGCAATCACTCGGCGAGTCGGAAGGCAATCCTCCTTTCCAAAGGAACGGGACCGTGGTCCCCCGGTCGCTTAGCCGCCGATCGCCATCGCGGCCCCGGCATCTTCGCCACTTCAGCCAGTTCCTGCTTTCACCGCTGTTGGTCAGCCGCTGCAGCTTCCTTCTGGAGCATGGCGGCGGTGTCGGTCATGTGCCGGCGCATGGCGGCTTCCGCGGCCTCCGCGTCGCGTCGGGCGATCGCCTCCACAATCTGGCGGTGGAAGTCGAAGCTGCGCTCGTGGGCACGCGTGCGCTCGGCGACCAGCGGGCTCTCGCTCATGAAGGTGGCAAAGGATGCCCAGAGCCGGGAGAAGAAGAGATTGTGCGCTGCATGCACGATGGCGAGGTGCAGGGCGACGTGGTTGCGTTGCTGGGCGTCCGGCTCCTCGGCCGGAGTCCGGAGCGCCTCCAGCGCTTCCTGGATGCGACCAAGGTCGTCCAGAGTTGCCCGTTCGGCGGCGAGACGCGCGATCTCGGGGTCGAGGTGCAGGCGCGCATCCACCAGGTCGCGCAACACCCGGTCGCTGCCGAGCAGCGGCAGCATCGTGTGGTCGCCGTCGTCGTGCGACGCGGCGCGCAAGAATGTGCCCCGGCCGGCTCGGGTCTGCACAATGCCCAGGCTGACCAAACCGCGAATCGCCTCGCGCACGGTGGCCCGTCCGACTCCAGTCAGCGTCACCAGCTCCTGCTCGGTGGGCAGGCGGTCGCCCGGCGCCAGGCGCCCTTGCTTGACCAGCGCCAGCACCTGATCCATGACGAGCTGGGAGCCGAGACGCCGGTCTATCGGCCGGAGGCCTGGCCAGACGTCGGGTTGCGCGCTGCTCTGACTCATTCCGGCGCATCGCCTTTCCAGTGACCAATGGTCGTGCGCTGACATCCCAGGCCGTCAATCGTGGCCTCCACCGTGTCCCCACCGTGGAGCCAGCGACCGGTGGCGTAGGCGACGCCGCTGGTCGTGCCGGTGGCGATGACGGCGCCCGTCTCCAGCGTCACAGCAGAGGAGAGCCAGGCGATAAGCTCGGCGATGCTGAAGATCATCTCGGCCGTCGATCCAGCTTGCCGGAGCTCACCATTGACCCGCAGCTCCATGGTGAGCCGTTGCGGATCGGGTATCTCGTCCGGGGTGACCAGATACGGCCCCATCGGAGCGCAGCCGTCACCCCACTTGCCCAGCAGGAAGTCAAAGAATTCGTCGTCTGGACGAGGCCGGCGACCTGGAGGCGAAGCAATGCTGCGTGCGGAGAGATCGTCGAAGACGAGGTAGCCCGCCACGTATTGCAAGGCCTGCTCGGCCTCGACGGCCTGGCAGCGGCGGCCGATCACGACACCCAGTTCGACCTCGTGGTCGAGCCGGCGCGCCAGCGCCGACGGCGTCACTCGTGCGTAGGGGCCGCTGACCGCGGTGAGCGGCTTGCTGAAGAAGTAGGGGATCGTCTCCGACTTGGCGGGCGGCTTCTGGCCGCTGCTGCCTTCGGCGATGTGTCGCGCGTAGTTGCCGGCCACGCAGTAGGTGGCTGGCGGCCGCGGTACTGGCGCGCCGACTGCCGCGGAGTCCATCGGCGTTCCTTGGGCAATCAGCTCGGGCCGCTGCAGGAGCCAGTCGCTCAGCCTTCGTGTAATGTCGGTCGCCTCATTACCGCCGGCGAGCCAGCCGGCCATGTCGGACCACGCGGGCTCCGCCGTCAGACCGGCGCTACCGGCGGCGGCCACCAGATCGACACCTCGACCGTTGAGTACGATCACCACTCGCGCTTGACCGCTACTGGTTAACGTGCCGAGTTGCAAGCCAATCCCCTTCTTGTTCACCGGCGTTCATTGGGCATCTACCAGGTTCGTCGTGGTCTGGTCTGAAAAGGCCCCTCCCCAACCCCTCCCCAGCAAGCTGGAGAGGGGCTTTTCAGCCGCGCGGGCGGCAGCAGGCTGCCATGGAGTCTCCTATGAAATGCATCCCTCCCGCTGTCATCCTGAGCGCAGCGAAGGACCCCCGGCCTGGCCGCTCGCGCTGCGCGGGACCGTTGTGCGGCTGGCCGCTCACGCCGGGGGTCCTTCGCTGCGCTCAGGATGACAGCGGGAGGCTCAGCATCACCGTGTGGTCTCACCTCGACTCCGTCGACACGCCTGCAACGCCGGCCGTCAGCCCCGCCTCTCCGGGACCCTCAAATGTTGATCCGATCAGCACGGACAGCAGCTCCAGGGTCTCCGCTGGCGGTACCGGCGACTGCCTGGAATGTGCCATTTCGACGATGGCCTGCAAGGTGGCGGCGAACATGGGATGGTCATCGACGTCTGGGATCACGACGGAAGCGTGTCCGGCCGTCCCGAACGCGGCGACGCTGAGGACGGGAAGGCTGTCGCGCAAGAGCAAGACCAGGCCCATCCGCCCGTCTGGATAGCAGAGGCCGAGGATGTCGCGCGAGCCGTGCCGCATCACCAGATGCGATTGGACCCCGGCGCCCAGCAACGTGTAGACGGCCTCCGCCGCGTGGATGCCGTAGTAGACCGTTTCGCGATAGCCGGTGGCCACGACTGTGCGCAGCTCGCAATGCGACGGTGAGCCCAGCGCGCGCACCTCGGCGTTGAAACGCAGCGCGGAGCAGGAAAGCAGCGGCGTGGCGTTACGCTCGGCCGCGGCGGCGATGGCCCGCGCATCGGACATCGTCGCCGCCAGGGGTTTGTCGACGTAGGTCGGGATGGCGGCTTCGAGGAATGGGATCGCGAGGACGCGGTGCTCGTTGGGATCACGCTGCAGGACGAGGACTGCGTCGATGAGCCGCTCCTCCAGCATGCGCTCCGGCGTGTCCACGACGGTAGAGAAGCCGTGCTCGGCGGCGAATCGTCCCGCGGCGTCGGCGTCCTCTGCCCAGAACGCGGCCAGCGTCACCCCCGGCACGAGACCCTGCTGAGCAGCGCGAGCGTAGCTCAGCGCGTGACCGGACTCGATGCCGCCCAGGAAGCCGAGGCGGATCATGACGATCGCTCCCGCATGTCCCCTAGGGCAACGGCTAGGGCCGCCCGAGCTGCTGCAGCTTCGTCGCCGTCGAGCGGCAGGAGCGGCCGCCGTGGCGGACCCACGTGGACCCCCTGGTCGTTGAGCGCCATCTTGGCGAGCTGGACGTACTTGCCGGTAGTCTCGATGAGCGTGGTGAAGGGCAAAAGGCGGTCGTTGAGCCGGCGTCCAGATTCCAGATCGCCCTGTTCGGCGACGAGCCGGAACAACTCGACGGCGCTGCGCCCCACCGCGTTGGCGGCCGCGGCGATGAAACCCTGGGCGCCGGCCGCGAAGGCCTCGAATGCCAGGTGGTCCGAGCCGCACAGGACGCCGAGCCGGTCGCCACAAAGCAAGCGCAGGCGGCTGATGCGCGACGCGTCGCCCGAGCTTTCCTTGACGTAGCGTACCTGCCCGGCCGCGGAGAGCTCCGCGATCTGTTCGGGCTGCAGATCGACGCCGGTCGCACCGGGGTTGTTGTAGAGGACGACCGGAATGTCCAAGGCGGCGGCAACGTCGCCGTAGAAACGCAGCAGCTCGCGCGTCGACGGATGCCAATAGACAGGGTGGCCGACCAGCACGGCACTCGCGCCGAGGGCCTGGGCCTCTTGACAGGATCGGGCGACCTCGCGCGTGGCCGAGCCGGACGTGCCGACAATCACCGGAACCCGCCCCGCCACCGCCGAGACGGTGGCAACGATCATCCGTCGCCGCTCCTCGGCAGACAGCGACGCTAGCTCTCCGGTGCCGCCGACGACCAGGATGCCGTGTACTCCCTCGTGCCCGACCAGGTGCTCGACCAGATGAGGTATCGCTGCATCATCAAGCGCCTCGTCCGGCTGCATTGGAGTGACCATGGCCGCGATCACCCCACGCAACTGTTGGACCATAGTCCCTCTTCTCCTTGTTCCTGATGGACCGTCCGCACACTAGCGAGAGCGGATGACGCGCGAGCGATTGCGCAGCGGCAGGGGCACGCGGGCGCCCTCCTGCGCCTCAGATTCGTGGAAGGCCAGCGCGAGCTCGAGCGCGGCACGACCGTCCTCACCGGACGGGTCGGGCTGGCCGCCTTCGCGCACGCAGCGTACCAGGTCACGAGCCGTGCCGAGCATGAAGCTCCCGTTCCAATATTCGGTCAGCGGTCGAGCGGCCAGGATGGGCTCCCCGTTCTCCCCGGGCACAGGGGACCACACCGTGCCGCCGAGGTCACTGGCGGTGATGACGCCGCGGCTACCATGCAGCTCGATGGTCGCCAGGGTCCTTTGCCCGGCGGCCGCATTGGCAACAGCCCGAACGCCGTTGGCGAACTGGATGACACCCACCCCGCCGGGATCCTGATGATTCTCCCAGCCGGGATCCATGCAGGCGCTGACCCACGCGGCCGGGGCGCCCGCGAACATGCAGACCAGGTCGAAATAATGGCTCCCCGTATGCGCCAGCGCGCCGCTCCAGGAGAGCACAACCGTGCGCAGCTCGCCGATGGCGCCTTCCGCGATCAACTGGCGAGCGCGCGCGAACAGGGGATCGTGGCGACGCCAGGTGTTGACGGCAAGGACCGTCCCCGATTCGGCGCAAGCGGCCAGCATGGCGTCGGCCTCGGCCATGCTTGTGGCCAGCGCCTTTTCGCACCAGATGCCACGGACGCCGGCTCGGGCACAGGCGATCACCACCTCGGCGTGCAGCGGCGCGTGGACCGTCACGCTGACCAGGTCTGGCTGCACGCTGGCCAACAGATCGTGATAGTCCGCGAACGCCTCCGCCGGCCCCCAGCGTTGGGCGAACGCGGCCCGAGCATCCGGATTGGGGTCGGCGCCGGCGACGAGCGCCACATCGGACAACGCCCGCCAGACCCCGGCGTGCGTGTGGGGGAAACTCCAGCGGCCGGGCAAGCGCCGGTGCTCAGCCTCGATGGAGGTAGCCACACGGCCGCAGCCGATAATGGCGGCTCGCAACTGCTCGGCCATGTGCCGTGCTCCCTAAATGTCCGACAATCAGATAGACGAATCATAGGATGCTCCAGCGGAGCTGTCAAGGGCGGTGGCCAGAACCAGATGCGCCATGTAGTCTTGCGCCAGCCGGGCAGGAGGGCCACGGAGCGCGGGCGTCCCGCCCGCGCGGTGGCAACGGGTGGCGGGCAAGCTGCCAGTGCGGCAGCTGGGCGGCGTCCCCGCGAGCCGGGGCGGGCGGGACGCCCGCGCTCCGTGGCCCTCCTGCTCTAGCGCTCGCTCGCTGCAAGGGTCTGCGCCGCGCCTTCCCACTCAACCGCGCCAGGTTGGCAACGAGACCTCGGCAGGCTCAAGACGGGAACGGGAGACCTGTCTCGGCAGTTGAACCGGCACGCGTCGATTCTTGTGACAGATGCTCTGCCAGGAGCGTGACGAGGTCGTCTAGCGTCCGGCCTTGCCGGCGCTCTTCGGGCGTCTCCGCGCCAAGCGGTGTTTTACCGACGAATCGGTACAGGTCGGCTGCGCCCTGGAGCATTTTGGGGGTAAGGCCTACCGCGCCGAGGGTCGCCGCGATCTCCTCCATCTCGCCGACCCAGCGATCGGCCTTGGATGGCATGCCGGGCGCCTGCCGCTCGATCCAGGCAAGTATTCCCGACTGGCTGGACTCCAGCTCGGCGCGCAGCGCATCGGACAGGCCCAGCGCCTCACCGGCCACGAGCAGCTCCACCGCCAACGCCGTCAGCCCCTTGGTGAGCGCGGCGTAGCACATCTTGAGACCGGAGGCCTGGCCCACTTCTGTCCCGATTAGGCGCACGTCAAGCCCAACCGGACTAAGCTGGGCGAACTCGTGAGCGTCCGTCCCGGAGGCGTAGAAGCGTGGACCTGACCGACCTGGCGCGGGCGGGCCGCCGATGATACCGGCGTCGACGAAGCGAGCGCCAGCGGCACTGATTGTGCTTGCTATCTTCGTCGCCGTTTGCGGGGCGATGGCGTTGCAATCCACGTACAGCAGCTCCGCCTTCGTGGCCGTCACCGCCGCGGCGATCCGCTTGGCCAGGGCCGCCGCCTCTGCCGGGACGAGCACCGACAGCAGCACATCCGCTTCCCTCACCAACGTCAGGTCGTCGCCCACGTCTTCGATCCCCGCCGCGGCGGCGAGCGCGACGGTGCGCGGACTGCGACCGCGCAGGCAGGTAACGACGCGCATGCCATTGGTCCGGAGCGTTCGCCCAATGGCGTGACCCATGTCGCCCGGGCTCATTATGCCGATGGTGTTGATAGCCATGCTCGATTGCCCCGTTCTCCTGCAGACACATACCGTGGCGCTGCCGGCGGCCGAGCCCCACTCCCTTGTCGATGCCGCGCACCTCGCCAGCGCCTGCGTTAACATGTGGGCCACGATAGCACGAGTCGAGGGTTCCAGTTTTCGTGGCGGGTCATTCCGAGCGACGCAACGGGATCCCCGCGCTGTTTCTGAGATGTCATGAGGTACGCAATGGCGATCGACGTCGGTGAGCTGAACCGCCTTGTCGACGAACTGCGCCGGATAGGGAAAGAGCCTGATCGTCGCCTGCTCGACCGAGTCAAAGCCTTGGGTCCAGCGGCGGTTCCGGTGCTGACCACCATGGCGACCGACGAGCAGCTCCACCACGCCGATGGCGAGAGCGCTGAGGTATGGGCGCCGCTGCACGCCATCCAGCTTCTCGGCGAGCTGGAGGCGGCTGAGGCGGTGCAACCACTGCTGCCGCTCCTCAGTTGGGACGAGGACGATTGGCTGGACCAGTCGTTACCGGAGGCGTTCGGCCGGATCGGCCTGCCCGCGCTGCCATCGCTGCGCGCCCTTCTTTTCGATCGCGCCGCGACCATCTACACGCGCCGCCGCGCCGCCGATGGCCTGGCGCACATTGCTCAATACCATCCGGAGTCACATGAAGAGGTCGTGGCCCATCTGGCCGCCCGCCTCGACCCGGCCGAATCCCAGACACCGGATGACGAAACGTTGAACGCATTCGTCGTCGCCACACTGCTTGATCTGAAAGCTGAGGAGGCGGTGCCGGCGATCCGACGCGCATATGCAGAGGATCGCGTGGACCGGCGCGTGGTCGCGTTCGCCGACGTGCTGCACGAGCTAGGGCTGCCGCCGGAGGCGAAGCCGGGGACGTCCAGACCGGAGGCCGGGAACGGTATGCGTCTCTGGCTGCGCTGCACTAACTGCGGCTACGACCGCGAGCACGCTGTAGGAACGGTGTACTGCGATCTGGGCACGTTCGAGCGGCAACGCGCTGGCGAGAAGACGCCCTACCGCGAGTTCGTCATCACCCGTCGCATCACCTGTCCGAAGTGTGGCGCCGTCGACCAGTACGAGTTCGCGCCGGAGGCCACACTGGCAGTGACCGCCGAATTGTTGAAGAAGATGGTCACCGCGGAAACGGAGGGGCAGTTCCCTGACGGCGACGGTCCCCTCCGTTTCCTCCACTTCACCCTGGCCGATGGCCGGGAAACGCATCCCTACGAAGCGCGCGACATGTATCGCCGGCAGGTGGCGGCGGAGCCGCGGCGCGCCGACCTGCGCCTGCGCTACGCCAATGTCCTGCGCTTCCTCGGCCATGACGAGGAGGCAGCGCAGGAGTACGACGCCGTGCTGGAGCTGGAGCCGGCAGAGGTCGAGGCCCTCTACAATCTGGCCTTACTGGCCGAGGCCGCCGGCGACGAAGGGGAGTTCCGGCGGCGGTGCGAGCGCATCCTCGAAGTTGCTCCGCGTAGCCGGATGCCGCGCGACCGCCTACGCGAGTACGTCGACTTTGCCCAGGAGACGATCCGCGACCTGGATAGGCTCGGTACCGGTGCGCTCGGGCGGCGGGACCGCCCGCCGCTCTTGACGACCCATCCTTTTCGCGACGGCCGGCATACTCAGGCAGCGCCGCCACGACTCCCTGCCGTTGCCCGCGCCACGCCGAAGATCGGTCGCAACGATCCTTGTCCCTGCGGCAGCGGCAAGAAGTACAAGAGGCGCCACGGACGGTAGCGGGTGTCACGTCCTTTCCCGGCAGGGCTGGTAGCATGGCGGCTACTGGGGTTCAATCGTTCAGCGGAGAGGAGTAGCGTCCTATGGCCATCGCAGCCGCGCCGCCCATGCGCTACACGGTCGACGATCTGGAGCAGTTTCCTGACGACGGCAAGCTCCGGGAGCTGGTCGATGGTCAGATTGTGGAGTGGGATGTGCCGTCACAGGAGCACGGAGCTTTCGAAGCCGCGCTGACCGCCACCTTTGTGAACTTCGTGCGGGAGCATCGCCTCGGTCGGGTCACCTGCGGCGACGCGATGGTGCGCATCCAGGGCAGCATGCACGACGCCCGTGGCGGTGACATCGAGTTCTACCAGCGCGGACGCTTTCCGAAGGATTCTCGCGCCGCGGCAACGGTGACGGCGCCCGACTTTGTGGTCGAGGTCCTCTCCCCTTCGGACCGAGCCGACCGTGTCTTGGAGAAGGTGCGCGACTGGCTGCGTGCTGGGGTGCGGCTGCTCTGGTACGTCAACCCGGAGACGGGGACCACGACGGTCTACCAAGGGGAGCGCGTCACCTATGTGGCCGCTGAGGAGACCCTCGATGGCGGCGACGTGCTGCCGGGATTCCGGCTCCGCATCGCCGATCTGCTACAGGAGCTGGCCGAGACGGAGTAGCGATCAGGTAGACGAGCCTGCCGCGCCCAGCCAGGCGCTAGGAGGCGTTCACGGCAGCCGCGATCAGGCTGGCGTAGGCAGCGGCTCCCTCTGGCCGCAGGTGGAATCCGTCCGGCGCGAAGAACACCGGCTTGCCGGCGCTGGCAGCATACCAGTCGACGAGTCGAGCCGTCTTGTAGCGCGGCACGCCGGTCGCCAGTACCGCGTTGTTGGCGTCCTGCCACGAGCGGGGAACCTTCAGATTGACAAACACCACCCGGCGAGCTTGCGTCAGGATCTGCATGATCTGGTCGAACTGTCCAGTGGTGAACGTACCGTTCGTGCCGAGGCCGACAACGACGGTCGAGCCGAGCTGCCCGGCGGCGCGGCGCCCAATCAGGATGCTGACGCCGGTGGCCACCTGGCGGCTCACCGCGGCGTCCACCTCCACCAAGCCGATGTCATTTTCCAACTCCGGGGCGGCGTCGAGCATGACGGAATCGCCGACGGCTGTCACCCGCCCAGCGCGCACCGGCATCGTGGCGGGCGCCGGCGACAGTGGAACGGGCGGCGGCGACGGCACGAGCCTGGCAACCGGTGTCGGCGGTGGCAAAAGCTTGTGCGGGGCGGCGGCGGTTGAAGTTAGGGCGATCGACGTCTGCGCTGTGGTGGCGCCAGGCCCAACTGTCTTCGCTGCGCCCGGCGAGTTACCGGCTCCGGAGTGCGAGGTGACGCTCGTCGGAGCATGATTCGCCACGATCGGCGAGGGCGTGGGAACGGCAGCGGTGGCGGCCGGGGTCGCTCGCGACAGTGGATTGGCGGCCGATGTGATCGGAGTCGCCTTCGCGGTTGCGATCGGCGTAGGCAACGCGGTAGCCGGCGGATCGGCGGCAGTCGATGCGCCAGAAATCGCCTGCGTCGCCGAATTTGCCGCGGGCGTGCTGGAGTTGACGGCGCTGGCGGCAGCCGTTTGATTCGGCGACGCCACCTCTGCCGTCACGGTTGCCAGCGTCCCGACTGTCGACGAGATTGACGCCTTGGAGGCTGTCGATGGCGCTGTCGAGCAGGCGACTAAAGCGCTCAGCGCCAGGCAATGGACGAGCATTGACCGCACCCCCGCCACGAACGGGATAGAGGATCTCCTGCCTCGCTCCACCATCTCTGCCCGATCCTCCGGTGACGCGTCCCGACTTCACGACCCTGTGCCGGCTCAATGATAGCGTCGAGCGTCCCCCGGGCCCGGCAACTCTTGGAGGCGACTATCCATGATTACCGGCGCTACTTAAGGCCTGTGATGCGGGTCCAAGGCGTCCCGCAACCCGTCGCCGAGGAAGTTCAGGCTAAGCACCTGCGACGCACCCTGGCGTCCAAGCACTGTTGCTCAACTCCGGAGATTCGGTTACTATCGTTATATCACATTTGTGCGTGCAGTCACCAGTTCGGCCCACGTGCCGGGTCGCGGCGCCAGGGGAGGGGGCGGGTCCGTGCGTGCTCTCAGTACGCCGGTGAATGCCCCTCGTTCCTTTCAGCCGGTGGCTCCGGATTACAGTTTCCAAAAGGTGGCTGCCGCGATTCGCGAAGCCATCGTTCGCGGGGAATTGAAACCCGGCGACCGGCTGCCGGCCCAGCGGGAGCTGCAGGAGGTATTTGCCGTCAGCAAGGTCACGGTGATTGGAGCGCTGCGTCACCTCGAGGCCGATGGGGTCATCGCCATCCAGGTTGGACGCCACGGCGGAGCGATCGTCCTCGACTCTAGCCGCCAGCCGCTGAACCGAGCACTGGGGCTGCTGCTAGATATGGAGCAGGTCAACCTCACGGAAGTCAAGGAGCTACGTGACAGTATGGAGGTACAGATCGCCCGGCTGGCCACCCAGCGCGCGACGCCGGAGTGGATCGCGCAGTTGGGCGACATCCTCGTTCGCCTGGACGCGCTCGCCCAGTCGCCGGGGACCGGACCGGTGTCCTACCTCGAGCTCGATATGGAGTTTCATGCCACGCTCGCCGAGGCATCTGGAAACCGACTCCTGAGCGCTTGGATGGAGGTTCTCCGTCACCACCTGCTGCAGCATCCAACTCCGGTCAGCAAGCACCAGCAACAGGTGTTGAACCGGTCCTTGCGGCTCCTGTTCGATCAAGGCGTCAAGGCGGGTCTTCCCGACGAGGCCGCGCAAGCCATGACTACCCACCTGATCGACAGCTACCGCAACGTCGAGGTGCAATTGGAAAGGAGCATCAAATGTTGATCGGCTACGTCAGCGACGAGCGGTACGTGGCGCTGTCCGGCGTGATGGTAGAGATCGAGGGCGGCGACGCCGGCAGCATGGTCGTCCAGTCCACGCCGACCGGCGCTGTCTACGCCGACATCGAGCCTGGCGAGTACCGCATGACGCTGGCCAAGCCCGGCTTCGGCGCGAAGCGCGTGACCATGGCCGTCCAGCACGGCAAGCCATACCAATTCCGGCTCCTTTCCGACCGGCTGCTCGGCTACGCCTGGCCGCGCTGGGTGCGCGGCGGTGAGGCCTCCGAGTTCAAGGTCCATTCGGTCGAGCCCTACCGCCTGAGCTTGTGGCGTTACGGCCGGCAGAAGGAGTTCGTCCGGCTGCTCGGCTGGTTCGACGAGCACGGCCCCAACGCCGTGATGCAGATCACGCCCGATGGCGACTACACCCAGACCGGCGTGCAATGGAATACGCGCGGCTACCCGCACCCCAACCCGACGCAGACGGTCGCCGCGCCGTCCCGCTCCGGCCTGTACTACTTCCACGCCGAGGGCGAGTCCGGCGCTTTCTTCTCCTTCCCCTGGGTAGTGGCGCCCACCACGCCACAGGCGCCGATCGCCGTCCTGGCTTCCACCAATACCTGGAACACCTACAACAATTTCGGCGGGCGCAGCAACTACATCAACAGCACCGGCTTGCCGCCGACGCCAACCGTGAACGCGCGCCAGGAGCTCGTGCGCTACCAGACCGACAGCGGGGCGGACACCTGGGGCTTTCCGGACTCGGACTACCTTCCGCTGTCCTTCGACCGCCCCGAGCCGTTCAACCACATCCCGGTGGATGTGGAAGTGACGGACCCGATCCGCGGGCGTCAGCCTTGCCACCTGGCGCCGGCGGAGTGGCGATTTCTCGGGTGGTTGGAACGGGAAGGCTTCTCCTACGACTTCTACGCCGAGCAGCAGTTACACAGCGGCGTCCTGGACCTCGATGCCTACAAGGTCGTGGTCCTCAGCGTACACCCGGAGTACTGGTCGCGCACCATGTACGAGCGCCTGCTGGCCTGGGTCCAACAACGCGGCGGCAAGCTCCTGTACCTTGGCGGCAACGGCATCAACTGCGAGATCGAGTTCCTGGACGAGGCGACGCTGCGCTGCAACAGCTATCGGGGGCACCCAGAGGACCGTGATGCTTCCGGTCGCCCGCTTGAGAGCCGCTTCCATCGCCGAGTACAGAGTGAAGCCACGCTGCTCGGTGTGGCGTTTTCCTACCCGGGCATCATGACCGCCGCTCCCTATCGTGTGGTGCGGGACCACTGGGTCTTCGCGGATACTGGCGTCGCCGTCGGTGACGTGTTTGGCGAGGCCAGCCTGCACGAGCGCATCAGCGGCGGCGCCTCCGGTCACGAGACAGACAAGCGAACACCGCATTCGCCAGCAGATACCGTCCTGCTGGCCAAAGGACTCAACCCCGACGAGGGCGGCGCGGAGATCGTCTATTACGAGACCGCGAGCGGCGGCGCGGTCTACTCCGTAGGATCGATCACCTATGTCGCCTCCATTCTGGTCGATCCGGTCGTGTCGCGGATGACTCGCAACGTGCTGGAGCGCTTCCTGGCCGGGGTACCTATGGCAGTCTAGGTAACGAGTGTGCCATTGGCGGCGGGCGTGCCGGGGCCGCGATTGCGATCGGCGGCTAACCGACCGGGGGACTGCGGACCCTTTCGTTTCGGAGGGACATCGGCAGGACAGGGAATACCGCGGTTGGGACAAGATGGCATAACACGGCCGAATATGCAGCTCTGGTTTTCCTTTGGACTGCCGCGATGCATCGCGGCATGGTTTCTTGGCGGCGGATCGGGGTATCCCAATCCCGCAGACGAAACTGGCCGGCTGGACGGGACCGCAGTCCCCCCGGTCGGTTAGCCGCCGATCGCAATCGCGGCCCCGGCACGCCCGCCGCCAGCATCGCACCCTTACGTCGGGTTCTTCAGCACGTTATTGGCGAGATCAGCCGCTTGCTTGATGCCATCGGTGGCAGAGAGCTGGCCCTTGGCGGCCTTCTGCAATACCGGACTGGCCACCTTGTTGATGTTGGTACCCTGGACGAATGGGTACGGTCCGCCGATGTCGCCATAGGGAGGCAGGTTGATCAAGTCGGGAACCTTCTTCGTTATGTCCTGGTACTGCTGCGAGGCGAATAGGTCCTTGCGCGGCCCTACGCGATTCAGGACGGCGAGACGGATCAGTAAGGCATCCTTGCTGGCATAGTAAGTGGCGAATGCCCAGCCGCCATCGGTGTTCTTGCTGCCTTTGGGGAGGGCGATCATGTTCTCCCAGCTCATCGTGCCATTCTGCTGGCCGCTCGGTCCCCGGGGCATCAGCGCCATGCGCAGGTCGGAGTTGGGCGCGAAGTCCTTGATCGCGGTGGCGTTCCAGGTTCCGGCTATCGACATGGCCGCGGTGCTGTCGTAGATGCGGCCATTCTTGGTGTCGGGCGGCTTGTCGTTTGCTCCCCAGGTCGCCTTGCCCTGCCACTTACTGGTGTTGATGTCTGCAATAAATTGCAGCGTTTCGATGCCTTGCGGGTTGTTCCAGCCGACGGCAGATTGGTCGTCGTTGTACATTCCACAGCCGTCGGAGTAGCCGTACATGGACAGGTTGTAGATGTCGGCCCCCGAGCCGTCGAATCCGGCCACGGTCGTCTTGTCACCAGCCTTCTTGGTGAGCTTGACGGCGTTGTTGAAGAAATCGTCCCAGGTCCATTTGTTGACCAAGCCAACGTCGGGATCGATGCTGGCGCTCTTGAACATGTCGGCGTTGTACATCAAGACGTTGGAGTCGGGCCCTTCGACCGGCACCCCGTAGACCTTGCCCTGGTACTGGTTGTAGAAGAGTGCCGACTTGACGAACTGATCCAGCCCGACCGATGGCGTCAGCTTCACGCGGGCGGTGAGGTCCTCAATGGCGCCCTTTTGCCAGAAGCCACGGGTCCAGGCGACGGAGGTATGGATCACGTCCGGCACGGTGTTCGCGGCCGCGGCGGTGAGGAGCTTCGTCTCATAGTCGCCAAAAGCCGGGTAGGTGATGTTCAGCGTGGTACCAGAGTTCGCAGCCTCGAAGTTGCTCTTGATTTGCTTGAAATACTCGGTCGTAGACGGCTGGCCGGTAGGGTCCCACCAGTCCCAGTACTCCACCGTTCCCTTGGCTTTCGCGGCGTTGCTCGCCGCGGCACTGGCTGGCGCGCTGGTTTGGGCGGCCGAAGCGACGGCCGCGCTGGCCGCCGACGCGCTCGACGCTGCCGACGTCGTTACCGCGGCGGTCGTTGTGGCCGCTGCCGGCGCGGAAGAACTGGCCGCGGACGTGACCGCCGCGGCCGACGCTGTTGAAGCAGCCGACGTCGCGGCCGTGGTCGTGGCGGCGCTGCCACCACAGGCGGCGACCAGTGCGGAGCCGGCGGCGAGGCTCACCGCGCTGGACGCCAGCTCCAGGAGCGAGCGACGGCTTATGCGCTGATTGTTCTGGTAGGCCACAGTACGGTCTTTCCCTTCTGCGTAATCGAGAGAGCAGAGCGCCCGACCCGCTGTCGTCCGATCCCCGCGTGCGTAGCACGTGACGACGGAGCACCAGCGGAAGGCGGCTCACGAATAGTGCCGGAATTATCGGGGTCTTCCCTTGCTCTCGTTGCCTCCTCTCGACGGACGACCAGCCCGTCCGCAGTGTCAGCCTCACACTGGATACCGCTCGGCGGCAGATCCCACCTTGGCATTGGGGATGCGGCCACATTGCACCAAATATCGTATACCGGGATTGCTCGGGTTGCCAATGCCCCCTGACACCCAGGCGTTACGAGGCGGGAGGCGGAGGCAAGTGATCCAGAGGACGGTCAGCGTAGCCACGCCGGTTGGGTCCAGGCGGACCTGCCGCCGGCATCGGTCACTTGGACGCGGATCCAATGTTCATCACCGCGCAGCTCGAACTCCGCGCTTTCCAGGGGCGTGCCCTCGCCAGCACGTCGGTACTGGTTGCGCCCCGCAAAGCCCAGGCAATAGATGCCGGCGCAAGGCGAGCAGCGCACGGTAACCGTGCCGTCCGCGATGCGAACCTCTTGCAGCTCGGGTCCGGCACTACCGTAAAAGCGACCCTGCTTGAGCGCCTCGAGGACGCCACCAACAGTGCGCTCGGCCGGGCACATGACTACCCAGCCGGTAGCGCCGTCGGGAAGGCGAAAGTGGGCATCGTCGGTGGCGAAGCCCCAGAGACGCCGTCCCCGGCGCAGCAGCTCGTCCCAGGCTGCTGGGGCGGCGCCTTTTTCGCTGTCGAGCACGGTACCGCCGTTCCAGACCTCGAGGCCGGTTGCCGCCTCAATGGCGAGCAGGTCGAGGCCGGTGAGGCCCGACCAGTGCGGGTGGGCGACGATCACGACGGCCCCGGCGGCTGCCAGCCGCCGCGCAGACTCCGGACCCGGCGTAGTCACCGGTGGCAGCGGATCGGGCAACCGACCTAGCGCGACCAGGTGATATTGCCCGCCGAACTCCGTACCCGTCGCGGTCACTTCGGCGCCGGGAATCAATAGTGTTCCGCGCGAATCGAGCGACGCTGGTTCGGTACGCACGTTGTGGTCGGTGATCGCCAGCGCGTCATAGCCGTGCTCGGTGTACCAATCCACGTACTCCTGGGGCGACAGCCGCCCGTCGGATTCGGTGGTGTGGCCGTGGAAGTTGGCGCGCAGTCGGAATGGGCCATCGCCCAGCACGTTCAGTTCCATGCGGGCCACGTCACCGCGAACCGAAGAATCGGTTGAAGTTGCCACCGCTCAGCTTCATGAGCGTCTCGTCGTCCAGCTCATCCGACTGGAGCTTGGCCACGCTCGGGGCGATCATGTGGATCGGGGCGTGCGTGCCGAGCAGCAGGCGATCGGCGGAGATGTGGCGCAGCGCGTCCTGTAACAAGAAGCCCGATTCCACCATGGACAGCTCTGCCTGAACGTTGGGACAGTCGCGGTAGGCGCGCAGCTCAGCCATGTAGGGCGCACACACCAGGATCGAAAGACGCGGATGCCGCCGGGCGAGGGCGACCACAGCGGCGGATTCGACTGGCGACACTTTCATCAACGGATGATGGCTCCGCTCATCCTCCATGCGCATCTGCACGCAAAGGCCCAGACGGCGGTCGGTACACGCCTCAGCAAGCGCATCGCTAGCACGGTGATCGAGCGCGAAGTTGTGATAGTTTGGCACGACCTTGAAGGCACGCACCAGAGGTCCACTTTCGCTAAGGCAGGTGGTCACATCGTCGTCCCAGGAAGGCAACGACGGATTGATGATCGGGACCGCGCGCACGGCGAAGTCCTTTCCTCCCGCCGAGATCAGCGCCCGTAGCATCTGGAGATTGCCGGCCATCGGCTCGGGTTGCAGTACGGCCTCGACCGGCGATAGCGCCGCGCCGTCGACCCCGGCAGCTCGATACTGCCCTACTAACTCGGACAATGATGGCGCCGGGAGACCGGCGAAGGCCCAGGCTCCGAAGAAAGCGCTCGCATCACGCAGCGACGTTTCCATCATCGTGCCGCCAGTCGGAGTACGCGCGCCGCGTTCTCACCGAGGAGACGAGCCTTGTCGCGCTCCGAGATGCAGGCGCCGGTGATGCGCGCCTTCTGGGTGGCGTAATCGCGGATCGGCCAGTCGGAGCCGAACAACACACGGTCCGCGCCAAGCTCGGCAACGGCGTACTCGACCAGGCCGGCCACCGGCTGCGCGCCGGAGGTGTCGACGACGACGTTGGGGTAGGGCTTGATGTCGAGTACACCGCGCCAGCGGACGCCTCCCAGATGGGCCATGATGATGGAGGTGTTGGGATGGCGCCGGGCGAGGTCGGCGATCTCCACGGCCGTTGACTCGTTGAAGGCGTACTCGGTCATCTTGTACCAGGCGTGGTGGAGCACCGGGATATCTAGCTCTTCCGCCCGCCGCATGATGGGGTCGAGCCGGGAGTCGGTTGCGTGGACGGAGATCCAGAGCTTGATCCCGCGTAGATTGCCGTCCGCGACGCAGCGCTGGATCTCGCCGGCAAGGAAGCTCGGATCGTGCGCCGGGTTGAGGTAACAGAAGCCGGAGTAGAAGTCTCCATGCTTGGCTACGATCCGCATGGCCAGATCGTTACTCCGAACTACGTCCGCGGGCGACGGGTTTAGCGAGCTATGCCCCTCGGCGTCCACGCCGTAGCCGGCGAGGTTGTGCAGTTGCACCACGCGGTCGATCCCGGACCGTCGCGCCAGCCGGATGGACTCCGAAATCTCTGCCGGGTCGTATTGGAACCCTGGCGAGCGTGTGTGTACGTGGACGTCGATGATCATCGCCTGTTCCCTACTTGTCGCCGTTGCCAGCCGCCGATTATAGTGGGGCGGACCGGAGAACGCCCGGATGAAGGCCCCTGAACCCTTGCCACAGCATCTGCTTGGATCCGTCCTGATCAACCGTCGCGCCTAAAGGCTCCGTACGTAGGGGGGAAGCTGCTGGCCGAGGCTTCGCAACAGCCCCTGATCAGCAGTCCAGAACTCTCGAACGGCGTCGACCGGAGCGGGCGCAACCTCGGTGCAGGCGAGAAACGCGGCGTCGTAGAGCGTGGGTAGGCCAAAACGCTGGGCGATCTCCCACGCCCGTTGGCGCAGGACGGGAAAGTCGACGTACTCGATCGGCAGATCGTTGAAGTCATCCCAGAGTCGGGCAGCCTCGTCCCCCCGAAGCTGCTTGCTGCGTACTTTCTTGCGCAGGACGGAGCCAACCTCTGCCCAGGCAAAGGCAGGTGCGACCCAGCGCGTCTGGCTACCCAGACCACCGGCCACGAGGCGCGTCGCCGCGTCCGCGTGAGCATCGGGGACGAGATACTCCGCCACAGCGCTGCTATCCACACACAGAAGTCGCTCAATCACGGCGGCCCTCACCCTCGCGCAGCGATCGGATGAGCGCCACGGGATCCTCCTGAGGTCCAGTTCTCGCGAGGATCTGCTCACGTATGCGGAGAATATCGCGGTGCGCCGCCCAGGCGCGCCGGCGGCGCACCTTCTCCTCCAGCGACGACACCACCAGGTCGTTGAAGGATTCCTCGTCCTCCTTGACCGCTTTGGCGGCGGAGACCAACTCAGCCGGAAACCGGATAGTGATCGCGTCACGCTGTTCCATAGTCGCCATCCCTCCGAACGTAAATCATCTGCATGTAACCACATCGTGATACCACACGATGTATTCAACAAGACACTCCCATCAGTCGATACGGATGGAGGACGATACGGGAGATCACTCAGGCGGCAACCGCTCACTTGCCGTGGAGCGTCCAGACTGTTCGGCCCGGTCACGTGGCCGTGAGGATATATCTGACCGTGTCGCTGCTGTAGTTGAATACCTGAACGTCGATCGGCGCCTCGCTGGCGCGGGGCGACACCGTGAGGCTGACCGTGCTGCTGTTGACGGGGTCGCCCAGGCCGGTGGCTTGACCGGCAGCGCCGCCGAGCTTCACGCCGTTCTGATACGCGTTGCAGCCGATGGCGTGGGACTGGCCGGCGTCGAACGGGCTGTAGGCGAGAGTGACCGTGACGGCAGTCGGCGTTGCAGCGTTGAGGGTGTAGGGCGCGAAAGCGCCTCCGCTCTGTCCGGTCAGCATGCCGCTGACCGGCTGGTTTAGCGCCAGCACGCCGGCCTGCGCTGGGACAGATTGGGCGGGACGGCGCGTGGCGTTGACCAGCGACGCGTACGGATCGATCGAGGTGACGGCCTTTGTCGGCGCGCAGTGGCCGCAGACGTAGGTCGAGCCTTTCGGGTAATGAATCTCCACGTGCAGTTGCGGCGTACCGGCCGCGTTGCCGGTATCGCCCATGACGGCCAGTGGCGTACCGGTAGTCACGGCGTCGTCGGGCCCGAGCGCCTGGATGGTCGCCTCGTTCTGCAGGTGGCAGAGGAACAGGCAGTAGCCGGCGCTGGCAGGATCGGTGCTGTACAGCCAGACGAAGTTGCCGTAGAGCGGGAGTTGTGCCACGTCGTCCAGGGCTGCGTGATAATCCCACGGCGGCGGGGTTGTGGTACTTGCCAGGTAGCTGACCTTGGCCTCCAGCGTGTTGTCCGAGCGCGTACACACGGCAGCGACGGTCCCTTGCAGCGGAGCGTAGACCGGTGGCAGCAGGGAGCCGGAGGGGTAGAGGTCGACCCCATCGTGGCAGCGCAGCTCGGTGCTGGCACGGTGATTCCAGGCATAGAGGTGGCCTTCCCTGAGGGCATGCCAGTTGTCTTGGATGGGCGTCTGGTAGGCGCCGGACGCCAACGGGACCGTCAACGGTATCGCGCCGATATACGGGTCGACCAGCCCGGCAGCGGCGGCGGCAGTCTTCGGCAGCAAGAGTGCGCCGGTGGCGGCCGTGGCCACTTGCAGCACACGGCGACGAGACAGGGATGGCGAACTGCACATGCGGGCGCCCTTCGGTCGCTTCGGGCTGGTAGTGTACACGGACGCGAGCGAGGAGTGGGGAGGGTGCCATGACACACGCCGGGCGCGATTGGACGGTGCTCTTGATCGGCGGCAGCTCAGGGACCGGCAAAACCACCGTGGCTGAGCAGGTCGGTCGCCGGCTGGGCGTGCCGTGGGCGCAAGTTGACGATTTCCGCCTGGCGCTTCAGCACGTTACAAGCCCGGGGCAACAGCCGGCGCTGCATTTCTTCGTCCGAGAGCCCGGAGTCGCCCGCGACGGCATTTGGGCACAGACACCGGAGACACTCTGCCAGGGGCTCATCGGCCTTGCTCAGGTGGTGTCGGCGGCCTTGGACGTAGTGATCGGACATCACCTGGCTACCAACAAGCCCATCGTCTTGGAGGGAGACGGTATCCTCCCCGCACTCGCCGCGCGCCACACGTCCGTGGCTACCGGTGCCAGCAGCGGCGTTCGAGGCGTCTTCCTTGTTGAAACCGACGAGGCCGCGCTGCTGGCCGCCATGGCCGAACGCGGTCGGGGCTACACTAACGGTCTACCGGAGGAGCAACGCACGCAAGCACGCATGAATAAGCTCTACGGTGAATGGCTAGGTAGGGAGACGCAGAGGCTTGGCTTGCCGATGCTGTCGTCCCGGCCATTTGATCACCTGGACGACCGCGTCATCGCGGCGACCGCATAGGTTTGTAGGAACCGATAAGTAGACCGCGGTATCCCCGATCCCGCGGACGACCCTCGCCGAGCGACCGGGACCGCGGTCCGGCCGTCCTGGCCGCCGATCGCCATCGCGGCCCCGGCATCCCCGTCCCCGCGGCTGGCTCCTGCATCCACCGCGTCACTGCACTACCGGCACACGCCGCCATCATCGAGCGACGTGCGCCTACGCTCCGCCCATGGTTTGCTCAGCCACTTCGCTTTGGACGGCCTCGAGGATCTTGGCTGCCACCTTCTCGACCGGGTCGGGAATGGGCATGCCGGGCCGCCGAGTGTCCGCGGGCCATGCGCCGGGGTTGCGAGTTTGACTGGTGATCGCGTTCCTGCCGAAGCCGGTCGCCGTGAGGTTCGGAGCCATTACGCTGACCCGGATGTTGTCGGCCGCCAGCTCGGCCCGCGCGGTCAAGGTGAGCGTGTTCAGCGCGGACTTCGTGGAGGCATAAGCCCCGATGCCGGGGATCTGCTTCTTGGCGACGTCAGAGCTGATGTTGACGATCATCCCGCCGCCCTGCGCGCGCATAATCGGGATCACTGCTTGCATGGCCCGTAGCGGCCCGAATAGATTGAGCTCCATGATCTCACGGTATTGTGCTAGATCAATCCTCTCCACCGGCATATACATCCCTTGCCCAGCGTTGTTGACGAGCAAGTCGATGCGCCCGTAGTGGTCGTGTACCGCCCTGACCATGCGCTCGACCGATGCCACGTCACGCATGTCGGTGGGAATGGCAAAGGAGTCTTGTAGCTCGCCGGCTAGGACAGCAAGCTTGTCAGACGAGCGAGCGGCGAGTGCCACGCGAGCGCCGTGCTCAGCAAACAGCCGAGCGGTTGTTAGCCCGATGCCAGCCGACGCGCCGGTGATGATCGCGACGGTCCCTCGAATCTCCAAGGAGGCTCCTCTGTATGAACGCGATACAGGCCGTCCGCGTTCAAGCGACGGCACAGTTTATGACGCCTGGCGGCTTGCCAGGCAATGATGAAGGTGCGTTGCCGCCAAAATCACCAGTCAATTGTGCCACAGGCGCGAACAGGCAACACGTCAGTTGCTACGCACCAGTCGAAACGACGCGCCGTGCGGCTCGCGTGCGCAGCCAGGCGATCAGCACCGCGACACCGCCGCGCCACAGGATGCCCGTGAGCACGAGCCAGGTGACTGCCGGTGGCGCCGAGGCCGCATAGTGGCGGCGGTAGAAGATGATCATGGCCCGGTAGAATTCGTAGGTGGTGCGGAGCGGGCGGCGCTTGCTGCTGGATCGCTTATAGTGCAGCGCGGTCGTCGACGCCAGGTACCAGCCCTCCCAACCGGCCTCCTTGATCCGGTAGGCCCAGTCCAGGTCTTCGCCGTACATGAAGTAGGTCTCGTCCAGCAGCCCGACCATCGTCGCCGCCGCGCGGCGCACCAGCATGCAGGCGCCCATCACCGAGTCTACTGGTGTGGACTGCTCCTCCGGCAGATAGGTGAGATTGTAGCGACCAAAGGTACGGCGATTGGGGAAGAGGCGGGACAGGCCGCTCAGCCGGTAGAGCGACACGATGGGCGTTGGGAAGCTCCGCCGGCAAGCCAGGTCCAGGCTGCCATCCGGCAATACCAGTCGGGGACCAACGAAGCCGGCACGAGGGTGAGCGTCCATCCAGGTCACGAGCTCGGCCAACGCCGTGGATGGCAGCATGACATCGGCGTTGAGCAGCAATAGGTAGTGACCACGCGCGCGCGCCAATCCCAGGTTGTTCGAGGCCGCGTAGCCGCGATCCGTAGGGTCGTCCAGAACCTGGACCCAGAGAAACCGACGTCGCACTGTGGGGATCGTGTCGTCGGTGGAGTGTTGGTCGACCAGGATAGTCTCGACCTGCAAGCCGGCATGTCCCCGCTCAATCCCTTCCAGGCACTGCATCAACTCCCAGGGCGTCTTGCGATGTACGATGACAATGGACACATCCGGTTCCTCCTCTGGCGGCCGCGGCAGGGGGGGTAAGGCGCCGACGCGGACGATCGGCTTGGGCTGGCGAAGCAAGGCGCGGAAAACGCTCCCGACGCTCGCGAGCCGTTTGCCCCGCGGCATGCCATCCCTTGAGGTTTCTCGTAGGGGCGCTGCTTGCCGCGCCCTTCCTGGCTCGGCCGCCCGCACCGGATGGATCAGGCTGGGCGCGGCAACACCCACAAGTGGGTACCCGCGGGGTCCCCGCGCAGCGGGGAGAGTGCTCCGCTCTACGAGCCACGCATTGGGTAATGTAGGTGTGGCTCGAAAACGACCCATTAGTCGGTCGCTCCCCTCTCCGACGAGGAGAGAGGCTGTGGGTGCAGGATCGCGTAGCGATGTTGCCACCGCCACCAGAGGCCGGCAGGATAGCCCAGCATTTTTGCCGCGTCACCCGCGCCGCGGAGCAAGGGCAAGAGCGCCAGAAGGCACAGACGCTGTCGACGCGAGAAGTGCTGTGGCGCAGCGGCCGTCCACTGAGCCAGCCGGCGATAGGGCGCCCGCAGATAGGCGGCGGCGCCGGCACCGAGGACAACGAGTGCGACCTGCCCGGCGGGATCGCGCCATCGGCGAGCGGCCGTCGCCAGCAGCGCCGCGAGGGCGGCGTAGCTGCCATAACGGATCGCGTGTCGCTTCCTCCACAGCAGCGCTTTACCGTCGCCGCGAGCATAGCGGTAGTACTGGCGGCAGAAGGCCGCCCAGCTGGGACGCGGCCGGAAGTAGACGAGCGCATTTGGCGCCCAGGCAAAGCGCGCCTCGTTCCGGCGCAGCGCCAGGTCGAAGACGACATCCTCGCAGTAGTCGAGCCATTCGGGATAGCCGCCGGCCGCGGACCAACTCGCGCGAGAGAACAGCACCGACCGGCTGGAGGGGAGAAAGCGCTCCGGCTTGATCTCTGTGGCCGACGGCAGCGTCGTGGCGCCGAGCGCCAGCTCGAAGAGATTGGTGGGGGCCATCTCGAAGAAGCCGGATGCCACGTCGGGTGGCCGCCCGACCGCCTGTTCCACCGGCAACAGTAGCGCGGCCAGCCAGTCCGGATCGAGGCGGACCCCCGCATCGGTTACGGCAATCCAGTCCGCCGTCGCGGCAGTAATGGCGGAGTTTCGGCCTTGCGCGATGTTGCTGCCGGGGGCCGACAGCACGCGGAGCTGAGGCAGCCGGCTCGTCCAGTGCTGGAGCGCTTCGAGCGTGCCATCGGTCGAGCCGCCGTCGACGATCACGATCTCGTCAGGCAGCCGGCGGCAGGCCAGGAGTGACTGAAGCAACAGGTCAATCGAAGTCGCCTCATTGCGAACGGTTGCGACAACCGCCACCTTGTTGGTGCGTCCACTAGGGTCACGATGGTTCCCCAGTGCCATGCGGCCCCTCCCCTGTCACCCCGCGCTTCCCATTGTCATCCTGAGCGCAGCGAAGGACCCCTGGCAAGCCAAACCAGCCAGTTGATGGACCTGCGCAGCGCCGATGGTCGCGCCAGGGGTCCTTCGCTGCGCTCAGGATGACAGTGCAAAGGCGCCTCGACTTCGTGGACGTACCGTCTAGTTATTGAGCACCTCTTCATAGATCGAATCGAGCTCGGGAAGGAGCTTCTCCCAGGTGTATCGGTCCAGTACTGTCTGGCGACCGGCGCAGCCCAGCCGGTGTCGCAATGCTTGATCGTCCAATAGACCGACAATCGCCCGAGCGAAGGCGGCGGCATCGGACGCCAGCAGCAGGTCGCGCCCGTCGTCGAGCGCGAATCCCGCGGCGCCGAGCGGTGTGCTCACCACGGCGCGTCCCGCGGCCAGGGCGTTGAGCACCTTCAGTCGGGTCCCTCCGCCGGACAACAGCGGAACCGCGATCACCGTGGCGCGGGCCAGCGCCCGGCGCTCGCCATCAACGCCCGGCACGTAGCCGGTCACGGTGACCCGCTGGTCACCGGCCAGTTGCTGCACCGCGGGCGCCGGCTGCATCCCAAAGACGATCAGGCGCGCCCGCGGGCGCTGGGCCCAGACGCGCGGCATGATGTCGGAGGCGAGCCACAGAGCGCCTTCCACGTTGGGTCGGAAATCCATCTTGCCGGCGAACAGGATCGTGTCCGGCTCTTCGGCGATGTGCTCCAGTGGCGCGTAGGCAGCGGCGTCGACACCGTTCGGAATGACGCTGAGGCGCGCCTGGCCAGCCACGCCGAGCAGGTCGTCGCGATCGGCTGCCGAGACGGCGATCGTCCAGCGCGCCGAGCGCACCGCGGCCCCCTCGTAGCGGCGCAGCTTGCGGTACTGCACGGCCGAGTACAGCGTGCCGGCAAGGTCTCGTCTTCCGCGCGCCGCTTGATAGGCCCGCTCTTGCAGCCGCCACTCCGCATTGTGAGCGTCCAGCACCAGCGGCAACGAGAGCGAGCGAGTGTAAGGGAAAAGCTCCAGCGCCTCGCACTGCACCAGGTCAAAGCGATAGCGTCTCAATCCTGCGACCGCGGCGGCGAACCTTGCCGAGCGCAGGCGGAGCGCCAGGTCGGGGCGCGGGTCGAACGTCTGCGCCAGGCGCAGCGCCGGCGATCGCCTGGGCGACGGTATGGCGAGCACCTCGCGGCAGAGGTCGCGCAAGGGGCCGGCTACGTCCGCGCTATTGCTGTCAAAGCCGATGAGGGTGACGGCGTGGCGACGACCAAGGTAGCGCAACAGGTTGAAGTTGCGCAGCGCCGCGCCTTGCTCGGGCGGGTAGGGTAGCCGCGGCGTCAGGAAGAGGATGCGCAGGGAGTCAGGCACGGTCGAGGACGCCCTGGTAGACGGCCAGCGTTTCCCTGGCGCACCGTTGCCAGGAGAAGTGGCGTGCCTGTTGCCGACCTCGCCGGATCAGCTCCTCCCGCCGGCTTGCATCGTCCAGCAGATGGGCCAGTCCCGCGGCAATCCCCTCCGCCGAGGGGGCGGTCAGCTCCGCCGCGTCGCCGCACACCTCGGGCAGTGAGCTGGTATGGGCGGCGACCACCGGCGTGCCGCAGGCCATGGCTTCCAACGGCGGGAAGGCAAAGCCTTCGTAGCGGCTGGGAAAGGCGAGGATTGCCGCGGACGAGTAGAGCAGCGGCAGGTCGTCGTCGCTGACACGGCCAAGTCGGTGGATACGGTCGAGCATCCCCCGTTCCTCCGCTGCCCGCCAGACGGCATCGCTGCCCCAGCCGTCGGCGCCGACGAGTGCGAGGTGGATATCCGGTCGTTCCAACTGGTAGAGCGCATCGATCAAGGCGGTCAGATTCTTGCGCTCCTCAATGGTACCCACCGCGAGAATGTAGGGGTGGGAGACCCCAAATTGCCGTTCCACCGCCGCCTGATCTCGTCTCGGCCTGAAGCGAGCGTCAAGCCCGTTATGGACGACGAAGACGCGCTCCGGTCGTAACGGCAGCGTGCGCAGCAGCTCGTCCCGCACGCTGCCCGAGACGCAAATGATGGCGTTCGCGGCCGGCAAGGTGACGGCGGCGGCGGCATAGTAGCGCCTGCTGGCCGGGCTGTGCGTCCACGGATAGCGCCAGAAGGCGAGGTCGTGGACCGTCACGATCGTCGGACAGGGGCGAATGCCGGGTCCCACGTGGTCCACCAGGTGCAGCAGCGCCGGGTGGAGGCGTGACGCCTCCAGTGGAAAGGCCCAGCGCTCGAGCGGGTGATGGCACGGGGTGGCGGCGCGCCGGATGCGGATGCCGCGTTGCGCGAGCGTTTGCCACCAGGACCCTTGCTCGCGCCGGGCGATGAGGGCAGCCACGTTGGGGACGCCGACCTCCGCCAGTCCGCTGAGGAGACCTTGGACGTACCGCGCGATGCCGGCGCCGGTGTAGGCGGGCATGCGGGCGTCGATGACGACCGGCCGTTTATCTGCCATTGCCTCGCTGCAGGCCCGCTGATCTGAGTGCTCCGACCCGTATTGCCGGTCGAGTGACCACCTGTGGCGTCGTCGGCACCGACGCAGCGACAGGGGCACAGCCGATCCGTACCGCGACCGCGGTGAGGCCGAGTAGCAGCCAGAGCAGGGCGATGTCGTGTTGGAAGCTGAAGAAGTAGCGGTCCAGCATCCCGGCGCTGAAGACGCTGATCGTCGCCGCCGCCAGGCCCAGCGCCAGGTCGGACATGGGGCGGTCCTGGATGCGGTGCAGCGATGCCAGGAGCCAGACGTAAAAGATCAGCAGGATCGCTGCGAATACCAACAGGCCGGCCACGCCCATCTCCTCCGCCATGAGGAGGTAGATGTTCGACACGCCGACGTACAGATCACGGTCGGGGCTGCTGCCGAAGCCGACGCCGAGCGCGGGGTAGGTCGTTATGAGGCGCAAGGCGTCGTGAATCTCGCCCAGCCGCATGGCGGCTGCCTTGTCCTGCGCTTGCAAGCCGGACAGCAACTGCCTGGTAAAGCGGTGGCTCACGGGCAAGAGTGAGAAGGCGCCCAGCAGGACCATGCCGGCCAGCAGGAGACGGCGGTAGCGCCAGATGCCCAAGAAGACGAAGGCAATGAAGAGCGATACCCAGGCGCCGCGGGAATAGGTCAGCGCCAGGCAAGCCAGCATCGGCAGGGAGAGGAGCGCGCTCCAACGTCGCGGCAGGATCGGATCCTTGGCTGCCAGTTGCGCCAGGGTCAACACCAACGTGATGGCGAGGAGCCCGCCCAGCACGTTGGGATCGACCGACGTAGCAATGGCCCGCTCCGCCTGGTTGAAGTCGACGCGGTAGCGCAGCACGTCCGTTCCGGTAGGGTAGTGCAACACGCCCAGCGAGGTCAGTAGGCGTGTCGCCGCGGACGGTCGCAGCGCGTACAGCGCCAGCCCCACCACGGCCTCGCAGGCCCCGCACACGCAAAGGGTTACGTACACCAGTTGGAGCTGCGCTCGCTGTCGCACCACGTCAATCACGACGAAGAAAAGCAACGTGGCGAGCGCGACCTTCACGAAGTAATGCATCGTGTCGGCCGAGAGCGGCGCGCGCCCGCTGGCGGACAGGAACGCCAGCAGGGCGATGGCCAGCCACACCCAGATCAGCAGATCAAGGGGCGTGTGCGGCGCCGGCGGCACTCGTGGGTGTACGCGTCGAGCCAGCCAGCGAACCAGCAATACGAGGCAGAGCAGATCCAAGAATGTCGGCGAGAGGCCGACTTTGATCGGCACGGCGCCGAACGGCAGGAGGGCGATGGTGGCGACGACCAACACCAGCGTAGCCTCGTCGCTCAGGATCACCGCGCCCGCCATGACGATTGCTACCGCCGCCGCCAGACCGATGACAGCCGACGTCTGGCCAATAAACGCGCCACCGGCAATTGCCGCGGCGGCGAACAGGATGGGCAGCCAGTAGGCCGGTCGGAGGCCAAAACGGTCTTGCAGTTGGGAGCCGCTGCGTTGCCGCGTCGGACTGCTTAGCAACGTCGCTCCTCCGCGACCATTCTACCAGGGGTACCGATGCATGTCCCGGCATTATCCTGTTCCAGAGCGCACGCCCAAGGTATCGAGATGTCGAGGAAGCGTTGTCCTGTAGCGCCGGTCGGGCAGGGGCAGGTCTCTGTGCCTGCCCTGGTCGTTGCCGCCACCGATCGCTTGCCCGGCTTGGCGACTGCTGTCGCGCTGCCTGCCGTTGACAACACCGTATGGTGCGGTGCGAGCCAGGGCAGGCACAGAGACCTGCCCCTACCTTGTTCGCCCGACACGCCGGAACAATAACTGAATCTTCATTAGCGGCCGCTTGGGACAAAGGGCTGTCCGGCCCAGGCGCGGAAGAGCAGGGCATAGAGGCCGAGGAACTGCTCTGGGGTGGGGATTTCGGTCCCCAGCTCTGCAGACAGGTAGCCGGTGTAGCCGTCCGCTCCCAGCAGCGCAAACGGCTCGGGATAGGGGTAGCCACGGCTGAACTCGTGCAAGTGGACGTGGCGAATCCAGCCGCGCACCTGCTGGTAGGTGGCAGCAACCGAGCCGGCGATCGCGTCCCGCGTTTCACAGTTGTAGACCAAAGCGACGCGGGGGTGCTGCGCCGCCTCCACCGCGCCACGCGCGAAGCCCCAGAAGTTGAACTGCCCGTGCATCTCCAGAAGCACGTCGACCGCGAACGGCTCCGCAAACTCGCCCAGTGCGCGCAGGCTCTCGCCCACGTACTTGATACAGTCGTCGCGGCGTACGTCCTTGGGCAGGTCGTTGCCGAACACGCGGATACGGCGCGCGCCGAGGTCCGCGGCGAGCTCAACGTAACGTTTGGTCCGGTCTACCACCTGCTGGCGCAGGGCGGAATCGGGCGAGTCGAACTTGGAGCCGGTGCCGATGCCCACGACATCCAGGTAGGCGTCTTCGAGCTGTTCGCGGAGCCGGCGTCGCTCGGCCGCAGTTCGCTCAAGCTCGACGCCGTGGGCATGTCCCGCCTCGGTGCGGAACTCGACGCCGGCAAAACCGCACTGCCGGGCTACCTCGATGATCTTGGGCAGCTCCCAGCTCCGCGCAATGTTATAGGTCAACAACGCCAATCGCAAGTCCACGCTCCTTCCTTGGTCCCACCGGGCTGGCGCCATCGCATCATACTATCCGAGTCGCGGCCGACGAACCCAGTGAATCACCGCGTACTCTTAGCACGCGCAAAGCGCGCGCCGACGGTGATGGCGAGCATGCCCAGGCCGGAGAACAGGATGAGTGGCGTATAGCCGTGCGTCGTGACGACCCAGCCGAGCAGGGCGGTGCCGATACCGCCGCCCAGGAACAGCGAGAAGGCGAACAAGGCGACCGAGGTGCCGCGCAGGCCGGGCGCCAGCTCGGTGGCGCGCGTCTGGAGCGTGGAGTGGAACAGCGCGAAGCCGGCCCCCATCAGCAGCAGCGGCAGCGGGAAGAACGGCCACGACGGCAGCGGCAATAGGAGCAGGAAGCCGAGGGCCAGGAGGAGGCCGCCCGCGCCGACAAGGTCGCGCTCCTGGAATCGGGTCAAGGCGCGCCGCAAGAAGCGGCTGGTGAAGAGCGTGCCACCGGCGTAACAGGCGAGGATTAGCCCGATACGCAGGTAGTCCAGGTCAAAGCGGACGCGCAGATAGGCGCCCAAGTAGGTGAAGCCGCCGTTCACGCTCGCGCCTTCCAGCGCGACCAGCAGGTACAGCCGGCGCGCCTGGGGCAGACGAAATACTCGATGGTAGCGAGCCCAGGCACTCGTCGGAGCGCCGGCCGGCGCGGATGCTGACGTGGGAGGCACGCGGAACAGCAGGGCCACGACGACGAGTGAGCAGACCCCGTAGAGCCCAAAGAGCGCGCGCCAGGACAGGAAGTTGCCGACGATCCCGCCCACGGCCGTGCTCAGCACGTTGCCGAGCGCGGTCACGCCCATCAGGCCGGCGATGGCTTGTTGCCGGCGCTCGTATGGCACGACATCCCCAATGTAGGCCAGCGACAATGGGATCACCGCGGCGGCGCAAGCGCCGGTGAGGGCGCGCAAGGCGAAGAGCGCCGGCAGCACCGTGACCAGGCTGCACAGGCCGGTTCCGAGCGCGAACACCAGCATGCACCAGCGCACCACCGCCACTTTGCCGCTGCGGTCGCCCAGCGGGCCGTAGGCCAGTTGAAAGAGGCCGTAGGGGAGAACGTAGGCGGTGACCGCCTGGGCGGTGATTCCAACCGTGCTATGCAAGTCGTGGGAGAGCGCGGGGAGCAACGGGGCAAAGATAGCACGGTCAAGGCTGACCAGAAAGGCCGCCCCGGAGAGGGCAAACAGGGCCGGGCCCGCGCGGTCGAATGGTTTGCCGCTGGGGCGCCGCGCTGCCGGAGGTCCGGACGGAGCGGCTGCCGCCGCCGGATTGGGGCGTGAGCCGCCTCGGAACCTCATGGATGCCAGCATAGCATTGGCCGGCCTGGCCTTGTCCCCTCGCCACCCGTGCGCTATGCTCCTCGCACGGCGCAGGCGCGAAAGGAGGGGCTGGTCGCGATGTTGTTAGGGTATAGCACGTGGGGGATGCCAACAGTCCCGATAGCGATTGCGATCTCGCACCTGGCGGCGCTGGGCTTCGACGGCGTCGAGCTCACGATCATTCCCAACTGGACCACCGAGTTGTCCACACTCGGTCCACCGCAGCGCGCCGAGATTCGTGACCTGCTCCGCCAGTACCGGCTGGAGCTACCGGCGATTGCCGGGCATACCAGCTTGCTGGCGGAAGACCCGGAGCAGCACGCCGCCAACGTCAGGCGCTTGCAGGGCGGCATCGACCTCTGCCCCGACCTGGCGATCGATGGGCACGTCCCCGCGCTCAACACGACGGTCGGCGGCAAGCCGGAAGATTGGGAGCGTCTCAGTACTGTTATGGTGAATCGGGTAGGCGAGCTCGCCGCCTACGCTAAGGGACGGGGCGTGACCCTGGCCATCGAGCCGCACGTGGGGTCGATGCTGGATCGCCCGGAGCGGGTAGTCTGGCTGATGGACCAACTGCGCGCCCCCAACGTCGGCGTCAACTTCGACATCAGCCACTTCAACGTCGTTGGCCTCTCCATTGAGGAGACGGTGCCGCTGCTGGCCCCGCTGTCGGTCCACACCCACATCAAGGACGAGCGTGGTGTCGTGCCGAATTATCAGTTCCTCATCCCGGGCGAAGGCGAGTTCGACTACGTGCGCTACTTGCGCGCCATGCAGACGGCGGGCTACACGGGCTTCATCACCGTGGAGATCAGCATCATGGTGCAGCGCCGGCCGGACTATGATCCGCTGGCGGCGGCGACACAATCCTACTCGGTCGTGAGTAAGGCGTTCGAGACCGCCGGCGTCCGGCGGGAGCGGCCGGCCGGATAGGGCCGGCAAAGCAACAAGGAGGACAGTCACATGGTTGAACAGCCGGTCCGGATTGGGATCGTCGGCGCCGGCGGCATCGTTCGGCAGCGCCACGTGCCCGGGCTTCGCCAGGTCGAGGGCGTCCAGCTCGTCGCCGTGAGCAACAGCACGCCCGACAGCACCGCTCGTGCCGCGTCGGAATATGGCATCGCCAAGACCTTCCAGCGCTGGCAGGACCTGGTCACCTGGGAGGGAGTCGACGCCGTCGTGATCGGCACGCCCCCCTACCTGCACCGCGAGATCACCGTCGCCGCGCTCGATGCCGGTAAGCACGTATTCTGCCAGGCGCGCATGGCGATGAACGCGGCCGACGCCCACGCCATGCTGGACAGAGCGCAGCGATCCGACCGGACCACCATGCTCTGCCCGCCGCCGCACTACATGGAAGGCGACCGCGTGATGCGACGGCTCATAAGCGACGGCTACCTTGGCGAACTATTTCATCTCAACGTCCGAGCCTACGCGGCTGTCTATGCAGACGCCGCTGCGCCGCTGCACTGGCGGCAAATCGGCCGCATCTCCGGCCTGAACACGCTGGACGTCGGCATGATGGCGGAGGTGACCCAGCGCTGGATCGGCGGCGCCAGGCGCGTCGTCGCGCGCGCCTTCACGGCCACGCCTGAGCGGCCGGTTGCTGGGGGCGCTGCGGGGCACGTCGACCGGCCGGACGCCATCAACGTCGCGGCCGACATGGAGCGCGGCGGCCTCGGCAGCTTCTTGGTCAGCGGTCTGGCCCGGCACGCCGGGTCGAACAGTATCGAGTTGTACGGCAGCGCTGGGACGCTCAAGTACCAGTACCAGCCGGGCCGCATCCTCGGCGCCCGCGCGGGCGAGGCCGAGCTGCAAGAGATCCCCATTCGCCCCGAGGAACACCGCCATTGGACGGTAGAGGCCGATTTCATCGCAGCGATCCGCTCGGGTAACCGAACACCGGAGCCATCCTTCACCGACGGCGTGCGCTATATGGAGTTCACCGAAGCGATCTTCCGGTCGGCGGACACCGGCCAGGCGGTCGACCTGCCGCTGGGCTAACCCTCACCCCCGGCCCCTCGCCCGCTCGGCGGGCGAGGGGAGCTTGGGCGGTGACGATCGTGGCGCTTCGCGGCAGCACCAGCGATGGCTTCCAGGAATGGCCGACATCCTGGCCGTGGAGGCACCCCTCGCCCGCCGAGCGGGCGAGGGGCCGGGGGTGAGGGTCCGTCACCGCACTGAGCAGGGGAGGTTTGTCTTGCCAGCGGCCCACGGCTCCGCGACCCGCCAGTATGGCGGCCTCCCCCTCTTCGGGCCTGAAGACGGGGTCACGATCCTGGAGCCGGAGGCGACGGGCAACGGCTTTTGGGTTGGCGCGCCGAGCGTGTTGCACGATGCTGAGCGGGACCGTCTTCTGCTCACCTATCGCCAGCGGCGTCCGCGCGGTTACGGCTCGGAGCGTGGCTACGTCGCTCGCATCGCCGAGAGCGGCGACGGGGTGCATTTTCGCGACATCTGGGAGGTGCAGAAAGAAGTCTGGCAGACATCCTCGATGGAGCGGTTTTGCCTGTTTCGGTCGCCCCAGGGCCGCTACTGCTTGTACGCCAGCTACGTCGACCCGACTGATAACCGTTGGCGCATCGACCTGATGGAAGCGGACGCGCCGGACCAGTTTGACGCCGACCGCCGGCAGCCGGTGCTCACGGCGGCGGACTGCGGCCAGGGGATCGAAGGGGTGAAGGACCCCTGGGTCTTCACGATCGCCGGCCACTACTACATGCTCATCAGCGCCGCGGCGGGCGTGGCGGACCCGACCCGACAAGGGGAGATGCACGCGACAGCCGACGTTTACAACACGGGCGTACTGACCGCGCCAACCGGCTTGGCCACATCGGTCGACGGCCGCCGTTGGCGCTGGCGGGGCCAGCTGATGGATGTCGGTAATGTTGGGGCCTGGGATTCCTACCAAACACGGCTCAATAGCTTACTCTATCGTCCCCCGGCATGGATCGGACTCTACGACGGCTCGGCCAGCCACCTCGGCAACTATGAGGAGCGCACCGGTTTGGCGATGTCCCTCGACCTACGGACGTGGGAGCGATTGACGCCCGACGCTCCAGCCCTTACGTCGGCGCACGGCTCCGGCAGTCTGCGCTACGTCGACGTACTTGCTTACAGTGGCAAGCTGCACTTCTACTACGAGTATGCCCGAGCGGACGGTAGCCACGAGCTGCGCTCCAACCTGGTGGACGACATTGGAGATGTGGAGCGATAGGTGCTCCATGAGGCTGGCTATGCCGGCGCCAGCGGCCTCGCCAACTCTGTCGGCTGATCGTGCTGCCGACGACGACAGTCACCGCCCAGCCCCGGACCATCTGGCCCCGGCAAGACCGCGCAGGTCGAAGCGGGCCCAGATGGCATAGCCGAGCAGCACGAGTGAGAACGCGCCCAGCCACGGCTGCATGGGCTGGAAGTAGGTGACCGCGCCACTGGCGCCGAGCGCGAGCACCACGAGCTTATTGCAGACCGGGCAGCCGACGGCGAGGAACGACAGGACGCTGCCGACGGTAGTGCCCCGCCCCGCGCCCTTAGACGCGCAGGCGGCGGCGGGTGGCATCAGGTAGGATGCCGCCAGCGGCCCGAACAGCGCTGCGGATGCCAGCCAGAACACGTAACTCCACGTTGTGGGCGGCACGGTGCGCTCAAAGAGGGGATTGGGAAGGATGGCCGTGACGGTACCGACCACGGCCGCATACAGGACCGCGAACGCCGCGGCCGCGCCGAGGAACCGGAGGGTTCTCAGGTCTGCCATAACAGCGCGGCTCGCCACTTGCTGGATCGATTCGTTAGTCGCCATGCGTGAATCCTCCCGATGATAGTCTGCCGACGAGACAGGTGAGAGCAGTGATCGCTCTCCTCTCCCTTATATGACACACCGAACCACGTAGACAACCACGCTCCCGAGCAGGATCGTGCCGGAAGCGATGTCCTCCCTCGATGGCCGAAGGCGTTGGCCTTCCTCTCTGAGCGCCGCCCCATACTCTCGCCCGAGGCTCCGCGCTTCATCGCCAATCACCGCCAGCCAGAAGCGCATCCCGACCGTGCCCCGCCTGGCCAGGGCGTCGCGATAGCTATCGCGGAACGCTTGTAGCATCAGCGGTCCGTAGGTCCGCCGGTGTGCGCGCGGATACACGTGCAAGCACAAGGCGTAGAGCCGCTCCGCCTTGGTCCACCGACGGCGAGGCGATGATAAAGCGCCACTTGACCGCGCAGGAGTCACAGGGCGAGCGCTGTGCATGCATACGGGTTGTATCCCCATCTGGTATCCCCATCTGGTGCGCCCGAGGGCTGGGGTGGGCCGCGACCAAGATCAGCGTCCTGTGTCCGGCGAACTGTCCGCTTGTCGTGTGGGAGCACCGGCATCGATGCCGAGGTGGGCCACGATGCGGTCCAGCACCGTCGCCGCGCGCTCCATCGCTTCCGCGGTGCGCACGAGCTGCTCATCCTGCGCGGTCAGGTGGCGCTGAATCTGCTGGGCTTCGTGTAACACCGCGTCGGCGTCCTCATACGTCATGATCGAGCGCTTATCAGACGCCCGACCCAGAACGTTTTGTCCGACCATGATCACCGAGAGCATGACGAGCTGGATGAAGGTCTGGGACACCCATTGCACGAACGTAAGCAACCCGCCCTGGATAGCTTGCGGCACGACCAGGAGGGCCAAGATCGCGAAAATATAGGCGCACCACATCGTGCCCACGGCCGTGGTCAAGACGAGGGCGATGCGGCCGTTGAGGCCAATGTGTTCGTCCGCTGTTTGCGGTGGCTTCTCCTTCTTGCGCTGCTCGAGGCGCGGATGGGGAATGGGTGTGAATACGGCGTGGTCGTTCATAGCTGGTATCGTCTCCTCTTGCTAATCGCTGCCGACCGCGCACTGCGCGCGTGCCCATAGCGGCGCATAGTCATGTGCCGGCCCAGCGCGTGCGCTCGGCATCCGGCGCGCCGCACGGTCGGCGTTCGTTGATGGACCCGCCCGTGTCACTCAGCGATACCGAGCCGCCAGCTCCTGGCGCTGCAACCCGGCGGCAAAGACCTCCCGCTCAGCCTGATCGTGACGGCCGAGCTTCTCGAAGTCGTCCAGCGTCGGGATGCAGACGACCTCGCCGCGCGCCAGACCCGCGAAGCTCGCCTCAACCACCTGCTCGGCCTCAAGGCGGGGCATGTGCGACATGTCCATGCCCTGTCTGGTGTGGAATTCGGTCTTCACGACGCCCGGGCACACGACCTGAAATCGTAGGCCGCTGTCCCGATGCTCCTCCGCCAGGAGCCGGATAAACATGAGGAGGAAGGCCTTGGTCGAGGCATACACCGCCCTCTGGGGCAGCCGCGGGTTCTCGGCGGTGGCGCCGAACGCGAGCAACGAGGAGAGACTCACCACCGTGCCGTGTCCCCGGGAGACCATCCCCGGCAACGCGGCTCGGATGAGCCGCACCGGCGCCAGCACGTTCAGCTTGACCAGCTCCTCGGCGCGTTCGCGAGGCAGGTCGACGAATGGCATGTAGTGCGCGAGCGCTGCGTTGTCGACGAGAAATTCGAGGCGCGGGTCCTCGGCGGCCCGCTCGACGAGCTGCATCCCGTCGTCCGTGGCGAGATCCGCCACCAGCGGGGTGACCACGATGTCGTGGTCTCGCTCGAGGCGATCCTTGAGCTCGTCGAGGCGATCGCCGCGGCGGGCGACGACGATCAGGTCGTAGCCCTCGGCCGCGAGCCTCACGGCGTAGGCGCGCCCGATCCCCGAAGAGGCGCCGGTCACCAGCGCCAGTGCGTGGCGAGTGCGGTCCATGATGGCCAATCCTAGCGTGAGCAAGCTCCGCGTCCTACTGCGACGACGCGACCGACCTGCCACCGAGCACCACGCCTGGCGACGGCCCGGCAGCTATGGGACTGGGTCTCGCTGCCATCGCTCAGATGGTGAGCGCCAATGGCGACTCGGCATGATACCAGCCGCCGGCAACCTGCTCAGGGTTTCATTGCGCCGGCACGATCGCGCCCTGATCGCGGTAACTCGCCTACGTTACATTCCTCCCCACCAGCGCCGCGGCGCCGACGATGCCCGCCGCGCTGGCCGGGGCGGCCTCGAGCAGCCGGACGCGGCGGTTGGTGGGGAAGGTGGCCGAGTCTACCGCCGAGCGCACCAGCGGCAACCAGAACGGCGCGGCGCTGTGCATCACCCCGCCGCCGTAGAGCACGGCCTGGGGCTGGAAGATGTTGACGAGCAGGACTGTGCTGATCGCCAGCCACTGACCGGCTTGCATGACCATCCGGAGCGCCGCTTCGTCCGTGCCTGCCCAATCGAATAGCTCAGCGGCTCCAGAGACGCCAAGCCGGCTGGCCGTTCGCTCCAGCGCCGGGCCGGCGATCAATTGCTCCAGGCAGCCCCGGCTGCCACAGTAGCAGACCGGGCCGTTCGGATCGAGCGGCATGTGGCCAAGCTCCGCCGCACCGCCCCAGGCGCCGGTGAGGAGGCGACCGTTCGCCACGATGCCCCCGCCGACGCCGGTGCCGATGGTCAGCACGATGTAATCGTGGAGACCCTGGGCTGCGCCAACCCAGCCCTCGCCCAACGCGGCGGCGTTGGCGTCGTTGTCCATGACCACCGACAGGCCGGTGGCCGCGGCAAGGCGGCCGGCGAGGTCCAGCGATTGCCAGCCGGGTATGGTCGCGTCGGCGCCATCGATCTGTCCGGTCGCCGGATCGACCTGACAGCAGATGCCGACGCCGATTCCGGCCAGCGATGGGTAGGCGTCGCCCACCTCTTGAACGGCCGCTAAAAGCCCCTCCAAGCCGGCAGGCGCCGCATCGCCGATTCGGGTCGGCAGTCGCCAGGTCTGCAGTACCGTGCCATCCTCCGCCACCACGCCCAGCGCGATCTTGGTACCGCCGAAGTCGATGCCGAGGCGTGTCGGCGCGCCGACGTTGCGCATGGATTACCAGCTATCCATCAGTGGCGGCTGATGGGGCGGCAGGTGCGTCGCCTCGATCCCCCGCGACCGCAGGTAGGAGGCGAACTCCGGGAAGCCGTGCAGGGTGTACACCGCGCGAGGCTGGGCTTGCTCGACGTACTGGACCAGCTCATCCCAGTCGGCGTGGTCCGACAGTGGAACGACATCGTCGACGCGGTAGCGATAACAGGCCGAGCTGTCTATGGCCCACCCGGTCAGCATGATCGTGTGCAGGTGCTGATCCGCCTGCAGACGGCTGAATTGCCAGCCGTGTCTGGCGTCCGGTGGGGCGACTAGCACGGCGCCCGCCTCGATGCGCCGTCCTAATGGCTCCCACGGGCCGAGCGCCGTGCCGCGCTGCTCGTACAGGCGGTTGATCGCGGCGACCGCCGGGTGCGCCGCAACCCGAAAACCATGATCCGTCAACAGCCTGGTGGCCTCCTGGGCTTTGCCGAGGCTGTAGGCCAGGACAACCGGCACGCGTCCGTTCTCCAGGCAGCGAGTGATCACCGTGACAAGCTGCTCGCGAACCTGATCCGGCGGCGGGAAGCGATAGCGGGGGTGTCCGAAGGTGGTCTCCATCACCAGCACGTCGCAGCGCGGAACCTGGGCCGCTTCTGCCGTTGGCCCCGGTCGGAGCTTGAAATCGCCGGTGTAGACGAGCCGTGCGCCGTCGCCGAAGGTGATCGACAGCTGGGCTGCTCCGAGGACGTGCCCCGACGGCAGGAGCTCCAGCTCGTGGCCACCCAGGACGTGTGGCGTGTGGAAGTCCAGCGTGATCGGCTGGCTCGGCGGCAGTGAGCGACGCGCCACCGCGCCGCCGCCGGCTGGCGCGCTACGCCGCCCAGAGCCGGTCCGATGTTGATACATGAGCCACGTTGATTCGGTGAGCAGTACGCGCCGGTGGCGCGCCGTATGGTCGCTGTGCGCGTGAGAAATGAAGGCGAGATCGCGCGGCTGCGTGCTGTCCAGCCACATGCCCGGTCCGGGCAGGAACACGTGCCGGTCGTAGCGGAAATAGGGAACGTCCATCCAGCAACAGTCTAGCAGATGTCGCGCGCCGCCCGCCTATGCTATGCTGGCTCGCGGTTAAGGGATGAGTACATGGCAAAGCACACACGCAGCTTGGCTGGACGGCGGATTCGCGGAACCTTCCCCTGCCGCCCGCGCAGTTGGGATGGCAGGCAGGAGGTGAAACGATGTTGACGCTCTGCCTGTGCTCTACGGACAGCGGCGCCGGCAAGACGGCCCACGCCGTGGCACTTGGCCGGCGCTTCCAGCGTGACCATCTCAGCGTGGAGTACCTATTGACCGTCACCTCCCCCGGCGCCGGCCCCGGTGAGCGCAGCGTACCCGCCTTCATCCGGAGGGCGTTGAACCTGGGAGAACCCCGCGATCGTATCTTCCCCGTGTCGTTGCATGCGGCGCTGGAAACGTTCTCCGGCGAGATCACCTATACCGAGCGGCTGCGCACCGTTGCCGCCGACGTGGGCGCCGGCCGCGACGTGCTGATTCTGGAGACTGGGGACAGCATTGTCGACGGCTCCTTGATCGGACTGGGCGTTCCGGACGTCGTTCGCGTGCTCAACGCTCCAACGCTCATCGTCGCCCGCTACACGGGCGAGGGGGTGGTGGACGCCATCCTGGCGGCGCGTTGGGCGATCGGCGCCCCGGTCATCGGCGCGGTGATCACGGGTATTCCGGTACCGCAAATGGAATACGCTACGCGCACGCTGCGCCCGGCTTTGGAGCGGCGGGGCGTGCGCGTTCTGGGCGCCTATCCGTCCGATCGCATGCTCGCGGCGGTGACCGTGCGCGAGCTGGTCACCGAGCTGGGCGGTACCTTTCTATCCGGCGAAGACGCCGCCGAGGAGCTGGTGGAGCGCCTCATGGTCGGCGCCATGACCGCCGATCACGCGGCCAGCTACTTCCGACGTCAGGCGAACAAGGCCGTCATCACCGGTGGCGACCGCCCGAGCATCCAGCTCGCGGCGCTGGAGACGCCCACTCGTTGCCTCATCTTGACGGGGCAGTTCTCGCCGGATCCAGCCGTGCTGGCCCGCGCTCAGGAACTCGGCATCCCCGTTGTCACCGTCCCACTGGACACCTTGAGCGCCGTGGAGCGGAGCCAGGAGGTATTCTCGCAGTCCCGTTTCCAGCAAGAGAAGAAGATCGCCCGCTTTGTCGAGCTGGTCAACCGCCATTTCGATGTCGCGGCGCTCTACTCAGCGCTCGGGTTACGGCCCCGCCCCAACAGTGGGTCATGATCGACCTGACTTCCCGGCGATCTCTTTGCCCGACGCGATGGCGTTGCAGCGGGAACTGGCCATCCGCGTAGAACGAGCCTCTCGAATTGATGAAGTTCATGTCGTCGCGGGGATCGATTGCGCCGCGCCGCGTGTCGCGGCGATAATCCGCGCCGCCGTCGTCCTGCTCCGCTGGCCCGACTTGACGGTGATCGAAGAGAGGACCGCGGACGTGCCGGAACCGCTGCCCTACATCCCCGGCTTACTGTCCTTCCGCGAGCTTCCGGCGGTGCTGCGCGCCTGGGGGCAGTTGTCGGCGGCCGCGCAGCTGGTGATGGTCGATGGCCAGGGCATCGCTCACCCGCGCCGCCTGGGTATCGCCTCCCACCTGGGAGTCGTGCTGAATATCCCCACGATCGGTGTCGCCAAGTCGGTGCTGGTCGGCGCGCCACGCGACCAGCAGCCCGGCCCCAACGCCGGGGACCGGCTCGATCTAGCTGACCGCCACGAGGTCGTCGCCGCCAAACTACGGACGAAGGCTCGCGCCGCGCCGCTCATCGTTTCTACCGGCCATCGAGTCGGCCTGGAGGACGCTGTGGCCTGGGTGCTGCGCTGCTGTCGCGGCTACCGACTCCCCGAGCCCACCCGCCAGGCGCACTTGTTGGCGGGCAAATATGGCGGAGCGTAGGTCCGCTCGGCTGGTGTCGGGCCCTCACCCCCGGCCCCTCGCCCGCTCGGCGGGCGAGGGGCCGGGGGTGAGGGCCCGTCCCCGCATTCGCGGACAAGACTGGACACTGTTCGCTCCGCGCCCTACAGTTCGTAGGCGACAAATCAGACACGGTCCATGAGTCGTGTGGGAGGGGTGCAGATGGCGACCGCCAAAGTTCGGCTCGGGTTCATCGGCGCTGGTTGGTGGGCGACTGCGAACCATATGCCTATCCTCGCGGCTCGTCCCGACGTCGAGATGAGCGCGGTCTGCCGGCTGGGTCGAGGCGAGCTGGAGGCAGTTCGGGAGCGCTTCGGCTTCCGCTTTGCCACCGAGGATTACCGCGATCTACTGGAGCAGCCGCTAGACGGCGTCGTCGTCGCCAGCCCGCACGGCTTGCACTACGAGCACTCCAAGGCGGCGCTAGAGCGCGGTCTGCACGTGATGGTGGAGAAGCCGATGGCGCTGCGCGCCGTGGAGGCCTGGGAGCTGGTCGACCTGGCCCGCCAGCGACATCGCCACCTGCTGGTACCCTACGGCTGGAACTACACGGGGTTCATTGAGGTGGCCCAGCGCCGTCTCGCGGATGGCGCCGTCGGTAGGATCGAGCACGTTCTTTGCCACATGGCGTCGCCCATCCGCGGCCTGCTCGACGGCAGCGACCTGGCGGACGTGGCTGGAGACACGGCGATGTTTACTCCAGATGCTCGCACCTGGGGCGACCCGGCGGTGGCCGGCGGCGGTTACGGCCAGGGGCAGCTTACGCACGCCACCGGGCTGCTGTTCTTCCTTACGCCGCTTCGCGCGGCGCGTGTCTACGCGGAGATGAGCTCGCCAGGCTCGAAGGTGGACATCTATGACGCGCTGTCCGTGCGCTTTCGTGATGGCGCGGTCGGAACCATCTCCGGCGCAGGCGCGATACCCGGACATCATCGCTTCCAGGTGGACGTGCGCATCTTCGGTGACCAGGGGATGCTGCTCCTGGACGTGGAGCGCGAGCGACTGGAAATACGCCGGCGTGATGGGGAGGATCTCCTTTTGCCGATTACCGCCGGGTCCGGCGACTACACCTGCGAGGTCCCGCCGAATCGTTTCGTCGACCTCATCCGTGGCATCCACGGCGAGAATAACTCTTCGGGCGATGTCGCCGCGCGCTCGGTGGAGCTGCTCGACGCGGCCTATCGCTCGGCCAAGACGGGTCTGCCGGCACAGGTGGACTGAAAGGACTACGCATGCAGCACATCGAGCTACGGCCCGAGGACTACCGACCGGCGCCACCACCCGAGGACGTCGTCCGCCGCCATCGCATCGGCGTCATTGGCTGCGGCGGCATCATGCGCGGCGCGCACCTGCCCGCCTATCGCAACTTCGGCTATATGGTGACTGCCTGCTGCGACATGGTGGAGGAGAACGCCCGCAAGGCGGCCGGCGAGTTTGGCATCCCCTTCGTCACCACCGACATCGACGCCTTGCTCGCCCGACCTGACGTGGACCTGATCGACCTGGCCGTGCATGCCTCGCAGCGCCGCCCGGTCATCGAGAGGATCGCGGCTGCCGGCAAGCCCGTGCTCTCCCAGAAGCCCTTCGCACTCAACTATGCGGACGCCATCGCCATGGTCGACACCTGCGACCGGGCGGGCGTCAGCCTGATGATCAACCAGCAGGCACGCTGGGCGCCGGCGCACCGCGCGCTGAAGCTGGTGATCGACAGCGGGAAGCTGGGACACGTCTACTCCGTCACCCACATCCTGCGCTCCTTCCAGGACGTGCCCGGCTCCTGGTTCGTGGCGCTGGAGCATTCCAACATCGTCGACCACGGCATCCACTACATCGACCTCGGCCGTTACTTCACCGGCCGGACGCCGGAGCGGGTCAAGTGTACGACCACGAGGATGCCGGGGCAGGCCGCCGTCAGCCCCATGATCTACAGCATGACGCTGGAGTACGCGCCGGAAGCGCAGGTCATGTCGACCTTGCAGTTCAACAACATCATCCAGACGCGCGCCGCCCACAGCCACACCTGGTACGTGGACGGCACGGAAGGGTCGGCGTGGGCGACGCAGAGCGAGCTCAACGTCTCGTTCAAGGATAATCCCACGCAGAAGCAGACGTTCGCCATTCAGGGTGCCTGGTTCCCCGACGCCTTCGGCGGCAGCATGGGCGAGCGCATGCGCAGCCTGGCCGAAGGGCGAGAGCCGGCGACGTCCGGTCGCGACAACCTCAACAGCGTCAAGATCGCCTACGCCGCCGTCAAGAGCAGTGAGGAAGGCCGGACGGTGGGGCTGAGCGAGATTAGGGCGTAGTCGATGATGTTGTGGATGAGAATCGTCCGACCGGCTTGGGCGGCGAACTCGAGTTGCCAACTGTCCGATAGCCCGCGGTTATGGTTTCCCGCGGCTCGGCAACTGAGCACATCATAACCCAGGCGATTCAACTGCTCTGCGAGGCGGGGCAGCGCGCTCGCTTTCGGTCCGGCACTCATCGGGTAATTCTCCGCACCGGTGTCTACTTGACCAGCCAGCGCCCTACACGTACTATGCGTTCTACGCACCACGCGCGCTAGGTTTAAGACGTGCGGCAGGTACGGAGAGGAGCGTCCACGCGGACCGACCGGAGGACATGAAACGGACGCAACCGTGGGTTATGCACATCACCAATCCTTCAGATCATAATCGGCTGTCTCCGGAGCAAGGCACGCGCGTGGAACGGAGTTACGATGTCCGCGACAACACCGACGAAGCTGGTGGTCCTCGGCACCGATCACTCGGCGCAGCTGGTGGCCGAGTCCTATCAACCGGCCGTATTCCGGGCCTTCTTCGACCGCGCCCATCCCGATGCCATGTGCATCGAGCGCCCGCCCGAGGAGTACCTCCGCGACGGATACTACGCGGAGTACGGATACGAGGCTCGCTACCTTGCGCCCCGCTGGGCGCGTGAGCGTGGCATCGCCATCTACCCGATAGATTGGGTGCTCCCCGCGGACGACCAATGGTTGGTCTGGGGTGTCCCGGACGTCGACGGGCCGCCCTTTCTGCGGACCGCCGGCTACGTCCGGTCCCTCATGCACTTCGGCGAGGAAGCTCATCACCTCGACCTGTTCTTCGCCGAGGCGAAAGGACCGAGGCAGCGCGTCGCCGCCTGGTACGATCAGCCTCGCCAGCCCGGCGAGCGGGACTTCCCGCGCCGGTTGGGGCTGTACCGCACGTTCTTGCAGGCCATGCGGATTAAGACGGTAGCGCGGAAGCATCCCGGCGGGACGGTGCTGGTGATGATCGGATATTTCCACAAGGGCGATGTGGAAGGAGTCCTAGGCGGCACACCTAGTCTGGAGATCGTTCAACCCTCCACTTTCGGCTACCCTGCCCCCGACGAGGTCGAAGCGGCGATTCGGCGTGAGGATCTCTTCGCGATCCTGTCATTCAATCTGCTCGGGGTGCAGTCGAAGCAAGGGCTAGTCGATTGGGACTGGCTGCATCGCAGCTTCAGCCGCCTTGAGGGCGCGGGACTCACGGCAGAGCTGTTGCTGCTGCGGACTCGAATGGCGGTGCTACACTCGGGGCTGCCTCCTAGGGAAGCCATTGAGCAGTATGGGCAGGCGCGAGTGATGGCCGGTGCGGGGGAGCACTTCACCTTCGATGGCGTCGTGGACCGGCGTCGCATCGACTCGTACTACGACCCCTTCGGCAACCTCACAATCCATGAGCGCGCGCTGCTGGAGCAGGCACGCGAGTACCACAAGCTCGGCCGTGCCGATGCCGTGCGGGAGCGTCTCCGCGAGCTCCGCGGCGTCGCCCGGGCGTCGGACATACAAGGTCGGCAGTTGGAAGCGTACTGGGAGGAGTTTGTCTCCCGCACGTCGTAGCGCCAGTGGCGCCCTGTCGGCTTGGGACATACCGGACTCTACCAGTGGACGGCGCGTTCGCGACGAGCGGGTCGCCCTACCGTGCCTGCGAGGGTATGGTCGGTACCCAGAATCGCAACTGACGAAGCAACAGAAGGGACGCCCGGAGTTGTGCCAACAAAGCGCGATAGCGCGCCTCCTGGTCTGGCGTCATCTGTCCCGAGTGGTATTGCCACTCCAAGTTGGGAAGATAATCCGCAACGTAATGGTCCCAATCGAGACTCTCACCGGCCCGGCTGCCGTCGTCTAGGGCATCCCACTGTTCCGCGAGAATCGGCAGGTCGCCAAGGTAGGCAGCAACCGACTCCAGCCGCAAATCGGTCAATTCCGCCTCACTTGTGGTCGTCTGAGCCATCGTTGATCCGTCCTTTGCGGCGCCTGTAAGACGTCTAAGCCCGCCGCCGGTTGATACGCGGTTACCCAGTATCGCAGGTCAACCCGGTAGTCGACGAGAATCCAGGGAGAGCCGTTTCGGCCACGGGCGACACCGGAAGGCCCCACGGCTGCAACTTGCCACTGCTCTCGGTAGCGACTGACCATTATACCAGTGCGCTCATCTTCGATCACCCGCCGGAGGCTATCGAGGTATTCTTGCAGGGTCGTCTGGTCCGGCCACTCTCGTTCGCGTACGACGTGCTTGAGAAAATGCTGCTCCGCGGGCGTGATGCGATCAGATCCTTTGAGTGTTCGCCCCTGCCAAACCATTCCTGACAGTCCGGTGGCAAGCGCACTTGGCGCCGGGGCGAAGCCGGCTCGCGCGACGTGCTCGACCAATTGACGCAGCTCGTCGGCGCTCAGTCGCCGCGCTCCGGTGGCAGCTTCAAGGATTAGCTGGTCGATATCAGCCAAGCTGTCCCCCGGTCCTCCCGACAACCGCGCTCATTGGAAGCGTACCTGGAGGAGTTTGTTGTGCAAACGCCGTAGCACCGCCGGCGCAAGACCGCCATTGCCACAGTCGACGTATCTGGACTATGATTGCGGCTGCGCATTGACCGAGAAGAAGGAATCGCTATGCGGAACCGAAATGTCGAAGTCTCTCGCCGCGATCTGGTCCGGTTCGTTGCCGGCGGCCTCCTTGCCATCCCGCTGCTCGCCGCCTGTGGTGGATCGGCTGCCACATCCGGTGCTGCTACTTCTGCCGGCTCGCCGGCCAGCACCACGGCATCCGGAACGGCCGCGAACAGCGCCGCGTCCAGCGCGGACACGGGTTCGTCGGCCGGCGTAGCCACGAAGCCGGCCGGTAAGGGCGCCAGTCTGCAATGGATGGTGTGGGGGGACGATTGGTCCAATAAGGTGGAGAAGGAGGCCACGAGCGTCTGGGCCCAAGCCAATCCGGGCAGTAGCGTGGAGGTGCTCAACAAGGGCGGCGACCACTTCCAGACTCTGCTGACGATGTTGGCGGGAGGGACTCCGCCCGATGCCTCTATCGTGGACGGCTACAACGAGCCGGAGATCATCACCCGCGGCACGATCGTGGAGCTTTCTCCCTACGCCCAAAAGACCGGCATCGACAAGGCCGACTACGACGCCAACCAGTGGAACGAGAACAGTTGCGGCGGCAAGCTGTACAGCTTCCCCAACATGCGCTGCTATAACGTGGTTATGTATTACAACAAGGATCTGTTCCAGAAGGCTGGTGTCGCCTTCCCGACGCCGTCGTGGACCTGGGACGACTTCGTGACCGCCTGCCAGAAACTCACCGTGACGCAAGGCGGGCAGCGCGTGCAGTGGGGGACGCTGCGTACCGGCTACTGGTGGCCCTTCGTCTGGATGAACGGCGGCGAGATGTACGCCAACGACCAGTTGACCCAGGTCGCAGTCGACCAGCCGGCGGCTACCGAGTCGCTGCAGTGGCTGGCCGACCTGGTCTACAAGAACCACGTCGCGCCGACCGCCGCGGAAGCCAAGGCTGCCGGCGGTGGCAATCTCTTCTTCACCGGCAAGTCCGCTACCGAGTTCCAGTGGGGCACCGACATCGCCAACGTTCGCCGCGCTCCGGAAACGGTTACCTTCGACTGGGACATCGCCCCGGTCCCGTCCGGAAAGAACGGGAGCATCACCGTCTTCAAGGGGAATGGCGCCATGCTGTTCAAGGGCGGCAAGCAGATCGACCAGGCGTGGGATTTGCTACGCACGCTCGGTAGCGAGGGCAGCCAGCAGGTATACGCCTCGTATGTCCGCCAGATTCCGATGCTCAAGAAGGTGGCGCAGAGTGACTCCTTCTTGAAGAGCGGCAAGAAGCCGGCGCACATGGAGTATTTGGTCAACCCTCCAAAGTCGCGCAACCTACAGCTCATCGCCGAGTGGAACCGGATGGAAAAGGAAGGGTGGGGACCTGGCCTCAGCAAGCTCTGGGCCGGGCAGACCACCGCACAGGAGGCCATGACCCAACAGAAGCAGGCAATGGACACGATCATGGCTGGCCACAAGTCGGCTTGCGCAGGCCTGTAAGGTGGACCACTCGCGCCCACTGACTTTCCGCGAATCCGCTGTCCAGCACGTGGGACTTACCTTCAGAGCAAGGAGATTGGGGTGACCGGGACTACCGAAGGCATCGGCGACCGGCAGAACCCTGGACCGGGAGCTGCCCTGCCGCAACCGCCGGTCGCCAAGCGCGTCCCGGCGACACGCACGGTTCACGGCGATACGATCGTCGACGACTATGCCTGGTTGCGCAACCGGGACGACCCCGACGCCATTGCCTACCTGGAAGCGGAGAACGCTTACTGCGCCGCCGCCACGGCGCACCTTCAGCCACTTGAGGAGCAGATCTTTCAGGAGATCAAAGGGCGCACGCTGGAGGCCGACCTCTCCGCTCCTGTGCGGCAAGGCGGCTGGTGGTACTACAGCCGCACGGAGGAGGGCAAGCAGTATCCGATCCACTGCCGGCGCCGGGCCGAACAGGACGACGGCAGCGAGCAGGTCATGCTCGACTCCAATGAGCTGGCCGGAGATTCAGGCTACTTCGCGCTCGGTCACTTCCAGGTCAGCCCCGACGGCCGGCTTCTGGCCTATTCGACCAACTTCGATGGTAGCGAGTCCTATACCTTGCGCTTCAGGAACCTGGAAACGGGCGAGCTGCTGCTCGACGAGGTGAGCGGCGTCTATTACAGCGGCGCCTGGTCTCACGATGGGTCGAGATTCTTCTACGTCACCCACGACGCCGCGATGCGACCTTACCGCGTCTGGCGACACCGGTTGGGTACCCCGGCAAGTGACGATTTGCTGCTGTATGAAGAGGCGGACGAGCGCTTCTTCGCAGGCGTGCAGCTCACGAGGAGCAAACGATTCGTCCTGATCAACTTGAGCAGTCAGATAACCAGCGAGGTCTGGTCGCTTCCGGCGGACGAGCCGGACGGGCCGCCGCGAGTCCTGGAGCTGCGCCGGCAGGGCGTCGAGTACCGGGTTGCCCACCAGGGCGACCGCTACTTCATCCTCCACAACAACGGCGCGACCAACTTCGAGCTGGCCGCTGCCCCGGTCCAGTCGCCGGGCCGAGCCAACTGGCAGACCGTCATCCCTGAGCGCGCGGACACCCGCCTGGACAGCGTCCACGCTTTCGCTGCCCACCTCGTCGTGCACCTGCGTCGGGAAGGGCGCACCGAGCTGCGCATCCTGCCGCTCGCGGACGGCGCTGCCGGCGAGGCCCACGGCGTGGCCTTCCCGGAGCCGGTCTACACGGTCTGGCCGGACGATAACCGCGAATACGACACCCGTCTGTTTCGGCTGACCTACAGCTCCCTCGTCACGCCGCGATCGATCTATGACTACGACGTCGAGGCGCGGACGCTCACGCTCAAGAAGCGCCAGCCGGTGCTGGGCGACTACGATCCGGAGCAGTACATGTCCACGCGCGAGTGGGCGACGGCGGATGATGGGACACGTATCCCTATATCCCTGGTTTCGCGCAACGATACGCCGCGCGACACGCCGGCGCCATGCCTGCTCTACGGGTACGGCGCCTACGAGGCCAGCATGGACCCGACGTTCGCCATCCCGCGCCTGTCGCTACTGGACCGCGGCTTCCGCTACGCCATCGCCCACGTGCGCGGCGGGGGCGAGCTGGGCCGGCGCTGGTATGAGGACGGCAAGCTGCTGAAGAAGCGCAACACCTTTACCGATTTCATTGCTTGCGCCGACCATCTTTGCCGTGGCGGCTGGACCGCGCCCGACCGGCTGGTAGCGCGCGGCGGCAGCGCGGGCGGGCTGCTCATGGGCGCCGTCGCCAACCTGGCGCCGGAACAGTTCCAGGCGATCGTCGCCCAGGTGCCGTTCGTCGACGCCCTCAACACCATCCTCGACCCGACCCTGCCGCTCACCGTCATCGAGCGGGAGGAGTGGGGCAACCCGGTGGCTGATGCCGACGTCTATCGCTACATGCGGTCCTACTCGCCGTACGAGAACGTCGCGCCGAAGGCGTATCCGGCGCTGCTCGTGACGGCCGGACTCAACGACCCGCGCGTCGGCTATCACGAGCCGGCCAAGTGGGTGGCTCGACTGCGGGCGACTAAGGCCGATGGCAACCTGCTCCTGCTCAAGACCGAAATGGGGGCTGGTCACGGCGGCAAGTCCGGACGCTATGACGCCTGGCACCAGGAGGCGCTGGTCCTCGCCTTCATCCTGTCTGCATGCTCGTCAACGTAAGATCCAGTAATGAAACTGGTTGAGGGGATGCCGGGGCGGCGACTGCGCACCCACCAGTGGGTACCCGCCGCCAGAGCACGGCACTGCGGTGCGCCGAACGCCTCCAGGGGAACCGCGGCCGCCTGATCCGGGAACCGGCTCACATTATGTCCCGACCGCAGTCGGGTGCTCTGGCGGCGGGTACCCACTGGTGGGTGCGCAGTCGCCGCCCCGGCATCCCCTCAACCAGCATGACATCCCGTGCTGAACAAGGTTCCCCCTAGCCTGCAGCTGTCGCCTCAACGGGCGCTACCGTGCTGGCCGCCTGCTGCGCCGTCACCCACTGGCGCACCTGCTCACTGGTTGCTTCCTTGCCGAGTGCGCCACGGCAGGCGCCGGCATGCTGACGACAGAGTGGCACGGTCGCGACGGTACGGATGGCAGTCCGCCCTTCGCCCACAGCGCAGCGCGCCGCATCCTTCCCGCCGGATGGCGTCTGCCGCCAGTGGCGGCCCGTTCCCTTTGGCATGATCTGAACTCTCCCATACGCGTTACGTGTTGTCTGTGCCGCGCGCTTCTTGTCGCCGCGCGTGTTTGCTCGCTACCTGCAGCAGCAGGTTACCACGCTGAGGCACAGGCCGGCATGGATCATCCGCTATACTGGCCCCGGGGCGCGGCCGTGGCGCTGCCCGCGGGACGAGGGACTGGACCGCCCATGAGAACACTCGAGCGAGCCGATCCGGAGCTGTTTGCCTCGCTGCTCAAGGAAGAGCGCCGGCAACGCCAGAACATCGAGCTGATTGCCTCGGAGAACTACACCAGCGAAGCGGTGCTGGAAGCGGCCGGCACGGTGCTCACCAACAAATATGCGGAGGGTTATCCCGGCAACCGTTACTACGGCGGCTGCGAGTACGTCGACGAGATCGAGCAGCTCGCCATCGACCGTGCCAAGGCCCTCTTCGGCGCCGAGCACGCCAACGTGCAGCCACACTCTGGGGCTACGGCCAATATGGCCGCCTACTATGCCGTGCTGGAGCACGGCGACACGGTGATGGGACTCCGACTCGATCAGGGCGGGCACCTCACCCACGGCAAGCCGGTCAACTTTTCCGGCCGCATGTATCGCTTCGTCTCCTACGGACTCGACCCCGAGTCAGAAGTCATCGACTACGACTCCCTGGCCGCGCTTGCCGAGCAGGAGCGGCCCAAGCTTATCGTGGCGGGAGCGACCGTCTACTCCCGTGTCTTCGATTTCCCCCGGCTGCGGCAGATCGCCGACAGCGTGGGGGCGCTATTGATGGTGGACATGGCCCACATTTCCGGGCTCGTTGCCGCTGGGGTCCACCCGAGTCCGGTACCGTTCTCCGACATCGTCACCTCGACCACCCACAAGACGCTACGGGGCCCGCGCAGCGGCTTCATCCTCTGCCGGGAGCAGTATGCCAGGGCGATTGACGCCGCCGTCTTCCCCGGCATCCAGGGCGGTCCTCTGGTCCATATCATCGCGGCCAAGGCGGTAGCCTTTCGCGAGGCGATGCGGCCCGAGTTTCGCACCTATGCCGAGCGCATCGTGGAGAATGCCCGCGCCCTTGCCGGCGGGCTACAGGGGGAAGGGCTGCGCATCGTCTCGGGCGGTACCGACAACCACCTCATGCTGGTCGACTTGCGCAGCATTCCGAACATGAGCGGCCGGCGCGCCGAGCGCGTGCTGGACGAGGTCAATGTGACCGTCAACAAGAACCAGATTCCCAACGACCCACTCCCACCGGCGCGCACCAGTGGCGTCCGGTTGGGAACTCCTGCTGTCACCACCCGTGGCTTCGGCGCCGGCGAGATGCGCCAGATCGCCAACTTGATCCCCCGCGCCCTGCGCCATTGGAAAGACGAGGCGGTGCTGGAGGAGGTCCGGCGTGAGGTCGCCGGCATTTGCTCGCGGTATCCGGTTCCGGGCATTCCCAACGAGCAATAGTGGCCGGCGTTCCAGATGGTGTGGCAGTGAGCCTACACGTAGTCGGGCACCCCGTGGTCGCGGCGAAGCTGGCGCAACTGCGAGACGCGACCACGGGAACAGCCGCGTTTCGTCTACTGATAGAGGAGCTCGGCGCGTTGCTGACCTACGAGGCCTGCCGCGACCTTCCAGTGGAAGCAGCGGCAGTGACCACGCCCCTCGGCGTCGCGTCCGGCGTTCGGGTCGCCCGGAGGATTGGCCTCGTTCCGGTGCTGCGGGCCGGCACCAGCATGCTGCAAGGCGCCTTGCGGCTGTTCCCGGACGCACAGGTCTGGCACCTGGGGGTGTATCGCGATGAGCACCGCCTTATCCCCGTTGAATACTACAATCGCCTGCCGCCACGACCTACCGTCGACCTCTGTTTCGTCCTCGATCCCATGCTCGCAACCGGCGGCTCGGCGGTCGCGACGGTAGAAATCCTCCGGCGGTGGGGCGTGCCGGATGTGCGCTTCGTCGGCGTCATCGGCGCCCCCGAAGGCGTGAGCGCCTTCGGGGGCGCCCATCCTCACGTGCCCATGACACTGGCGGCCGTCGATGAGCGCCTCGACGGCCGCGGCTACATCGTCCCCGGCTTAGGTGATGCCGGCGATCGCCAATTTGGAACCGGCTGACTCACGCCGGGGCGCGCGGAGCCTCCCGCAGCAAGGCGACGACCTCCTCATCGGTAGTCTGGCTGAAATCGTCGTACCAGACGCCGACAGCGTAGAAGCGGTCGGGCGTGATGACCGATACCACCTGGTCGGCTTCCTTAGCAACCGCGGTGCGGGTCTCGGCGGCGCAAACTGGGACTGCCAGCACCAGTCGGCTGGGTTGCTCCTTGCGAAGGGCTATCAGCGCTGCTCTCGCCGACACGCCCGTTGCTAGACCGTCGTCGACGAGCACAGCAGTACGGCCTTCGACGTTGATCACCAAGCGGCCCTCACGATACAGGCGCTCCCGGCGTCGCAGCTCGAGCAGCTCGCGAGCGACTGTCTCTTCCAGATACTTCGGCCTGATCCCCAACGCCGCAATCGCTTCGGCATCGAGAACCTGCGTTCCGTCGGAGGTGATAGCGCCAATTCCCAACTCTTCCTGGCCCGGTGCGCCGATCTTGCGCACGACGATGACATCGAGCGGAGCGTGCAGTCTGCGGGCGACTTCAAAGCCCACCGGAACCCCGCCGCGCGGCAACGCCAGCACGACCGGCTGCGCCTGCTCCAGCCAGGGAAGCTCCTTCGCCAACTGATCGGCGAGGCGCTGTCCCGCGTCAGCACGATCCCGAAATCGCATGGCTCGCTCCGTTCGCGGGGTTGGGGGC
>Ga0207416_1000520_pt1 | contig 64753 bp, 59 predicted proteins | sample PaiPotPPM11metaG_FD_184107 | JGI IMG/M metagenome (GOLD analysis project Ga0207416, IMG submission 184107) | Iron sulfur acid spring bacterial and archeal communities from Banff, Canada, to study Microbial Dark Matter (Phase II) - Paint Pots PPM... ... | reverse complement strand
GCACCGGCCTTGCCCACGACATCGCCGACGACGACGGTCGGGTCACCATCCTTGTGTCGCACCGCTTCAGCACCGTGCGCATGGCCGACCTGATCGTCGTCCTCGACGGCTCGCGCGTCGTCGAGGTCGGCAGCCACGACGAGCTCCTCGCCAGGCGCGGCCAGTACGCCGACCTCTACGGCGTCCAGGCCGCCGCGTACCGGTGAGCCGCTGTGCATGCAGGCAGTAGGCAGGGCGACGGGGATGCCGGGGCCGCGTCTGCGGACTGCGGCCAAGCGACCGGGGGACTGCGGTCCCGTTCATCCGGCGATTGTCGTCGAGGTAACGGGGGATGCCGCGGTCTGCCGCCAGAGCGCCCGACTGCCGTTGGGACGATGTGCCCGGCCGTTCCAAAGTCGGGAGGCATCAGATCCTCAAGCGTCGTCAGATGCACCGCGATTCGAACGACCTTCGTGGAGCTCCCACACCACGCGACACCTTGCGCATATCATCGCAGCAGCGCCGCCAGCATCGTCGGCCCCTGGTCCGCGATCTTGTCGATGGTGAGCGCCGTCGGATTCTGGGCGCTCACAACACCACTCGGGGCAACAGCGTACCAGGCGCTGAATCGCTTGCCGTTGAACGAAAAATCGACCGTAACACGTCGCTCAGCGGTTATCGGATTGATCGCAACCAACCCAGCGCAGTCGAATTGGACTACGGTGATCGCCTCAAGCGCCGTGTAGATCACCTGGTGGTGGCCCTCGGCCATGGTCTCCGCGCTGGCGCATGTTGGCGACCGCCCGGCTTGCACGACCAGGAAGCCCGCCATGCCAAGGGCCACGAGCCCGACCAGGAACACCGTGGCGGGCGTAGAAGACCTGCGCTCTCGATGGAACGGCGCTTCGGCGTTCGGCCTCAGATTGGTGAGTAATACGTCGCTCGATGTAGCTCCTTGCATCGGCACAGGCTGCTCGCGCATCTTCTGGCCGCAGTTGGGACAGTAGTTCGCAGGCGATGCGGAGGCATAGCCGCAGCGGGAGCAATAGCACATCTCTTTGTCGTACTCTGTTGGCCGGCAGTGTCAAGGCGGCCTGTGCCGAACCGTGTCCTGGCTGAGCAATTCTCGTATGCCGATCGGCTTGATCACTGACCCGAAGCGGAGCGGGACTACGCTGAACGCTCCTCGCTCGTATATACCGGCGATGTCGGCGAGGGGCAAGCGCCACTCTGCCACTCCTCAGCCCGTTGTGCTCTGTTACCCTTGAATCACGGGAGTAACCGCGTCAGCGCCTGAACAAGGGATACGACCATTCCATCGTCTGAGGCGCGGTCGCGGGCTATTGCGACAAGCCCCTCGTCCGGCTGATTAGCGATCCGAGGCCGCCACGGAAGGTGCAGCACAAGGTGCGTCGGTGGGTTGGTGAATGGACGTTGCCAGGCTGTCGAAGTGCCGGACGTTCCGGATCCGCTGGGACAAGAAAGCCAGTAACTACCTCGGCTTGCTCCAGATCTCCTGCCCCCTACCCTGGTTCAGCCGCTATACTCGCCCGGCGGGGCGGTCGCAGCGAGGGGAGTCGCCGGCGCTCGCCATCTCGGGAGCGCCAGAGGCGGAGGTCGCGATGAGCATCTGGGCGAGCGGGGCCGCGTATGAGCTATACGTCGGCCGATGGAGCCGGCTGGCTGCACGCGAGTTCCTGGCGTGGCTTGCCGTGCCTGCGGGGAGCCGCTGGCTCGATGTCGGGTGCGGCGCCGGCCGCGGTCACGGGCGTCGACGCCTCGGAAGGCCATGTCGCCTATGCCCGTGAGCAAATCCCAGACGGCCGCGCGGAGTTCCGACAGGGCGACGCCGAGACGCTCCCCTTCGGTCGAGCCGGCTTCGACGCGGCGGTCTCCGGGCTGGTCCTGAACTTCCTGCCGCGGCCGGGCCGCGGGCTGGCGCAGATGGCCAGGGTCACCCGCCCCGGCGGCGCCGTGGCCATCTACGTCTGGGACTACGCCGGCGAGATGCAGCTCATGCGCCACTTCTGGGACGCCGCCGCGCAGCTCGATCCCGCCGCCATGGAGCTGGACGAAGGCCGGCGCTTCCCGATCTGCAGCCCGGAGTCGCTGGAACGGCTCTTCACTGCTGCGAGGCTGGAGGACGTGGCGGTGCGCGCCATCGATGTCCCGACGGTCTTCCGCGACTTCGACGATTACTGGTCACCATTCCTCGACGGGCAAGGTCCCGCGCCGAGCTATGCGATGTCGCTCACCGAGGAGCGGCGCGCGGTGCGGCGGGAATGCATCCGGGCCAATCTGCCGAAGACCGACGACGGCTCCATCCGTCTCGTCGCTCGCGCCTGGGCAGCGCGAGGACGGTCCTCTCAGCATTCACCCGGACTAGCAACTGCCACCTGACCTCTGGTCGCCCTCCCGCCGTCGGATCGATTTGAGGTAGTCACCAAGGCTTCGTCAACTATCCTTGGCCGCCTGCAGGATCTTGGCGGTGGTATGTAAGAAGCGCGTGGTCGTCTTGGATCCGAGCGCCTTGTCTAGGATGCCGCTCGCGGCAGGCGGCCGGCCATTGATGAGGTACCACACCACAAACGCTTCCTGATCGGTGGTGTGGACGACGGCCATATCCCGCTTGGCCGAATAGAGCGGTAAAGCCAGATCATTCGCTATGGCGTCGGCGGTGAAGGTGATGCACAGCCGCATGTCAGGCGTGACGTCCATGCTGCGAAACGGATCGATGGCCAGGATCTGCTCGAGCTCCGGGATCGAGCGCAAGAATACGGGAACGTCGTAACCCAAGACGCTGTGCAGATGTTGCTCAATGGTTTGTGTTAATGTCCTCCGGTCCGTTTGCTCTGTCTCGAAGAAGACGTTGCCGCTTTGAATGTACGTTCGGACATTGGCCAGACCGAGCTCGGCGAAGTGCGCGCGCAGGCGTTCCATCTTCACGGTGTGGCCGCCGACGTTGATGCCGCGTAGGAACGCTATGTATGTCATTTACTTAAACCGCACTTCGTGCAAGGTATTCATCCGCTGCCGAATATGGCCAATGGTAAACAGACGGTACCATGCCTGACCTACGGGAACTCCCGCATGAGGGGCGGTGGTGTGGACGCCGTCGACGCCGCAGAGTCACATCCGAGAAGTCGCGAAAGGGCATCTCTCGTGGCGATATTGTCGCCGAGGTTCGTGGAGATCGGTGCGGTAAGGATCGAGGTCTTCCTCAGCAGCTCCGGCGGCCCGCTGGTTTGCACGGCGCACCAGTATCTCGCCCACTCAGACCTCGCGCGGTCTGCACGCACCGCGCCCTTCCTCGACGCGCTCTCCAGCGCCGGTCGCCTGGTGTCGGTCAACCCGCGCGGCGTTGGCAGATCCTCGATCGCCACGTCGCCCGATGATCTCTCCATGAACCGCCTCGTCGACGACCTTGAGGCGGTGCGGTTGGAGCTGGGCGGGGAGCCGTGGATATTCGCGGGCGCGACAATCGCCGGCATGGTGGGCCTGCAATACGCCCTGCGCCACCCCCGCGCACTCACCGGCCTCATTGTCAGCGGCGGGCGCCTAGCTGGCGGTTCGTCGAGGAGCCATCTTCCATCTACCACCCGATCCACCCGCGGCGCGCCGCCCTCGACGAGGCCGCGGCACTCTTGCACGACCCGGCGGCGTCCTCCGCCGATCGACGCCACTGGTCGGACCTCATCGTTGAGTTGAGTACCCACAACAAGGATCTCCTTTCGGCATTCCTTGCGACGGGAAGCGAGGGCACGGTGCGACCCCGGCTGCGGGCGTTCGGCGAGGCGATCCAGCGGCACGCCTACGACTTGACCGACCATCTGGGCGAGATCGCGGTGCCCACCCTTATCCTGTGCGGGCGCCACGATCCCCGGGTTCCCATCCGCCAGAGTGAGGTCCTGCGCGACGGCATCCCACGCGCCGAGCTCGTGGCGTTCGAAGAGAGCGGGCACTTCCCGTACGCCGAGGAGCCGGAGAAGTTCCGAGCGGCTGTACAAGAATTCGTTCGAGCCCGAGCCGCGGAGACGGTGCCGTCTCCGCAGGGCTAGCGGGCCACGATTGCCCGCTTACAGGCTCTACGCACACGTTACTAGCCAGTTTCTCGGGCAGGATACGGCACACCGGCAATGATCGAGCGTTGGGCCAATGGCTCCCCAGAAGTACACGCCGTCCCCCAACCAGTCGTACGACCGTTTGCTCGCCATGAATCCGTCCCGCAAGATCAGCTCCGCGGCGGCTGCACTGGTACCGTGATAGCCGTAGACCCGACGAGGGCGGACGTCGTGCCGCTGAAATCTCTGCGGACCGGGCATCATCGACTCGAGCCCGCATGCGCCGGCCGTGTTAGACGCCGCAACGGTGAGGAGCGGTTCGGGAGACCGTCTACCACAGAGTCAGATTGGCGTCTGAATGTACGGCCTGGGTGCTACTCGATGTCGCGCCGGGGAATAGCATATTCGTCGTGCTTCTGATCTCGGCACGAGTCGGCGCGAGCACGCGCGGTACGCCGACCATGATCAATGTGCCGATCATAAGCCGTGGCGACTGCCTGGTCAAAGGAACCGAGCTCGCGAATCAGCTCCCGGACCCCGGTCACGCCGTCAAACGCGGCCAGCGCGAAGACCGCGGACGGGATACGATCGCCGGTGGCCCGAAGCGTGCGAAACTCCTCGCCGGCTGACTCCGGGAGGCGCTGCGCCTCCTGGCTCTCCGGCGACTCATCGGCGAACAGCGTTACCTCGGGGTCAAAAGGCTGGCGACTTCGCTCCGCCAAGAGGACGAGCTCATCCCCGCTTGCGGCAGCCGTAGATGTCGAGCCGTACATCGACCCCAGTGCATGCGCGCTCTTGCCCATTGTCGACACGGCTCCGTCCTCACTTCCGGACTGCCATCCCCTCACCAGACAGTACCATACCGGGCTCAAGGGGACCCGCGCACGGTAGGTGACGGATTGTCCGGTGCGGCCGGCGTTGACACCGCTGCCGGGCTGTCGGCGCGATGGGGTTCGGGCGCGTGGCAAAGGAGCGCGTTGCAACCAAACTTCTCCCACAGGTGCAGCAAGCGTTACAATTTGGCGGAAGCGGACATTACGGAAGTGGTACGGGAGTCGAGCCATGATCGACGAGAAGCGGTATGTGCGGCTGGACGAGCACGGCGTGTGGCGGGTCGGCGACACCCACGTGATGTTCGACTCGGTCCTGGCGGGATTCTACCAGGGTAATTCGCCAGAGACCATCCGTCAGCGCTATCCGTCCCTGACCTTGGAACAGGTCTACGGCAGCATCGCCGACTACCTGGCCAACCAGGCGGAGTTCGACGACTACCTGCGCCGCCAGCGTGAGATCTGGGCGCGCGAGCGGGCGCGAGCGGAAGCCCGCCCGAGCCCGGTCCGGGATCGGCTGCGGAGGCTGCGACGCGAGGCGGCGACGCAGGTACCGTGAGCCGACCGCGTTTCCTGGCCGATAATGATCTGGACGACCATATCATCGACGGTGTACTCCGCCGCGTTCCGGGCGCCGACTTTGTCCGATGCCGCGAGGTCGACTTGGCCAGGCAGCCGGATCCCGAAGTGCTGGAGTATGCCGCCCGCGAGGGGCTGATCGTCGTCTCACACGACGTCAACACCATGCCTGCTAGCGCCTACGACCGCCTCCGCGACGGCCGGATTGTCTCCGGGCTCCTGGTCGCGCAGCAAGAGGATCCCATTGCCCCAATCATCGACAGCCTCGTCTTGATCTGGTTGTCCACCGAAGCCGAGGATTGGGAGGGGAAGGTGGAATTCCTGCCGCTATGACTCGGACGGCCGTACGACGGCCATCCCCATCAAGCCATTGGTCAGGACCGGTTCGTGATCACGGACGCTCTGTGCCTACGCCGCTTAGCTCCTTGTAGGAGAGCGCGTTCGCCTTGCGGCGCCAATCGGCGGCGGCTCCCAAGCGCGACACGCGGTCGGCCTCCACGTGAGGCAAGGCGCGGCATAGGCCGTTGGGGTTGTCGCCCCACGGGTTCAGTCGCCTGAGCTTACCGGTAGCTCCTGCATCAGGCCTGCTGACTCGGCGTAGGCCCACACGTCCAGGTCGGGGACCTCCAGGCCGCGCGCGCCGAGGATCGACAGGACGTGGCCGCGGTGGTCGTCGGCGTGGTGGATGGCCTGCGCCATTGGCACCGACCCTAGCATTCGCCAGCCGTCCCGAGTGGTGACCTCGCGGCGCGGGGCGTCGGCGTCCTGGGCCAGGATCTCCCAGCGTGGGCCTAGGCGGCGGATGCGCTCGGCGAGTTCTCTCAGCGGGATTGGCCCATCGGGTAAGGGCTCCGACACGCGCTCACGCGTCACGGTCCAGAAGTAGCCCTCCTCGGCCCCAACCAGGTGCCGCAGCGTGTCGCGGATCGTGCCAAACGTGCCGGGGATCGTCGCGTCCAGGTGCTCGTCGTCCAGGCCCTGGCAGTGCTCGATCAGGCGAAGCGTCGCCCAGGTCTTGTGTCGATACAGCTCGAGCAGCGCCCCATTCATGGCTTCGGTCGACCTTCAGGTGCGAGGGTGCTGCATTCCAGGGCCTACAGCGCCACTACCAAACATGATACAGCAGGAGTATGGTGAAGTCCCGATGGGGTTTTCCCCGCCCGGGGCGGGACAACAGCAGGCGTCATTGTGGCACGAGCCTTGGGCAGCGGGTTGTACACTGATGGTGCGAGGGGCCGAGCAACGCGCCCGCGGGTGAAGGAGGCGAGCTGATGGTCGTGGCGACGCAGCGACGCTATCGCGTCGATGATCTGGCGGGATTCCCCGACGACGGGAGGCTGCGGGAGATTGTCGACGGGCAGATGGTGGAGTGGGACCTGACAACGCTTCGACACGGTGCAATCGCCAATCTGCTGGCGACGATCATCACCGCCTTCGTCCGCCAGCGCCGCCTGGGGACGGTGATAACCACGGACGCGCTCATCCGCATCCTGGGCAGCGCGTATCACGCCCGCGGCGGCGACATCGCCTTCTTCGCCCACGGTCGCCTGCCGGAGGACCTCGACGCGGCCGCGGCTGACGTAGCGCCGGACTTCGTGATCGAGGTGCTCTCGCCGACCGACCGCGCCGACCAGGTGCAGGCCAAGGTCCACGACTGGCTTCGAGCCGGCGTGCGACTGCTCTGGTACGTGGATCCGGCGAGCGGCATCACCGCCATGCACCGCCCTGATGGCGGCAGGATGGTGGGTCCCGAAGAGGCGCTCGGGGGGGACCCCGTGCTCCCGGGCTTTTCCCTGCGGCTGCGCGACCTGCTGGACGAGCTGGCGACCGAGCAGGAGGCACACTGACGTTCGAGGGCCGGCCGCTATACCGGGTCCGATATGAAGCCCGGTTGCTATTGCAAACGGCGAATGATCTCCGGTGGCTCGAAGCACGCGAAACGTCTCGCCGGTTGATGCCTGGAGGCGCGGCGCCTCCAGGCTTTCTGGTGACCCCACCACAAATACCGCCGCCTCAGGGTCAGACGGCTGGCGAAGCGCATCTATCTCCACCTCTCCTTACAAGCACACACCGAAGTGCGCGGTAGAATAGTACGTGTATCGTACTGACGACGCCGCACGCGTGGAGACGGTCATGGAGCGCGCCCTCGGTGTTGCCGGCCTGGAGGTGCTGGTCGACGTTCGGGCAACAATCCGCCAGCTCGTCCAGACATTGGAGCAGGCCAGCCAGGAGGCCGGGCTCACGGAGCCGCAGCAGCACACCTTGCTCTGTGTCGCCTACGGTGAGGCCCTGGGCGAAGAGGTAACGGCCACCACCTTGCAGGAACATCTGGCGACAGACAAGAACACCGTCGCCGATGTCGTACGTCGCCTGGAAGCTCATGGTCTGCTCCAGCGGGAACGCCAGGGCCGATGGGTCATGCTTACCCTGACGCCCGCCGGACGGGAGCGCTTCGCTGTCTCGCTCGGCGCCATCGGTCGCCACATGACGCCGCCCCAGGTCGTCCGTGCGGCCACGCGCCTGCAACAGCAACTTGACGGCTACCTCACGATTTACCAGGGACTGCTCGCCGGAGCCACGGATGGGGAGCGCCATGGGCGACCGTGATGCGGCTAAATATCTGCCGCTCCCTTGGTAGCGGCAATATCGGCGGGCTGGCGCCCATCGTGATCGCTGGGACTCTGCTCCAAGAAAGGGGACGAGGACAATGGACACTAGCCGGGAGCGGGATCGGCCGGCGCCTCCCGCGACAGCCCCGGCCATCGCGACGGACGGGCTGACCAAGCGGTTCGGCCGGCTGACTGCCGTCTCCGAACTGAGTCTCGAGGTCCGCCCCGGCGAGGTGGTCGGTTTCCTCGGACCCAACGGGGCCGGCAAGACGACGACGATCCGGCTGCTGCTCGGGTTCTTGCGGCCCAGCTCGGGAAGCGCGAGCATCCTGGGCGACCTCCCCAGCGGGGACTCCCACCTCCGGAGGCGCATTGGCTACCTGCCGGGGGACTTCCGGATCGACCCGGCCATGACCGGCGACGAGCTGTTCTCCTGGTTCGGGGCATTGCGCGGGGGCGTGAATCGGCGACGGGTCGGTGAGCTGGTGAGGAGATTGGACCTCGACCCCAGCCGTCCCTTCGGTCAGCTCTCCAAGGGCAATCGGCAGAAAATCGGGCTGGTGCAGGCCTTCCAGCACGACCCCGACGTGTTGATCCTCGACGAGCCCAGCACCGGCCTCGACCCGCTGATCCAGCGCGAGTTCCTGGAGCTGGTCCGCGAAGCAGCCGAGCGCGACGTCGCCGTGCTGTTCTCCTCGCACGTGCTCCCAGAGGTGGAGCGGGTCGCGGCGCGGATCGCTATCATCCGCGCCGGACATCTGGTGGCGATGGCGACGGTGGATGAGCTGCTGGACCGCGCTCGCCACCGGCTGGAGTTGCGCTTTGCCGGCCCCGTCTCGCCCGCCCTCTTCGCCGGGGCGCCGGGCGTGGTCGAGGCAGAGGCGCGGGACATCACGGCCACCATCGCCGTCGACGGCGCGGTCGGCCCGGCCATGGAGGCCGCGCTGCGCGGGCCGGGCCTCCTGCGCGTGCGGAGCGCGGGCGACGACCTGGAGGAGCTCTTCGCGGCGCTGTATGGACCAGGCAAGGAGGCGGGCTGAGATGCTGGCGGTACTTCGGCAGGTGATCCGGCGGCGGCGACTGGGCACGCTCTGGTGGAGTCTAGGGTTGATCGGCTTCGCCGCCCTCCTGGCCGTGGCCTATCCCACCGTGCGCGGCAACCGTGCCCTCGACCAGACCTTCGCCGGGTTGCCTCCCGGGGTCCAGGCCGCGCTCGGCCTGGACCCCGGCAGCGGCCTCACCTCGCCGGTGGGCTATCTCAACAGCCAGTACTTCGCCAACATCCTGCCCGCCCTCTTCCTGGTGTTCGCCATCGGGCTGGCGGCGTGGTCAATCGCCGGGGACGAGGCGGGGGGCACGCTGGAGTTGCTGCTCGCCAACCCGGTGAGCCGCGGCCGGGTCGCCGCCGAGCGAGCGGGGGCGCTGGTGGCGCTGCTCGCCGTGCTGACGGCGGTGTCGGCGGCTACGCTGGTCCTGCTGGACCCGGTCGTCGGCCTCGACAAGGGACTCGCGGGGGACCGAGTGGTCGCCGCCACGGTGGCCAGCGCCCTGCTGGCATTGACCTTCGCCGCCGTCGCCTTCTGTGTGGGCGCATCCACGGGGCGCCGGTCGCTGGCACTCGCCGTGTCCGCCACCCTGGCGGTGGCCGGCTACGTCATTGAAGGCCTCGCCGCCCAGGCGCCCGGGCTGCGGCCAATCCGCGCGGCGTCCCCCTGGCATTGGGCGTTGGGAAGTGCGCCGCTGCGGCACGGGCTCACCTGGGAGTCGTGGCTACTCCCGCTCGCGGTGAGCCTCGCGCTGTTCGTGCTGGGCGCCGCCGTCTTCGCCCGCCGGGACCTGCGCTAACGTGCGCCCAGCAAGCGGACCACAACTCAGCAGTGCCGCACCGGCCATTGATCACCTTGTCACGACGCGACCTCAGGGGAGGATGCCGGACATCCGTTGTCGAATGTACTGTGTCCGGTACCCTCCGGCGGCGTGAACCGCTGCAAGTGCGCATAACGCCCACTCTGTCGAATCAGTGACGTCACGTCGGCATGTCGAGGCCGGTGCCATTGATCCATTTGACCACGTCACACTGCTGGTCAACGCGGCCTTCCACGGTGTAGTCGTCGATTCGACGCACGCTGACTCTGGCGGCGGCCTTGTCCGCCGCCTCGACGCTGGCCATCCGAATCGTGATCGTCATCGGCAGGGTCGGCTTGAACGGCGGCGGCTTTGCCGTGCGTGCCTTCTCGATCGCCTCTCTGATCTTGTCCGCGGTGAGCCGGCACGCCGACTCGGCGTCGAGCCCTGTGCAGAGATCGTGCGAGAGCGCGCGCTTGACGCAGGCGGTGACGACGCCAGGAAACTGCTCTTGGGCCTCGGCGCACCCTGCCTCGTCTCCCTGCATCAGGATGAGCGGGATGTCCCAGTGCCCAGCGAAGCAGGCCTCGATCCCCAGCTCGCCGACGCTCTGCCCGTTGATCTGGAAGTCGGCCCAGTCGAGCGACCAGGCGTGCGGCAGGAAGGCGCCGGCCGTCCCCGCCTTGGCGTGGTGACCCGGCAGCATCAGCGCATCGACGCTGTGATCGAGTCCCGGCATCCAGCGGCGCTTGCCATCCTGATACCCGACGCTCCGGCCGAGATAGGTGATCCGCGGATCGGACGGCATCTTCTCGATGTCGAGATTGCCTCCGCCGTGATGCGTGTCACACACGATCACCTCGTCGACCCCCGCGCCCAGCGCCGCCGCACAGGCCGACTCGACATCCGCCATCAGGAGCCGGCGTCCTTCGGCGGCGACGTGCTCCCGCACCCCGGGCTCCCAGAACCACACCTGCTCGCGCGTGAACAGGCCGCTCACGCCCTCCATATCCCAGTGCATGAACACTTTCACCGAGCTGCCTCCAGTTCCGCGTCGCGCCAATCGAAGAGCACGCCAAGGTACTCCTCGGGATGAGTGACGATGGCCTCATACACGCCGACCGCGTCGGCCGCCGGCAGGCGATGGCTGATCAGCGGACCAACGGTCAGCTTGCCGTTCGCCAGCAGGTCCAGGACGAGCTCGAAATTCGCTCGGATTGTCCACCGGCTGGCGACCGTCTCGGCACCGGGCGTGGTCGCGGCGTGCGCGCCGATGACGGTGACCCCGGGAGCATGGATGTTCGCATAGGGATCGATCTCGACGCGTCCGCGGGGACTTCCAAGGAGGACGACCCGTCCATAGCGCGCCGCCAGCTCGAGCGCCTGCGCGACCACCGGGGCCGCGCCGGTTGCTTCCACGACGACGTCGAAGCCGCGGCCCCCGGTGGCATCCCGTCCGGCCGGCACCAGGTCCCGATTCGAGACGTCGAGCAGGAGCGCTATTCCGCAGGCCTTGGCGATCTCCAGCCGGTTTGGCAGCCGGTCGACGAGCGCGACCGGCCAGCCCCCGGAAAGCTGGCCTAACTGCGCGGCAAACTGGCCGATGAGCCCGGCGCCGAGGACCGCGATGCTCTCGCCGAGGGAGATGCGCGGCAGCCGCACGCCATTAATGCTGATCGTCGCGATCCTGGTCAGGGCGGCCTGGTCCGCGGCGACGCCCTCCGGCAGGACGACCACCGGGTGCTGCCGAATGTCCCAGAGGTCGTGGGTGGCGTGTTTCCCCGCGCAGGCGACAACCTGGCCGGGAACGAGGCCCTGCACCTCGCTGCCGACCGCGAGCACCGTCGCGGTGGCCGCGTAGCCGGCCAGATAGGGGTATCTGGGGTAGCGGGCGCCGGCATAGATCGCCGTCTCGGTGCCGATGCTGACCGCGCTCCAAAGCGTCTTGACCAGGACCTCGTGGGGCCCCGGTTGCTCAGGGAGCTCGAAGTTCTGCCACTCGGCCTGGCGCGTACCGGTAAACGCGATCCGGCGTGCGTTCACTGTTCCCTCCTTCCGTCATGTGGGTGTGTCCGGACCATCATGGCAATTTTGCGAACGACTCTGTTGTCCAAACCCAACACGATGCGCCAAGACTGTCCTATCTGGCCGCGCTGTCGTCCTAACGTCGGGCGGGACGCCAACGTCAGGATACCTGGATCAGGTTCGCGTTGATATAGTCGGTCGCCGCCTTGCCGTAATCGGACGCGCTGAGTTGCCCGCTGATGAACAAGGGGAAGTTCTTCGCAAACCAGGCATTACACTTGGTCCAGCCTGAATAGCGGTACATGCCGTTCGACTCAAAGTGGGCGTGCTGCGCCATGTTGGCATAGGCGATCGGATCGACGCCAACCTGGCTCGTGAACGCCGCCATCGCCTGAGCGGATGCGCCCTTGACGGGCGACACGGCGTACTTGGCGCTCAAGGGGTACCGCGCGGCGTTCTCCGGCTGCATCAGCCACCGGAACAGCGTCCAGGTCTGGTCGGCCTGCTTCGTCTGGAGCATCTGCAGCGCCGCGGCGTTCTGGCGACCGGACATGTTCTCGCCGCCTTCGTGCGGCAACGCCGCGATGCCCCAGCAGAAGTTCAGCTTGGGGATGTAGCCGTAGACGACTTGCAGACCAATCTTGCCGCTGGTGAAGACATCGCCCTTGGCGCCGATGGCCGTCTTCTGAGCGGCGGTCGGCTGCACTCGGTACTTGTCGCCCAGATCCTTGAAGAACTGCTGGCCTTGCAGCGCCTTCGGCTGGTCATATTGCGCCTTCTTAGCTTGATCGTCCCAGGGCTGCTGACCATAGTAGCTGGAGCGGCTCATGCCGCCGCCGGAGACATCGCCGCCGCCGGTCTGGCCGCCAAAGCCAAATTGCAGTTGGTCCGCCTTGGTCAGCTTCTGGACGTAGGCCAGAAAACGGTCCATCGTCCATGTGGCGTCGTTCGGGTCCGTCGGGGGAACGGGCAGTCCGGCCCCCTCCAGCAGATCCTGATTGTAGGCCATGGCGTCGACGGAGACGCCGACTACCGGCAGCGCCCACAGCTTGCCGTTCTGGGTGTAGTAGTCGAGGGCAACCGCCTGGAAGACGTCCGCCGGTGCGACTTTGTCCCGCGACATATAGGTGGTCAGGTCCAGGAGCGCGTTCTGGAAGGCGTACCAGGCCCCCCATCCGATCTCATAGCAGTTGGGGGACTCACCCCCGGCGATACTCGCCGTCAGTTTCTCTTGCTCCGAACTCCAACTGGGGCCGCCGAGCTGCACCTGGACCGCGATACCGGGGTTGGCCTTCGTGAAATCGGCGAACATGGCCTGCTCCACCTCGTGTCTGCCCGGATCATCCGGCGATACATAGGTGAGCATCACCTGCTTCCCGGCGCCGCCGGTCGAGGACGAAGTGAGCGCCGACGCCGCGCTGCTCGCCACGGCTGTCGCGGGAGACGTGGATGTGAGGGTCTGCGCCGCGCTCGTGGCAGCGGTGCTGGATGCTGGCGCCGTGCTCGAAGCTGCCGCGCTCGACGCGACACTCGCCGCTGTCGTACCTGTTGTTGCCGTGGCCGATCCACCGCAGGCCGCCAGCAGACCGCCGACTGAACTGGACGCGAGCAGTCTCAAACAACCGCGCCGGGAAAGCCGGACAGCGTACATGGACACCGCCCTTTCCTGGATCCCCGCCGTGGGCAAGCGGCCGGACCACCAGCGTCGGCCGAAGCGATAACGGCCACGGCGAGGCCTCCGCTTGCCTCCACGCTCGTCCGTCTCGGATCATATGGTCGCCGGTACAGGTTGTCAAAAGACGTCCTACAACATCGGTAATAGGGAGGCGGTACGCGGCGGTGGCAGCGTCGGGGCCCACCGAGCCGGTGGTCCCACAGCGGCGCTTGGCCGACGACGGAGCTGAGCGGTCTACCGCTGCACGCCCAAAGATCGGCTGCGGGCTGTGCCAATGGTTAGCCGGGCGGAGGGTGCCATCCCGCTTGAACCCAGAGTCGCCGCGCTTCGATGTAGGCCACCTACGCCCCGAGACGGAACTGATCCCGAACGTTGTACCCGCGCGCCTGGAGGATGAGCAAGGCCCGCGAGCGGAGCAGGGTGTGGCGATCCACGCCGGCGATCAGTGCCGCCAACTCGGTCTGCTCATCCTCTGTGAGCGAATCCTGTTTGCCGCGCGCCGTCAACTCCCGCAGCCGAGCGCTGTCGGCCCAGGCTATCCGCCGATACACCAACGCCCACAACTCGGCATCAGAGAGGGCATCGATTGTCGCCGTACGTTGGTCCCAATCGACGGAAGGCGCCCCGAAGAGCAGGTCCAAGCTCGCGACCAGCACCGCCTCGACAGGTCGGCCGCTACGCACTGCCGCATCCTGGATGCGCGTGTAGAGATCGGGAGGCAAGTCCAGGTTGATGCGGGGTGTCGCGGCCATTGTTGTGGCTCCGTACGTCAGCGTATGGTTCTTCCCTAGTGTACACTCGTTGACCTGCTACGGTCCGGCAATCCCGTTGTTTGAGGAGCGCGGGCTCTTGCACTCGGCCGCATTCAGGCTACCATCTCCTACACGCTGTCCCGCAGACTTCGTGTCGCGCTCAGTACGTGCCATCAGGGCCGTTGCCAGGCAAGGAGACGATCAACATGCCGATGCTGCTGGACCATGAGCGGGTCTGGGCACACCTGCGGGTGCTCTGCGAGGAGATCGGCCCGCGTCTGAGCGGGACGCCTGGTGACGAGCGTGCCGTGCGGTACATCGCCGGCGTATTTCGGCGCAGCGGCGCGCAGACCGAGGTCCAGGACTTCCCCTGTCCCAGTTGGGAGCACGAGGCGACCGAGCTCACGCTGCTGGGGGAAGCAGGTCCCGAGCCGCTAGACGCCGTCGCACAGACCTTCACCGAGGGCTGCGACCTCGAAGCGCCGCTGGCAGTCGTGGCGAACCGGCGCGAGCTCGACTTCGAGCCGGACTTGGAAGGCAAGGCGCTGGTGCTCGTTGGCGAAGCCGCGACCAGGATCAATGTTGACCGGAATCCCACGCTGCTCAGCGCCGAGGAGCGCCGGCCGGCTGCCCTGGTCGTCGTCAGCCCGACTGCCGCCGTGTCCACGAAGCTGATCCGCGATCCGTTCCTGCGCGTGCCGGCGGTCGCGGTGGCCCCCTCGGTCGGCGAGCGGCTGCGCCAGTGTGGCGACAGGCTGGTCCGGCTGCGCATTCGGGCACGGCGCTACGCCTCGACTGGGCACACGGTTATCGGCCGGATCCCCGGCGATGAGCCGGAGCACCTCACCGTGGCGGCGCACTATGACACGGCGGCCGGCGTCGCCGGCGCGACGGACAATGCATCCGGCACGGCGGTGGTGCTGGCGCTGTGCGAGGCGTTCAGCGCGGCCGGCCGGCGCCGCTTCGGGATCGATTTCGTCGCCTATGGGGCGGAGGAATACGGCCGCCACGCGGGCAACCTGGGCGCCGTGGAGTACGTGCGTCGCAATCCGGTCGCGGTGCGCCAGACGCGAGCCGTGATCGAGGTGGATTGCGTGGGCACGGTCGCGGGGCCGCCCATCGTCCACGTCCTGGGCTGGCCGTCCGAGCGGCGGCAAGAGAAGGAAAGGGCACTGGACCTCCTCCGGCCGCTCCCGAACTGGACCGTACACGATCGCTCGGAGCACCCATCGGCCAGGACCGCCTTTCATCTGCCCGACGTGCCGGCGCTGGCCTTCCTGGACGACTACTCCCGCTTACCGATCCATACGGCACTGGACACGATCGACCTGATGCGGCCAGCAGCACTGGATGCCGCCGCCGAGGCCGTCGCGGCTGTCATTGGAAACCTCTCATCGCCGTGAATCAACGCACACGGCGGTGCATGAACACTGTCCTAAGGCATCGATACGCTCACCGCGTCCCCTCCCAACCGGTTTGGATCACTCGAAGGAAAGCTGCCGCCCAGCGAATAGCGGCTGGAGGTCGGTGAGGTCGAATTGTCTCGGCATCCCCGGCAGCAAGCAATGCCAGGTTGGATCCGGGGGATATAGGCGGGTTGTTACCACCGTCCGAGGATCGGGCGCGATGCCTTGGAGGCTTACCTGACGGATGCGAGTAGCCAGGGAGGCTGCCAGGTATCCGTGGAAGGCGCCCCGACCGACACCGAAAAGGTGAATTGGACGCTCTCCCAGATCGACCTCGAGGTCGGCGCCGACCAGATCCACCGCCCGCAGGACATCGTAGATCCGCATCGCCTCCAGGCTGTCGCCCAGGCAAAGCAGGTCGGTCAGCAGCTTGTAGATCGTGCCGTGATGACCCTCGTATGGCCGCGCGTTGAGCGGATGCGGAGCGATGGCGCCCGTGCCCCGGACGTCCAGGACAAGGACCGCCTGCCCATCCCCCACCCTGGCCAGCAGCCAGTCTCGCCACTCCTCAATGTCGGAGGCGCCCTGATCGAAGAGCGCAAGCAGCAGACTCGTGTAGTCGCCCGCGGCGGGGCGCAGCAGCACCCCGGCGTTGAGCACGTCGGGCTCCGACCACCAGTAGCCGTGCATCACCGACACGCCGGCTTCCTCCGGCCCGGGCAGCCAGCGCGCATGGAACTCCGTCGGTTGGCGATCGTGAGTCACCGCGGAGGTGAGCCACGACCGCGCGGCTTCGGCGCGACGACCCGGGTCCGCCGCTTTGAGTGGCAGCGCGCGATACTCCGCCAGGTTCAGGTCGAAGACGCGCCGGGTGTGGGGGCGGTCGATGAGCACCTGGCCGGAGCGGGTGCAGGTCAAGAGCTGAGGATCGACGGGTTTGGGTTCGGTGTGATCGACCGCGCCGGGGTCGGCGCCCAGGAAATGCCGTGCGAAGAACTCCGTCGCCGCGCGAGCCAGGACCGGGTGGTACTGGTGGGTGCTCCGAGACCGGGCGAGACCGATGTTCTCCTCCTTGCCGAGCAGCCGGTAGATCCGGCGCGCCCGCTCCACAGTGGCGATGGCGCCTTCGATGCTGAACCAATCGTAGTCGGCCGCGAGGACGAGCACCGGTCGCGGCGCCATCGCGATCAGGAAGTCCTCGTGGTCGATCCCGGCGGCAGTCCCGCCCGGGACGACCTGCTCCGCGTCCTGGGACTGGCCGGTCCACATGTACTCCCGACGGCGGAGGATATAGGTGCCGGGCGCCGCGGCAGCGAGACGCGGATCGAGGAGCATCATCCAGGTGCTCTGCGTGCCACCCCCGCTGTTGCCGGTGATCCCGATGCGCGCCGGGTCGACCTCTGGCCTCGTGCATAGGTAGTCAATGGCGCGGCGTGCGTCCTGGACGAAGTAGCGGGCGATCGACTGCCCCAGCCACCAGCACTGCATGCCGGCGTAGGTGTGCTCGGCCGTGCCGGCCCGGACGAGCGGCGCTCCGCGCTCATCCAGGTAGCCCTTCCGCTCGCCCTGACCGAGCGGATCGATCGCCAGGACGACCAGGCCGTTCCTGACCAGACGCTGGCAGACGGCCTGGTACTCGGGCTCGGTCCTGGGGAACTCCTGGTGCCCGTGGACCAGCAGGACGGCGCCGGTCCGGCCGGTACGGCGGCGCGGCAGGTACAGGTTGGCCGTCACGTAGACCCGCGGAAGGCTCTGGAAGATGACGTTCTCGACAGCGTAGCCATCACCAGGCAGCGCGCCCACAATTTCCGGCTCCAGCGGGGTATCACTGGCGGGCAGCCCGCCGATGGCAGCGAGGGCACGCTCGCGCACGTACCGCTGCCATTCCTCGACCTGCGCCAGCGTGCTGATTCTGTCCTTGTGGCGCTCCCAACGCTCGAACGCCGCCTCGGAGCGCCGGTAGATGTGCAGCTGCAGTTGAATCGACGCGTCGTAGTGGCCGTCGAGATAGGGATGGAAGCCGAGTGCGCTGCCGGTCACGCCTTGATGCCGGACATCACGATTCCCTGGACGAAGTACCGCTGGAGGCTGAAGAACACGACGATGACCGGTAGCGTCACGATGATTGAGGCTCCCATGAGCAGGTGGGCCATTGGCGGGCCGGCTTCGGTGGATACCGACCGGAAGTAATTCAGGCCCAGGGCGACGGTATAGAGCTTGTCGCTGCTCAGGTAGATGAGCGGCATGAAGAAGTCGTTCCAGTGGTAGATGAACCCGAGAATCGCCACGGTGGCCAGCGCCGGCTTGGACAACGGCAGCAGCAGCTGCATCAGGACGCGCAGGGTGCTGGCCCCGTCGATTCTGGCCGCCTCGTCGAGGTCGCGAGGGAGCGTCAGGAAGAACTGCCGCAGCAGGAAGATCGTGAAGGCGCTGACACCGAAATAGCTCGGGACGATCAGGGGCAGGAACGTGTTGATCCAGCCCAGCCGCTTGAAGAGCAGGAACTGCGGGATGGTGAGCACCTCACTGGGCATGATCATCGTCCCTAGGAGGATGATGAAGAGGACATTCCGTCCCGGAAAGCGGAAACGAGCAAACCCATACGCCACCAGGGAGCACGACGCGACCTGCCCGGCCATCGACAAGGTCGTGATGGTGAGGGTGTTGCGGATATACAAGGCGAAAGGCACCATGCTCCAGACCGTGGCATAGTTTCCCCAAAGCAGCTTGCTCGGAATCCAGCGGGGCGGGATCACGTACAGCTCCGCCGGGGACATGAGGGAACCGGTCAGCGCGAATATGAACGGGACCATGAACACCAGCCCGAGCAGGATCGCCAGCACGTAGACCATCGCCTTCAGCGCGACACCTCGCGCCGACCGACGGTGCAGCAGGCTTGGTTTCGACTTCGAGAGCTCCGACGCCTGCCCTTCGAGAAGGCGCTCGGCCTGTTCTACCCTCAGCGCTGCACCTCTCCTTCGTAGTACACCCACTTCCTGCCAATCCAGACCTGGGTCACCACGAGCGCCAAGGCGACCAATACGAACAACCAGGCCAGCGCGGAGGCGTATCCCATGTAGAGGTATTTGAATGCGTCGTTGAACAGATAGAGCATGTAGAACATGGTCGAGTTCATCGGGCCGCCGTTGGTCGCGACATAGGCCGCCGTGAACACGCGCAGCGCCCCGATGAGCCCGACCACAAGGTTGAAGAACACCGTAGGCGACAGCATCGGCAGCGTCACGTTGAGGAACTTTTGCCAAGTGCTGGCGCCGTCGATGTCCGATGCCTCATACAGCTCCGTCGGGACGCCCTTGAGCCCGGCGAGGAAGATGATCATCGTGCTGCCGCCAATCGCGCTCCAGAGCGCCATAAGGATGAGGGCAGGCTTGGACCAGAGCGGTGAGCCCAGCCACCCCGGTCCCTGGATGCCGACGGCATAGAGGAGATTGTTGAGCGGACCAAAGTCAGGGCTGAGAATCCAGATCCAGACGAACACCGCCGCGATCACGGGGGTGATGGACGGTATGAAGAACATCGTGCGGAAGACCGCCTGGCCGGGGATGCCCACGTTAAGCAGCAGCGCCGCCGCCAACGATCCCGCGATGCTCAGGGGCACGAAGATTACCGCGAAATAGATCGTGTTGTAGACGGCCGGCCAGAAGGTACTGTCGGCGCCGCTCAGCGCGTGCGCGTAGTTGGCCAGTCCCACGAATCTCGGCGCCACTAAGATCTGGTAATCCGTCAAGCTCAGATACGCCGACACGATGAGCGGACCGGCCGTGAAGATCACGAAGCCGGCCAGCCACGGACTGACGTAGGCGTATCCCAGGAGCGCTTCTTTCCGGCTCAAGGAGACACGTCGGCGCCTAAGCATCATGCCCACGCTAGCCCGTCCTGTCGCTATTTCGGCGGAGCGGACAGCTCTTGGATACTGGCGGGCTTGCTATCCAGGATGGTCTGGAGCTTTGGCGTCAGTTGATCGATCAGCGCGTTAGTGTCGACACTCTGGCCGAGCCAGACCGGATCCATCCCCGATATCCACTGGGTTTCCAGCTCGGCCCGGCGTCCATTCGGCGGCAGAACGTTGGGCGAAACGGTGTTCATCATCTTGGCGAAAACTGCAAAATTGGGATCCTTGGTCAGCCGGCTGTCCGCGGCCCAGAATTCCTTCTGGCTTCCCGGGATGCCGCCGAGGTCGACCGATTTCCACCCCCACCGCGGATCGATGATATCGATCAGGACATCGAACGCGACATCGGGGTTCTTGCTCGCCTTCATGATCGAGAAGAAGTTGGGCTCGACGTTGCCATCGGCGCCGGCCGTTCCGCGCGGAGCGGGCAAGATCATCCACTCGAAGTCCTTGAAGGTCGATTGAGCCGTCTCGATGGCCCAGATCGGGGCGTTACGGATGGCAACCTTGCCGGAGGCCATCAAATCTGGGCCGCCCGTGGGCATATCCGGTGTGAGCGGCGCGACTTTGTACTTTGTGTACAGCTCCGCGTAGTACGTCGTGGCCTTGCGGCCGGCGTCAGAGTTCCAGGTGAGCTTTGTCCCGTCCGAGCTGAACATGTCCCCGCCCTCGGAGCGGATGGCCTGCTGGATCACGTCGAAGGGGTTGGCCGGTCCCCGCATCTGGAATCCCCACTGCAGGGTGCGCCCATTCTGGCTCTTCGTCAAGGCGATCGCCGCGTTTTTCATTTCGTTGAAGGTCCAGTTCGTCCACCCCGGATGCGGCCCGGTCGTCCAGTCCTGCGCTGGTATGGGCACGCCGCCCTTCTGGAACATCGTCTTGTTGATGATGACACACGGGTAGCTCGGGTGCAGCGCGTTGGGAAGTCCGTAGAGCTTCCCGTTCACGCTCGCATTCGTCATCGCCTGGGGCATCTGCGTATCGAGGGCGTATTTGTGAGCGTTGACGAGTGGATCAAGCGGGAGCACCAGCCCCGGGAGGATGAACTGCTGGTAGTTGCAGAGCAGACACTGCCACTGAATGTCCGGCGAGGTACCGGCCGCCGCCAGTACCAGCATCTTCTGCAGGTCAGATCCAGGAGGCGCGCTCTGCCAATCGACGGTGACGTTCGGATGCTTCGCCATGTAATCGGCGGCGGCCCCCTTACACGCCTCATTCGTGGGCGTTTGGCGGTTGAATACCTGGATCGTGACTTTCTGCCCCGTCGGCGCGGACGTGGCCGCGGGCGCCGACGTGGACGCGGTATTCGACGTGGCCGTGGTTGGCGCCGCCGTCTGGGATGACACTGCCGGCGCCAGGGTCTGGCCGCAGGCTGCCACGAGCCCTACGGCCGCGATCGACGATAGCCCAATAATGGCTGTACCCAAGAGCGATCGTCGGGTCAATGTCCGTGCCATGTCTCCGATTCCTCCGCTGTGGACACCGCGCTATCCGTAGAGTGAGCGCCAACAGGTCAGGTCACCACTTGGCCCGGCCCGCTGGCAGGGTCTCCTCGTCGGTGCAATGTATAGTAGGGGGGGCACGCGATGGAACGCAACGGTCGCAGCGCCAAGGTGCGGCCAAAATCGGCCAAAGACTGGACATCCCAACCTCGATGAGAGCATGGTGGGTAGTCGGGCCGCTTGGGACGGCTTGTCGATGTTGAGCCCCGACGTGTTTGCCGGCTACGTGCGCGACGCGCTCGCTCACCTGTATGACCGTGCCTATTTGCGAGCCCATCCGCTGAGGTCGCTGCTCGGGAGCCGACAGCCAATGTCCGAGGACGAGCTTCGCCATCTGCTCCTCAGTGTCGTGGAGGCCTTTCGTCCGCCGCTGTCCTGTCCACCTTCATCTCCCGCCTGGCGCGGCTACCGCTACCTCGAGCTTCGCTACGTTAAAGGAGCCACGCCCGAGCAGACGGCGCGCGAGCTCCAGATCAGCGTTCGCCAGGCGCAACGTGAGCGTAACCGGGCGCTCGATGAAGTGGCGTCATTGCTCTGGGAGCGCTACAACAACCTGGCAGGCGGCGCGGGGAGCCCAACCCGCGCTCAGGCCCGAGAGGCGGGCGACGTACCGCGGGCAGCGGATGATGCGAATCCGGCGACTGCTACCGCTTCCGCTGCAGAGACTGTTCAGGACGAGCTCACCAAAATCGGATCGCTGCCATCCACAGAGCCGGTCAGTCTTGTGGACGCGATGCAGGATGCCCTGGACATCGTGGCCCGGCTGGCCGAGGATCGGGGGGCGCGCGTCGACATCGACTTCCCGAACGACCTGCCTCCGGTCCGTGTGCATCGCCTCGTCCTGCGACACGTGCTCATCGACCTGCTCGAAAGCGCGATCGAAAGTCGGATCGAAGCGCTGATCCGGGTATCCGCGGCCGGCTTCTCCCAGAACGTCAGCTTGGAGATCTCGGTGTCCCGAGCGGGTTCGACGGTCGTGTCGCCGCCACCTGAGAGCGGCGCTCGCTTCGCCGCGATGCGGAAGCTGATTGAGTTGCAAGCCGGTCAGCTCGCTGTCGAGCAGCGCGGCGACATGTCCTTCCAGGCTGCCCTCTCGTTGCCTGTCACGCGCTTGCGGACGCTCCTGGTGGTTGACGACAACCCCGACGTGGCATTCCTCTTCTCGCGGCTGTTGCGCAATCACTCCTATCGGATCCTCCAGGCGAGCACCGGACCGAGCTCGCTCCGGCTCGCCCGCGAGGCCCGCCCGGATGTCATCACGCTCGACGTGCTCATGCCCGCACAAGACGGCTGGGATCTGCTCCGGACGCTCAGCGGTGACCCGGACACCCGTCACATCCCGGTGATCGTCTGCTCGGTGCTGCCGGAGCGATCGTTGGCACTCTCGCTCGGAGTGGCCGGATTCTTGGATAAGCCGGTCACCCGGGAGGCGCTGCTCACGGAGCTGCGGCGTTGCGACGCGTCCCAGGGTCCGAGCTGACTAAGGCTGTTCAGACTGGCGCGCAGCGCTTGAGTGAACTCGCCGACCGTCAAACCCTTTCCCCGGCCGATGACCAGCTCGTCCGCGACGACAGACTCTCGCTCGTGTCCCTTGGCCGTGATGACGACCACTGGTATGCGTTTTGGTAATCTCGTAGCGTGGAGGGCTTGCAGGAAGCCGTACCCATCCATGTCCGGCATGATCAGGTCGAGCAGAATCACATCTGGTTGCCTGTCGTACACGCACTGCAGCGCGTCGACCCCGTTCGCGGCCTGCATGACGGTTCGATTGCGCCTACCAAGACAGACCATCCGCGCCAGCATCCGACGCATCTCCGGATCATCGTCGACCACGAGCACGGACCGGATCCGTCGATGCAGACGGCGTAGGGACGCTGCCAACTGCTCTGTGGTGACCGGCTTCACCAGGTAATCGGCGACCCCAGCTTCACGGGCAAGCGTGCGGGTCGTTCGAATCGGACAGTAGATGACTGGAATGCTCGGAAGGTCGCTTCTTAGCTGCCGAAAGTCTGCTAGAGCATCCGGCGTCGTGACCACGACGGCATCCAATCTGTTCTCTTGCGCGTCGCGCCGCACCTGCTCGCGGGTCGGCGCCGCCACAATCTGAAAGTCGTCGAGATAGCGCTGCAAGAGGCGAACGGACGGCGCATCGTCGCCCACGACGGCGAGCGTGCGGGCGTCACCGTCGTCGGCCCGTCGCACGAACGCTGGTAGGTCGAACTCAGCCGGCGGTGCGGTCGCTACTTCCGTAATGGGCAGGCTGAAGGAAAACGTGCTCCCCTGGTCGGCGACGCTCTCCACCTTGATCTTTCCGCCATGCAGCTCAATGATGCGCTGCGAGATCGTCAGCCCGAGACCGCTGCCGCCGGTTCGGGTTCCGGCCTGGTCCGGTTGGTAGAATTCTTCAAAGACGTGGGGCAAGGCGTCCGCCGCGATGCCCACCCCCGTGTCCGCCACCGAAATCAGGATGTGGCGCTCGGCGCGGCAAGCAGAAACGGTCACCCCGCCGACATCCGTAAAGCGTGTCGCATTGGTCAAGAGGTTGATCAGCACCTGGCGGAGCCGTACCGGGTCCGCCCGAACGATCGGCAGATTGTCGGGCAGCGTTGCGCGGAGGTACAAGCCCTTGTGCTCGAACAGCGTGCTGACCACCGAGATGGCCCGTTCGATGACATTGGCGAGATGGACCGGCTCCTTTTGTAGGCCCATCCGATGGGCATCAACCTGGCTGAGGTCGAGGACATCGTCGATCAGGTGCGAGATATGGCAAGCGTTCCGGTAAATCACCTCAACATCCTCGCGGATGCTCGGCGGAAGGCTCTCGCCGGCGAGGTGACTCGGCGCCTCCATCATGATCTCGCTCACCCCAAGGATCAAATTCATCGGCGTGCGCAACTCGTGACTGATCGCCGCCGCGAACTCGGCCTTCATGCGCCGCGCGTGGTTTGCCGCCTGGACCGCATGCTGGAGAGCGGCGTCCTGTCGCTCCAGCCGCTCGTAGGCCTCGGTGAGACTCTTCAATAGCCGGACCAGCTCCCCCCGGTGGACACGGAGCTCCTGGCTCAGCCGCATACTCTCGCGGTAGTGGCTCCAGGCCCAGTCAGCCGTGACGTAGACGGGACGAGCGCCCAACCAGGCGACCAGCGCGCTACCCCAGATGAGGGTGACGATCACCAGGGCGCTCTCAGATTCGGCGGGGCCGGTCGGAGGGTGAACGAGCACAGCAACGAGGCTGGTGATCAGTGCCCAGACGAAACCGTGGCGCGGTCCCGATACAGCGACCACGCCGACGACGACGAGTGCGAGCAAGCCGAGCAGCGACCCGGTGGGATGGTGAATCGCGGCGAAGGCGACGAGCGCGGTCGTCGCACCGGCAACGACTGTTCCAGCTATGGTCACACTGTAGCGCAGCACCACCCAACCGCAGGCGGCTATGCCCAACAGCCAGAGGGACGAGAGAAAGAACTGCTCGGTTGCCTCTACGCTGCCCGTCAGGGCCGGCATGCTGAGGTTTAAGGCCCAGGCAATGCCGCCGAGCGCCACGATGAGATAGGTGAGTGCCTGCGCTCGCAAGTCTTCCAGTCCCAGCCCGGCTCCACCGAGACCGTCGCTGCGCGCTCGCGAATGGCTGAACACCAGTACGCCTCCTGACCTTCGGTCGAGTTCGCTCGCGAGGAGCGTTGAAGTTACGGCGTAGCTGCCGGGCGCGGCCGTTAGCCGGTGGTGACCGTCACCTCCTGATTGTGCAGCACCAGGAGGTACCATCCCAGCGTCACCGGCAGCGGTAGTGCGGGCGCCGTATCCGCTCCCGGCGCGAGCTCCACCCGCGCCCCGCGCCTCAGCAGGCCCCGCTGGCTGCTGAACGTGACGAGCGGCGCGCCCGAGCTGTCCTGCCAGGCCCAGTGCGACTGCCCGCGCAGCGTGGCCAGGATCTCGTCACCGGAGCGCAGCTCGTAGTCCTGTCGCAGCGCGTGCGGCTGCTTCCACAGCAGGTCTCCGTCCGCGGCGGCCGAGATTGATCGCATTCGTCCTCCTCTCATCGAGATGGGCGCCCGGGCAGGTCTGACACCGAAGGATACCCGCCCCGGCGCGAGAGTTGCCGCCACACCGTCGAAGTGCAGTACGCGCCCTTGCGCCCCCGCCCCATTGGCACCGGACGCCCGGGGCCTCGGTCGCTACCGGATCGATTCGCCAGCGGGGCCGCCTGGGTCAAAACGGAGACGCTCGTCACGACCGACGTCACCATATGGGCGACCCAGCGGCGATTGTCAATGCCCAGGAATGCGCTGACGCCTGTCCGGTGATAGCGCCATGCCCGGTCCGAGGCGCCGCGCTTGCAGTACCATGCAACGGGCGTGCATGCGAGCCGGACCCGCCGGGGGCGGAGACTGCAACGGTGCTGTAGTGACGGCCGGTGAACGAGGGGGCTGCTATGAAGCCGGCGTGTCGGCAGCCTCAGCGGTGTTACGGCCGGCGGAAGCGTGGACCGATCCGCGCGCAACGGCGACTGGCGCAGAACCGACGCTACCGCATCGACATTCATCGGCGACGCCGGCCATGAGGCGTGCGGTGTTTTGGGCCGGCATAGCGGCGCTTGTGATCGAGCTGGTTGCCCTGGTTGCCGTGGCGATGCAGGTGACACGGCTTTACCATACCGCGACGGCGCTGCGCACCGAGCTCGCGGCGGGTACGCACGCGCTCACCAGCCTCTCGACAGCGCACCTGGACGCCGCGGCGCTCGCGCCGGTGCGTGCCCACTTTGCCGCCGAGACAGACGACGCCAAAGTCTTGTTGGCATGTGTCGATCGGTGGGCCTGGCTGTTGGCGCCGGCGCAGCGCCAATCCGCCGCGGCCGCGGAAGTGCGTCAAACCCTCGCCACTCTGGCGGCGGCGAACACGGGCGGTGAACTGGCCGTGGGCTTGCTGGATGCCCTGCCGCGACTGACCTCGCCCGGAGGGGCCGGCAGCCAGGGGGCGCGGCTGCTGCAGCGCGTCGAGGCGGCCCAGCCCACGCTGACGACCGCGCTGGTCAGCAGCGCCAATCTCGACCGCGAGCTGACCAACATTCGCGGTGGCCGGCTACAGCGTCTGCTGCAGCCCTCGCTCGACACGGAGCGGCGCTACGTCGCTACCGCGCAAGCGGCGCTCCGGTTGGCGTTGATCGCGCCGCGGTCCTTGGGCCAAGGCGGCCCCGCCTCCTACCTGGTGGTGGCCCAGAATCCCGCCGACCTGCGCCCTACCGGCGGTTACATGGGGTCCTGGGGAGTGGTGACAGTGGACCACGGCGCGATCACCAGCCTCGACTATCGTTCGTACCGGCAGTGGGAAAACGTCGAGGATGGAAGTCGCGGCTGGCCGGTGCAAACGCCGCCGGTACAGAAGTACCTCGGCTTCTGCTGTATGGACATGCAGGATGCCAACTGGTATCCCGACTTCCCGACGACGGCGCTGGTCTTGGAGCAGTTTTCGCGCGCCGATCAGCCCTTGCCGATCGCGGGGGTCATCGCCGTCGATCCCGCCCTGATCCAGGCTCTCCTGGGCGTGACGGGGCCGGTCGAGCTATCGGATCTGCACCAGACGGTGACGGCCGATAACGTGGTCGATCTCGCCAACTACTATGAAGGTCGCGGACCCACCTTGCCGCCACCGGATGTGCCCGACAAGCAGTTTCTCATCGACGTCGCCCAAGCATTGGCGCAGCGCCTGACCACGGCGCGGATTCCCTGGTTGTCCCTGGCGACCGCGCTGCCGCCGTTGCTGGACCAAAAGCATGTGCTCATCGCCGCCAATGATCCCGATCTCGCCGGTTGGCTGCGCCAGATGGGCTGGGACGGCGCGGTCACCTCGCCGCCCGGCGACTACTTCCTCCTCGACGAGATGAGCATGAGCGACAACAAGGTGGACCTCGACATCGCCCGAGCCATTGACGACCAGGTACGCCTCGCCGCAGACGGCAGCGCTGTCGTCACCGTGCGTCTCGACTGGCAGAACCAGCACCGCCGAGCGGTCGACCCCGACGCTACGTCCACCGCCTTCCGCGACTATTTCCGGGTGTATCTCCCGCCGGGAACGGAGCTTCAAGAGCTCACGGGCGTGGACGACGCCTGGCCCGTCGGATTGGAGGGCGGACACACCGTTGTCTCCGGCTTTCTGGTAATCCCCCAGTCCGGGTCGCGCCAAGTGACCGTTCGCTATCGCATCCCAGCGGCCCTGGTGGCCAGCGGCCGCGGTTCCGCCTACGTGCTCCACGTTCAGCTCCAGCCGGGCATCCCGCCGCCACGGTTCCACCTTTCGGTACTGGGACCGGACGGCACGGTGCTGATCAATGACTCCTCGACGCTTTCTGCCGATCGGAGCTGGCAAGTTGCTGTCGCCAGCGTGGCAATACCAGCTCCCCGCACGCCGGCAAGCTGGGACCGGCGTTGCGCGGCGCTGGAGCTCGTCGCCGGCGTCGCCGGTCCCGCCTCGCCAACACGGCTGGCGGTACCGGCCGATTGCCTGGGCAGTGGAGGTTGACGGACTGACTGCATACGACTATGAAGTTGAAGAGGCACAATGATTGAATCGCTCGACTATGTCACATTGTTCGTGCCGGATCTGGAAGCGGACGTTCGCTTTTACCGCGACGGCCTGGGCCTGGTCGTGCTTCAGGAGTCGCCAAGCTTCACCCTGCTCTCCGCAGGCAACTGCAGGATTGGCCTGCACGCCGGCGAGCAGCGTAGTGGCGCCTCGTCGGTCAACCTGCACTTCAGGGTGGGCGACGTCGACGCTGCCTGCGCCGAGCTGGCACGGCGCGGCCCGGCTTGCGCCGAAGCGCCGCGTAACCAGCCCTGGGGCCTGCGCTCGGCTACCTTCGTGGACCCGGCCGGCTATCGCGTCGAGCTGGTCGGTCCGTTGGCTTGACCGTCACTGCGGCTTGTACTTGTCCAACGCCGCCTGAGCCGTCTGCTTCATCTGGGCCATTGTCGCATTGACGTCCTGTTTGCCTTCCCACAACGGCGCAGCCGCCGTGTTCATGGCCTTCTGGACATCGTCGCCCGCGGGACTGAGAATTACCGCTGGCGTTTGGGCCTGCAACATCAGTTCGTTGGCGCGCTTGCGCCAGGGCTGCGCCTGCAAGGCGGCAGGGTCGTTGGCGACTGACGGGATGCAGGCGATATCCCAGGCGCCGGGCGCGGTCTGGATGAACTTCTGCCCATCCGGACCGGAGTGAAACTTGACGAACTGCCAGGCGTCGTCGTGCTGCTTCGACCCACCGGGGATGACGATCAAGTTGGCCACGAAATAGCCGAGTGTCTTCCCCGACATGCTCGGCCCTCCCGGCATGGGCCACTGGCTGAGCGCCATGCTAGGGGCAATCTTCAGGATGGTATAGGCGATGTCCCAGACGCCCATCAGCTCCACGCCAAGCTGGTCGTGGGCGAGCGCGTCGCCCGAGCCTGCTTTGAACTGCTTCTTGAACTTGTTGATGGTGTCGAGGCCGCCCAGTTGCTTGAGCTGAGTGGCTACCCAGTTGAGCGCCTCCGTACCGCCCGGCGTGTCAAAGGTGACCTTGGTCCCGTCGTCGCTCAGGAGTTGCACGCCGTTGGCCTGCAACCAGCCCACCGTATCGACCGGCGATCCCCAGTTCGGAATAAAGCCCACACGAGACAGGTCTTCGCCGTTCTTCTTCGTCAGCTTCTGATTAAAGGTGACGAAGTCGTCCCACGATGCCGGGCCTTTCGACGGGTCCATGCCAGCGCTCTGCAGCACGCGGTCGTTCTGATAGATGGAATACACGTCGAGGTGTTCGGGCATCCCGTAGGTCTTGTTCTGGTACTTGATGCTGAGCAACGCCGCCTTGAAGTACTGCTGCATATCGACCTTGTCTTTGGCGATGTAGTCGTCCAAGGGCGTGAGGATCTGCTTGGCAGCATACTGCAGCGTCACGTCGACCGTGGGCATGTACACGTCCGGTGGCGTGCCTCCAGCAACGGCGGTGAGGAATTTGGCGTAGCCGTTGGTGTAGCTTATCTCCGCGGACCAGGTGGGGTGCAGCTTCAAGAAGGCGGTGGCGCTGTTGTCGACGGTCAGATTCTTGCTGCCGTAGGGCCACCAGATCTGGAGGTGTGTGCCGCCAGTACCGCCCACGGTGATGGGGGCGAGCGCCGCCGGGATCGTCGGCGTGGCGCCCACGCTAGCCGCAGCGCTACTCGTGGCGGCAGAGGAAGAGGCAGTGCTGGCCGCGCTGGACGCCTGGCCGGAGCTGGTCGCGCCGGTGGCCGACGCCGCCGTTGTTGGCGCCGATGTGGCGGCCCCGGCGCCACAGGCAGCTAGCAACGGCGTTGCCAGGGCCAAGCCCCCGGCCGCTCCAAGCAGGCCCAGAACCCGGCGTCGCTGCACCTTCTTACTGGAACCCGGTACCTTCACGAGATGGTCCTCCATTCTCTACCTGGGTAGGCGCTCTATTGTGCATGCCTACCTGGCGTGTCCCGACCCGCGCAGAGTCAAGGAAGCGTAGCTGAGGGTAGCATAATTGGAACCAAGCGTTTGCCGGGGTCACGTCCAGTTACACTGAAGGTGGGCCGCCGGACGGGCCGGAACAAGTCTGTCCGATGGCCGCCGGTGTCGGTGTTGGGAGTGGCGACGTGTCTGGCGTGCAGCTTCAGCTTGACGACGCGGCGGGCACGTTTGCCTGGCTGTCTCGCGGCGTGTCCATGGCAACGCTGGGGCACCAGAGCTTGCCGGGCCCGCTTTCTCGCGTCGCTGTGATGGTTCGTGCCACGGATAAGACCGCCGCGCTGGCCGCCCTGATCTTTTCGCCGCTGCCTTCGCCGGGCAGCATCCTGGCCGCGCTCACCGGCAGCGGACCGCGTACGATGCGCCCGCCCTACGCCGACCTGGAAGCCGCCTTCAGGAGCCGCCGCACCGACACCGCGCTGTACGTGCTCCGTCCCGATGGGCGCAAGGCCTTCGGTGTGGTGCCCGGTCCGCTGCCCAACCAGATCACCGTCTTCTGCGGCGACCTGCCGCTCTTAGAGTGGACCACACCGCCGCTGAAGCTCAGCGATGTGGACGCCTTTCGCACGGACGTGGCGCTGTTCAGTGACATTGTCGCAACGGCGGCCGCCGGGCTCTACCGCGCGTCGGGGGCGACGCCGCCTGACGTGATCGTCCATTTGAGGCCCGGCAGCGCCGACCCGGACAGCGTGGCCCGTGAGGCTGCTGGTCGGGTAAGCGAGGTCTTCGACCGGATGAGTGGGCGCGGTCCGGTTGGGACTACCCAGCCGGTGACCAAGGACAGGCCCGCCGAACGCTTTGCGGATGTCGGCGGCCAGGAGGAGGCGGTGCGCGAGCTGCAGGGCGTGCTGCTGGCGTTGGCCTCGCCGGAGCGCTATCGGCAATGGGGAGCGCGTGCGCCCAAGGGAGTCCTCATGTATGGGCCGCCGGGCACCGGCAAGACGCTGCTGGCGCGCTGTTTGGCGGGCGAGGCCGGCGCGACCTTCTTGCACGTGCGCGCCGCGGACGTCAGCTCCAAGTGGTACGGCGAGGCGGAGCAGCGGATGCAGTCCGTCTTTGAACAGGCGCGCCAGGCTTCGCCGGCCATCATCTTCTTCGACGAGATCGACGCGCTCGCGCCGGAGCGGGACGGCGCCCACGAGGTGACGCATCGCGTCGTAAGCACGCTGCTCGAGCACATGGATGGCCTTGAGGAGCTGCAAGGGGTCGTGGTCATCGCGGCCACCAACCGGCCGTCGTCAGTCGACCCGGCGCTGCTACGACCGGGGCGGTTCGACCGCCTGATCGAAGTCGGCTTGCCCGGCCCTGAGGGTCGTCAGCAGATTCTGGCGATCCACTGTCGCGCCGCGGAACGGCGCGCGGGACGATCGCTGTTCGGGGAGCTGGACTGGGTGGCGCTGCGGGAGGCCAGCGAGGGGCTGAGCGGCGCCGAGCTGGCCGAGGCGGTACGGCGGGCGCTGGAGGTCCGTGTCCGAGCCGAGGCGCCACCCACTCCGGTCACCTCGGAGGAGCTGCTACGGCAGATCAATCAGTTGCGGGAGCGAGCGTTCTAGGAGCGATCAGCTATCAGCCGTCAGCCGTCAGCTTTACGGCTGCCAAGACTCTGCTCAGAGGCAGCGCGTTACTCCTCACCGGAAACGATTCAACCGCCGTACTTCCTGCTGATAGCTGACGGCTGATAGCTGATCGCTACTCAACCGTTTGTGCTATCCTACCTACCCGGCCGGGGCGACGTGGCTTGTCGTGGCGGTCTATCCAGGAGGTTGTTGTGGCCAGCACGCTTGCCTTATCGAGCTGGAGCCTGCACCGGCACTTACCGAGGCAAGGCAAGAAGACGCCCGAGACGCCCATCTCCCTCCTCGACTTCATTAGGATCGCGCGCGAGCGCTATAGCTTCGGTCAGATTGAGCTGTGCCAGGCTCATTTCGAGTCGAACCAGCATCGTTACCTCGACAGAGTGAAGACGACGCTTGTCCGCTACGGTGTTCGCGCCATTAACATGCCGATCGACGTGGGCAACATCTCGGCGTTCGACCCGGCCCAGCGCGAGACGGACATCGAGCTGATCCTGAAATGGATCGACGCCGCCGCCTACATTGGCATCCCGGCGGTGCGCGTCAACAGCGGACGCCAGCCGGAAGGCCAGGAGGATCTGCAGATCACGGTCAGCTCGTACCGCACGCTCGTTTCCTACGGCAAGATGATCAACTGCAAGATTCTCATGGAGAATCACGGCGGCATCTCCGCCGACCCGGGCAACATCACCAAGATCGTGAATGCCGTCAACAGCAACTGGTTCCGCCTCCTGCCCGACTTTGGCAACTTCGATCCAACGGTGCGCTACGAGGGCATCCGGACGATGCTGCCCTGGTCCGCGCTGGTCCACGCCAAGACCCTGGACTTTGATGGACAAGGCAATCAGACCGCGTTCGATTTCGACCTCTGCATGCAACTACTGGCTCAAAGTGGCTTCCAAGGGCCGTTGTCCATCGAGTTCGAGGGCGACGACGATCAGTACGAGGGGATCGCGAAGTCGCGGGAATTGTTGCTGCGCTATGTGGGGAGCCGGGCGGCGTAGGTGGCGACGGGCGGATGGCCTAGATAGAGAACACTCATGACTTACGACCCCGACCATCAGCTCAAGGTGCTGTTCCTCTCCACCTGGCCACCGAAGCAGTGCGGCATCGCCACGTTTACGCAGGATCTGACCGAGGGGCTGGTGCAGCTCGACCGGCTGGTCGATTACCGCGTGGTTGCGATCAACGACCCATACGACGACTTCCACTACGAGTGGATGGTGCGGGCGCAGATCGAAAAAGAAAATCTCGACAGCCTGCGCCGGGTGGCGGAGTACATCAACTACTCCGGTTGCGATGTCGTGAGCTTACAACACGAGTTCGGTATTTGGGGCGGCTTCGATGGCGAGTTCCTGCTGCCCTTCCTGGACCAGCTGCGCAAGCCAGTCGTCGCGACGCTGCATTCCGTGCCGCTCACCGGCTCCAGCTTCAACCGCGCCAATCGCGTGCGGCTGGCGGGTGAGATCGGCCGGCGCGTCACGCGGGTGGTGACGTTTGTCCCGGACGCGGGGCGCTTTCTCATCGACACCTGCGGGCTGCCCGAGCAGCGCGTAGATGTCATTTGGCACGGCGCGCCGGAGTTTCCGGACGGGCATCGCGCCGCCGCCCGCGCCAAGCTGGAGTTGAGCGACCGGCTGGTAGTGACCACCTTCGGTCTGCTCACGCGCTTCAAGGGTATCGACCTGGCGCTGCGTGCCTTGCCGGATCTCGTCCATCGGCACCCCAACCTCATCTACCTGGTGCTTGGCCGGCCACATCCGGCGGAGGGCGACCAGTTCTTCCCCAACCTGCAGGCCCTGGTCCGCGAGCTCGGCCTGGAGGCGCACGTGCGTTTCGTCAGCCACTATCTGTCCGACGAGGAGATCGTCGATTACCTCAGCGCGACGGACGTCTACTTGACGCCCTATCTGGATGAGACCCAGATCAGCAGCGGAACGCTCACCTACGCGCTGTCGGCCGGCTGCTGCTGTGTGGCTACCGACTACGTGTACGCCCGGAACGCGCTGGCGGACGGTCGCGGCGTGATCGTGGCTCGCGGCTCCAGTGAGGCCATCCGCGAGGGTCTGGCGACGGTCCTGGCCGACGACGAGCTGCGGCGGACCTACGCCCGACGGGCCCGCGAGTTTGGTCGACGACTCAGTTGGAAGACGGTGGCCAACCAATTTCTGGATAGCCTCTATCGCGCCGTCGACGACGATGCGCCGATCGCGGCGAGGAACTCGCCGGCCACCGTGTCGGCGCGGTAGCGACGGACACGTTCGCGCCCCCCGTCGCCGAGCCGGCGCTGCAGCGCCTCGCCGGCCAGTAGCTGCACCAGCGCGTCCGCTAACGCCGCGGCGTTGTCCGGCGGGACGAGCAGCCCGCAGTCGCCGGCCGGGACTACTTCCGGAACCGCCGCTGCCGCGCAGGCGACGATCGGCAGCCCGGCCGCCATCGCTTCCAGCAACACGATGCCAAAGCCCTCCTGCACGCTGGGCAGGCAGAACGCCGTCGCCGCGCGATACTCGGCGCAGAGCCGGGCAAACGGCACGTGACCGAGGAAGGTGACCTGCTCCGCCAGACCGAGACACCGCACCTGTTCCTGCAGCGCCGCCTCCTCCGGCCCCGTCCCCACGATGCGCAGGCGCGCCCGAGGCTCGGTCACCATGACCTGGCGCATTGCGTCGATGAGCACCCGCACGCGCTTGCGGGGATAGAGGTGACAGACCGTCAAGATGGTCGCCGGTTGACGCGCCGTATCGATGGCGGCCAGGGCCTGCTGCCAGCGGTCGAGATCGATCAGCTCCGGGACGATACGCATGCGCTCGGCCGCCACATCGTAGTGCTGCCCGATCCGCCTCGCCGCGTAGCGACTGGTCGCCAGCACCCGTACCTCCCCGCGCACATTGGCGCGCTCGCAGCGGGACTGCAGCCAGAGCAACCGGCGCACCAGGCCCCGCTCGAAGGTCAGCTCCTCGGCGAGCACGCCCTTGATGGCGACGGCCAGCGGGTAGGGAGTGGGCCTGCTGAGCAAGAAGCCATCCAGGTCGAAGCCAATGACCCGGTCGGGGCGGTGGATAGCGACTCGGGGCCCCAGCGCCAGGTTAAATCGGAGGCGCTTGAACGTGTGGCCTAACGGGGATCGCTGGAACGAGGGAGCAACGAGGCGAACGTCGATGCCGGTACGGCGCAGCGCTTCCGCGAGGACGGAGATGCCAACAAAGGTGCCGCTGCCGCCGCGCACGTCGGTGGGGGTGGAGGTCGCGAAGACGATGCGCACGAAAGTCAACCCGCTTCAACATTTGGCGCCCTCCGAGCAAGGCGCGCCGGGCCTACTGCGCGCATCATGGCGCGCCGCCTGGCATAATACCTGCACCCCACGCCAGGCCGGGCTCATCACCGCAATCTGTCGCTATCGAGGGAGATGGGGAGCCGAATGATCGCGGCGAATGAAGTAGAAGCCTACTACGAGTCGATCGCCCCCTTTTACGACCTGGAGCTATCGGACCGGCACGACGTTCGATTCTGGATCGACCTTGTCCGGCAGTTGCGTCCGCGACAGTTGCTCGAGGTCGGCGCCGGCACTGGCCGGATCACGATCCCGCTGGCCCGACTTGTCGCCCATTGCGGTGGCCAGGTCTGCGGACTCGACCTGTCCGCCGCCATGTTGCAGCACGCCCGCGCCAAGCTCGCCCGATCGGCCCAGCCCTGGCGTGACTGCCTGCGCTTTGCTCAGGGCGATCTCTGCACCTTTGACCTGGGCCAGCGCTTCGACCTGGTAATTGCGGCCGACGACCCATTCGCGCACCTGGTCGACGACGGAGACGCCCAGCGCGCCTTTGCCAACGTGGCCCGCCATCTCAACGGGGGGGGCGTCTTCGCCGTGGAGATGCCGCTCAGTCGCGGTCAGGACATCGCCGACCGGAGGTCATCCCGCTGCTCCGTTCAAGGTGAGCGAACGATCGTTCAGGCGGATCGCCGGCTCGACGTGGACATGGTCCAGAGCTTCACCCCCGGCCGGAAGGTTAGCCGAGTCGTCTTCCGCTACCAGCTCACCGATGGCGGCGGTCACACCCTGCGCCGCGCCGAGTGTTCCTTCGACGGTCGCGTGCGCCGGCCCGATGAGCTGGAGGCGCTCTTCCAAGGCGCGGGACTGCCGGTGACCACCCGCTGGGGCGGATTCGACCGTTCACCCTTCGACCCCACTCGGTCGGGGGAGATGATCTTCGTTGGGATCAAACCGAGCTAGCGAGCCGCCCTACTCCACCCTCAGGATGGTGTAATCGACCTTACCGCCGGGGGTTTCCACCGGTACGCGCTCTCCGACACGGCGATTGAGCAGGGCCTTCCCGACGGGACTCTGGTTGGAGATCCGACCCTCACGCGGTGACGCCTCGTGGGAGCCAACGATGAAATACTCCAGGCGGCGGCCCGTTGCCGTCTCAATGGTCACGTGGGAGCCCAACCCTACTGAGCCGGTGTGCTGATTCTCGATGATCACAGCGTCTTTGAGGAGACGCTCCAGGTCGACGATCTGCCCTTCCACGAAGGCTTGTTGCTGTTTGGCATCCTCGAATGCGGCACTCTCCGAGATGTCGCCGCCCTCGCGGGCCTCGCGGATCATGTCTGCGACCTCAGCGCGGCGAACGTTGCGAAGGTAGTCCAGCTCTAGCCGTATCTTATCCAGACCTTCGGCGGTGACGAACTGGTCAGTGCTACGACGATCTGCCATGCGACGCTTCCTCGATAAAATCAAAACCGACTGGACGGCGTCCAGCCGGTAAGCCGCCGTGAAACCCGACATGGGCGAGGTCCACGAGGGGACCGTGTTCTCTTGTGTTGCCTTGCGCTCATGTACTATACCACGAGCACCCCTTTGGAGCACGCTTGTGCTCGAAGATCGCCCAGGAGAGTCTCCACCTGATCGAAAACATGCCGTTGGAAGACCTCGCTGCGCACGGGGCGGCTGAGTTCGCGCTGATCTGTCGGCCCCTCAAGTTGGTCGGCGCCACTGGCTCGCCGGTGCGCCCAATCGCACTCGTCGATGAGTAATGTGGGTCCCATGCTACTCTCCGCCCTGTGGGGTATCTAGCGCTGCAAATACTGGGGAACGCGATCTTCACCAGCCTGGTGAAGGTCGGGCGGACCCGAAAGCTCGACTATCTGCTGTTCGGCGGCGTCAACTATTTGGTCGCGGCACTGGTAGCAGCGGCCGCGGTGTTGGTGTTTGGGACCCAGGCGTCCTGGGAGGCGATCCTGTTCGGCGCCGTCAACGGCGCCTGCTACCAGGTCACCTTCCTGTTGATGTATGCGCTGCTCAGCATGACCGGCGTCGCCATCATGAGCTCCTTCCTGCGCCTCGCGGTCTTCATGCCGACCATCGCCTCCATCGCTATCTGGCACGAGTGGCCCACACCCGTGCAGGCCGCCGGCCTGCTGCTCACCGCCGTTGCGCTGCCATTGCTCGGGGCCAGCGCCCAGCGGACGGCTCCGGCAGAGTGGCGCTCCTGGCGGCCATTACTGCTGATCACGGCGACGCTGCTCTCCACCGGACTGGGTCTGCTCGCATCTAAGGCGTTCGCTGAGCTGCACCTGGAAGCGCAACGACCCGTGTATCTCTTTGCCACGTTCGGCATTGCCACCGTGTTTTCGGCCTGCGCCTTCCCCCTGCGTGCGCGATTGCGCATCCCTGCTGGGCCGACCGCCGCGGCGCCGGCCGTCGTGCTAGGCATATTGGCCGGACTCTGCAACATCGGGCAGCTCGCGACCTTCTTGAAAGGGCTGGCAACGCTCCCCGGAATCATCGCCTTCCCCGTTTCCGCGGCCGGCGGCCTGCTGGCAGTCACTATCGCGGGCCGTCTGATCTGGAAGGAGCGATTCGCCGGCGCCGCCGTGGCCGGCATCGTCCTTGCGCTCGTGTCCGTGGCGCTGGTCAACGCGTGACAATCCACCCGCCGCTAAAGCAGCGGGCTACGTCTACAAAGCCTGCTAAAGCAGGCTGAATACGCCACATTCGATAGGTTACTCGTGACTTGTACATGGAAATGCCACCGTATGAGTCACGTAGCCGCCTTTAGGCGGCTTTGTAAACGTAGCCCGCTGCTTTAGCGGCGGGTGAAGGTCCCCGTTTGTCAAGGGCCACCACCGGGCCACGGCGTTTACGCCCTACCCAGCACCGCTTCCGGATAGATCTCGTGGGACAGATCCGGCTCGGCCATGCCCTGCTCCTCCAGCCAACGCTCGGCGTCGATAGCCGCCTTGCAGCCGTCGCCGGCGGCAGTGACTGCCTGGCGGTAGCGGTGGTCGCGGACATCGCCGGCCGCGAACACGCCCGGCACGTTGGTGTAGGTGGTGGCGGGATCGGGCATCCGGATGTAGCCGCCGTGGTCGAGGTCGATCTGGCCGGCGAAGATGCCGGTGTTCGGCTGGTGCCCGATGGCCATGAAGATACCGTCGGTCTCCTGGAGGGAGCGCTCCCCCGTGACCAGATTCTGGAGCTGGACGCCCGTGACCTTCTCGTCGCCCAGGATGGCGGCCACGGTGGAGTTCCAGACGAAGTCGATCTTCGGATTGTTCTGCGCCCGCTGCTGGAGCACCTTGCTGGCCCGCAGCGTGTCGCGGCGGTGGACCACCGTCACCTTGCTGGCGTAGCGGGTGAGGAAGATGGCCTCCTCCATGGCCGTATCGCCGCCGCCCACGACGACCAGACGGCGATCCTTGAAGAAGAAGCCGTCGCAGGTCGCACAGGCCGACACGCCGCGTCCGCGCAGCCGCTCCTCGCCGGGCACGCCCAGCCACTTGGCGGCGGCTCCGGTAGCAATGATCACGCTGTCGGCCGTGTAGGTCGTGTCGGCGGTGTTGACGACGATCGGGCGGTGCGAGAAGTCGACCGCCTCGGCGTCCACGTCGATCACCTCGGCGCCGAAGCGCTCCACCTGCTCGCGGAACTCCGCCATCATCTCCGGCCCCTGGACGCCCTGGGAATAGCCGGGATAGTTCTCCACGTCGCTGGTCAGCATCAACTGACCGCCGGATGTATAGCCCGCCAGCACCAGCGGATTCAGGTTGGCGCGTGCCGCGTACAGCGCAGCGGTGTAGCCGGCCGGACCGGACCCCAGGATGATGACTTCACGATGATTAGGGCGCTGCTGCACGCGACGCCTCCTTTCTGCGATTGTGCTCCCATGGTAACCGCTGCATATAAGAGGTATGTGTACGGCGCCCTAGGGAAGGGTGAGTAACCGGGGGCCGTCCTCGGTGATGGCTACGGTGTGCTCGAATTGGGCGGACAGGCTGCCGTCGGCGGTGATGACCGTCCACTTGTCGCCCAACAACTGGGTGTCGGGGCCGCCGGCGTTGATCATCGGCTCGATGGTGAACACCATGCCGCGGCGCAACACCGGTCCCTTGCCGCCCGGCCCGTGGTGGAACACCTGGGGATCTTCGTGCAAGGAACGCCCCACGCCGTGACCGCAGTATTGCCGGACCACGGAGAAGCCCTCGCCTTCTACATAGTTCTGGATGGCGTCGCCGATGTCCGTGAGGCGACGGCCGACGCGCGCCTCCTCGATTCCCACATACAGCGACGCTTCGCACACCTCCAGCAGCCGGCGGGCGAGCGGTGACACCTGGCCAACGGGGATGGAAATGGCGGCGTCTCCATGGAGACCACGGTAGTTGGCGCCCACGTCGATGGTGATGATGTCGCCGTCCTTCAGCCGGCGCTGACCCGGAATACCATGCACGACTTCGTTGTTGACGGCGACACAGATGCTGGCCGGGAAGCCCTGGTAGCCCTTGAAGGAGGGCTTCGCTCCCCGCTTCCGGATCAGCTCGTCGGCCTTGGCGTCCAACTCCGCCGTGGTCACACCGGGCTTCACCTCGGCGCGCATGAAGTTGAGCGTGTCCGCCACGATGCGCCCGGCCTCGCGCATCTGGACCAGCTCGGATGGGGTCTTTAGGATGATTGCCACGGCTCGTTATGCAGTATCCACGACTCCGGCGCCGATGAAGACGCCGACCGCTCCCAGCAGCAGGAGCACGGCCAGATAGCGAAAGCCCGGTCCCCCGGCCGGCGCGACAGCGTACTCGGCGATCGCCGCCGCTGCCAGCAACACCAGGCCAAAGACGATGGTCCGGCTCATCCGAGGGTGTGGTACTGACGCCGAACGCGACTCTTCGGGGTGCATTTCGTCCTGGGCTTGAACACCGGTGTCCATATCGTATATCGTACCCTATGTGACGCTACGAGAAGGCAGAAAGGGATGCAGGCCATGCGCGCGCCATTGCTCTATCGGCAAGGGGAGCCCATGGGGGTGGAGGAGGTCGAGCTGGACCACCCGCACGAGGGGGAAGTGCTCGTCAAGATGGCGGCGAGCGGCGTCTGCCACAGCTGCCTGCACGCGGCCGACGGCTCCTGGGCCGACGTACCGACGCCGATGGTGTTGGGCGACGAGGGCGCCGGTGTGGTGGAGGAAGTCGGCCCAGGGGTACGCTCGCTGGCGCCGGGCGACCACGTGATCCTGTCCTGGGCGCCTTCCTGCGGCCACTGTCGCTACTGCGCCACCGGCCGCCCGCAGATCTGCGAAGAGCGGCCGGAGCAGTACCACATGACGGACGGCACCACGCGCATGCGCTGGAAGGGCAATCCCGTCTACCATTACGGCTACGTCGCCACCTTCGGGCCGATGAGCGTCGTCCCGGCGTCCTGCGCCGTGCCCATCCGGAAAGATATGCCGCTGGACAAGGCGGCGCTGATTGGCTGCTCAGTGATGACCGGCGCCGGCGCGGTGCTGAACACCGCCAAGGTCCCAGCGGGCGCCAGCCTGGCCGTCTTTGGCGCCGGCGGCATCGGGCTGAATGCCATCCAGGGCGGCGACATCGCCAGCGCCACTCCCCTGATCGCGGTCGACACCGTCGACGCGAAGTTGGAGTTTGCGCGCGATTTCGGCGCCTCGCACGTCATCAACTCTCAACGGGAGGACCCGGTGCAGGCGATCAGGCGCATCACCAAGCGCGGCGCCGACTTCACAGTGGTCGCAGTCGGCCACGCCGGAGCGATGCGCCAGGCCTACGACGCGCTGGCGCCGGGCGGCACCTGTGTCGTCATCGGCATCCCCGCCAGCGGGACCGCGCTCACGCTCGACGCCCACTTCATCGCCGGACGGGAGAAGCGGCTGGTCGGCTCCTGCTACGGCTCGGCATCGGTCCAAGCCGACTTCCCGCGCATGATCGAGCTCTACATGAGCGGCAAGCTCAAGATCGATCAGCTCATCACCCGTCGCTACGGCATCGACGAGGCGAACGAGGCCTTCCGCGCGCTGGCGGCGGGGGAAGTCGCACGCGGGCTGATCGTGTTTTAGGAGAGAACCTCACCCCCTGTCCCGGTCCCCGGCGCGGAGAAGGGAACTCAGCCGGCCAGCAAACTCACCCATCAGGTGATGTCGTCTCGGATGGAAGGACTCATCAGCGGAGCACGTCCTTCATCCGCTCGTGCACCTGCGCGCTTGGATGGGGAAGCTACGCCCGAATCCTCCCGGCGTCGCGTGCCGATCACGCACCTCATGTCGAAACGTAAGACAGGTAGACCAAGAAGATCGGTATGTCGGAGCCGGCATGGAAAAGGACAGAGGCGAGAATGCTTCCCGACCTTTGCATCAGGTAGCCCATCGACAGTCCAAGAATGGCGGTGTACCCGAGAAATGGCAGCAGATGGAGGGCATACTGAACTTGCACATGGAACGACGTGAATACCGTGGCCGCGAGCAGATTTGAGGACAACGGACCCAGAGACCGCTCGTACTTCTTGAGAAAGAGACCCCTAAACCACAGCTCCTCGCGTAGCCCATTGCAGAGTACAAGGATTACGAGTGCCGGAGCTAGGGTGAGAAAACGTGAAAAGGTCACAACGCTGTGTGTTGGGAAGAATGCCTCGGTGCGCCCGCGCGCGGCCAGCACAAAGAATGCCAGAAAGCCGATGACGCCAATAACCGGTCCGATCCAATTGTTGGCCCTACCGATGAAGATGTCGCGCAGGCTCGCCCCTGATGCCTTGGTAAGCACGATGATCAGAGTCACCATGCACAGCGTGCTGAAGAGCTGCACCAGCACCGTCCCAAGAACGGTGGACGCAAGAGGGTTGGTGCTGCTCGGAGTCTGGTGCAGCACGTTCTGGACGAATCCCCGTTGGAGTGGGCTCACGCTCAGGTCCCCAACAAAGCCCGCGACCGTGAAAACGAAAAACGCGAAGGGAATGTCCCAGTAGGCCCGCAGGGCCTGACTCCTGCGTGCGAGCAGCGCGATTACCAGCAAGAGAGCGGCGAGTCCCGCTAGAAAGGCGTCCTCGAAGATCCCCGGGGGCGCCAAAGAAACGCTGGCTCGATAGGCGGAGGCAGCGACCAAACACAGGGCGGCCAACAGCAAACGCGAGATCAGGCTGGTCGATACCTTGAGGGGCGGAACGGTGCTGCTCAATGGTTCCTGCGCGGCTTCCAGGGTCCCACCTCGCGTTCTTGTCCGTGGACAAATCTCCTTGCGTATGGCCTACGGTAGATGCTACGATACCCGACATGGCGCCACCTGTCAAGCCCCATCGACCGCGCCGGCAGCGGGGTTCGCTGAGCCGTGACCATGTGATCGAGGCAGCGCTCGCGCTGGCGGACGAGGCCGGCCTCGACGCGCTGTCGATGCAGAGCCTGGCCCGCCGCCTGGATTGCGGAGTGATGACCATTTACGGCTACATCGAGAGCAAGGATGACCTGCTCGACGCGATCGCCCAATGGGGACTCCGCGACCTGCGCTTGCCCCGCCCACTACCCGGCGAGGCCGAAGCGCTCCTGGTTGCTTGGGGGCGCGCGCTCCGCACGACGCTGGTCGAGCACCCCAGCCTCCCGGTTATCTTCCTCGCCCGAGCGGTGATCGGGCCGGGAATCTTCCGCGGCGTCGAGGTCCTGCTGCGGGCGCTGAGCGAGGACGGAGTGGCGCCCGCGGCCGGGGTCCATGCCATCTACGCCGTGCTCATCTACGCCACGGGCTTTGCGGCCTGGGAGATCCCCCGCGCGCGACGGCAGCCGCGGGCCGCATACGAGGCCAGTTGGCGCCGAGCGTTCGCCAGCCTTCCGCCGGCCGACTTCCCTCTTTCCGGTGGCGTGCTCGACGAACTCGGGCAGGTCGCCGCCGACGAGCAATTCCAACTTGGACTCACAGCTCTGGCTGCCGGCTTGGCTGCCGGGCTCACGCCGACATGAGGGTTGACTTGGCGCCACCATCGACCACAACGCAGCGGCGCCGGCAAAGCCGGTGCGCTCGGTGCTAGGCGGGCGGTGCCATCGCCAGGGCCGCGTGACACCCCCCCTCAAAGGAGCCTCACCCTAATCGAATAGCCGTCCGACCGGATAGCTGAAGCCGGGTACGACGTCTAAACCATCCAGATGCTGCTCGCTGGTCAGCGTTGCCGCCGGAGCATCGGGTCCTGGAAGCCAGACGTCAACGACTCGACGTGATGCCCACAGCACCCAGACCAGGCGGGTACCCGCCGCTAACCACAGGCGAGCCTTGGCCGACAGCTCCGGCCGGAACTGGCTGGGAGAGGCCACTTCGACGACCAGGTCAGGAGCCAAACGGAGGTAGCCACGCCGCTCGGGGCTGCCTTGAGGGGGGAGCCGTTCGGCGCGCACAAACGCGATATCGGCGCCAAGTACCGTGTCTGGCTCGTCAGGGAGAGTCAGGATGAACCCGGTATCGCCGACGGTGACGCTGCCCAGGTGGTGGTCGCGCACATAGTAGAGAAGACTGGCGGCCAAATCCAACTCGTTGACGCCATGTTCGAACCCGGGTGGCGGCATCCGCACCAATCTCCCCTCGATCAGCTCGTACGCCCAGCCGTCGTCGGGCAGACGCGCGAGTTCGTCGGCGGTCATGTGGCCTGGCGCGTTGGGCGCGGGTTCTGCCCACGGGGCGAAGACTGTCTGCGCCATCTCATTCCCTCGATCCGGTCTGCGGGACAGGCATGCACCTTGACGTGAGGCTACCATGCGCCGCATTCCTGGCCGAGAAACGGAATCCCAGTTACGGCGTCTCACCACCGCGCAATTCGCGCGAAGGGGCTTTGCCGATAAGGGAGGCAGGGCCGGCGCTGACGGCGCGGACCACGCCGATCCCAGGGCGGTCGGGCAAGACCAGCTTGCCATCCCGAACGGTGACGCCCGTGTACGGATCGTCCACCACCAGGAGGTTGCCGTCCAGGTCGGCGTGCTCCACCAGCGGTGTGAGGTGGGCGGCGGCGGTGATGCCGACGGAGCTCTCGATCATGCAGCCGATCATCACCTGCATGCCGTGGAGGTGCGCTGCTCGGATCTGGTCGATCGCCGCGCGCAGGCCGCCGCACTTGGCCAGCTTGACGACGATGCCGTCGACGGCGCCGGCCAGCGCGTGGACATCGGCCGCGGTGACGCAGCTCTCGTCGGCGAAGATGGGCAGCGGCGACTGCCTGCGAAGCCAGCGCAGAGCCTCCGGGTCGCCGGGCGCCAGCGGCTGCTCGACAAACTCGATGCCGAAGTCGGCCAGTTGCCGGATGGCGGTCACGGCCTCCCGCGGCGTCCAGGCCGCGTTGGCGTCGACGCGGATGCGAGCGTCGGGGCGCGTATCGCGGATGGCTCGCAAGCGGGCGACGTCGTCGGGCGTGCCGACCTTCACCTTGAGGATCGGGTACTGGGAGGCCACGGCGGCCTTGCGGGCCATCTCCTCCGGCTCGGCAATGCCAATGGTGAAGGAGGTCTGGGGTGTTCTCGATGGGTCGAGGCCGAGGAGACGGTAGACCGGCACGCCGAGCCGCTGACCGATCAAGTCGTGTATGGCGCATTCCACGGCCGCCTTGGCTGCCGCGTTGTATCGAATTCGGGTATCGAGCCGCTCGCAGATACTCTGGAGGTCGAACGGGTCGTCGCCCAGCAGCTCGTCGAACAGGCCGAGGCAGGCGCGCACGGTCTCGCCGGTCTCGCCGTAGAAGCTGGAGGGGGCCGCCTCGCCGACGCCAGTGTGCTCGCCATCGCCGACGTGCGCGAGCACCGGGCGGGCGACCGTCTGCACGCCGCGACTGATGCGGAACGGCTCGCGCAGGTGGAGCTCGAGCGTCTCCTGAGACAGCGCCAGCTTGCTCATGCCACCGCCTTCGATTCCTGAACAGCAGCGACGTGCGTGGCAACGGCATCCAACAGCTTGCCGGGCTTGAAGCGCACCGGATCGTCCGTGGGGAGACCGGTCAACTGTTCGGCCTCCTCGATGAACCGGCGGGCCGCCGCGTCGTCATGGCCGAAGGTGTTGAGGGCGATAGCACAGACCTTGGACGGCTGGACCCAGGACGCCGCCTCCTCGTACAGCCGGATGAGCGCGGGCAGCGGCGGAATGGGCAATCCGTAGCCGCGCACCTCGGTGCGGTCCGGCTTGTGGACCAACACCATGGCATCGGCGCGGGCGCCGTGGACGAGCGCCAATGTCACCGGAGAGTAGGCCGGGTGGATCAGCGAGCCTTGTCCCTCCACCCACACCCAGTCGTGGGCTTGGCAGGCCGGAACGACCTGCCGCTCGATCGCGCCAGGCATGAAGTCGCCGATAACACGGTCCAGCGGCACACCGTCGCCGGCGATGATGATGCCCGTCTGCCCCGTCGCCACGAACTTGGACGACCAGCCGCGCTCCCTGGCGGCCAGGTCCAGTTCCAGCGCCGCCGTCATCTTGCCGATGCTGCAGTCGCTGCCCACGAACAGGATGGTGTGACTGCCGGCACGGTGTTGCGTGCCGAGCGCCACCTGCTCATCAGGCGACGGCAGACGCACATCCCACAACTCCACGTCGCGCTGGCGAGCTAGGGCGACGAGCTCCGGATCGTCGCGCAGCAGGACGTGGAGGCCGTTGATGATCGCCACGCCGTGCTCGATGGCCGCGCGCAACTGCCAGCGCCACTCGGCGGGAAGCTGCCCGCCGCGCGGGGCGATGCCAATGAGCAGCGCGTCCGGCTCCAGCCGTAAGGCTTCGGTCACGTCACGAACGATAGGGATGCCGTGGCCAGCGCCAACCACCGCGCCGACATCCTGGCCGGCGCGACCACTGTCGATCACGGCCACCACCGTCTGCGGGCCGTAGCGGATCACCCCGGTGCCCGTCTTTGCGGTCACCGGTTCGAAGGAGCCTTCGGCCAAAATACAGAGCCGCTTCGCCTCTCGCGCCAGTTTCACGCTAGCTCCTTATGACCTTCAGCAGCTCGTCGCGCCTGGCCTCCATGGTCGCGCAGTCGTCCGCCTCCACGTTCAGGCGCAACAGCGGCTCCGTGCCGGACGGGCGGACGTTGAACCACCAGTGGTCGTACTGGACGGTGACGCCATCTAGGTGGTCGATCTTGCCGTCCGAGTGCTGGGCCTGGAGCTGCCGAAGCTTAGCGGGGATGTTGGCGACGGTGGAGTTGATCTCCCCGCTGCGGCAGCGCCGGTCGAGGCTGGCGATCACCTCTGAGGCCGGGCGTCCTTCCTCGGACAGGATTTCCAGGCACATCAGCAGGCTGATCATTCCCGAGTCGGCATACCAGAAGTCGCGGTAGTAGAAGTGGCCGGAATGCTCGCCGCCGAAGATGGCGTCCTCGGCGCGCATCTGGGCCTTGATGAAGGAGTGGCCCACCCGCGTGCGCACGCCGCGGCCGCCATCCCGCTCGATCAGCTCCGGCACGCTGCGCGAGCAGATCAGGTTGTACAAGATGGTCGAACCGGGGAACTTGTGGAGCAGGCTGCGGGCCACCATCAGCACGACGACGCTTCCGTCGGCCAGCTTGCCCTGCTCGTCGACCAGAAACATGCGGTCGGCGTCACCGTCGAACGCGGCCCCCAGGTCGGCGTGGTGCTCGCGCACCGCCTTTTGCAGGTCGACCATGTTCTGTGGCTCGATGGGGCTGGCCGGATGGTGGGGGAAATGGCCATCCAGCTCGAAGTAGAGCGGGACGATCTCGACCGGCAAATCGCCAAAGACGGCCGGCACGACCTGACCAGCCATCCCATTCCCCGCATCCACCACCACGCGCAGCGGGCGCAGCTTGGCCTTGTGGACAAATCTGAGCACCTTCTCGACGTAGGAGGGCAAGGCATCGAGGCTGGTTGTGCGACCACCGGCCGTGCCCGGTGGGATACGATTGCCGAGCACCAGATCGCGCACGTCGTTGAGTCCGGTGTCGCTGCTCACCGGCACGGCATTGGCCAGGCAGAACTTCAGGCCGTTGTAGTTGCCGGGGTTGTGCGAGGCGGTGATCATGACCCCCGCGGGCAGGCCGAAGTGTCCAACGGCACAATAGAGCTCATCGCTGCTGGTGAGTCCGAGGTCCACAGCTTCGGCGCCCTGCTGGACGGCGCCGCGGACGAAGGCCTGGGCAATGGCCGGCGACGAGAGACGCATATCGCGACCGACGGCGATGCGCGGCGTCTGCATCTGAGCAATAAAGGCCCGGCCGACCTGGTACGCCGTCTCCTCATTCAACTGGACCGGGTACGTGCCGCGAACGTCGTACGGCTTGAAGATACTGGGATCGATTGCCACGTGCTACCTCCGTCTGGGGGCGTCATTCGCCGCTCTCTCGAAGTGCCCAGATTCTAACAGCAGGGCCGGATCGCTGGAGAACACAACACCTACGGCGAGGGAGCGCGGGCGTCCCGCCCGCCCCGGTTTTCCCGGAACATGAGCCGATTGGCCCGACGCGCTCCAAGGTGCCGCGGCACGGGGCGGGCGGGACGCCCGCGCTCCCCGAACGCTCCGGTTCCCACTGGCATTGCACCTTTGTGCTCCGGCGCCTACCATCGTCGATAGACCTGCCGAGCACGCCGGTGCTGAGCAGTGAAACAGTAGAAAGAGCAATGGAGTGGCAGGCGAGCTTGGATTAGGACTCATTGGATCCGGGGCCATCGCGCGGGCAATGTACGTGCCGGCGGCCACGGCTCTGGCATCACAAGGCGTACGTCTTCTGGCGGTGGCGGACACGGTACCGGAGAAGGCCGATGCGCTGGCCGCGTCCACCGGCGCGGTCGCGTATCACGATCATCGGCGCCTCCTGGAGCACCCCGGTCTGCAGGCGGTTGTTGTTGCTACGACCATCGGAACGCATGCGGCAGTCGCCCTCGACGCGTTGCGCGCCGGCAAGCACGTCTTGCTTCAGAAGCCGATGGGCACGACCCTGGCCGAGGCGGACGAGATCATCGCTACGGCGCAGCGTCAGGGTGTGACATTGCAGTGCGAGCCGCCCCACCGCATGAATCCCAATGCCGAACGCGTGCGCCAAGATATGCGGGAGGGCCGCATCGGGAAGCCCTGCCTCTTCGTCGCTCGCGCGGCGCACGCCGGGCCGCCGGATCGCCCCTGGTTCTACTTCCAGGAGCACGGCGGCAGCGTGATCTTCGACATGGGCGTGCATGCACTCTCCTGGGTGCTCGGAGTCGCCGGACCGGCGCGCCGCGTCTCGGCAGCCTACACGCGCAGCATCCCCGAGCGGCTCATCAACAACCAGCCGCTGAAACCCGACATCATCGACAACGCACTGATAACCCTGGAGCTGGCCAGCGGCGCTCTCGCCAGTGTGATCACCAACTATTGCACCGTGGCTTCCCTGGTACCGTCCGTCGAGGTCTACGGCTCGGAGGGTACCATCCTGGTGAACGGCCCCCAGGCCAACTACATGCGCTTCTCCTCCGGCGGCGTGCTGGAGCGACCGGGCGCGGCCCAAAGCGAGCTGGGTTGGTTCATGCCCACCCGCACGACCGGCCACCTGGCGCGCCTCACGACCGGCGAGGAGACCCGCGACGCGCGGCTCTCCAGCCTCAATCACTTCGTGACCTGCATCCGAACCGGCGCGACCCCTATCCCCGACGGCAAGTTCGCGCGCCACACGCTGGAGGTCATGGTCAAGGCGGCCGAAGCCGCGACCACGGGGCAAGCGCAGTCGCTGAGCACGGAGTTTTGAGAGATGCGGGCCTCTCATGCGCTGGGGTCAGCGGCCTATGAGATGTGCTGTCATATTGGCGTGTCCACCCGCCGCTAAAGCAGCGGGCTAAGATTACAAAGCCGGCTAAAGCCGGCTGGAATACGATGACGTTGGATATTACCGCGCCTATTGGCCCTAAGAGGGCGGTGAGTGTGCGTTAACCGCGCCATCACGATGGCTCTATCAGATTCTAGCCGGCTTTAGCCGGCTTTGTAATCTTAGCCCGCTGCTTTAGCGGCGGGCGAACGCCGGTTGATAAACATACATCCTATTCGGCAAAGGCGCCGACGAATGATCCGAGCGTGGTCCTTCCGCGATCATGTGCGCCCGACCGAAGTGCTCCCGTTCCCACGTATACTGAACCAAGAAACAGGGGAGCCTACTGAAGCTTGTCGGTGTTTGAACGGCTGGGCCGCTGGTGCGCGGGCCACCCCTGGCCCGTGGTTATTGTATGGGCCATCCTCTTTGCCGTCAGCGCGCCAGCCCTGCTGCATCTGGCCGGCGTCCTCAAGGTCGGCGGCTTTTCCAACGACACCACGGAATCGGCGCGTGCTCGGGCGGAGCTGCAGACCCGCCTCGGTTACAGCGCCAACGAGCTGCTGGTCGTCGTCTCGAGTCCCACTCTGCGCCCCAACGACGACACGTTTATCAACCAGGTACACTCCGCGCTTGCAGACGTAGCCAAGGAGCCGGAGATCCGGCAGGTCGTCTGGCACACGGACAATTTCCGGCAGGTCGGACGCGACGGGCATACGGCGTACGAGCTGCTGGTGCTGGACCCCAGCGTGGATGCCGGTCCCGCCATCGTTGCCGCGGTGCAGGCGCGTCTGCACCCGACCAGCTTGCACGTGCTGCTGGGCGGCGCGGCAGCCTTCTACTCCGACATCGAGGCGGTGAGCTCGGACGATCTGCACCGCGCTGAACTCATCGCCTTTCCCTTCGCGGCCATTGCGCTGGTGCTGGTTTTTCGCTCGCTGGTTGCTGCGCTGGTCCCGGTCGTGGTCGGGGGCGTGGGTGTGACCGTGGCGACGGCCTTGATCTTTCTGCTCGCCCACGTCACCGATATGTCGATCTTCGTGATGAACGTCGCCACCATGATCGGTCTGGGCCTGGGCGTTGACTATTCGCTGTTCATCACCAGCCGCTTCCGCGAGGAGCTGGCCACCGGTTACCAGGAGATCAATAGGGACAGTCAGCAGCCGGTCGGTGTCAACTGTCATCCTGAGCGCAGCGAAGGACCCCTGGCAGGGCAGGCCAGCCGCCTCGCAGGCCTGCGCAGCGCCGACGCCACGCCGGGGGTCCTTCGCTGCGCTCAGGATGACTATGCTGGAGCGCCGGGCCTCCAGGTGGCGCCGTCCGCCATCCCTCGCGAAGCGGTGCGCGCCGCGATCGTGCGGACGGCTGGAACGGCCGGTCGCTCCGTGTGCTTCTCTGGGCTCACCGTCTGCCTCGGTTTGCTCGCGCTGCTCGGTTTCGACTTCATGCTGCTGCGATCGGTCGGTATTGGCGGCTGCCTGGTCGTGGTGTGTACCGTGCTGGCGGCCTTGACGCTGCTACCGGCCTTGCTCTCGCTCCTCGGCCCGCGCATCGATGCCTTCCAGGTGCTGCCGAAGTCGCGCGGCGTCACCTTGTTCTGGGACCGGCTGGCTCGGGTCGTGATGCGACGACCTCTGGCTATAGGCGTACCGGCACTGGCGCTCTTGCTCCTGCTTGGGGCGCCGTTCCTGCACGTCCGGTTGAGCTCACCGGACGCCTCGATCTTGCCGAAATCGGTACCGTCGAGGAAAGCGTTCGACGTACTGAACGCGCAGTTTGCCACCGGCGACACGGCGCCCATTATGGTGGCCATTCGCGTCCCCGGCGAGGCGCTCGATTCGGCGAACCTCGACAAGCTATTCGACTTCACCCACGCCATTGCGCGGGACCAGCGCGTGGCCAGGATCGACAGCATCGTCACTATCGATCCGCGCATCACGAAGGCCCAATACCATTTGCTCTACGCCGACCCTACGCGCATCCCCGACTACTGGGCCGCGACCCTCCTCTCCAGCACGGTGAAAGGAGACACCGTGTTGGTCCAGGTAGACAGCAAGTACCCGTCGACCTCGCCGGAGTCGCAAGGACTGGTCCAGTCCATTCGGCAGATGTCGTTAGGATCGGGCGCCTCGATTCTGGTAGACGGCGAAGCGGCGGAGATCCACGATGTGGTGCAACAGCTCTACCATGACTTCCCAAGGGCCCTCCTATTCATCGTGCTCACCACCTACAGCGTGCTCTTCTTCTTGTTCCGCAGCGTCGTCTTGCCGCTGAAGGCCATCATGATGAACACGCTCAGCATCGTCGCCAGCTACGGAGCGTTGGTCTTCGTCTTTCAGGATGGCCACCTGAGCGGCCTGCTCGGTTTCAGTCCGCTTGGCTATGTGGAAGCGACACTACCCATCCTCATGTTCTGTACCTTGTTCGGCCTGAGCATGGACTACGAGGTGTTCTTGCTCTCTCGGATCAAAGAGGCCTACGAGGCCTCAGGGGACAACCAGAGCAGCGTCGCCGAGGGCATGCGCCGGAGTGGCCGCATCATCACCAGCGCCGCCCTCATCGTCATCCTCGTGAGCTCGTCGTTTATGGCGGCGGGGATCATCCTCATCAAGGCGCTGGGGCTGGGTGTGGCGCTGGCCGTGCTGTTGGATGCCACAGTGGTCCGCGCCTTGTTGGTTCCGGCGACGATGCGGCTGTTGGGCCGGTGGAACTGGTGGCTGCCGACCGCCCTGGCCGGACGCCTGGCGATCCCAGCTCGGCCGGCGGTGCGCAGGTCGGAAGGTTGATCGTGCGCCTGTCCTGGCTTCTCTGGATCGGCCGGCTGCTGCGGAGCCCGGCTGTTGTCGCGCTGCTCGTACTGTCCGGCTGTTCGTCGTCGGCTCCCACGACGTCGGTGGTGGCGGTGGCCACGGCGACCCCGTCGCCCCATCTCGCTGTCTCCAACCCGAACCATGCCACGCTGCCTGGAGACGAATCACCGCACGGCGACCTCACGGAGTGGTGGTACTACACGGGCCACCTGGCGGCCGCCGATGGGCGCCATTACGGCTTCGAGCTGGTCTTTTTTCAGAGCCGGCGCGGCGACACACCACCCGGCTACGCCGCGCACTTCGCCCTCACCGATGACCGGAGGAAGACCTTCCACTTCGACCACCGTTCCGGCAGCGGCGAGCAGGGCGGCACTGGAGCCGGCTTTGACCTACACCTGGGCGAGTGGAGCGCGCAAGGCGCTCGGGGTCGCGACAAGCTAACGGCGACAATGACTGACTACGCCATTGATCTGGATGCCAGCGCTGTCAAGCCGGCCGCTCTCCATCGTGGCTCCGGGCTGATCGACTTCGGCGACTTCGGCAGATCGTACTACTATTCGCGCACGCGCATTGTGGTGACCGGTACCGTGCGGGACCACGGGCAGGCCGTGGCAGTGACCGGTCTGGCTTGGATGGATCACCAGTGGGGCAACTTCATCGTCGGCAGCGTGGGCGGCTGGGACTGGTACAGCATCCAGCTCGACAATGGCACCGATGTCATGCTGTCGGTCAATCGCGGCGCCGATAACAAGCAGTACTTGTCCTATGGAACCTACGTGCCACCGTCTGGACCAGCCGTTGATCTGCCTGCCGGCTCGTTCACGACGCAAGCGACCGGCTCCTGGACGAGCCCGGCGACGGGCATCACCTACCCGTCCGGTTGGCAGGTTGCCCTTCCTTCGGAGCACCTGACCTTGTCCTTGGAACCGACCGTTCAAGATCAGGAGCTCGACTTGAGCAGCGCGTCGCAACCGATTTACTGGGAGGGCGAGGTCACGGTGACCGGAACTGATGGCAGCAAGTCTGTGGCTGGGCAAGGCTACGTGGAACTGACCGGTTACGGGCAACCGCGTTAGCTGTGCATCCACCAAGTCTGGGACGCGCTTCCCGTTGTCATCCTGAGCGCGGCGAAGGGACCCTGGCCGGGCAAGCCAGCCGCCCTTCGGTCCCGCGCAGCACCAGCGGTTACGCCAGGGGTCCTTCGCCGCGCTCAGGATGACAACGGCGAGGTCGCAAGGCGCTGGGATCTGCCGGGGCTAGCTGGATGCACGGGTTTGGGCCGGGGCGTCTCAGCTTTGCGCTATGCTACGGAGTGGCGCTGTGGACTGGCGCCGGCGGGCAAGGTGGCGACATGGCTTCGATTCCCACGGCGGCGCCGCGCGTGCGACGCGAGACGCTGGCAAATGGCCTCACGGTACTCCTGGAGGAGGACCATGCCGCGCCGGTAGCGGCCTTCTATGTCTTCTATCGGGTCGGCTCCCGCAATGAAGTGGCGGGGCGCACCGGCCTGGCTCATTGGGTGGAGCACCTGCTCTTCGACGGGACTCCCCGGTTTCCTAAGGGCGAGCTGCACCGAGTGGTGGCTGCTAACGGCGGCTACCGCAACGGGTTCACCTGGACCGACGGCACGGCCTTCTTCGAGGCGCTGCCCGGCGAGCGCATCTCCCTGGCGCTCCAACTGGAAGCTGACCGCATGGTCAATGCCCTGTTTGATCCGGCCGAGGTCGAGCGGGAGCGCACCGTCATCATCTCCGAGCGACAGGGCGGCGAGAACTACCCGACGCGCCACCTCTCCGAAGAAGTGATGGCCGCAGCCTTCAAGGCCCATCCCTACGGCCAACCGGTCATCGGCTGGAAGTCCGATCTGGAGCGTATCACGCGGGAGGAGCTATTCCAACATTACCGTCGCTACTACCACCCGAACAACGCTGTCGCGGTCGCCGTCGGGGACTTTGATTCTGACGAGATGCTGAGCCGCATCGGCGAGCACTTTGGCGCCATCGCCGCCGGCGAGCCGGCCGTTCCGGTGCGCTCGGTAGAGCCGGCGCAAGAAGGCGAGCGCCGGCTGGAGGTGCGACGGCCTGGCGGCGCCAGCCATCTGCTGGCGGTTTACCACGTGCCGGCGGCGAATCACCCCGACATCCCGGCGCTTTCCGTGGCCGACGCCATCCTGTCGGGCGGAAAGGCGCTGGGGCGTGGCGGCGGCGGGATGGGGCGCAGCTCGCGTCTCCATCGCGCGCTGGTCGATTCGGGCATATGCAGCGGCGCCTTCGCCAGCACCGGCGCCAGCATCGACCCCGGACTGTTCTACGTCAGCGCGACAATTCGTCCAGGCGCCGACGCGCAGGAAGTCGAGCAACGGGCCTTCGCGGAGGTGCAGCGGCTTGCCGGCGAGCCTGTGAGCGACGAGGAGCTGCGGAGCGCCATCGAGCAGACAGCGGCGCAGTTTGCCTACGCCGCCGAGGGTGTCAGCCGGAAGGCCTCGGCGCTTGGCTACAGCTCCCTCGTCGGGTTGCCCACCGACGACACGGAGTTGCTGACCCGGTTGCGCGCTGTCACCGCTGCCGACGTGCAGCATGTGTGTGCCCAATACCTGATGGAGACCAACCGAACGACTGGCTGGTTCCATCCGTCCGACTCGAATGGCAAGCCGGGGAAGACGGCTACCGCATCCGCGGCCGTTGCAACGGGCGGCGCTCGCGCCGCGCCGGAGACCGTGTCGCGCCTGGTCGCCGCCGGCGTCCCGGCCGTGCGTACCGGCGTCGGCAAGCGCTTTTCCATCCGGCGCGAGACCCTCAGTAACGGCATCGTCGTCCTGGTCCACCAATCGCCCGGCACACCCTGGAGCCTCGTGCGCGTGTCGGTACCGGGCGGACGCGCCTATGACCCCGAGGGCCAGGAGTGCACGGCGGCGGCGCAGAGCGCCTTGCGCCTGCGGGGCACGACCAAGCGCGGCTACGAGCAGATCGCGGCGGAAACCGACCGGCTGGGGATGCAACTTGGCGGCGGCGCCGGTGATTACTTCAGCACCTATTCCTTGAAGTCGTTGATCGACCACCTGAACAGCGGCCTCGACCTCCTTGCCGACGTGCTGCGAAACCCCGCCTATCCGGAAGCGCACCTGGATGTCGTACGCACACCGTTACTGGCGCAAGCGCGGGAGGAAGCGACCAACACGCGGGCAGTCGCGGAGCGCCGCTTCCATGAGCTGGTCTACCCCGCCAGCCATCCATTCCACCGCTGGCCGACGGGGACTCCCGAGGGCATCAACGCGATCAGCCGAGAGGACCTCCTGCGCTTCGCCGGCCGGTTTGATGGCGCCGCGGGCGTGGTGGTGGTGATTGCCGGCGGTCTCGATCCCGACGACGCCGTCTCCCGACTCGAGCGCGTGTTGGGCGGCTGGCCGATGGTTCAGGCCGCTCCGGACATTGCCGTACCCCCAGTCGATGGCTTCCCCTCCCAGTCTCGTGACGCGCGCTTCGTTCCCGGCAAGACTCAGACCGACCTCGTCATCGGACTCCCCGGCATCGCCAGAGACGACCCAGACTATTATCGCGTGCTGGTGGGCGACACGATCCTGGGCAGGTTGGGCATGGGAGGCCGGCTGGGTACCGAGATTCGGGAGCGACGTGGTCTAGCCTACTACGCCTCGACCAGCTTCGACGCCGGCTACGGTCCCGGCCCCTGGGCGGCAAGGATCGGTGTGGCTCCCGCCGACGTCGACGCCGCGGTCGAAGCGACGCTGCAAGAGTTCCAGCGCTTCGTCGCCTCGCCGCCCGCCGAAACGGAGCTGGCCGATGCCAAACAGTTGCTCACCGGCTCCTTGCCACTGCGTCTGGAGACGGCAGACGGCGTCGCGTCGACAATTATGTCGATCGAGCGATTTGGCTTGGGACTGGACTACGTCGATCGTTACCCGGCAGCAGTGCAAGGTGTGACGGCGGATCAGGTGCAGGAGGCAGCGCGACAGCACCTGCTCCTCGACCGGATAGTCGTCGTCAGCGCCGGGCCAGAACCTCCCAGTCCGCAGCGATAAGGTAGGACGAATGCTGCTGGCCATGGGGGGGATTGGGCTGGTGAGGCAAGTAGGGCGTATAGCAATACGCCCCTACCAGACGCCGCCGATTCCCGTAGGGGCGTATTGCTATACGCCCTGACCCGGCCGTCTGAGCCTCCGTCCCGAATGGCCAATAGCATGTCCCTACCTAAAACTGAAAGGAGGAAACGTGGCAAGAATCGCGATCATCGGAACCGGACGGATGGCTAGCGGGCTGGCGGCGGGGTGGTCGAAGGCTGGCCACTCGGTCGTCTTGGGTTCGCGACAGCCGGAAGGAAAGACGAGCAGCGGCGCGGTAGTGACGGGCCAGGTGGCCGCACTGGACGGCGCCGAGGTTGTCGTGCTGGCGATGCCCTACGCGGCCGTCGAGCCCTTCGCCCGTGCGCAGGCCGCGACCTTGCGCGTCAAGGTCGTCATCGACATATCCAACCCGTTTGATCGTCTTCCGGATAATCGAACCTCCGGCGCAGAGGTCACCGCCGCCGCGATTGGGCATGGGGCGAAGGTGATTGCCGCCTTCAAAGGGAACTTCGCCGCTACCCTGGGGCAGCCGATCGATTCCAGCGGCGTTGTTCGCGACGTTCACTTTGCCGGCGACGACGAAGGCGCCAAGGCGTTGGGGGCGCAGTTGATCAGGGATCTCGGCTTCCGTCCCATCGACTGCGGCGCCATGAAGAACGCCCGGGTGCTGGACGGCATGGTGCCGCTGATGATCGAGCTGGACCGCCGGCACGGGACCGGCGCGGCCAGCGTGTCCTGGAAGCTCCTACCATAGGCGCCAGCGCCAGGCTGAGGGAAGGTACGAAGGGTGATGGCTGGAAACCGATTCGAAGTCGGTCACGGTGACGGACCGCTGGGTGGGTACGTGCTGCGGGATCATGAGACGGGCAGCGAAGCGCGGGTGCTGCCGGATGTCGGCGCTAACTGCGTGGAGCTGCGCGTGCCGGACCGATCCGGGCAGCCAATGGACCTGATGTACGCGCCGGAATCGCCCGCGCAATTGCAGGCGGCGCCGGCACGATACGGCTTACCGATCCTCTTCCCATTCCCCAATCGCATACGCGATGGGCGCTTCACTTTCGGCGGCACGACCTACCAGTTGCCGGTCGGTCGCCAGGGGCACGCTATTCATGGTCTGGTGATCGACCGGCCCTTCCGCGTCGAGCAAGCGGAGGGGACAGTGGATGGCGCCCGGCTGCGCTGTGTCATCACGCCGAACGAGCTCGCCACGACGCAGGGCTATCCTTTCCCCTTTCACTTCGCGGCCGACTACACGCTCCAGGGTCACACGCTGATCTTGCAGGTCACAGCGACCAACACCGGCTCCTCACCAATGCCGATGGGCTTTGGCATCCATCCATATTTTCGGACGCCGATCGCGCCCAATGGAGAGCGTGCGCGCTGCGAGATCGCCGTCCCCGTCCGCGAGCGCTGGGTACTGGGGCCGGACCTCATCCCAACCGGGCAGCGAGAGACATTGACGCCAGCGGAAACGCTCACGGATCTCGCGCCCCTCGACGGTCGAACCTTCGACAACGTCTACACCGGCGTCGCCAAGGAAGGTGGGGAGTCGCGCTGCCGCCTTTTTGACCCGGCCGCTGGGATCGAGCTGATCGTCGCCTCGGACGCCGCATTCCGCGAGATCGTCGTATACGCGCCCCCCGGACTGCCGGCGTTGTGCTTCGAGCCATACACCTGCACGACTGACGCCTTCAACTTACAAGAGCGGGGCGTCGACGCGGGCCGGATGACGCTGGAGCCAGGTGCGCGATGGGTCGGGACGATCGAAGTTAGCTGTCAGCTATCAGGTATCAGCCCTCAGCAGGGCTCCGCCGCGTAGGGACCGTCGCTCCTGAACAAGGCGACAGCACTCCCTCCAGGAATCACGCGTTGTCGAGATGAGGCAGGTGAGTCACCTTGCTGATCGCTGATCGCTCGTAAACAGCAACGCGCCCCGGAGGTTGCCCTCCGGGGCTACGTCGGAACCGGCGACCGTGTCCGCCTCGCAACGGACACCTAGCTACTGCCGCTTGCGCGGGCGGCAGATCGCGACATCCTCCGCACCGGCTGCGTCGCTCTCGCAACGCTCCCGCCCGGTGGTACCCTCACGGGTAACCACTCCACCGAACGATGCTGGGGGTTGCCCAGCGCCAGTCGCCTACCCTCCACCCAACCGCGGCAGCGGGGTGATGGTGTTGCATCGCCCAAAACGGGCCTCCCGTGCCACTTGCGCGGCCGGTAAGGTGATCCGCGAGCGAGCCCCCTGGCTCGGATGCCGGACTGGATCTTGCCGACTCTTCCTGTCCGGCGTCGCCGTATTCTCGAATCAGGGCGACCCCTGCGATTCTGCAGGAACCTCAGGGGGTTTGCGGAACCCCGATTCGTGATGTCAGTAGCTTAGGCCAACGAGCGCGCCTTGTCAAGACCCTAAGACGCCAAGAAGGTCAAGAACGACAACAGTACTATCTCTATTGGACTCCTTCCATCGCCTTCCAGTGGGGCAAGAAGCAAATCGGGCGCCACTTGACATATGCACTTATGATCTCGGAACGAGCACGAGCTTCCCGAACTGCTCACGGCCCTCCAGCCGGCGCTGTGCCTCGGCGGCGCCTTGGAGCGGGTAGGTCTGATCGACGACGGCCCGTAGGGCGCCGCTCGCCGTCAGGCGCAGCACATCCGCCAGCTCTCGTCTCGTACCGCCGTAGGAGCCGATCAGGCGAAGCTGCTTAGCGAAGAGCTGCCAAAGGTCCTGCTCGGCGTGCCGGCCGGTGGTCGTGCCGCAGATCACCAACCGCCCGTTACGCGCCAGGCTGCTGATGCTGTCCGCCCACGTCGCCGTGCCGACGTGCTCGACCACGACGTCGACTCCTCGTTTCCCCGTGAGCCGCCGTACCTCGGCGGCGACGGGAGTAGTATCGTAGTTGATGCCGGCGAACGCGCCCAGCGCCTGCGCTTTGGCGAGCTTGGCGTCGCTGCTGGCCGTGGCGATGACCTCCGCCCCGGTCAGTCGGGCGATCTGGATGGCCGCGCTGCCCACGCCGCTGCCCGCCGCCTGCACCAGCACGGTCTCGCCCGGTCGTAGCTCGGCCTGCGTGCGCAGCATGTGCCAGGCGGTGAGTGTGGCAAGCGTCACCGCGGCCGCGTCGACAAAGGACAGGCCATCCGGCATCGCCACGATCTGGCTGGCCGGGGCGACTACCTGCTCGGCATAGCCGCCCTGGCTCTTCGTGCCAAGCACGTCGGCGCGCAGGCAGGTCGTCTCCTGGCCGGCCAGGCAGAACTCACAGCGGCCACAACAGAGGTAGGGGGCGACCGCCACACGGTCCCCGACGTTGAGTCCGACCACTCCCTCGCCGAGCGCCCCGATTTCCCCGGCCACTTCCGCGCCGCAGATGTGCGGCCAGGGCTCCGCTGGAATTTGGCCGCCGCGGATCATTAGGTCGAGTCGGTTCAGTCCGCAGGCACGAACGTTGACGACGACCTCACCTGCTTTTGGCTCAGGGGACGCAACGTCGCGGAGTTGGAGGGCATCCAGGCCACCGGGCTTTGCACAGACTACGGCGCGCATTGAGGCCTCCTTGTCTTATCACTCGGTCACTGGGGGTTATCGCGCATCGTCCACACGCGGCGGTCTGCGCGCCGTCCGCCTGCCCATGAATGGGCAGGCTAAGCCTACAAAGCCAGCTAAAGCCGGCTGGACCAGCCTACCATGTGTGATAAGTGAATCTCGCTACTTACGAGCCAACCTCTTTATGCCGTAGTGTCACCTTCAATATCGGTGTCCTGGTTTCCCAGCCTGCTTTAGCAGGCTCCGTAATGTTAGCCTGCCAATAAATGGGCAGGCTTTGCGCCACGGACCATTCACCAATTACACGATCACCCACATGACGAGCCACACAAGTGGCGCCGGTGCGAGAGGGGTCGAAGTTGGCGGGATGCTACAATCGGCGGGTCTGCCGGCAAAGCCAGCGCACCAGGAAGCCGGCATGGGCGGCCAGATCCTCGTCGCGGAAACAAACATGGAACACCATCGCGGCTTTGCTGACGTGCTGCGCCAGTATCGTCTTGCCCGCGAGCTGACCCAGGAGGAGCTTGCTGAGCAGGCTGGTCTGAGCACACGGACCATCAGCGACTTAGAGCGAGGGGTGAAGCAGACGCCGCAACGCGCGACCACCAGCCTCCTGATCAAGGCCCTGGCGCTGACGTCGCCGGACGCCGACGCGTTCGAGGCGGCGGCCCGCCGGAGGGGCAACCGGCTGGGTCGAGTCGCCAAGCCAAGCGAGCCGGACCGCGAAGCGGTCGATCGTGAGGTTGCCTCAACCTCCTGGCTCCCGCGTCCACTCACTCCAATGATCGGCCGGGCACACGAGCTCGCCGCGCTCAGGACGCTGCTGCTTCAGGTCGAGGCACGTCTCGTTACCCTCATCGGGCCGGCGGGTGTAGGCAAGACCAGGCTGGCGCTCGCCGTCGCGCACGTCATGCAGTCACAATTCGCCGGCGTGCGCTTCGTGGACCTGACGGCAGCCACGGACGCGCGTCTGGTTATGCCGGAGATCGCGACAAGGCTCGGACTCAGAGAGGACCCAGTGCGCTCACCGCTTCAAGTTAGCAGAGATTACGCCCGTGGGAGACGCCAGCTCATTGTAGTGGACAACTTCGAGCAGGTAGTGGGCGCCGCGATCGATCTCGCCAGCCTCCTCGCCGCCGCCCCGGGCCTGAAGCTACTCGTTACCAGCCGCGCGGCCCTGCGAGTCACGGCGGAATACGAGTTCCCCGTGGGCCCGTTGTCTCTCCCTGACCCATCCCATCTCCCGACGCTGTCCCGCCTTCGTTCTTACGCGGCCGTGCGACTGTTCATCGACCGTGCGCGAGCCATCGAGCCGGTCTTCGCATTAACGGAAGAGAATGCCGCGACCATTGCGCTCATCTGCCACCGCCTAGACGGCCTGCCCCTGGCGATCGAGCTTGCGGCGGCCCGCGTTCGACTCCTACCGCCGGCGACGCTGCTCGAGCGGTTGTCGGATCCCTTGGGCACGCTCAGTGACGGCCCTCGTGACCGCCCGCCCCGCCAACAGACCCTCAGGAATGCCATCGGGTGGAGTTACGCGCTGCTGGAGCCGGGAGAACAGGCGCTTTTCCGGCAACTGGCGGTGTTCCCCGACAGTTGCACGCTCGATGCCGCGGAATCGATCTGCGCGCCGGAAGGCGAACGAGAACCGCTGGACGTGCTGCAGTCGCTCGTAGCCCAGAGCCTCCTGCGGCGGGTCGAGCCGGCCAAAGGACCGGTCCGCGTGAGCATGCTGCCGCTCGTCCGGGAGTATGCCCGGGAGCGGCTGAAGGAGCGCGGTGAAGACGAAGCCACGGGGCGCCGCCACGCAACCTACTTCCGAGAGCTGGCCGAAACGGCCGAACCGCACCTGATCGGCGCTGCGAGCGCCACCTGGCTCCAGCGATTGGACGAGGATCTTACCAACATCCGGGGAGCACTCGAGTGGGCGCTCGTCCGTGGTCAATCCGGCGACCTCGCGGCAGTCACCGACGGGCTGAGACTCGCCGGCGCGCTATGGTGATTCTGGCGACCGCGCGGGCACTTCGCGGATGCGCGTCGCTGGACAGATGGGCTCCTCGTCCTCCGAAGCGGGCGCGACGCCGTCTGGACCAAGGCCCTGATCGCCTCTTGGTTCGGCTGGCAGTTGCGCGATCGCGAGACGGCGAAGCGTCGAGCTGCGGAGGCGTTCGCCATTGCAGAAGAGCTCGACGAGCCGTCACTACGGGCTTTGGCTATGATGGTATTGGCATTGGTGAGCGATGTGGACGAGCGAACGCGCCTGCTGGAGCGTAGCGCTGCCACCGCCCGCCAGACCGGCGATGCATTCTTGCTCGGGCGGGCGCTACTGCACCTGGCAGAAAGAGACGACGACCTGGCAGTAGCCCGTGCCCGACTCGACGAGGCACATAGCCTCTTCCAAAGCATCGGACACCGTGTCGGCATCGGCAGTATCCATCAAATGCTCGGCCAGCTCGAGGCCGGGGCGGGCGACACGGCCGGTGCGCGGCGCAACTTCGAGGAGGCGCTGGCGATCTGGACGGACCTTGGCTATCGCGGCTTTCTCCCGTCCGTTCTGATGGCGCTGGGTGACCTCGCCCTCGCACAAGGCGATCGCGCCGGCGCCCAAGCGCGCTACGGCGAAGCCATTCAGTTGAGTGAGGAATTTGGAACGACTACGCGTCTTCCCGACCTGGCGCAACGGCTAGCCCGCGCGACGACACCGTTCGGTAGCGACGGCGCCTCGAAATCAGATGACGGAGGTGGCACTGCCAAGGGCAGCGCCGCGTCAGCGCCGGTGACGTCCGGCGAGCGGGGTACCAATTCACCGCTTTCCCGGCGCGAGCAGGAAGTGATCAGCCTCGTGGCGACCGGCAAGACCAACCGCGAGATCGCCGCGGCGCTTGTGCTCAGCGAGCATACGGTGGCCCGGCATCTTGCCAACATCTTCGCCAAGCTTGGGCTGCCCTCGCGCGCCGCTGCCGCCGCCTACGCGCAGCGCCAGGGTTTGGCCTAGCGCCGCCCTCGCTCGTGTTGAGGGGCAGATCGCTATTGAGACCATCCTGCGCCGTTTTGCCAACCTAACGGGCGCCCCCGGCGCTATCCAGCAGCGCAACCACCTCAATCTCCGTGGCGTCGTCGCGTTGCCCGTGACGTTCAACCCGGTCGGAAGAGAACACAGCGGCAAGGCCGGGCCCCGACCGGCTGGCGGCGGGGCAGAGCGGACATCCTCCAGCCGGGGGCGAACCGATTCCTCCGGTCCGAGCCACAGCGGTACAGCCCACCAGCCGAGTTCCCTATGCCCCGTCCTCGATGCGAATGAGTGAGGCCAGCTCCAGCACGCTCGGCAGATCGCGGAAGGCGGCGACCGCGGCAAGCATGGCGCTTTCCCGCGCGCGGTGGGTCACGATCACGATCTCCGCGCTCTTGCGCGCCTCATCAACCTCCTGCTGGTTGACCGCGGCAATGCTGATGCCGAGCTTGCCCAACACGGCGGCGATTTCGGCCAGCACTCCGGGCTGGTCGAGCACCTGCAGGCGAAGGTAATAGCGGGTCTCCAGCGCCTCGATGGAAAGGACGGGGCGGCGGACGCCGAGGGTTACCTCGGTGCGATTGCTGATGCCTTTCCGGATGTTGCGCGCGAGGTCGATCAGGTCGCCGGCAATGGCGCTGGAGGTAGGCAACGCGCCGGCGCCGCGGCCGTAGAGCAGCACCCGGCCGACCAGATCCCCCTCCAGCTCGACGGCGTTGAAGACGCCGCCGACACCGGCGAGCAACTGCGAGGTTGGAATCAACACGGGGTGGACGCGGACCTGGATTCCGTCCTCGCGATCGTGGCCGATGGCGAGGAGCTTGATGGCGTAGCCCATCGCCGCGGCGTTGCGAAAGTCGCGCGGGTCCAGGCGCGTGATGCCCTCGCAGTACACCTGATCCGGCGTGACCTCCGAGTGGAAGGCCAGCGTGGACAGGATGGCCAGCTTGTACACCGCATCGATGCCGCTGACGTCGTTGTGCGGATCGGGCTCCGCGAATCCCAGCGCCTGCGCCTCAGCCAGCGCATCTGAGAATGTCGTGTGGTGTTCGGCCATGCGTGTCAGGATGTAATTCGTCGTCCCGTTGATGATCGCCCGCACGCCGCTGATGCGGTTGGCCAGCAGGTCGCGCTTGAATGGTCCGATCAGGGGTAGGCCGCCGCCTACGCTGGCTTCATAGTAGACGTCCACGTTATTCGCCGCCGCGAGAGCCAACAGCTCGCGACCGTGCTTCGCCATCACCTCTTTGTTCGCGGTGACGAGGTGTTTGCCTTGCTGGAGCGCCCGTCGCATGTAGGCCAGTGCCGGTTGTTCGCCGCCGAGCACCTCGACGACAATCGCCACCTCCGGGTCGTCAAGTATGGTCGTCGGGTCGTCGGTAAGGAGTGACCGCGGCACGGATGCCGTGCGCGGCTTGGCCAAGTCTCGAACCAAGACCCGCCCCAGTTGCAGCTCGCAGCCGAACAGCTCGGTCAAGCGACCGGAGCGCTGCTGGACGAACTCGGCGACGCCGCCGCCGACGGTGCCCAGGCCGAGCAGCCCTATGCGCAAAGACACGGTGCCGGCGCTCACGAGTGCTCTTCCCCGTTATTCAAGGCTGCCCAGCTTGCGAATGCGCTGCATCGCCTCGCGCAATCGGTCGTCGTGGACGGTGAGGGACATGCGGACGTAGCCCTCGCCCTGGTTCCCGTAGCCGATGCCCGGCGTGACCACGACGCCGGCTTGCTCCAGGAGCTCCCCAGCAAACTGCAGTGAGGTCCGGCCCGCTGGAATCGGCGCCCACACGTAGAAGGTCGCCTTGGGCGGCTGGAGCGGCAAGCCGATGGCGTGCCACGTCTCTACCACTTGGTCACGACGGGCCTGATAGATCGCGATCATGCGAGCGATATTGTCTTGTGGACCGGACAGGGCGGCGATACCAGCGCGTTGCACGGCGCCGAATATACCGGAGTCTGTGTTCTCCTTGACCTTGCGCAACGCCGAAATGACGTCGGCGTTGCCGACCGCCATGCCAATGCGCCAGCCGGTCATGTTGTAGGGCTTGGACAGGGAGTTGAACTCCACGACGGGAGCGTCCAGACCGCCGCTGAGCAGGCTGGCTGGGCGGCAGCCGTCGAAAGCAATCTCGCTGTAGGGGCAGTCGTTGACGATCAGGGTGTCGGTGTCCCTGGCCCAGGCAGCGGCGGCGCGCCAAAACTCCTCGCCGGCCACAGCCGCGGTAGGGTTGTTCGGATAGTTGAGCCACAGCACTTTGGCTCGACGCGCCAGGTCGGCGGGAATCGCGGCGAAGTCGGGTAGCCAGCCGTGCTCGGCGTCCATGGGCACGCGCACCACCTGAGCGCCTGCAAAAATGGCGCTGGCCAGGTAGGCGGGATAGGCGGGGTCGGGAATCAGCGCGACATCGCCGGGGTTGAGATAGGCCAGCGCGACGTGGTGGTTGCCCTCCTTACTGCCGATGAGCGCCAGGACCTCTCGGTCGGGGTCGGCCTCGACGGCAAAGCGACGCTGGTACCAAGACGCGATGACCTCGCGAAAGGAAACCATGCCCCGCTCCTCATCCGGGGGATAGACGTGCATGACCGGGTCGTGGGCCGCCTCACAGAGGGCGTCGATCACGTGGTCTGGTGTCGGCTGATCGGGATCACCCACGCCGAGGCTGATGACGTCGATGCCGCGCGCTCTGGCTTCGCGCTCCTTCTGGCGGATCTGCACAAACAGGTAAGGGGGGAGCTGCCGCAAGCGCTCGGCGGTCTGTACCACGTCCGTCGTTCCCTATTCGGTCCATACGATGCTCGGTTCCATCGGAGTGTACCGGAATCGGAGCCGGAGGTGCTATCGGCAGTACGCCAGCCGGCAGAAGCATCACACGCCGAGGCCGAAGGTCCATCAGGAGGTCTTGCACCAACCGTGCCGGCTTCTGCGGTATGTGTGGCTCAACCTGAGGCCGGTACCAACTTGTATGGTCGCGCGGCGTGGCGTATGCTGAGCGTGATGTGGCTACTCGCTGGCGCCTTAGTGAAGCGGTCGGCGTA